>Ga0209797_10001993_pt1 | contig 10301 bp, 9 predicted proteins | sample DOMMetBare3Fresh_2_FD_187472 | JGI IMG/M metagenome (GOLD analysis project Ga0209797, IMG submission 187472) | Wetland sediment microbial communities from St. Louis River estuary, USA, under dissolved organic matter induced mercury methylation -... | ecosystem: Environmental > Aquatic >...
CTGAGGCGGTCAGTTGCCGGGACAATCGGTCGCGGGCGTATTCCACAAGAGACTTGCTGGCGGCGGTACGAAAATGCCAGAGCGTGGCGTCGGTATTTGAGCGAAGAGGCTGGTAAAACGGGATCTGAGGAAAATGTTCTACGTGAAGCATTAAGGTTCGTGGCTCAATAATGCTATACTGCCAGCTTTTTATTAAGCATTGAGACTATTATTGTGGAAGAGTATTTTGCCAAAATTATCGAAGCAGTCGGTGAGGATTTAAGTCGGGAAGGATTGAGAGATACACCGAAACGGGCAGCCAACGCTTTCAAATTTCTCAACAATGGATATGAGAAAACACTGGATGAAGTGCTCAATGACGCAATTTTTCAGGCCGACACGGAAGACATGGTTATTGTCAAGGATATTGAACTGTATTCCCTCTGTGAACATCATTTATTGCCGTTTATCGGCAAATGCCATGTCGGTTATCTGCCTAAGGGCAAAGTGCTCGGTTTATCTAAAATCGCACGCGTGGTCGATATGTATGCCAGGCGCTTGCAAATCCAGGAAAAGCTCACCAAGCAGATTGCCGATGCCATTGCCTATGCAACGGGTGCCAAGGGAGTTGCAGTGGTTATCGAAGCCAAGCACCTTTGCATGATGATGCGCGGTGTTGAAAAGCAGAATTCGGTCATGACGACCTCGGTGATGACTGGAATATTCCGGAAGGAAATCAGTACACGTTCGGAATTTTTAAACCTAATAAACCGATAATCTGTTATGGCCACAAAAAAAACTGGTGTATTGCTGGCTAATCTCGGTTCGCCATCAGCACCGACAAGCAAAGCGGTGCGGCGTTTTCTTAAGGAGTTTCTATGGGATCCTAGGGTTGTTAATTTGCCAAGACCGCTTTGGTGGATAATCTTGCATTGTTTTGTGCTGCCTTTTCGTCCGCGCAAATCAGTAAAGGCCTATCTAAAAATATGGGGTGACGAAGGCTCGCCACTGATATGCCTGACTCGGCAGTTGACAGAAAAATGTGCCAATAAACTTAAAGCAAAAGGTGTGATCACTGATTATGCGATGCGCTACGGCGAGCCATCGATCGCCGGGAGGTTAAGAGATTTTCGAAGACAAGGCATAACCGATTTGATTGTTTTGCCTTTATACCCACAGTATTCTTCGACAACGACAGCATCGATTTATGACGATTTAGTTAAAGAACTCAATCATTGGCGTCATCTGCCCAGTATCTATTTTATTAGCGATTACCATCAGGACAGTCGGTATATTGCAGCGATTGCCGATTCAATTGATGAGGCATGGCAGAAGCATGGCAGAAATGAGCTCTTGTTAATGTCATTTCATGGTTTGCCCGAGCAGTTGACAAAATGGGGAGATCCTTATTTTTACCAATGCCAGAAAACTGCGGCGCTGATTGCAGAAAAATTGCACCTTAACGACCGTGAATGGCAGGTGGTGTTTCAATCCCGTTTTGGTAAGGCAGAATGGTTGAAACCCTATTGTGTTGACGTTCTGCAAAAACTTCCAGGGCAAGGCATCAAAAAAATAGATGTGGTCTGTCCCGGATTCTCTGTCGACTGTTTGGAAACTTTGGAGGAAATTGCAATGGAAAATAAATCAATATTTATTGAAGCAGGCGGTGAGCGTTATCATTATCTGCCCGCGCTTAATGACTCGGAAGTCCACGTTAATGCCTTGGTTAATTTGCTTGACCAAAAACTGTAAGCAGCTATAGTTTATCTAAGGAGTATAATAAAAATATCCCTTTAGTCCTCGTAAAGTTTGGCTCAGGGGGATATCGGCATGGCAATAGGTACAGTAGAGGCTTATTTGTTTGGTGGTAAAAAAGAGATTATCGTGATATCAGGTGTTATCTTAGCTGAAATGATGGTTTTTGGTTTCCTGGAAAATTAAAGATAAGCTGATGAATAAAACCCTATTACAAAGCTGGCAGGATGACTGGCCAGTCGTTAAATCCAGCAAACCACTGACGTCGGGCGCCGGTGTGATTGATGAGAGCGCCTTTAATACCATCGAAGTCGATAAGGTGTTCGAAGCGATCAATCATGCTTCAACCATAGTTGGGCAAGCAGTTTTATATCGCTCGTTAACGCAACCATTGGATAATTTGGATGAGATCAGGGCGAAACAGGAAGCCGTCGAAGAATTGCGCAGTAATTCATTATTAAAAGAAACACTTGAGCAAATTCTGCTAAATGCAGCATCGCAGGAAAGCAACTTTTATTTGTTATTGTTTGGAGAGTTTCTGGGAACGTTTGGCGCAGCCCATCATCCTCATGAAATTGAAGGGTATGGTTATCTCCAATATAAAAGGGGAATTCGCTTCATGCTGGAATTAGTCAGCCAGATGCAAGCCGTTGAAGCAGTCAACAGCACATATTTAAAAGGTATTTTTGACAAAATCAAAGCATTCACCCATACCCGCGCTTATGCGTTGATGGAAGGTCCGGCTTATATTACCGAAAAGGGTATTCAATCCAAACCGGAGAGGAAAGGTTCATTGTTACCGGCTGTAATTTTTAAGCCGACACTATTTAAACCGCTGTTGCTCTTTTTGATATTTGCCGCAATTTGGGCGCTGTCGCATTTTGTTCCGTCGGAGATATTTTCATCCATTCCAACTCAGGCTATTTTCCTGGCTCCTTTATTGCTTCTCTATTTTCCCTTAGTTGGAGGTTTTGATCGAGATAGCTGTATTATCCCATTAAGAAATGAATTCAAAAGTTCAGCCGATGTTGGCGAAACCTTGGACGCACTGGGGCAACTAGATGAATTATTTTCATTTATTATTTTTGCCGATGTATTTGGTCACAGTACGGTATTACCGGCGCTGATAGAAAGCAAACATCATCAGATCAAACTGATTGATGCAAGAAATCCGGTACTGGGCAAAGCAAATTATGCTTATGTCGGCAATGATCTTGATTTGGTAGAGGAAAAACTAGTGCTGGTTACCGGACCCAATAGTGGTGGCAAAACTGCATTTTGTAAAACCGTTACCCAAATTCAGCTATTGGCACAAATTGGATGCTATGTTCCGGCCGAATTTGCCAGCCTGACGGTTGCCGATAAAATTTTTTATCAGGCACCGGAAATCAGTCATCTCGATGATGGGGAAGGGCGCTTTGGCACAGAATTAAAACGAACCAAAGATATTTTTTTGGCAAGTACATCTAAAAGCCTGGTTGTTCTCGATGAATTATCCGAAGGTACAACATTTGAGGAAAAAATGGAGTCTTCAGCCAACGTTCTCAATGGTTTTTATAGAAAAGGGAATAGCACCATTCTGATTACCCATAATCATCAATTGGTCGATAACTTTGTTAATCAGGGCATAGGCTTAGCAAAGCAGGTGGAATTTGCCAATGATGCGCCGACTTATAGATTGATTGACGGTATTTCGAGGGTTAGCCATGCTGATCGTGTCGCTAAAAAAATCGGTTTTTCGAAAGAAGATATCGAGAATTATCTGGCTCATTCAAAATGAAAATTGGAACAGCACTATCTAACAGCGCGACCAAGGCTTTGCTGCTTGGCAGCGGCGAACTGGGTAAGGAGCTGGCCATATCGTTGCAGCGATATGGTATAGAAGTGATTGCCGTTGACCGTTATCAAAACGCACCGGCTCAGCATGTTGCCCATCGCAGTCATGTTATTGACATGACCGATACCGCAGCGGTGAAAAAATTAATTGCTCTGGAACAGCCTCATTTTATAATTCCTGAAATTGAGGCTATAGGAACTCAGGCACTTGCCGATATAGAGAATGAAGGGTCATGTACGGTCGTGCCTAACGCCAGGGCAATCCAACTGACAATGAATAGGGAAGGTATCAGATGCTTGGCGGCTGAAAAGCTTAAACTGCCAACATCGCAGTATGCTTTCGCAGAAAGTTTTGCTGAGATGAAAGCCGCGGTTGAACAGAGTATAGGGTATCCGTGCTTTGTTAAACCGACGATGTCTTCATCGGGTAAGGGTCAATCAATGGTTAAAAACCCTGAACAGCTTGAACAAGCCTGGGATTATGCTAAATCCAGCGGGCGAGTGGATACCGGTAAAGTTATTGTCGAATCGGCGATCGATTTTGATTTTGAAATTACCTTACTGACAGTGCGTGCGCTGAATGGTAAAGGTGAGGTCGAAACTTATTTCTGTGAACCGATTGGCCATGTTCAGGAAAACGGCGATTACCGGGAGAGCTGGCAGCCGCAACCAATGAGTACTGCAGCGAAAAAATCGGCGCAGGAGATTGCTTATCAGGTGACCAATGAAATCGGCGGCTTGGGGTTGTTTGGCGTAGAACTGTTTATCAAGGAAGATAATGTCTGGTTTAGTGAAGTAAGTCCCAGACCTCACGATACCGGTATGACTACAATGATTACTCAGAAACAGAATGAATTTGAGCTGCATGTCAGAGCCTTTTTAGGTTTGCCAGTCGATACCGCCATGCGGCAAATAGGTGCCAGCGCCGTTATTTTAGGAACAAGGGTGGCTAAAGATATAGTTTATGAAGGGCTGGACAAGGCGCTTTCCGTGCCCGATAGCGAAATCAGGCTGTTTGCCAAACCTGAAGCAACGATCAACAGACGAATGGGTGTTGCGTTGGCGAGTGCCGAAACGGTGGAACAAGCAAGGAAGAAAGCAGTGGAAGTTGCCAGTTTAGTGATTCAAACCTGCATAGGGTGACAAGAGCATGAGAGTTGCAATTATTTTATTGACGTTATTATTGTCCGACAACGCTTTGGCAGACATCTATAAATTTGTCGATAGCGACGGACGTGTTTACTATACCGATGAACCTCGACATAGTCTTTATAAGCGTATTATTCAGACCAGAGCACAGCGCTATCCCCGGTATTCAAAATATAGCCCTGCCAATATATATGGCTATTCGGGAGCCAATAAAAAGAAATACATGGAGCTTATTAATGAGGCCGCATACCGGCACCAGGTTGATGCCAAATTGGTTCACGCTGTCATACAAACAGAATCAGCTTATAACTCCAATGCTATTTCATCGGCGGGTGCTGTCGGGTTGATGCAGTTAATGCCCGAAACAGCAAGACGATTTGGAGTGATTGATCGAAATGATCCCGATCAAAATGTAGATGGTGGTACACGGTATTTAAGACATTTAATTGATATGTTCAATCCCAAACTGGATCTGGCTGTCGCAGCCTATAATGCAGGTGAAAATGCCGTGATCAAATATAACAACTCTATTCCCCCTTATCCTGAAACTCAAAATTATGTCAAGCAGGTTTTGGCTTTATATAACAAGCAGAAGTTTCAATATTGAGCTACAGTGTCACTCAGTGGAGTGATGATAGAAGCTGTTTTCAGGTTGTTTTTGGCTTTAGTTGATCGGAATAGGATTTTACCAGGAAGTAAACCATGTTATACCTCATGCTGGAATTTCATATGTAATGGGTATAGATCGGGTGGTTGGTTTGAATCACAATTTTAAAATTTCGCTGAATAAGTTGATTTTATTAGTAGCTTAATTTTTAGACAAACTCAAAGCTCACTGCAGACAAAATCAACGACTCGTTTTTAGAACCGAATTTGTTTAATGACTGACTCGGATTTCCCTTAATCATTCTTGGCCATTTAGTGCATGGTTTAATAATTATCACGAGGAAAAAGTCAATTTTTAAACTGCTCGTTGCCTAGTGGTGCCGTGATATTCACCATAAAAGACATGAAGTTCACGCTGTAGCAGGGTTTAGTGGCTCGAAATGCCCTGCAATTTTAACTTGTACCCTTTACACAGCAAATTCCGGCACGTTAAACTCCTTTTCCGCCGCACAAATGCAGGAAGTAGAGTAAAGCAAGAGCAGCTGCCGGGATGGTATGTAGTGTGGAGAAACAAAAAACCGAAATTTGAAGTGCGATGGGTGTACACTAAGCCGTTATTTTACCGCATTCTGAATCGTTAGCAGCTTTCTGAATAGTAACCAATACGTTAAATTTGGAGGATTGACATGCCCATAACTCCAGCCTTATTGCCAGTCTTTATTAACGCAATTGCTGATACAATTGGAAAAAATGCCGATGAAATAACATCTTTGGATCAGGCCATAGGTGATGGCGATCATGTCTTCAATCTGCAACGCGGAGTCAGTGCTCTGGTTGGTCAAAGTTCGGAGCTGGCACAACTGGATTGGATTTCGGCCTGGCAGAAAATAGGCATGACTTTGATGACGACGGTCGGCGGTGCATCCGGTTCGTTATATGGCACCTTGTTTGTTGCCATGAGTAAGGCTGCCAAAGGCAAATCATTAACTCTGCAAAGTTTTGCAGACGTTTTTGCTCAGGCCGTAGAAGCCGTCAAACAGAGGGGGAGAGCCGGAGCAGGTGAAAAAACCATGCTTGATGTTTTTATTCCTGTTGCAGCCTACTTGAAAACTGTTGAAGATTCTGCCGATGTATCCGAAGTGTTAAACAATATATCTCGTGTTGCAACAGAAGGAGTGGAATCCACACGAGACATGTTGGCTACCAAGGGCCGTGCGTCTTTTCTTGGCGAGCGCAGCAAGGGGCATATCGATGCAGGCGCTAAAACCGCACAATTGATGATTTGCGCACTAATCGATGTGGTAGTTTCTTTGCAATGAATAATAAGTGAGCGTTACATCTAAAGTGCATGGATACATACTTGGCTAAATTTTATATGACCGTTATTCTGGCAGAAATCTCCGGAATCAAGAGTGTAGAGTCGTAAAAATAGCCGCAATTAGCATCGATTTGAACAAAAATTAATTTCTTTTGCTTGAAAATTCTTATTTATGGCCAGTGGATCGCGACGATTCGCTTGTAGTATGCCGAGATAACGGTTTAAGCAGGAAAATAATTCCGTACTCTCAGAAAACGAAAGTTTACAATTAGATCCGCGTATTTTACAAACTTCTCAGTTCTTTCAGCGCACTTTTACGGCAATGACAGTGCCCCATACTTCCGTTCGCGCAGCAGTTTTACAATAGCTTCTTAGTCGGATACTTAGCGTGGCTGCTGCCGTGTTAGCCGACCCCAGCGCAGTGCTGCTGTGAAAACAGGAACATCCCACAAACGCATCAGCTCATCGTCAAGAATACTCAGGGTAATGGAGCAACCGGCCATGTCAAGCGAGGTTGTGTAATTGCCAACAAGGGAGCGAGCTATAGTGATGCCATGTTTTTGCCAATATTGCGTGGCCAGCTCATAAATCAAATACAGCTCCAATAATGGTGTCGATCCAAAGCCGTTGACGTGCAATAATACGGGCTGATCCTTTTGCGGCTTAAGCTCATCATTGATGGCGCCGGCTAAATGCTCGACGATCTCCGTGGCGCTCATTAACTGGATGGTTTTTAGGCCGTGCTCACCATGAATTCCAACCCCCATTTCAATTTCGTCTGCACCAAGATCGAAGGTCGGTTTGCCCAAGGCCGGCACGGTACAACTGCTTAACGCCACACCCATCGATGCAGTAGCCTGGTTAACACGATCGCCCAGGGTTTTACAGGTTGCAAGGTCGGCACCGCGTTCTGCCGCGGCGCCGACAATTTTTTCCACAATTGTCGTCCCGGCAACTCCACGACGGCCAATACCTTGGTCTTTCGGTAGCGAGACATCGTCGTTGACGAGGACTGTTGCGTTTGGATATTCCAGCATTTCGGCAGCAATTTCAAAATTCATCACATCGCCGGCGTAATTTTTGACGATGAACAGTATCCCGCCGCCATTATTTACTGCTTGTACTGCTGCCAGCATTTGGTCAGGAGTTGGCGAGGTGAATATTTGGCCCGGACAGGCGGCATCTAGCATGCCTGATCCAACAAAACCGGCATGCAAAGGTTCATGCCCTGAACCACCACCAGAAATCAACGACACCTTCCCCGGGAAACCGTTTTTTTTTCTTTTGATGTAATGTGGCTGGTGATTGAGTTCGATAATGTCGGCATGAGCCTTGGCGAAGCCATTCAGGCTTTCATCGAGTAGCGTATCAATGCGATTGATGAATTTTTTCATGGCAGCGGCTCCGGCAGATTTATATTTATTATCGTAGCGCGTGTAACAAAGCACAAGCAATTTTCTTCTTCATGTGGTCATTGCAGTGCGGACTCTGAAAATAAAAATAATTTTAAGCTGATAGCTACTAAAAGATACTAACAGCGCAAATTTTAAGGCATCAATGTATATTGTATTTTTTTCAGGTTTTTCGCGGTCCTCATCACTCCTTTCGCGCCTCATTGAGGAGTATGTGGTTGTTATTTATCAGCTAATAATTTAAGTTCTGATGCATTTTTGCAGAAAGCACGAATAAAATCCTGTTCGGCTGAATCTCTTCGCTTAATTGCGCAAAGCCTTTGTGATGGAACGTATATCCTGCATAACCCAAGTCGGTTGATAGGATGATATTTTAAGGTCTTCCTCCGAAGAAATGCCGGTCAATACCATCAGGCTGCGAATGTCGGTGCGAACCGCACCAAGTATATCGGTTTCCAATCGATCGCCAATGGCTACGGTCGCTTCACGTGCAACGCCTAGCCTCGCCAGAGCCTGTTGATAAATGATCGGTTCCGGTTTGCCGATGACAGTGGGCAAAACCCCCGTGGCTGCCTGTAATGCCGCGAGAATTGCCCCATTGCCATGAGTGATGCCATGTTCTGTCGGCAGGGTTGTATCAGCATTAGTCCCGATAAATTTAGCGCCCGCCCGAATATTGAGTGTTGCGGTAGCCAGTTTATCCCAGGTCAAAGTTTTATCCTTGCCGCAGACAACAATATCTGCCCCTTTGCTAAAATCAGGGTTTTTTTCATTTTTGACTTCATAGAGCCCGGTCAAAGTAAAGCCACATTCCAGAAGCGGTTGCCGCGCACCGTCTTCACCAACAACAAATATGCGGGTCGATGCCGGATCGAAGCGTTCGGCCAGATAGAGTGCAGTTGCCATGCCTGAGGTCAATATTTCATCGACAGTAACCGTAACATCCATAGTAGCAAGTTTGTAGACATATTGTTCCGGTGTAAGGCTGGCATTATTGGTAGCGAGAACAAAGCGGATTTGAAGCCCTCGAAGGGTCTGAAAAAAATCAGTCAAGCCAGGCATCGGCTTAGGGCCGTGCCATAATACGCCGTCCATATCTATAATAAATGCACGAATATTGGTAAATGGTTCCATAGGCTGGTATCTCAATAACTGTGGGTGCTGTGAAAGTTCAAGATGGTAAATTTAGCTGTTCATTTTGCATAAAATTATCTGGCTATGCGTAAGGTTCAGGATCATCACAGTTGTCCGGGGGACACATCACAATCTTTAAATTAAGGCTGTGCTTGTTGTCTGAGCTGGTCGACGGGTAAAGTGTTCATGGCTCGGTTGTTCGGTCGGCTCCTGCTCACCACGGATCGAATCAACAGTTTGCCGGTTGTTCTGAGCGTGATCGAGGGATTTGGTTAAAATTCCCATAATGCTGGGCTCGGAAGGCTTTCGTTCTATGTGATCTTTTGATTGTGTAAGATAGCCGTAAAAGAAAAGATTCAGCTAAATCAGTTGAAGAGGCCGAGTTTGATCTTTAAACAAAATAATAGCAGACTACCAAGCGATATCCGGTGCCTGATGCTTATCTTATTGCTAGGTGCAGTTGCTTGAATACGGCTGGCTTAAATCCTGTTTGCAATAAAATCAACAACCTTCGGGACCAGTGGTTACATAAACTTAATAGAATAATTTTATCTGTTATATTGGGGTAATGGTAGTCTCAGCTTAGCCATTGCTTAATATATAACCGTAATGCATTGAAATGCAGAATAAATAAATATTCAATATCAACTCTCCCAATACTCAGTCAATGGGCAAAGAGCATTGGGCAAGTATTTTCCAATAGATAAATGAGTCTGAAAAAGGAAAAACAAATCCTTATAACTCAGCCGCTTTTTAAGTCTCGTTCATTAATGGTTTTAAATAATTTAGCCCGTTCTTTTTGCAGTTGTTCAGCCGCCTGATCATCAGTTTGATCAACAGCGACTTTATCCAGTATTTCAAAAGTGATGCCGGGCTTCAAATAGTTTATGGCGTTGTCAATGGATTTCAATTTGTCGTAAGGCGTCATCATACATTCATAGGGATAGATTTTCTTGTCCTTACCCTCACTGTCAGTAAGGGTCTTGGGGAAAAAGCAAGGGCGATGGTAGTTAATATAAGGAAACAAGGTGTTGTGATTGAATTCATTGATTAAGGGTGCCCAGCGCTGAGGGATATGGGCATAACCAAACAGCTTCCTGACCACAGAACCA
>Ga0209797_10001994_pt1 | contig 10296 bp, 7 predicted proteins | sample DOMMetBare3Fresh_2_FD_187472 | JGI IMG/M metagenome (GOLD analysis project Ga0209797, IMG submission 187472) | Wetland sediment microbial communities from St. Louis River estuary, USA, under dissolved organic matter induced mercury methylation -... | ecosystem: Environmental > Aquatic >...
CATTGGCGTGGCGGTCTTCTGGCCCATCGGATGGCTGGAAGTGGCCGGGCGCCGCAGGCAAGCCATCTCGGCCCGATGTCCGCTGATCGGCGCTTCCTCGCCGTTCGATGCGCAGGGTCCGACGGCAGACTTCGGGCCGGACGCACAGCGCCACATCGATACCACAGTATGCGAGATCGCATCAAAGAGCGAGCGCGGCGTCTACGCCTTGCCCGCTCCCCGCGATCCTGGCCTGCGCGCGAGCTCGGCGACGCGCTGGCGGTTGGGCTCGAAGCCCAGTCCCGGCCGCTCGGGCAGCGCGAGGATTCCGGCCTGCGGCTCGGGCAGGTCGTCGAACACCAGCTTGCAGCATTCCACCGCCACTGCGTGGTATTCGACCAGGCCGCCGTTGGCCAGGCCGGCATGCAGATGCATGTTGTGGTGCGGCCAGGCCCCGCCGTTGGCGTAGCCGGCGTGGAAGGCCGCGGCCAGGCCGGCGATGCGGCCGCACTGCGTGAAGCCGCCACCGATGCAGGCGTTGGGCTGCACGATGTCGACCGCCTGCGCCACCAGCAGGTCGCGAAAACGGCTGGCCAGGCCCTCGTTCTGGCCGGCGGCGAGCGGGATGCGGGTCTTCGCGCGCAGCCTGGCCAGCATCGGCACGTCGTTGCCGGCCACCGGTTCTTCGAAGAACGCGATGCCGCAGGGCTCGACGCGCTCGGCCAGCCAGGCCGCATGCAGATAGTCGAGGCTGCAATTGGCGTCGATGCAGATCTGCACGTCGGGGCCCACGGCGTCGCGCACCGCGCGCACGCGCTGCAGGTCCTCGGCGACGATCGCGTCCAGCGGCCGCGGCTCGTCGCGCCGCTGCAGTGCGTGGTGGCCCACCGTCATCTTCAGCCGCGTGTAGCCGCGCGCGACCCAGGCCTTCGCCGCGTCGGCAAGCTCGTCGCGGCCGAGGAAGGCGAAACCGAAGGTGGCGTACACCGGCACCGCCGTTCGCGCGCCGCCGAGCAGCCGCCAGCAGGGCTGGCCCAGCGCCTTGCCCTTCAGGTCCCAAAGCGCGAGGTCGATGGCCGCGATCGCGTGCGACGCATAGCCCGACTGGCCGCGCGGCGCGAGCAGCCAGTGCAGGCGGTCCCAGGCCTGCTCGTGGCGCATCGGGTCCATGCCCAGCAGCGCGTGGGCGGCGATGTCGTTGACGATGGTCGCGATCACCTCCTCTTCGGTGATCGCCGTCATGCCGGTGCCGACGAGGCCGTCGTCGGTCTCGACATCGACCAGGCACAGCGACAGCGAGGTCGTGAGCATGCGGCCGCCGGCATCGACGCTGACCGGCAGGTTCAGCGGCGTGGCGCGGACGTGGGCGATCTTCATCGTCACACCGTCGCCGCCAGCCGGGCGGCCTGGGCGATCGCCCGCTTGGCGTCGAGTTCGGCGGCCTCGAAGGCGCCGCCGATGAGGTGGACCTTCGGACCCGAGTCGTTCCTGAGCAGATCCAGTTCTGCCGGGCTGCTCAGATCCCCGCCGAGGACGGCCGTCTTGCCGGGCCCCGGGGCGCTCAGTTCATCGGCCAGCGTGCGCAGCGGCAACTGGCCGGCGCAGACGATCACCGTGTCCACCTCGAACAGCCGCGGCTCGCCGCCGACGCGGGTGTGCAGCCCGGCATCGTCGATCGCCAGGTACTCGACGCCGCCGATCATCTGCACGCCGCGGCGCGCCAGCGCCATGCGGTGCGCCCAGCCGGTGGTCTTGCCCAGGTTGCGACCCAGCGCCTCGGGCTTGCGCTGCAACAGGGTGACCGTGCGGCCGCTGGGCGCCGCCTCTGGCTTCACACCGGTGACGCCGCCGCGCGGGTGGCGCTCGAAATCGATTCCCCATTCGCGCGCGAAGACCGCCGCGTCGAGCGCCGCCGAGGGCCCGGCCTGGGTGACCAGGGCGGCGACGTCGAAGCCGATGCCGCCGGCGCCCATGATCGCCACCCGCCGGCCGATGGGCCGGCTGCCGAGGATGGCGTCGATGTAGGGCACGACCGACGGGTGCTCGATGCCCGGAATCGCCGGCCTGCGCGGCACGATGCCGGTGGCCACCACCACCTCGTCGAAGTTGCCGGCGCGCAGCATCGCCGCATCGGCGCGCGTGCCCAGCCGCACATCGATGCCGTGGCGCTCGATCATGCGCTGCCAATAACGCAGCGTCTCGGCGAACTCCTCCTTGCCCGGAATGCGCTTGGCGAGCAGGAACTGACCGCCGATCTCGGCGCCGGCGTCGAAAAGGCTGACGCGGTGGCCACGCTGTGCCGCCAAAGTGGCGAACGACAGTCCCGCAGGGCCGGCGCCGACCACGGCAATGCGCTTGGGCCTGGCCACCGCGGGGTAGTTCAGCACCGTCTCGTGGCAGGCGCGCGGGTTGACCAGGCAGCTGACCTCCTGGCCGCCGAAGGTGTGGTCCAGGCAGGCCTGGTTGCAGGCGATGCAGGTGTTGATCTCGTCCTCGCGGCCGTGCAGCGCCTTGCTCACCAGCTCGGGGTCGGCGAGCATCGGCCGGGCCATCGAGACGAGGTCGGCGTCGCCACGCGCGAGCACGGCCTCGGCGACCTCGGGCATGTTGATGCGATTGCTGGTGATCATCGGGATGCGAAGCTCGCGCCGCAGGCGGCCGGTGACGCGGGTGAACGCCGCCCGCGGCACCATGGTCGCGATCGTCGGCACCGGCGCTTCGTGCCAGCAGAAGTGCGTGCTCATGATGTCGGCGCCGGCGGCCTCGATTGCCTTGGCGAGGGTGACGATCTCGTCCCAGGCCATGCCGCCTTCGAGCATGTCCATCGCCGCGATGCGGTAGATGACGATGAAGCCGGGGCCGGCCGCCTCGCGCACACGGCGCACCACCTCGACCGGAAAGCGCATCCGGTGCTCGAAGGGGCCGCCCCAGCGGTCGCTGCGGCGGTTGGTCTTCTCGACCAGGAAGGTCGAGAGCAGGTAGCCTGCCGAGCCGATGATCTCGACGCCGTCGTAGCCGGCCTGGCGGGCCAGTGCCGCACAACGCGCAAAGTCAGCGAGCTGCTTGTCGATCCCGGCGTCGTCGAGTTCGTGGGGCATGAAGGAGCCGATGCGCGAACGCACCGCCGACGGTGCCACCAGGCCGGGGTTGCGGGCCAGCGGCCCGGCGTGCAGGATCTGCATGCAGATCTTGACCTGCGTGTCGGCGTCGTGCACGGCCGCGGTGACCAGCCGGTGGTTGGCCACGCCCTCGGCATCGGTCAAGGCGCCGCCGGCCTCGCCGAAGCCGCCCTCGGGGTTGGGCGAGATGCCGCCGGTGATGATCATGCCGACATCGGCGCGCGCCCGCTCGGCGAAGTATGCCGCCAGGCGCGGGAAGCCGCCTTCGGCCTCCTCGAGTCCGGTGTGCATCGAACCCATCAGCGCGCGGTTCTTCAGCCGCGTGAAGCCGAGGTCGAGGGGGGCGAACAGGTGCGGGTAGCGGTCGAGCCCGATGGGGCTGGGAATCTTCGTGGACATGGTGCTGCGGCGAGGTGTCAGACTGGCCCGCAGCATAGCCGCATCCAGTTCAGGGTCTTGCCGGCACTGCGCAGCCCTCGCTGGCCACCGCCAGCAGCCGGCCGTCGGTGGACTCGACCCAGGCGCGGGCCCGCAGCCGATCGGGCTGGGCCGTCTCGGGCCAGCGCAGCGCGACCAGGTGATCGACCGCGCGCGTCGGCCGCATCGCCGCCAGGGCCAACGGGCCGGCGACCGAACGCACCAGCTCGCGCGCGACCGCGCTGCCCTCGCTGCCGGCAGGAATCTCCTCGACCAGCGCGAGCCAGCCGGTGGCGCCGCGCGGCACCCGGCCGCGCGCGGTGAACTGCAACCCGAAGTAGCCGTTCCACGCCGGGCCTGACTTCACCACCAGGGCCAGCGTCGGCGCCGGCAAGCTGGCACGATGAATCACCACCTGCTGCGCCACCGGCGAGGGCCCGCCCAGCCGCAGCGCGCGCTCGCGGGCCTCGGGCGAGGCCGCCGCCGACAGCGGCGCTTCGGCGAGCGCCGCCGTGGGCGTGATCCAGTCGAACAGCCAGCCGCCGGTCACGCGGGCCTGGTCGGCTGCGCTCCAGCAGTCCGGGCAATCGGCGCTGACGAAACGCTCGACGACCTGCGGCCCACGGTCGGGGCAGACGGCGGCCAGGCCCGCCAAGGTCCAGGCGCCCAGGCCCACTCCTAGAATCGACCGATGCATGATGCGCATTCTCCAGCCCCTGTCGCCGAGTCGCCTGGCACCGGCCATTTGCTGGACAAGCTCAACCCCGAGCAGCTGGCCGCGGTGACGTTGCCGGCGCAACCGGCGCTGATCCTCGCCGGTGCGGGTTCGGGCAAGACCCGCGTGCTCACCACCCGCATCGCCTGGCTGCTGGCCACCGGTCAGGTCTCGCCGGGCGGCCTGATGGCGGTGACCTTCACCAACAAGGCGGCCAAAGAGATGCTCACCCGGCTGTCGGCGATGTTGCCGGTGGCCGTGCGCGGGATGTGGATCGGCACCTTCCACGGCCTGTGCAACCGCTTCCTGCGCGCGCACTGGAAGCTGGCCGGCCTGCCGCAGAGTTTCCAGATCCTTGATTCGGCCGACCAGCACTCGGCAGTCAAGCGCGTGATCAAGGCGATGGGCGTCGACGAGGAGCGCTTCCCGCCCAAGCAGGTGACCTGGTTCATCGCCGGTGCGAAGGAGGAAGGACAACGCCCGAAGGACGTGGACGCGCGCGACCCACTGACGCGCAAGCAGGTCGAGATCTACCAGGCCTACGAGGACCAGTGCCAGCGCGAGGGCGTGGTCGACTTTGCCGAGCTGATGCTGCGCAGCTACGAGCTGCTGCGCGACAACACGGCGCTGCGCGAGCATTACCAGCACCGCTTCGCGCATGTGCTGGTCGACGAGTTCCAGGACACCAACCGGCTGCAGTACCGCTGGTTGAAGATGTTCGCCCCGCCGGGAGGCCGGCAGAGCATGTTCGTCGTCGGCGACGACGACCAGAGCATCTACGCCTTCCGCGGCGCGCGGGTGGGCAACATGGCCGACTTCGAGCGCGAGTACCGCGTCGGTCGCGTCGTCAAGCTCGAGCGCAACTACCGCTCGTTCGGCAACATCCTCGATTCGGCCAACGCGCTGATCGCCCACAACGCCCAGCGCCTGGGCAAGAACCTGCGCACCGAGGCCGGGGCGGGCGAACCGGTGCGAGTCGCCGAGGCCACCAGCGACTACGCCGAGGCGCAGTGGCTGCTCGAGGAGATCGCCCAGCTGCGCCGCGGCGGCCTGCCGGCGAGCGAGATCGCGCTGCTCTACCGCAGCAATGCGCAGAGCCGGGTGCTGGAGAGTGCCCTGTTCAATGCCGGCGTCCCGTACCGCGTCTACGGCGGCCTGCGCTTCTTCGAGCGCGCCGAGGTCAAGCATGCGCTGGCCTACCTGCGGCTGATCGAGAACCCCGGCGACGACACCGCGTTCCTGCGGGTGGTCAACTTCCCCACCCGCGGCATCGGCGCGCGCGCGATCGAGCAGCTGCAGGATGCGGCGCAGGCGAGCCTGGCCGGATCGGCGCGCAGCCTGACCCAGAGCGTGGCGCTGGTGCCGGGCAAGGCCGGCGTTCACCTGCGCGCCTTCACCGCGCTGATCGACGGCCTGCGCGAGCGCACCCGCGGGCTGACGCTGCGCGAGATCATCGAGGAGGTGCTGTCGGCGTCGGGCCTGATCGACTTCTACCGCAGCGAGAAGGAAGGCGCCGACCGGATCGAGAACCTCGAGGAGCTGGTCAACGCCGCCGAGGCCTTCGTCACCCAGGAGGGCTTCGGCAAGGACGTGGTTGCGCTGCCGGTGGACGAAGTCGCTCCGGGCACGATCGCCGGGGCGCCACCGGGCGCGCTGCCGGCGGCGGCGCTGGCGCCCGATGTCGACACCGGCGAGATCGTCTCGCCGCTGGCGGCCTTCCTCACCCATGCGGCGCTCGAGGCCGGCGACAACCAGGCCCAGGCCGGGCAGGACGCGATCCAGCTGATGACGGTGCATTCGGCCAAGGGGCTGGAGTTCGATGCGGTGTTCATCACCGGGCTCGAGGAGGGCCTGTTCCCGCACGAGAACTCGATGTCCGACGTCGACGGGCTGGAGGAGGAACGACGCCTGATGTACGTGGCCATCACCCGGGCACGCCAGCGGCTGTACCTGAGCTTCAGCCAGACCCGGATGCTGCATGGCCAGACGCGCTACGCCGTCAAGAGCCGCTTCGTCGACGAATTGCCCGACGCGGCGCTGAAGTGGCTGACACCGCGCACCCAGGGCTTCGGCTCGGGCTTCGCGCGCGACTACCAGGCCGCCTGGTCGCGCGGCAGCGGGCTGGGATCGGTGATCGGCGCCGGCCGCGTCGAAGGGCGGGCGGCCCACGCCCCGCCGCCTTTGCCGCCGATGGTGTCGAAGACGGCGCCGTCGCATGGCCTGCGCATGGGGCAGTCGGTGTTCCACCCCAAGTTCGGCGAAGGCGTGGTGCTGACGCTCGAAGGCAGCGGCAGCGATGCACGCGCCCAAGTCAGCTTCGGCCGCCACGGGGTGAAGTGGCTGGCGCTGGCGATCGCGAAGCTCACGCCGGTGGCGTGAGGACCCCCCGGGTCTCCCCGCCCGATGACTTGAATCAATCGGGCTCGAAGGTCCTGACCGCAACATCGCCGAGGGACGCAACCTTGGTTAGATCGGGATCTGTCGTGTCATTCCCTGCTGGGCGGAGGCTGTGAACCTGGCGCTGTGCCCGTCCGATGGGGGACAGTTGCGGCCGATGGACCGCGCCGCCGTGCACGGGCTGCCTGGGTGCAACCGCTGCATGAAGGCGCTGAAGGATCGGCGGCCATGATCGGCCTGGCGCGGTCGGCCGGCAGCGCGCCGGCCGGACTGCTCTGGCTGACCCTCGCGTGGTTGGCCGCCACGGGCTGGGCGCGGCCGCTGACGCTTCCCAGCGAAGGCCGCTACGTCGGTGTGGCCTGGGAAATGATGGCCTCGGGCGACTGGCTGACACCGACGCTCAACGGCCTGCCGTTCTTCCACAAGCCACCGCTGTTCTATTGGCTGACGGCGGCAGCGATGTCGCTGCTCGGCACCCATGTCTGGGCCGCGCGCATCGCGCCGCTGCTGGGAGCGGCGGCCGGCGCCTGGGCGCTGTACCTGTTCGCGCGCCGCTGGTTCAGCGTGGCGACGGCCGAACTCATGCTGCTGGTGCTGCTGACGCAGCCACTGTGGTTCATCGGCGGACAGTTCGCCAACCTCGACATGCTGGTGGCTGGCTGCATCACGGTCACCATCGTGCTGCTGGCCCATGCCGTGCTCTGCGCGGAACAGGGCCACCCGCATCGCCTTGCGCTCGTCGGCGCCTGGGCCGCAGCCGGGCTGGGCGTGCTGTCCAAGGGGCTCATCGGCTTCGTGCTGCCGGGGCTGGTGATGTTGGCCTGGCTGTTGGCCACGCGGCGATGGCGACGAATCACGATGCTGTTGTGGTGGCCCGGTCCACTGGTCTTTCTGATGCTGGCCGCACCCTGGTTTGTCGCGATGCAGCTGCGCTTCCCGAAGTTCCTCGATTACTTCTTCGTCCTGCAGCACGTCAAGCGTTTTGCGCTGAGGGGATTCAACAACCCGCAGCCGGCCTGGTTCTTCCTGGCAGTGCTGGCCGGGCTCGGGCTGCCGTGGTCTGCCTGGGCATTGCGTCTGCGAGTTTCGGTGTTCAGGCGCGCCGAGCCCGGCAGCGATGTCCGGGTCTTGATGGCGTGCTGGGCATTGGTGATCGTGGCGTTCTTCTCGCTGCCCGAGTCGAAGATCGTCGGCTACGTGCTGCCGGCGGTGCCGCCGCTGTCGCTGCTGCTGGCCGATGCGGCGGGGCGAAGTGGCGGCCGCTGGTCGAAGGCGACGGCGGTGCTGGGGGCGATGGTCTGCCTCGGCTTGGTGGCGGGCATGAGCCTGCGGCAGCAGCCGTCGAACCGGGAGGTGGCGCAGGCGCTGAGGGCGCACGCCGAGCCGGGCGACACCGTCCTGTTCGTCCGCGAGTACTTCTTCGACATCCGCTTCCATGCCCGATGGCGGCCACCGGTGCAGGTGCTCGACCTGTGGGACAGCCCCGAAGTCCCGCTGGGCGACAACTGGCGCAAGGAGTTGGCCGATGCGGGCGCTTTCGCGCCCACCGCGGCCGCGGCCACGCTGCTCACGCCCGACCGGCTGCCGGCATACCTGTGCCGGGCCGGCACGCACTGGCTCGTCACGCCGGTCGGCCTGCCATCCGACCAACAGGCCTTTCTGGGCACGGCCGAGGTGGTGCTGCGCGGATCCCGCGCCACGCTGTGGCGCCTTTCGCCGGGCGATCCCGCCAGCGCCGCTGCGCTGGGCTGCCAAGGAGCGCCCCCTGCGGGTTGAGTGCGCAGGCGGACGCCGTGACGACGGGCAGACAGACCCTGTCGATGCATCATGCGGGTCTGCCCGCGATCGCCGGCACCGTCAGGCCGCTGCATCGTCTTCGCCGAAGCAATCGGCGAAGCTGAACCACAGCGAGACGTAGAACACCGCCGAGACGATCATCCCGGCGGGCATCAACACCAGGGTGGCCATCGCGCGGCTGCCGAACAGCAGCACCACGGCGGTGGCCACCAGGCCCAGGGCAATGGTCAGCGCCGTCCAGCCCAGCCCGTAGACGGCGAAGGCAGCTCTTGCACGCCACAGCGCGACGGTGCTGGAAAACAGCGCCTGCCACGCGCCCTGGCCGCTCCAGTGCACCAGCGCCGGCGCGTGCCAGAACGGCACCGACAGCAGCGTGGCCAGGCCCAGCCGGGCGATCATGCCGCTGGCCAGGCGCGGGTCTTCGAGCAGGCGGTTGATCTCGGCCGGTGGCGTGTTGGGCCGTCCCATCGCGATCTGCAACTGCTCGAACAGGCCGCCATCGATCCAGCCCGCGACCTCGATCACGCCGATCGAGCACAGCGCGTAGATGGCGCACAGCATCAGTTGGGCGTTGCGTCGCGGCCGGTCGGGCACGCGCAGGCCTTCGAAGATCTGCATCGCATTCACCATGCCGCCCTGCAGCGCGCTGCGGGTGGCGATCATGAACCCCAGCGTGAGCATCGGCAGCAGCCCCAGGCCGACCAACGGACCGACCAGCGGCACCATCATCATCAGCAGCACGCCGAAGAGGAAGAACATGAACAGGCCGACGAAGGCCACCGGCCGGCTCCACCAGACGGCGAAGGCCTGGCCGATCCAGCGCAGGCCCTGGCGCGGCGCGACGGTGTGGAGTCTCAGTCCCATGGGTGTGGCGTCGGCCTCAGCACGCGGGATGCCAGGGCTCGTCGATGCGCGAGCGCAGCACGCGCTCGAAGTGGCCGGGATCCTTGGGCTGCAGCAGGTCGGCCTTGCGTGGCAGGTGCCAGTCGCCCAGGCGCGACAGCCAGAAGCGCAGCGCGGCCGCGCGCAGCAGCGCCGGCATCAGCCGCGCCTCGGCCGCGTGCAGCGGGCGCACGCGCCGGTAGCCCTGAAGCAGCGCCTGGGCACGTTCGGCGTCGAGCCGCGCGCTGTCGGGATCGACGCACCAGTCGTTCAGACACACCGCGAGGTCGTAGCCGAAGGCATCGACGCCGGCGAAGTAGAAGTCGAGGCAGCCGGTGAGTTTCTCGTGTCCCGGAAGGCCGTCGAACAGCACGTTGTCGCAGAAGAGGTCGGCATGCACCGCGCCGCGCGGCAACGCGGCATGGGCCGGCGAGGCGGCCAGCGTCTGCTGGAACTCGAGCTCGCCGCGCAGCAAGGCCTGCTGGTCGGCGCTCAGGCTGGGCAGCAGCTTGGGCGCGATCTCGAGACACCAGGGCAGGCCCCGCAGGTTGGGCTGGCGCAGCCCGAAATCGGCCACTTCCAGGTGCATGCGGGCCAGCAGCTGGCCCAGCTGCGCGCAGTGGTGCAGGGCAGGTGCCAGCTGGTGATGTCCCGGCAGCGCGTTGACCAGCGCCGCGGGCTTGCCGGCCACCCGGTGCACCAATGCGCCCGACGCATCGGCGCGCGGTTCGGGCACCGGCAGGCCGCGCCGTGCCAGGTGCTGCATCAGGCCCAGGTAGAACGGCAGCTGTTCGTCGGAGAGGCGCTCGAAAAGCGTCAACACCCAGCGCATGCGATCGGTGTCGATGAAGTAGTTGGTGTTCTCGATGCCCGCGCCGATGCCGGTCATCGCCAGCGGCTCGGGCTTCAGCGAGTTCGGCACCCTGCTGCGCTTCATGCCCACCGACTACTTCGAGTTTGCCCTGGGCTACCGCTGGCTGGCCGGCCACC
>Ga0209797_10001995_pt1 | contig 10294 bp, 7 predicted proteins | sample DOMMetBare3Fresh_2_FD_187472 | JGI IMG/M metagenome (GOLD analysis project Ga0209797, IMG submission 187472) | Wetland sediment microbial communities from St. Louis River estuary, USA, under dissolved organic matter induced mercury methylation -... | ecosystem: Environmental > Aquatic >...
GATGGCCCCCCGCCGCACGTGGTCCTCGACGATGTCGAGCACCGCCACCGGATCGGCGCCGTATCCGACCAGGTCGCCGAGAAAAGCATAGCACTCGGCGCCGGCCTCCTGCGCCCGCGCCAGGCACGCGGTGAGCGCCTCCAGGTTGGAGTGGATGTCCGAGAGGAGCGCCAGCTTCTTCATGATGGACGGGCGGCGCGGCGCCGTGACGCGGCGAACCGTACCACATTCGTGCGCTCGGCGCGCAAGCCGTGCACGCACGTTGTGCGCAGGCCGGGCCGGGGCCTCGATTGCCGGTATCGGCTGGGAGATTGCGACAATTTCCATCTCCTCGATTGACGCAAATCACTTCCTGATGGGAGCCGCGCGCAGATCTGAGATTCGTGCGGCTCCCGTGCGCCAATAATGCACCGGAACGTCGAGACGACGTGCCAATCGACATTGCCTCGTCGGCTATTGTCGCTTCTTTCAGGACGCGAAGCCTGCTATCAATGCGCGTTCGCGCACTTCACCGAACCAGGGAGGGGAGAATGGACCAGGCAGCGAGCGCCGAGACGCGAGGCAAGACCGCACACGAGTTGGTCTCCTCGCCCGACTTCAAGTTGCTGGTGTCGACGCGCCTGAAGGTGAGCAGCGTGCTCCTCGTCCTGCTCTTCGTCTTCTACTACGGCTACATCCTCCTGGTGGCGGTCGACAAGCCGCTGGTGTCGCGCAGGATCGGCGAGGTGACCACGCTCGCCATCCCGCTCGGCGTGGCGGCCATCGTGGTCGCCTGGTTGCTCACCGCCATCTACGTCTTCTGGGCCAACCGTTCGTACGACCCCGAGGTCGAGCGGCTCAAGGGCCAGATGCACCGCTAGCCCGATTCCCCCGACCCGTAAGACACGGAGGCCCCCTTGACCCCCGCCGCCGAGACCACCCTGCAGACCACGCTGGGCACGCCCCAGCTCTCCTCCATCTTCTTCTTCTTCCTCATCGTCGCGGTCACCCTGGTCATCACCTACTGGGCGGCGCGGCGCACCCGGACCACCTCCGAGTTCTACGCCGCCGGCCGGAGCGTCTCGGCGCTGCAGAACGGATTTGCCCTCGCCGGCGACTACATGTCGGCCGCCAGCTTCCTCGGCATCTCCGGCATGGTGGCCTTGAAGGGCTACGACGGCATGATCTACGCCACCGGGTGGCTGGTGGGATGGCCGGCGCTGATGTTCCTCATCGCCGAGCCCCTGCGGAACCTCGGCAAGTTCACCTTCGCCGACGTGGTGGCCTTCCGCCTGCGCCAGAAGCCGGTGCGCATCGCCGCCGCCGTGGGCGGCATCCTGACGGTGCTCTTCTACACCATCGCGCAGATGGTCGGCTCCGGCTCCCTCATCAAGCTCATGTTCGGCATCAACTACGAGCTGGCCGAGATCATCGTGGGCACGGTGATGCTCGCCTACGTGCTCTTCGGCGGCATGCTGGCCACCACCTGGGTCCAGATCATCAAGGCGGTGCTGCTGCTCATCGGCGTCACCATCCTCACCTTCCTCGTCCTCGTGAAGTTCGGGTTCGACCCGGGGAACCTCTATGCGGCCGTGGTGGCCCGCCACGGCCAGGCCGCGCTGGAGCCGGGGGCCATCGTCCAGAGCCCCATCGAGGCGGTGTCGCTGGGCCTGGCGCTCATGTTCGGCCTGCTGGGGCTGCCGCACATCCTCATGCGCTTCTACACGGTGCCCGACGCCAAGGCCGCGCGGAAGTCGGTGCTCTACGCCACCGGCCTCATCGGCTATTTCTACGTCATCATCCCCATCGTGGGCTTCGGCGCCTCGGTGCTGGTCGGCCGCGACTTCGTCTCCAAGATGGACGCGGGCGGAAACATGGCTGCGCCGCTCCTCGGCGAGATGCTGGGCGGCACGGCCTTCCTCGGCTTCATCGCCGCGGTGGCCTTCGCCACCATCCTGGCGGTGGTGGCCGGCCTGACGCTGGCCGGCGCCTCGGCCTTCAGCCACGACATCTACGTGAACGTCATCAAGGGCGGCCGCGCCACCGAGGAGCAGCAGGTGAAGGTGGCCAAGATGGCCACGGTGGTCTTCGGCATCCTGGCGGTGGCCCTGGGCATCGCCTTCAAGGGCCAGAACGTGGCCTTCATGGTGGGCCTGGCCTTCGCCATCGCCGCCAGCGCCAACTTCCCGGCGCTGCTTCTCTCCATCGTCTGGAAGCGCTTCACCACCCAGGGCGCGGTCTGGTCCATCCTGGTGGGCGCGGTCACGTCCTTGACCCTGATCGTCCTCTCCAGGACCGTCTGGGTGGAGATCTTCCATTTCAAGGAGGCGCTCTTCCCGATGAAGAACCCGGCCATCTTCTCCATGGCCCTGGCCTTCGCGGTGGGCATCCTGGTGTCGCTCGCCACCCCCGAGAAGGAGGCGCAGGAGAAGTTCGAGGAAGAGAAGCTGCGCACCTACCTCGGGGTGGGCGCCGAGTAGCGTCCAGGCGCCCGACTTCGCGGTGGCCCTCTCCCCCCGGGAGAGGGCACTCGCGCTCGTCGCCGACCGCGGAGGGTGAGGGCGCCCGACGGCGAGAGCCCCATCGTCACCGCGCCAGCTCGGGCACGTGGCGCCCCAGGATCTCCTGCAGCCCCCGCAGGCCCGGGAGCCTCTCGAAGGCCTCGCGCACGTAGCGAAGCGAGGCGGGGATGGAGGGGAGGAAGCCGGGATTCTTCTTCACCCGGTCGATGAACACGAAGCGCCCCGCGTCCTTCAGCTTGCGCTGGACGGTGAGGAGGTCGAAGACGGCGCGGAAGGGGGCGTACTCGAGCCGCGGCCCGCCCGCCTCGGCGAAGCGGTCGAGCCAGCGGCGGAGCAGCCGCTCCACGAGGTCCGGCGGGAGCTCGACGTAGCTGTCCCGCAAGAGCGCCACGAGGTCATACTGCCGCGGCCCGAGCAGCGCGTCCTGGAAGTCGATGACGGCCTGCTCGCCGCCCGGGAGCACCATGAGGTTGCGCGACTGGTAGTCGCGGTGGGTGAAGCCCTTGGGCTCGGCTTCGAGCGCGCCGGCGACGGCCTCGAAGTGGCGGCTCACCTCCTCCCGCTCGGGGGGCGAGAGCCTGCGCCCCTTCCAGGCCTCGAGGCCCCACTCCACGAAGTGCTCGAGCTCCCAGAGGTACAGGTCGCGGTCGAAGCTGCGGCCGAAGGCGACGCAGGCGGGGTCGGGGCGTCGCTCCGCCGCGGCCCGGAGCCGCGCCAGCGCGTCGACGGCCCGCTCGTAGTGGGGGCCGGGAGGATCGCCGGCGAGGAGCCGCGTCTCGAGCATCTCGTCGCCCAGGTCCTCGAGCACCATGAGGCCGCCCTGCGGGTCGTGCTCGTGAAAGGCGAGGATCGCCGGGACCCGCACGCCGAGGGAGCGGAGGTAGCGCTGCACGCTCACGAACGCGTTCTCGGCGGGGGCCGAGCCCTTGATGGCCTCCTCCGGCCTCGCGTCGGGCGGCATCACCATCACCACGTGGGACGCGGGCGGCTCGCCCACGCGCCAGTAGCTCCGCAGCGACGCGTGGCCGGCGAGCCGCCTCACGGGCAGCGACGCGGCGCCCCGTCCGGTGGCCCGCTCCACGGCGCGCCGCACCCGCGCTTCCGTTCGATCCTCGCTCATCTCGAGTGGCTCTCCCGCGTGCCCGCTCGCCGGGACCGCATCCCGCCCGCCGCGTTGACACCCCCCGGAGCGGGACCTATAAGGCGCTTTCCCGGCCTTCTTCCCGCCTCGAGGAGCGTCCGCACATGGCCTACCACGAGAACGTCCTCTCCGCGATCGGCGCGACGCCGCTCGTGAAGCTCTCCAAGGTGGTGGGGCCCGGCGACGCCACGGTCCTCGTCAAGCTCGAGTACCTGAACCCCGGCGGCTCCATCAAGGACCGCATGGCGCTGCACATCATCGAGAAGGCCGAGAAGGCGGGGCTCCTGCGCAAGGGCGGCACCATCGTCGAGAACACGAGCGGCAACACCGGCGTGGGCGTGGCCATGGCGGCGGCGGTGAAGGGCTACCGCTGCGTCTTCACCATGCCGGACAAGATGTCGAAGGAGAAGCAGGACTCGCTCAAGGCCTTCGGCGCGCAGGTGATCATCACCCCCACCAACGTCCCGGCCGACTCGCCCGAGAGCTACTACTCTGTGGCGAAGCGCATCGCCGCGGAGACGCCCAACAGCTTCTACCTGAACCAGTACCACAACCCCGACAACATCGAGGCCCACTACCGGCTCACCGCCCCCGAGATCTGGGAGCAGACCGGCGGCCGGTTCGACGCCTTCGTGGCCGGGCTCGGGACCGGTGGGACCATGAGCGGCTGCGGCCGGTTCTTCAAGGAGAAGGACGCGCGGATCCGCAACGTCGGCGTGGACCCGATCGGCTCCGTCTACCACTCCATGTTCAAGACCGGAAAGCTCTCCGAGCCGCGGGTCTACAAGGTGGAGGGGATCGGCGAGGACATGATGTGCGGCGCCATGGACCTCAAGGTCCTCGACGACGTCCGCCAGGTCAACGACCAGCAGGCCTTCGGCATGGCCCGCCGCCTGGCCCGCGAGGAGGGCATCTTCGCCGGCGGAAGCTCCGGCGCCGCGGTGCACGTGGCCGCGCAGGTGGCGCGAGAGATGGGCAAGGGCAAGACCGTGGTCGTTCCGCTCCCGGACGGCGGCCGCTCCTACATCTCCAAGTTCTTCTCCGACGAGTGGATGCGGGACAACGGCTTCCCCGTCGACGGCGGCGAGGGCATCGCCGGCGCGCGGGTGCGCGACATCCTCGGCGAGCGCCGCGGCCGGGTCATCACCGCCCGCAAGGCCGACAAGGTCGAGGCGGTGGTCAAGGCGATGAAGGAGAACGACATCTCCCAGATGCCGGTGGTGGACGCCGAGGGGCGCTGCATCGGCATGATCCACGAGTACGACCTCCTCAACTTCCTCATCGAGGGCAAGCACCGCCTCTCCGAGGTGGTCGAGCCGCTCGTCCAGCCCCTGCAGGGCGTGGTGACGCCCGAGACGCCCATTGGGAACCTCCGCGCCATCTTCAACGACGACAACGTCGCCGTCGTGAAGGAGGGCGACCGGGTGACGGGCATCGTCACCAAGATCGACCTCATCGACTTCCTCGGCCACCGGCTGAAGTGAGAGCGCGGGAGAGCGCCATGAAGGACGACACCCTCCGCTTCGAGACCCTGGCCATCCACGCCGGCCAGGCGCCGGATCCGACGACCGGCGCCATCATGACGCCGGTCTACTTGACCTCGACCTACGTCCAGGACGGGCCCGGCGTGCACAAGGGGTTCGAGTACTCGCGCACGCGCAACCCGACGCGCGACGCGCTCGAGGGGTGCCTGGCGGCGCTCGAGGGGGCGGAGCACGGCCTGGCCTTCGCCTCGGGCCTCGCCGCCACCGACTGCATCCTGCACCTGCTCGACGCGGGCGACCACGTCCTCTGCTCCGACGACGTCTACGGCGGCACCTTCCGCATCCTCGACAAGGTCTTCCGCCGCCTCGGGATCGAGGTGTCCTACGCGGACATGAGCGACCCCGGGAGCGTAAAGGGGGCGATGCGGAAGAGCACCCGGCTCGTCTGGATCGAGACCCCGACCAATCCCATGCTGAAGATCGTGGACCTCGCCGCGGTGGCGCGGATCGCCCGGGCCGGCGGGGCGCGCACGGTCGTGGACAACACCTTCGCGACCCCCTTCTTCCAGCGGCCGCTCGAGCACGGCATCGACGTCGTCTGCCACTCCACCACCAAGTACCTGAACGGCCACTCCGACGTGGTGGGCGGGGCGGTGCTGACGAGCGACGCGGACCTGCACGGCCGCCTGCGTTTCCTGCAGAACGCGGTCGGGGGCGTGTCCTCGCCCATGGACAGCTTCCTCGTGCTGCGGGGCGTGAAGACCCTCCACGTCCGCATGGAGCGGCACGCCGAGAACGCGATGCGCATCGCCCGCTTCCTGGAGGCCCACCCCCAGGTGGAGAAGGTCACCTACCCCGGCCTCCCCTCCCACCCGCAGCACGCGCTGGCCCGCCGCCAGATGAGGGGCTTCGGAGGGATGCTCACCTTCGTCATCCGGGGAGGGCTCGAGGCGGCGCGCGCCTTCCTCCGGACGGTGAGGATCTTCGCCTGCGCCGAGTCGCTCGGAGGCGTCGAGAGCCTCATCGAGCACCCCGCCATCATGACCCACGCCAGCGTGCCGAAGGAGACGCGCGAGAGGCTCGGCATCGCCGACGGCTTCATCCGCGTCTCTTGCGGCATCGAGAGCGCCGACGACCTCGTCGCCGACCTCGAGAGGGGATTCGCCGCCGCCCGCCGCCTCGCCTGAGCCGCGCGCCGGCGTCGCCTTCGGGTGCCGCCCTGGGCCGGAGCGCTAGTCCGTCGCCGCGCGAGGCACCGGGCGCCCCTCGATGTGCAGCGCCGGGAAGAGGAGGCTCGCCGCGAGCGCGGCGGCGGCGATCGCCGCCACGGCCCGGAAGATCCACTCCATGCCCGACTCGAGCGCCACCGACAGGGACCGGAGGAGCGCCGGGTCCATGAGGCTCCGCTCCGGCCCGAGGAGCTGGTCCACCGCCTCCGGCGTGGCCTGGCTCCCGGCGAGCGCCGCCGCCAGCACCCCGCCGAGGATGCCGACCGCCAGCGTCCCGCCGATGGTGCGGAAGAACATGGTGCTGGCCGTGGCCACGCCGCGCCGGTTCCAGGGCACGCTCGTCTGCACCGCGATGACGAGCGGCGTGTTGGCGAAGCCCAGCCCGAGGCCGTAGAGGCCGGCGAGAAGGCGCGGCACCGCGAGCCCCGCCCCGGGGCGGAGCCAGACCGCGAGCCCGACCGCGGCGACGAGCGAGAGGCAGAGCCCGCCGCGGATGAGGATCCGGTAGCCGAGCCGGGGAAGCAGCCTCCCGCCGAGCGTGCTCGCAAGCGGCCAGCCGATGGCCATGGGCGCGATGGCGCCGCCCGCGTCGGTGGGGCTGCCGCCCAGCACGCTCTGCACGTACAGCGGCACGTAGGTGACGGTGGAGATCATGGCCGCCCCGACCAGTGCGCCGGTCGCCGACGACACCGCCATCACCCTCTGGGCGAAGAGGTCGAGGGGGATGAGCGGCTCCTGGGCCCGGCGTTCCACCCACAGGAAGGCGGCGAGGGCGGCCGCGGCCGCCGGCACGGCGACGAGGCCGGCGGTCCGGGACCGGGTCGCGGAGAGGAGGGCCAGCACCGCCGCGGTGAGGAGCGCCGCGCCGGCGACGTCGAGCCGGTGGTCGTGTCGCTCCGGCCGCTCGTGATAGGCGACGACGAGGACCGCCGCGCTGCCGAGGCCCATCGGGACGTTGACCCAGAAGACCCAGCGCCAGGACAGCCAGCGCACCAGGGCGCCGCCGAGCAGGGGGCCTACCAGCCCGGCGAGGCCCCAGACCGCGCCGAAGAGCCCCTGCATGCGGGCGCGCTCCCGGACGTCGAAGAGGTCGCCGACGATGGTCAGGGCGATGGGCTGGATGGCCCCGGCGCCGAGCCCCTGCACGGTGCGGAAGGCGACGAGCTGCTCCATGGACCGGGCATGGCCGCAGGCGAAGGAGCCGGCGAGGAAGAGGGCGATGCCGGCGAGCAGGACCGGCTTGCGGCCGTACAGGTCCGCGAGCTTGCCGTGGATGGGAACGGTGACCGTGGCCGCGAGCATGTAGCTCGTGAAGGCCCAGGCGTAGAGGTGGATTCCCCCCAGGTCCCCCACCGCCGTCGGCATGGCGGTGGAGACCACGGTCATCTCCATCGCCGCGAGGAACATCCCGAGCAGGAGCGCGACGACGGTGAGCGGGCGGTTCGTGGCGCGCACGGGGAGCGCCACGACTAGCCGCGGGGACCGGGGCAGTCAAGTCCGCGCGCTCCGGCGCGCGGGTCCGGCCGGGAGCGTGACCGCCGCTAGTCCGCGAGCTCGGCCGACGGCTTCACGCCCATCGCCTTGAAGACGATCTCCATCGGGCAGAAGCCGGTGAGCGAGGCCTGGAAGAGCATGAAGCCCACGAAGGCGGTGAGCCACAGGAACTTCTGGCTCACGAACAGGGGGCACGCCGGGACGGACAGCCCGACCGAGAGGAGCACGAGGAAGCCGGCGAAGAGGCGCACGAAGCGTTCGGTGGTCATCCTACATTTCCCTTCAGTGAGAGTTGGCCCGAGGAGATTCAGCGTACCCATCTGGAGGTCATCCGTCGAGGCTCGGCGCGCAACAGCCCGGTCCTGCTAGCATCCGCGCACCCTGGGAGGCTCCATGACCGCCGCGCTCCTCGCCCTCGCGCTCTCCGCCACCGCCTCGAACACCGCCCTCGCGCCGGCGCTCCCCCGCGTGAAGGCCGCCCTCGTCGCCAGGCATGGCGAGGCCCAGCGCCTCCGCGTCGAGCGCGGCGTCGATCAGATGGCCGCCTCCTGGCGCGCCTCCGACGGCGACGCCAGGGCCTTCGCCGCCTTCGCCGAGGCGAGCTTCGTGTCCGACCCGGCCGCGCTCGACGTCACCTTCGCCCGCTTCGAGGAGGCCCTCGAGCAGCTCGACGGACATTTCCTCGAGGTCAACCGCTTCCTGGCCCGCCACGCCGTGCTCGAGATCGGGCCCACGGTGCCGGTGGACCCGCTGTTCGCCGCGGTGGACGCGGGCGCGCACCTCACCGACGACCTCTTCGACTCGAAGCTCGCCTTCGCGGCGCTCCTCAACTTCCCCCTCACGACGCTGGCGGAGCGAGAGGAGAAGGGGGCGCGCTGGACCCGGCGGGACTGGGCCGAGGCCCGGCTCCTCGGCCGGCGCGGGGCGCTCGGGGGCGCGTCCGACGGGGGCCTGTCCCAGCGGGTCCCCGCACCGGTGAAGCAGGCCGTCGCCCGCGCCTACGCCGGCGCCCAGGCCTACGTCGCCGACTACAACCTCTACATGCACCACGTGCTCTCGGAGGGAGGCGAGCGGCTCTTCCCGAAAGGGCTGCGGCTCCTCAGCCACTGGAACCTCCGGGACGAGATCAAGGCCTCGTACGCCCTGCCCGGCGGGCTCGCCCGCCAGCGGGTCATCGCGAAGGCCATGGAGCGCATCGTCACCCAGGCCATCCCCCGCGCCGCCGTGAACGATCCGCGCGCGGACTGGAACCCCTTCACCAACCTCGTGCGGCCGGCGCCGGCCGACGCCATCGAGGGCGGGGCGAAGCCGCTCGCGCGCGTGGACCCGTCGCGCGAGCCGGACACGCGCTACGCGTGGCTCCTCGCCAACTTCGAGGCCGTCCGGGCCGCGGACCCCTTCTCCCCCACCGCGCCGACCTTCATCGCGCGCAAGTTCGAGATCGACCGGGAGATGCCCGAGGCGCGCGTGGTGGCGCTCCTCGAGGCCGTCGTGGGGAGCCCGCTCGTGCCGCGGGTGGCGCAGGTCGTCGCTAGGCGGCTCGGGCGTCCGCTCGAGCCGCACGACGTCTGGTACGCCGGCTTCCGGCCGCGCGCGCGCCACGCCGAGGCCGATCTCGACGCGATGACCCGAGCGCGCTACCCGACGGCCGAGGCCTACGCGAAGGACGTGCCCCGGCTCCTCGAGGCGCTGGGCTTCCCGCCCGAGAAGGCCCGCTTCGTCGCCGGGCACATCGTCGTCGAGCCCGCCCGCGGCTCCGGCCACGCCCTCCAGGCGGCGCGGCGCGGCGACGACCCGCACCTGCGCACGCGCGTCGGCGCGGAGGGCATGGACTACAAGGGCTTCAACATCGCCGTCCACGAGATGGGCCACTGCGTCGAGCAGGTGTTCTCGCTGTATGAGGTGGACCACACGCTCCTCTCCGGCGTACCCAACAACGCCTTCACCGAGGCCCTGGCCTTCGTCTTCCAGGCGCGCGACCTGGAGCTCCTCGGACTCGGGAGGCCGGATGCGGAGGCGGAGCGGCTGCTCGCGCTCGACGACTTCTGGGCGACCTACGAGATCGCCGGCGTGGCGCTCGTGGACATCGGCCTGTGGCACTGGCTGTACCAGAACCCGAAGGCCACCCCCGCCGCGCTACGGCAGGCGGTGGCGCGCCTCGCCCGCGACGTCTGGAACCGGTACTACGCGCCCGTCCTAGGCGGACGGGACGTGCCGCTGCTGGCCATCTACTCGCACATGATCGAGGAACCGCTGTACCTGCCCGACTACCCGCTCGGCCACCTCATCGCCGCCCAGATCGAGGAGCAGGTGCGAAAGGCCGGGGCGCTCGGCCCCGAGTTCGAGCGGATGGCACGGCATGGATCGGTGGCGCCCGACCTGTGGATGCAGAACGCGGTGAGCGAGCCCGTCTCGGCGGGTGCGCTGCTCCGAGCGGCAGAGGCG
>Ga0209797_10001996_pt1 | contig 10292 bp, 6 predicted proteins | sample DOMMetBare3Fresh_2_FD_187472 | JGI IMG/M metagenome (GOLD analysis project Ga0209797, IMG submission 187472) | Wetland sediment microbial communities from St. Louis River estuary, USA, under dissolved organic matter induced mercury methylation -... | ecosystem: Environmental > Aquatic >...
TCCCCCCCCCCCGCAACGCCACGAGGAACCCTCATGAACGGTCTGATGATGCAGCAGCCGCTGCTGATCTCCTCGCTGCTGGTCCATGCCGAGCGCCACCATGGCGAACAGCAGATCGTGTCGAGACGCGTCGAGGGCGACATCCACCGCTGCAGCTTCCGCGAACTCGCGGCGCGCTCGCGGCGGATGGCCAAGGCGGTGGCGGCGCTGGGCATCACCGCCGGCCAGCGCGTCGGCACGCTGGCCTGGAACGGCTACCGGCACATGGAGGTGTACTACGCGGTCTCGGGCTCGGGCGCGGTGCTGCACACGCTGAACCCGCGCCTGCACCCCGACCAGGTGGTCTACATCGCCGACCACGCCGAGGACCAGGCGCTGTTCTTCGACCTGACCTTCCTGCCGCTGGTCGAGGCGGTTGCCTCGCGCGTGAAGACGATCCGGCATTTCGTCCTGATGACCGACCGCGCCCACATGCCGGCGGCGAGCAAGGTCGCCAATCTCCTGTGTTATGAGGACCTGCTCGGGGCCCAGGACGACCGCTTCGACTGGCCCGACTTCGACGAGAACACTGCCTCCTCGCTGTGCTACACCTCGGGCACCACCGGCAACCCCAAAGGCGTGCTCTACAGCCACCGCTCGACGCTGCTGCACGCCTACGCCGCGGCGCTGCCCGACTCGCTCAACTGCTCGGCGCGCGACACCATCCTGCCGGTGGTGCCGATGTTCCACGTCAACGCCTGGAGCCTGCCCTACGTGGCCTGCATGGTCGGCGCCAAGATGGTCTTCCCCGGCGCCGGGCTGGACGGCAAGTCGCTCTACGAACTCTTCGAGAGCGAGAAGGTCACCGTCTCGGCCGGCGTGCCCACCGTCTGGCAGGGGCTGCTGGCCTACGTCGAGGCCAACGGCCTGAAGTTCAGCACCATGAAGCGCACGGTGATCGGCGGCTCGGCCTGCCCGCCGGCGATGATGCAGATGTTCCAGGAGACCTACGGTGTGCAGGTGCTGCACGCCTGGGGCATGACCGAGATGAGCCCGCTGGGCACGGTGTGCACGCTCAAGCCGCGGCACGACGCGCTGGACGCGCCGGCGCAGCGCGCGGTGCAGGCCAAGCAGGGCCGCGCGGTCTACGGCGTGGACATGAAGATCGTCGACGAGGCCGGCCAGGAGCTGCCCTGGGATGGCCGTGCCAGCGGCGAGCTGCTGGTGCGCGGTCCCTGGATCATCGCCGAGTACTTCAAGGGCGAGGGCGGCAACCCGCTGGTCAACGACGCCCAGGGGCGCGGCTGGTTCCCCACCGGCGACGTCTCGACGATCGACGCCGACGGCTTCATGCAGATCACCGACCGCAGCAAGGACGTGATCAAGTCAGGTGGCGAGTGGATCGGCTCGATCGACCTCGAGAACGTCGCGATGGCCCACCCCAAGGTGGCGATGGCCGCCTGCATCTCGGCGCGCCACCCGAAGTGGGACGAGCGCCCGCTGCTGGTGGTGATGAAGAAGCCCAACACCGATCTGACGCGTGAGGAGCTGCTCGACTTCTACGAGGGCAAGATCGCCAAGTGGTGGACCCCCGACGACGTCGTCTTCGTCGACGCGATCCCACTCGGCGCCACCGGCAAGATGCAGAAGAACAAGCTGCGCGAGATGTTCAAGGACCACAAGCTGCCGACGGCCTGAGCCCCGGCGGCCGCGCCGCCATCGACGCGTCAGGGTCATCGAAGACGCGCATACTGCCGCACGCTCCCAGGACCCACGGATGAACGAACGTCGATTGCTCCTGACCGCCGCACTCGGTGCGGTGCTGCCGTGGCCGGCGCGGGCGGCCCGACCCGGCGCAGGCACCGGGCCGGTGCTGCTGACCGTCACCGGCGCGATCGGGCGCGGCAACCGTGGCCCGCTCGACCCGGCGCTCGACCAGTTGATGGTCAGGCACGGAGCGAAGTTCGACCAGGCCTGGGCGTTCGACGCTGCGATGCTGGCCCGCCTGCCGGCGGTGAGCATCCAGCCCACGCTCGAGTACGACGCCAAGCCGCACACGCTGAGCGGGCCGCTGCTCGTCACCGTGCTCGAGGCGGCCGGCGTGGCCGCGGGGGCGCCGGTGACGCTGGCCCTGCGGGCGCTCGATGGCTACACCGTGGCGCTGAGCCTGGCCGACGCGCGCAGCCATCGCATGGTCGTCGCCACCCATCTCGACGGGGTGCCGATGGGCCTGGGCGGGCTGGGCCCGCTGTGGGCCGTGCACGACGCCGACCGCCTGCCGGCCTTCAAGGACAAGCCGCTGAAGGAGCGCTTTGCGCTGTGCCCCTGGGGCCTGTATTCGATCGACGTGAAGGCGACCTGAAGGCCACGACGCCACCACCTCGCGACACACGCGATGGCCAACGACGCCGACTTCATCGCCCATTGCCTGGAACTGCTGGCCCCGCTCGGCCAGGCACGGGCGCGGCGGATGTTCGGCGCACATGGCATCTATGTCGACGAGCTGTTCATCGCCATCGTCGACGGCGATGTGATGTACCTGAAGGCCGACGACGAGGTCCGCCCCGAGTTCGAGCGCGCCGGCTGCGAGCCCTTCACCTACACCGCCGGCGACGGGCGCCGCATGGTGATGGCCTACTGGAGCGTCCCGGCCGAGGCGATCGACTCCGCCGCCCAGATGCAGCCCTGGGCGCGACTGGCGATGGCGGCAGCGCTGCGGGCGCGGACGGCGAAGCGTCGGCCCAAGGCTGCGTCTGGAGGTGCCAAGGGCACCACCCGACGCCGTTGAGCGGGGTGCGGCGCGTCTGGACCGGGCAGCCCTCGGCGGTGGCCCACGGCTCGGTGCGCGATGTCCCTCAAGCCGCGGCCGTCGACGCCGCCGCCACCGCCTGCAGGACCACGGCCGCGCGCCGGGCGTCGCGCTGATCGCGGCCTTCGGGCAATGCCTCGAGCGCCGGCGCCAGGATGGCGTGCGCCTGCTCCGGTCGGCCCTGGGCCAGCAGCAGCCCGGCCAGGCCAGTGGCGGCGCGCAGCGCGAACAACGCCGCGCCCTGGTCCTGGGCGATTGCCAGCGCCTGCCGGTAGCCGGCCTCGGCGGCCTGGAGTTCGCCGGCCGCCTCGTACAGCCGCGCGCGCAGACGCGCCAGCTCGGCCGCAAAGAAGCGCTCGGGAATCGTCGCCAGCGCCTGCTCGCCAGCGGCGACGTACGCCTCGGCATCGGCGAACCGCCCGGCCTCGACCAGCGCGTCGGCGGCGACCGCGGCGAGTTCGGTGGTCCCGGTGCGTGCGCCCATTGCCGAGCACGTCGCAAAGCCCTCGCGCAGCAGATGCGCGCCTTCGTCCACCCGGCCGGCAGCGACCACGGCGCGCCCCATCAGCACGCGGCCGGAGCCGAGCCGGGTCTTGAAGCCCATCCGCTCGGAAAGCTCCAGCACCTGCTGCGCCAACCGGATCGATTCGTCCATGTCGCCGTGGCGAAAGGCCATCCAACGCGCGAGCGACAGCGCCCAGGCACGTGTGGGCGGGTGGTCGCGCGCCTGCGCGATCTGCAGCACCAGGCGGGTGTCGGCGTCGGCCCGGTCGAGCAGGCCCTGGTGCACGCTGAGGGTGACGCTCTGGGTGAGCATGAGGACCACCGGGTCGACGCCGTTGATGTCCTGCCGTTCCTCGGGAGGCATGGCCGACAGCTCGCGCAGGGCCTGGTCGGTCGCCGAGCGCGCCGCTTCCAGCGCGCCCAGGCTGAGCTGGGCCAGGCTGGTGAGCACGGCGAGCAAGACGCGGCTCATCGGCCGCAGGCGCGAAGGGTCGTCGCCGGCCAGCCGGCCGACCAGTCCCAACACGTCATCGAAGCGTCCGTTGGACCACATGCTCGCAGCGATGCCACCGCAGGCCAGGACGCACTTGTCGGCCTGGCCCTGGCGGGTGGCCAGTTCCTGGGCCCGGGTGTGGCTGGCCACCGTCGCCGGCGAGCCGAAGCCCTCGGTCTGCATCAACAGATTGCCCAGCACGAGCTGCAGGTCGAGCTCGACGGCATCGCCTGCGTTCCCTGGCTGCAGCGCCGGCAGCAACGCCAGCGCGCTGCGGTAGTGCGCGACCGCCTCGCGGTGGGCCGCGCGCTCGACCGCCCGCTTGCCCGCGGCCACCCAGTGGCCATAGGCCTCCTCGACCTGGGCGGCTTGCTGGCGGTGGTAGGCCAGCAACTCGGGCCGCACGGCCAGCGTGTCGGGTTCGACGCGCTCGATCGCCGCCGCGATCTGCCCGTGGCGCAGAGCGCGCTGGGCCTTGAGCACGCTCTGGTAGGCGGTGTCGCGGATCAGCGCGTGGCGGAAGGTGTAGAGCGCGTCGGCGCCCGAGCCGCGGCGCGTCACCAGCTCGCGGCGCACGAGTTCGTCCAGCGCATCGTCGAGCCGGTCCGGCGCCATCTCGAGCACCGCGGCCAGCAGGCGCTGCGAGAACTCGCGCCCGATCATCGCGCCGACCTGCGCCACCTCCTTCGCCGGCGCCAGGCGGTCGAGCCTGGCCATCAGCGAGTCCTGCAGCGTCGACGGGATGGCCAGCGCGGGCAACGGCCCGCGCAGGCGATAGCCCTGCGCGGTGTCCTCGAGCAGGCCGGACTGCAGGACGGTCTTGGTCAACTCCTCGACGAACAGGGGAATGCCGTCGGTCTTGCGCAGGATCTCGGCCTCGATCTCGGCCGGTACCGGCCGCCCACCGGCCACCGCCTGGATCAGCTCGGCGCACTGGCGCTGGCCGAGGCGGTTCAGCGCCAGACGCGTCAGGTTGGGCGGACTGCCCCAGGCTGGCGCGTACTCGGGTCGGGCAGTGACCAGCATCAGCAGCCGCGATTCCTGCGCGAAGCCCGCGGTCAGCGCACCCAGCTGCTCGGTGGTCGGGTCGATCCAGTGCGCATCCTCGATCAACAGCAGCACCGGCAGCTGTCGCGCCAGCCCGCGCAGCAGGTCGATCGGCGCCTGCAGCGTGCGGGCCATTTCCGGCTCGGGTGGGTCGGTCGCCTGCGGCAGTGGCTCGCCGGGAGTCGCACCCATCAGGCGCAGCAACGCGCTGCGCGACGCCGCAGGCATCTCCATCTCCGGCACCATCAGCCGCTCGAGCTTGAGGCCACGCTGCGCCGGCGTATCGACCGACGTGATGCCTGCGGTGCGTTCCAGGGACCGCACCAGCGGATACAACGGGCTGCCGCTGTGGTACGGCGAGCACTGCAGCAGCACCGTGGCGTGGCGCTGCCCGGCCAGGCGTTCGCGCAGCGTCTGGCAGATGCGCGACTTGCCGATCCCCGCCTCGCCCGACAGCAGCACCACCTGGCCTTCACCCTCGCAGGCCAGCGCCCATCGCTCGAGCAGCAGCGCCACTTCGCTGCCGCGCCCGACGAACTGGACCAGCTCGCTGTCGTGCTGCGCCTCGAAGCGGCTGGCCGGGCGGCGCTCGCCGCGCACGCGCCAGGCCACGACCGGCGCATCGAAGCCCTTGAGCTGCAGCGCCTCGGTGGCCTCGAACTCGAACGACGCCCCGGCCAGCCGTCGGGTCTCGGCGGCGACGATGATCTCGCCGGGCGCGGCGTGGGCCTGCAGGCGCGCGGCCAGATTGGGCGTCTCGCCACTGGCGGTGCGCTCGACGGCCGGCGTGCCGGTGCCGATCTCGCCCACCACCACCCGCCCGGTGGCAATGCCGATGCGCGTGACCAGCGGCGTGCCATCTTTCGCGACGAGGCGAGCCACCGCCTGCAGCACGTTCAGCGCCGCATGCAGCGCACGCGCGGCGTCGTCCTCGTGGGCGCGCGGGTAGCCGAAGTAGACCAGGCAGCCATCGCCGAGCAGCTGCGCGACATGGCCCTCGTAGGGCCGCACCGCACCGGCCACGGCGTCGTGGTAGCTGCGGATCAGGCCCTGCAGGTCCTCGGGGTCGAGCCGGGCGGCCAGCTGCGTCGAGCCCACCAGATCGCAGAACATCACGGTGAGCTGGCGCCGTTCGGCGGCCCGGGCCGCCAGCGGCACGGGCGTCGCCGCGGCGCCCTCGTCGGCGCGCGCGCGGGCGTCGATCGCCATCCGCAAGCGCTTGCGATCGCCCAGCCGCGCGACGCCGAGCGACCGGAGGTCGGCGTCGTCGAGCTGCGACAGCAACTCCGGCTCGATGCCCTGGGCGACGAACGCCGGCGCGTGCTCCGCGAGGCCGAGGGACTCGAGCCATTCGGTGATCGCGTTCATCGGGCCAGGGTCGGGTTGCTCGGCAGCGCCCGCATGATGCACGAAAGCCCGCGGCGGCGTGCGGCCACCCGCGCGCCGGCGTGCCTTAGCATGCCCGACCTGCTGCCGACGGCTTGCGCGCATTCGCGCGGCCGGGTGCGCGGCACCGACGCCCGCCCTTGCCCTTGCGCTCCGCTCCCACCCCCTGGCGCTGGATCCCGACGTTGTACTTCGGCCAGGGCATCCCCTACGTGGTCGTGATGACGGTGGCGGTGGTGATGTACAAGAACCTCGGCGTGTCCAACACCGAGATCGCGCTGACCACCAGCTGGCTGACCCTGCCCTGGGTGATCAAACCGCTGTGGAGCCCGCTGGTCGACCTGCTGGGTAGCAAGCGGCGCTGGATCGTCGCCTGCCAGTTCGCGATCGGCGCGGCGCTGGCGATGGTCGCGCTGGCGCTGCCGGCGCCCCAGTTCCTGCGCCTGACGCTGGCCATGCTGTGGCTGCTGGCCTTTGCGTCGGCCACCCACGACATCGCCGCCGATGGCTACTACATGCTGGCGCTGCCGCCGCGCTCGCAGGCCGCCTTCGTCGGCGTGCGCAGCACCTTCTATCGGCTGGCGATGATCGCCGGCCAGGGTGGCGTGGTGGTGGCGGCCGGACTATTGCAGGAACGAAGCGGCCACCCCGCCACCGCGTGGGCCACCGTGTTCGTGGGGCTGGCGGCGGCCTTCGTCGCGCTGGCGGCCTGGCATGCCTGGGCCTTGCCGCGGCCGGCGATCGACCGCGCAGCGGTGCGCAGTGCCGCGCTGTGGCGCGACGTCGTGGCCGTGTTCGCAGCGTTCTTCCGCCGCCGCGACCTCGCCCGCATCCTCGCCTTCCTGCTGCTCTATCGGCTGGGCGAGGCGCAGCTGCTCAAGCTGGTGACGCCGTTCATGCTCGACCCCGTCACCGCCGGCGGGCTGGGGCTGAACACGCAGCAGGTCGGCATCGCCTACGGCACGGTCGGCGTGACCGCACTGACGATCGGCGGCCTGCTCGGCGGCTGGATGGTGTCCCTGGTTGGGCTCAAGCGCCTGCTGTGGCCGCTGCTGCTGGCGATGCACCTGCCCAATGGGGTGTTCGTCGCGCTGGCGCTGCATCAGCCCGGTGATGCCTGGCTGGTCGGCGCGGCGGTGGCCGTCGAGCAGTTCGGCTACGGCCTGGGCTTCACCGCCTACATGGTGTTCATGCTGATGGTCGCCGGCCAGGGCGACCACAAGGCCGCGCACTACGCGATCTGCACCGGCTTCATGGCACTGGGCATGATGCTGCCCGGGATGGCCGCGGGCTGGATCCAGGCGCAACTCGGCTACCCGGGCTTCTTCGTCTGGGTCTGCGTCGCGACGCTGCCATCGTTTGCAGCTGCCGCCTGGGTGAGGATCGACGAGGGCTACGGGCGGCGCGAGGCTCGGGATAATCCACGAGACTGAAGCCTCACGGGCAGCGGCACGATCGGGCACCCACCAGACAAGCCGCGGTCACCTGCATCGCCATCGACACCTGGAGTTCCGCAATGCCCCTGCCCCTTCGACCACGCAGCCTGGGCTTGGCCGCCCTGGCCCTGCATGCCGCGGCGGCCCTCCAGGCCGGCACCGTCACCGTCGTCACCTCGTTCCCCAAGGAGCTGACGCAGGCCTACAAGACCGCCTTCGAGAAGGCCCACCCGTCGATCAAGCTCGAGATCCTGAACAAGAACACGGTGCAGGGCATCGCCTACGTGCGCGAGCTGCCCGTCGGCCAGCGGCCGGACGTGTTCTGGGCCTCAGCGCCCGACGCCTTCGAGGTGCTGGCGGGGCAGAAGCTGCTCGACAACGTCGCCGACCTGGTCAACCGCTCCGCGCCGACCAAGGTCGGCAACTACCCGATCAACGACCCCAAGGGCCTGTACCTCGGGCAGGCGCTCGCCGGCTACGGGCTGATGTGGAACACCCGCTACCTGGCCGCGCACAAGCTCGGCGCCCCGGCGCAGTGGACCGATCTCGTCAAGCCCGCGTACTTCGGGCATCTGGCGATGAGCTCGCCGTCGCGTTCGGGCACCACCCACCTGACGGTGGAGACCATCCTCCAGGGCGAGGGCTGGGACCAGGGCTGGTCGCAGGTGCTGCAGATCGCCGGCAACTGCGCCGCGATCACCGAGCGCAGCTTCGGCGTGCCCGACGGCGTCAACAACGGACAGTTCGGCATCGGGCTGGTGATCGACTTCTTCGGCCTCGCGGGCAAGTACTCGGGCTTCCCGGTCGAGTTCGCCTACCCGCAGGTGACCGCGGTGGTGCCGGCCAACATCGCGCTGGTGGCGGGGGCCAAGAACGCGGCGGAGGCCCGCCGGTTCATCGCCTACTCGGTTTCGGCCGAAGGGCAGGAACTGCTGCTCGACCCGAAGATCTCGAGGCTGCCGATCCTGCCGCCCGAGCAGCTCAAGGGCAAGCTGCCGCCGGGTTATCCGAACCCCTTCGAGATCGCCAAGCGCGCCAAGGTGCGCTTCGATTCGGACCTCTCCGAGTCGCGCTACAACGTGGTCTCGGCGATGTTCGACCAGACCATCACCTTCCGGCTGAAGGAGCTGCAGGCGGCGACCAAGGCCATCCACGACGCCGAGAACGCCGTCGCCCGCAAGCCCAACGCCCAGGCCGCGGCGATGGTCAAACAAGCCCGCGAACTGGCCTTCGCGCCGGTGGTCGGATCCGGCCTCGCCCTCGACAAGGGCTTCCTCGACCTCTTCACCGCCAACAAGAAGGACGCCGCGGTCAACAAGCAGGTCACCGCGCTCGAGGACCGCTGGAACCAGCACGCCCGCGACAACTACGGCCGCGCCAAGGCGCTGGCGGAGCAGGCGGTGTGGATGCTGCGTTGAGGCGTTAGCGCAGCTGATGACTTCGACTGCTGCGGCGCCCGCCCCGCCGTCCGCGTCCGCCGCGCGTACCGCGATCCGCCCCGGCGCCTGGCTCGCCGCGGCGCTGGTGCTGGCCTTCCTGATGGCCTTCCTGGTGCTGCCGGTGGCGCGGGTGTTCGCGACCGCCTTCGTCGATGCCGACGGCAGCCCGACGCTGGGCCACCTGGCCGCCTTCTTCGACCAGGCGCTGATGCGCGAGGCCTTCTTCAACAGCCTCTACGTGGCGCTCGCGTCGACGCTGGCGGCGGCGCTGATCGCGGTGCCGCTGGCCTACTTCACGGTGCGCTTCGACTTCCGCGGCGCGCTGCTGATCCAGACGCTGGGCGTGCTGCCGCTGATCATGCCGCCCTTCGTCGGGGCGGTCGCGATGCAGCTGATCTTCGGCCGCTCGGGCTCGCTGAACCTGCTGTTGAACGACGCCTTCGGCATCACGCTGCCGATCATGGAGGGGCTGAACGGCGTCATCTTCGTCGAGGCCATCCACTACTTCCCGTTCATCCTGATGAACCTCACCGTCGCGCTGCGCAACATCGACGGCGAGATGGAGGAGGCGGCGATGAACCTGGGCTGCCGCGGCTGGCGGCTGTTCCGGCGCGTGATCTTCCCGCTCGCGCTGCCGGGCTTCGTCGCCGGTGCCTCGCTGGTCTTCGTCAAGGTCTTCGACGACCTGGGCACGCCGCTGGTGCTCGGCCAGACCAACCTGCTCGCACCGCAGGCCTACCTGCGCATCACGCAGGTCGGCCTGGAAGACCCGATGGGCTATGTGATCAGCGTGATCATGATCGTCTTCTCGATCGCGGCGATGGCGCTGTCGGCGCGCGCGCTCCAGGGCAGGGACTATGCAAGCACGCAAAAGGGCGGCACCAGCCTGCAGCGCCGGCAGCTGTCGGCCGCCGGCTCGGTGATGGCCTACGGCTGGATCGTCCTCGTGCTGCTGATCGTGCTGTCGCCGCACCTGGGCGTGCTGCTGTTGAGCTTTGCCAATGTCTGGAGCTTCTCGCCACTGCCCGACGCCTACACGCTGGCGCACTACGCCACCGTGTTCCAGGACTCCAGCGGCATGATCCGCAACACGCTGCTGTACTGCGGCCTGGCCGCCGGGCTGGACGTGCTGCTGGGCGTGACCATCGCCTACCTGATGCTGCGCAGCACGCTGCCGGCGCGGTTATGGCTGGACGGGA
>Ga0209797_10001997_pt1 | contig 10288 bp, 7 predicted proteins | sample DOMMetBare3Fresh_2_FD_187472 | JGI IMG/M metagenome (GOLD analysis project Ga0209797, IMG submission 187472) | Wetland sediment microbial communities from St. Louis River estuary, USA, under dissolved organic matter induced mercury methylation -... | ecosystem: Environmental > Aquatic >...
CGGGATGACCCGCAATGTTTACAGTTAAATTACTTTGGGATAGAAAAGAGTTCTTAATATTAATATGCGATCGCCCCGGTGGTGGAACTGGTAGACACGCAGGACTTAAAATCCTGTGACCCGCAACGGTCGTAACGGTTCAACTCCGTTCCGGGGCACTTTAAAGAAAAGCGACTGATTATATGCAGTCGCTTTTCTTATTTGGTATTTAAAGCGACTTGTGAAGCTCTTTTTTTACTTTCTATTTCTTCCCACTTTTTAGTTGCTTTATCCAGTATAAGGGCCTGAGCAATTACTAAATTCTTTTCAAGGATCTTCAGCATTATTTTCTCCTCATTTTTCTTTGGTAATTCTTTTGTGTATTGCTTTATCTTTTTCCTGAAAATAAAATGATCCTGCCAGCTACCGAGATAATTCAACATCCGGTCAACGCTTTTCATATTAATAAAACTTTCTGCCAGGTCTTTTGGGCAAATTTTCAACCAATAGTAAACGTCTTTAAGCTGCTTCCTTATCTCATGAACATTCTTTTCAAAATGTTTACTTAAGCTCTTTACCTTTTTAATTTTTGAACCCGACAGATGAATGATCTTTTCAAGGATCTCTGCATTGCTCAGGCTTAAATTGAATTGTTGTTGAAAAGCAGATGGCTCATCTTCATTAAAACTTATTGCAGCTTGTTTTGCCCACCTGCGTGTAAGTGATCTGTTTACTGACAAGTATTCTTTTAAAAAATGAAATGATAAATGTTCTTTCCGTTCACTTCGTCTTGTAAGATCAAGCGACATATCAAAGTCTCTTAGTCTTCCAAACGATTTAAATAAAGCAGATATTTTTGAAAATGATCCTTTCCATTCTTCACCAATCAGATGTTCCTTTAATCGCAAGTAGCTTCTCATTCTTTTAACTGCAACACGCAGATCATGCACAGAATCTTTTGTTGGTCTTTTGCGACTGAGAATAAGGTTTTCAGTAAAATTTTTCTTTTGCTCCAGCCAGTTTATTAATATCAAATTTTCTTCTGCCATTATCTTATAAGTAATTTCTCCCAGTTATCAACTACCCATTTCTTCCCTTTTTGAATTATATGATGGCCTTCATCTTCTAACAAAACGGCTTGTCTTTCTATTCCACCAGGATATTTTTCGTTGATGACGCCGCCTTCCTTTAAAGTTCGCCAAAAGGGAGTAAAGTTTTTTATTCCTGCTTTAATGTCTTCGTCAGCCGCATTTGCAGCTATCCATGAAAATATGCCTGTTGTGATGGGGCAAGCAATATCAGTATGGTGTTTTTTAGCAAGCTTAGTCCTGATTCCGTTAATGGTGATCAGTTTTCCTGGTGGTACTTTTTTCATTACAGCATCTACCTCTTTAGGTGATGGAATAACCATTGTCCCTCTGCCAAATCTCTTTTGCATTCTTGCCGGCACTTTTTCGACTTTTGGAAGGTCTTTGCTATCTGAAAGCTTTTCTTTCCATGTTTTCCTTTTTGCAGCCATAAAACTTCTTTTTATAAAGAAATAAAAATTATGGCCGCTTTTCATTGAGGCAGGTCAGGTGGAAAAATGATATTACAAAAGGGGTTTAATTATAGGTATAATCTATTCGTCCCTGCAGTTGTTTTTCTTTGTTGTACAAAGCTTCTTTCGCTTTTAATCCCTTTTCATTAAATAAATATCTCCAGATAAGGTAGCCAATATTTTGCCCGGAAGTAGTTGTGATCTTTTGGATGACCCTGTCATTATCATCATATTCAAAAAGAAAATCAGGCAATAAACGATTTGCTTTGTAATTAAAGCGAACAATGTCGGTAAGACGGTTCTTATCATCATAATAATAATAGATCGGGTCTGCAGCAATTCCCCGGCGGTAGTTTCTCTCTTCAACTATATTTCCATTTTCATCAGGCACAAACCGTACTTCAAGGCTGTCAGCTTTATTAATTATGCGCCACATTTTATCAAGCTTACCGTCTTTATAAATGTATTGGTGAATTTCAGTTTGAGAAAAATCGCCGCTGCTGTCTGCGTCAATTGCTGAATTACTTATTGCAGATATTTTCCCGTTTGCATCATAAGTATAGGTGCTTGTACTTTTAACACCCGAAGCAGAATCAACCGTGCTGGCTAACAAACCCTGGTCATTGAAGCTATGTGTTACAGAAGAAACAGTTTGATTGATCCTGGTAGTAATTCTTAAAACAGTTCCATTTGAATTGATCTCATATACCTCGCTGAAGTCAGAACTTGCGCCACCTTGGGGTGTAATTCCTGTCGCAGTTACTTTTCTAACGTTGTTGGTAGTATAGGTTTTCATTTGCCGGGTAATATCGGCCGCCGCTACAAGATCTTTATAATAATATTGGGAATTTGCCTCATAAAAAAACAGGGTCAACAGTAAAAACGGTAGTTTCTTCATTGGAATGAATTTCAGTTCAAAATTAACCTAAACTGACTACAACGAAAAAGAAATGCCATTATGTGTTTCTTGTTTATTTTTAAGAAAAATTAAAGGTGAGTCATACACCGCTGCGTAAGGAAACCGACTGTTTGAATTGCGGGGCCAATGTGCAAGGCCGTTATTGTCATATTTGCGGACAGGAAAACACTGAGCCAAAAGAAACCTTTTGGCATATGTTTACTCATTTTTTTTACGATATCACTCACTTTGATGGCAGCTTCTTTGTTACATTAAGAGATCTTTTGTTCAGGCCTGGCTTTTTATCAAGGGAGTATATGATGGGCCGAAGAAAAAAGTTTTTACATCCGGTAAGAATGTATGTATTTACTTCTGCTGTTTTCTTTCTTGTATTCTTTTCACTTTTCCAGGTTTCGGAGGATGATATTTCGGTGGTAAATGAAAAAGCCAGGATAAATGATGGCTTCAATACAGTTAAAGAGGAGGCTTTTAAAAATGCAAAAACAAAAGAAGATTCTGCAAGAATAGCAAGGGGACTTGAGCTGTTAGGTTATCAGGAAACGAAGAAGACCGATACTGTATCGGGCAATAATGGGGGCATTAAATTCAAATTTGGAAGAGAGGTAAATAGTTATCAAACATTAAAGGAATATGATTCTGTACAAAATTCTTTGCCAAAAGATCAGAGAGATGCAGGGATCACAAAACTTGTTACAAGAAAATCTGTTCAGTTAAATGAAAAATATAAAGGAGATCAGACAAAGATCGCGACGGAGCTGGTAAATAAATTCATTCACTCTTTTCCGTACCTGTTGTTTGTTTCTCTTCCACTTTACGCTTTGTTTCTGAAGCTGCTTTATATCCGTCACCGTAAGCAATACTATTTTGCTGATCATGGTGTATTTCTTATTCATCTGTATATTTTCACGTTTTTGTTTTTGCTTTTGTATTTCGGATTAAATAAGTTGAATGATAAAATTCATTGGGGTGGGATCGGCGTTATACAGGGCATACTTATCCTTACGGGTCTTTATTACACATTAAAAGCAATCAGGAATTTTTACAGGCAGGGTTGGGGCAAAACGATTTTGAAATTTATAATTTTTAATATTCTTTGTTTGATTTTTATTATAGTGTTGTTTGCTGTGTTTTTTGCTTATTCCTTTTACCAGATTTAAAATTTCAATATGTCAAATTTATCAGAGTCATTTTTAAAGCTTGTATCTATATTGGATGAACTGCGGGAAAAATGTCCATGGGATAAAAAGCAAACGGTTCAGACATTGCGTCACATGACGATAGAAGAAACTTATGAATTAGCCGATGCGATAACGGATGAAGATTGGAAAGGAATTAAAGAAGAATTGGGCGACCTGTTGCTGCATATTGTTTTTTATTCAAAGATCGGGGTTGAACAAAATAAATTTACCCTTGAAGAAGTGATCGGCGGGATAAGTGAAAAATTAATTGCCCGTCATCCGCATATTTACGGTGACGTGAAAGTAAGCGACGAAGAAGATGTAAAAAGGAACTGGGAAAAATTGAAGTTGAAAGAGGGAAAGGAATCGATACTTAGTGGTGTCCCAAAATCATTGCCGGCAACCGTAAAGGCAATGAGGCTGCAGGAAAAGGCCAAACAAGTTGGGTTTGAATGGGAGAATAAGGAGCAGGTTTGGGAAAAAGTAGAGGAAGAGATGGGAGAGTTAAAAGTTGCGGTCAGCGATTGGCAATCAGTGAATGGTGAGGATTTAACATTGCAGCATAAAAAGGTAGAGGAAGAATTCGGCGACCTTGTATTTTCTTTAATTAATTATGCACGGTTTTTGCGTATTGATGCTGAAAATGCATTGGAAGTCACCAATAAAAAATTTACCCGTCGTTTTACAGAAATGGAGAAACATGCAGCCAGCAGCGGAAAGAATTTAGCCGACATGACACTGGTTGAAATGGATTCCATTTGGAACAACATTAAAAAGCATTCTTGAACAGGTGAAAAAACTATTTCATAATCTTCCCTGGCCTTATTCATGGTTGGCAGGCGCTGTTGTTTTGTACCTGTTGTCATTTCTTTTTATTCAATCTTTTTCTCCAAACAGATCATTCAATCTTGAAATAGAAAAACTTGAGAGCTATATTTATGATCAGCAAAAAGAGTTTAATAAACTTGCTTCAGATAATTCACTTATAAAAAGACTTTCCTATAAAACCGAATTTGAATCTGAGCTCGGGGAATTGGGGTTAAAAAAAATTAGCCTGTTCATTTTTAAAAAATCTATTGCAGAAACATCGTTACTGTTTTGGAGCAACCAAAAAATATACCCACTGGATGAAATTTTCAGTTATGCTGATACAGCTTATTTTGATTTGTTGGATAACGGATATTATATCTGCAATAAAAAGACAATTGCGGGAAAAGGACTTGGTGATTCGCTGGTAATTATTGGATTAATACCGGTAATGTACCGGTACTTTTCTATATTTCCGGTGAGGTTCGAGTATAGCAAAAGCGCCGCTACGAAAATTCAGATATCAGGATTACAAACAGACTACCCTGTCAAAAGCATTTCAGGAGATGTGTTGTTTTATGTGACACCGAAAAATACTCTTGCGAGACCAACTGATGGCTTAGTTATCATTTTAAAACTACTTGCTATCCTGCTATTGCTTGTTTATGTTCATTTCATGGCGGAAAAGCTGTCCAGGCAATATGGCTTTTTGAAAGGATTTGTTTTTTTAATAACCGTTTTAGTACTGTTAAGGTTACTTAATTATTTTACTTCATTTCCGGTAAATCTCCGGCAGTTTGAATTATTTGGTCCCAGTGTATATGCATCAGATATTGTTCATAAATCCCTTGGTGATCTTTTAATTAATGCGATATTTTTTTGGTGGATCATATTATTTGCCTGGCAAAAACTTGGTAAGTCCGGGTTTTACAACTTGCTTACAGGAAGAAAAGCAATGATCATCGGTGTGATTGCGAGTTTGGTTGTTGTTGGCTTTACTTTTAAAGTCGCCTATATTATCCGGAGCCTTGCAGCAGATTCCAGTATTTCATTTGATGTGATCAATTTTTTCAGCCTCTCACCTTTTACTGTTTTTGGTTTTATTACCTTATCGATCATTGCTGTAGGTTATTATTATTTTATGCGGATAATGATTCCGCTATTTTCTGTTTCTTTTAAAAATATTTTTTACCCGGTATATCTTATAATGGCTGTAGCAGGACTCACTTTCCTGACGTTTGAAGTACATAATCCCTTACTCGTATTTTATATTATTGTTCTTGGCTGGCTGATCTTTTATACATGGCTGTCATGCATAAAAAAGTTTGGTATAAACAATCAACGTCAAAGCATGGCCGGCGCATTATTTTGGATATTTATTTTTTCCGTTTCTATTACCGCAGTTATTATTGATGCAAATAGTGAAAAAGAATGGCAAACGAGAATTCACCGGGCGATTAAGATCGACAGGAGTACAGATCCTGATAATGGAATGGATCTCCAGGTTTCTTTTGGCCGCGTAGATAATAACTTTCTTTCAAAACAATTCTACAGGTTCAAAGAAGAGCCTTCAGCAATTCTTTTGCGTGATAGCATATTGCATTCAAGTGTCTTTATGAAGAATTATAATTCCCGGATGTATGTTTTTGACGCAGAGAAGAAATCACTTTTCAATGAGGGACCTGAAGTAACTTATAATACGCTGGAGACAATTTTATTAGTAGATGCCGTTAAAACTTCTTTTGATAGTATCTATTATTTTGAAGAGGGGTTTGATAAATACACGTTGGTTTTCAGACAAACCGTAAGCGATGAGGCCGGGAAACCGATGGGCTATTTATTTATTTTATCGGACCCCGAACAATATATTGATGATGCACTTGAAGGGCAGCTTTTTAAAGGAGCAGAACCAGCAGATGCAAATTCCCGGGTTTATTCTTATGGTGTTTATACTAACGGAATACTTTCTACAGAGCCAAATAATAAATATCCTTTCCGTACTCTTTTAGATTCGGCTGATATACCGATAGAAACGGTAAAAAAGATAACGGTAGGAAGAGCTACGGAGTTATGGTATAAGGTATCAAGCAAAAAAACGGTAGTGATCGCAAGAGAAAAAGCTACCGCACTTGAGGCGATCACTTTATTTTCTTATATCTTTTGTATTTTTCTTTTCCTCGTTGCATTTTTTAATGTGCTGATCTTATTACTTAGGGTTGGCGGTAATGTTAGTGAGTTTCGGCGGATATTGGAGTGGAATATCCGTACTCAAATTCACGGCACCATTATTTTTATCAGCATACTTTCTTTTGTAATTATTGGTATAGCCACTATTTCATTCTTTATTGTTCGTTATGAACAAAATAATAAAGACAGGCTGAGCAGAACAATGGAGGTAATGATAAAGGAAATGGAAAAAAAGCTTGATAATCGACGTGCATTTGATGACCAGGTGGCAATTTATGATTCTGTTGGAAATGAAGAAGTGCAAAAATTGGTAAATGAAGTTGGCGAAATACATAATGTAACTGTAAATGTGTATGACACAAGTGGAATACTGCATGTTACTTCACAGCCTCTTGTTTACAGGGAAGGGTTCCTGAGTAAAAGAATGCATCCTGTGGCCTTCTATCACATCAACAGGCAGCGGGAAGTGCAATTCGTACAGCAGGAAAAGCTTGATAAAATATCTTACATGAGTATTTATGCACCGTTGCGAAGCTCTGAAAACGGAATTGCGTATGCTTATATTAACATTCCTTATTTCTTATCACAACAGGAATTAAAACAAGAGATATCTAATTTCCTTGTTACAATTATTAACCTGAATGCATTTATTTTTCTTATAGCTGGTGTTATTGCATTGTTTATTACCAATCGTGTTACAAGATCATTTTTGCTGATAAGTGAAAAAATGAAAGAAGTAAATCTTGGAAAAACAAATGAAGAAATAGAATGGAAGAGGAATGATGAGATCGGTGGACTTGTAAGAGAGTATAATAAAATGGTACGGAAGCTTGAGGTAAGTGCGGAAGCACTTGCAAGAAGTGAAAGAGAAGGAGCATGGCGTGAAATGGCACGACAAGTGGCGCATGAGATAAAAAATCCCTTAACCCCCATGAAACTAAGTATACAGTTTCTTCAAAAATCCATTGATAACAATTCTTCCAATGTTAAAGAGCTGACAAATAAAGTGGCGAAAACACTTGTAGAACAGATCGATCATTTATCAAAGATTGCGTCTGATTTTTCACAGTTTGCAAATATTGGCAATACGAATATTGAAACATTCGATATTAATGAAGTGATCCGCTCACTTGATAATCTTTATAAAACAAGCCATGAAGCGGAATTAAAATTAGATATGGTGCCGGGAAAAGTGATGGTAAGAGCAGATAAGACACAAATGAACCGGTTATTCACGAATCTTATCCAAAATGCTTTAGAAGCTTGTGATGGAAAAGAAAAATGCATTATTGAGCTAAGCGAGATGCAGGTTGATGGAGTTATTCAGATAAGTATAAAAGATAACGGCGACGGTATTCCAAAAGAAATGCAATCAAAGATATTTGTTCCAAACTTTACAACTAAATCATCTGGTACAGGACTTGGTCTTGCAATGTGTAAAGGAATTGCCGAACAAGCCGGCGGAAAAATATGGTTTGTAACAAGAACAGGAGAAGGCAGTACTTTTTATGTTGAACTGCCTGTGGCGAATTAGGTCTTAACTTTTATTGTTATTAAGCCAACTGATTTTTAATTCTGGTACATGATCACGACCAATAATATCTTTATAAAGCTCCGGTTTTCTTGCCCGTGTGTATCTGTAGCCACCAGACTGAGTAAGTTTCTCAGAACTTAGTTCAGCAATTACAAATTCATCATTCAATGCCCTGCATTCAACTATCACATCACCAAATGGATCAATGATCATCGAGCATCCGTTTTTTAATTGGTCATCATCCATCCCGATCGGGTTTGAAAAAACCACATAGACGCCATTATCATAGGCTCTTGACGGTAACCATTTCATTAGCCACTCTCTTCCTTTGGGCCCATCAAATTCTTTACGAAGTGTAATTGGATCATTGTTTTTATTTTTCCAAAGATCAGGGTCAACAAAACCTGCACCGGGTCTTGTGGATGGAGTGCACATTGTTACATGCGGCATGAAAATTATATTGGCACCGAGTAATGCAGTAGCTCTTACATTTTCTATCACATTATTATCATAGCAGATCAAAATTCCGCATTTCCATCCTTCAAATTCAAAAACTGTGTACTGATCGCCGGGAAGTATATTGGGGTTTATAAAAGGATGTAGTTTACGATGCTTTGCTATAAGCCCGTTCTTATCTACACACACATAAGCTTTGTATAAATTATCATCTTTATCTTTTTCAAATAAGCCGGCAAGAATGGCTATATTATTTTTTTGGGCTATCTGGGTCAATGCATCAATGCTTTTGCCACCTGGAATTATTTCAGCCAATTCCAACATTTGAGTTTTTGAAAGATGTCTTGCAAAAGTGTAGCCTGTAATTGAGCATTCGTGAAAGGCGATCATTTTTGCACCTTGGAGCGCCGCTCGTTTTGATAGCTTTTCTATTATGGAGAGATTATGATCTTTATCATTGCTTTTATTTTCGAATTGAGCAGTTGCAATTTTGATGTCGTTCATAACAGGGCAAATTATATCTTTTTCTTCTTCTTTCTTTCTGCAAGAAATTTCTCAAACTCTTTTAATGAAAAGCTGCTGAGGTTTTGCTCTTTGGTCAAACCCGCTTTTTGCGCTGCCAATACACCATATCGAATATCATTGTAACCATCAAGAGAGTGAGCATCAGGATCAATAGAAATTAAAACACCTTTGTCAATTGCATAGTCAATATATCTCCAATCAATATCAAGCCTGCGGGGGTGTGCATTTAATTCTATCACAACATGATTAGCGGCGCAGGCATCAATTATTTTTTTATGATCAACAGGATATCCATTACGGCTTAATAGTAACCGTCCGGTCATATGACCAAGTATTGTTGTATAAGGGTTCTCAATAGCTCTCATCAGTCGCATCATTGCTTTTTCTTCCGTCATTTTTAAGTTGCTGTGGACAGATGCGATCACCAAATCAAAAGTTGAAAGCATATTATTGCTGTAATCCATCGAGCCATCACCCAGAATATCGCATTCGATGCTTTTAAATATTTTAAAAGCCTGCCTGCCCTCAGGCAGGGTCTTGTATTGTTCATTTAGTTGATCAACCTGCCTGTGTTGTTCTCTTATTCTTTCTTCACTAAGGCCGTTTGCATAAGCAGCAGCTTTTGAGTGATCAGAAATAACAAGATATTCAAGCCCTCTTTTAATACACTCTTCAGCCATCTGCTCTAAAGTGTTATCTCCATCGCTCCATTTGCTATGACTGTGAATGATCGCTTTCACATCTTCGGGTTGAATTAATGCAGGCAGTTTATTTTTTTTGACTTTTTCTATCACTCTTGCTGTTTCTCTCATGAATGCAGGTATCACAGGAATTTTTGCCTGTGTAAATACTGAATCATCACCGATCTCTTTGCCTGAATATTTAATAGAGGGGAATGATTTATTAAAAGCAGTTAAAAACTCTTCCGAGCATGAAGTAGTAAATAATCGTTCATCCATTTTCCCTTTGCCTGTATGCAATCGAAGCATTAAGCCGTTCTTTAACTTGTATAAAATTGTTTTCTCTGTTTCTTCTAGTAAATCTGGTGGTTGTGCAGTTTGAAATTTCGGCTTGATCGCATCATTATTTTCAAGAACAACAAACTCCATTTCTTCAATTGTGAGTGCTTGCCTGCGATAAGCACCCGTTACATGAACTTTGTC
>Ga0209797_10001999_pt1 | contig 10286 bp, 8 predicted proteins | sample DOMMetBare3Fresh_2_FD_187472 | JGI IMG/M metagenome (GOLD analysis project Ga0209797, IMG submission 187472) | Wetland sediment microbial communities from St. Louis River estuary, USA, under dissolved organic matter induced mercury methylation -... | ecosystem: Environmental > Aquatic >...
CGATGGTGGTTTTTCAACAGGCAGCATGATGGGCTCCGGTGGATTTATTGTGTTAGATGATAACCAGTGTGTGGTTAAACATACTTATACGCTGGCAAGATTTTACCGTCATGAAAGTTGCGGACAATGCTCGCCTTGTCGTGAGGGAACCGGGTGGATGGAAAAAATATTATTGAATATTGAAAACGGAAAAGGAAAACTGAGTGATATTGATTTGCTTTGGGATATACAAAGAAAGATAGAGGGAAATACGATTTGTCCGCTTGGAGATGCAGCAGCGTGGCCCGTAGCAGCAGCAATAAGACATTTCAGAGATGAGTTTGAATGGCATGTATTGAACCCTGAAGAATGTTTGAAAAGAAATTACGGACTGGCGGATTATGCAAAACCATTAGAAACTGTAGCATAAATTATGGCTGAAGAAAAAAAATTATTTAAAGTAACAATCGACAACATCACCATTGAAGTGGAACCCGGTACTTCTGTACTGAACGCTGCACGTAAAATTGGTGGCGATGTAACACCTCCTGCCATGTGCTATTACAGCAAACTAAAAGGCAGTGGTGGTAAATGCCGTACCTGTTTGATAGAAGTCGCCGCTGGTTCTGCTGTTGACCCGAGACCTATGCCGAAATTGGTAGCCAGTTGCCGTACCAATGTCATGGATGGTATGGTGGTAAAAAATATTACCAGCGAAAAAGTAATGGATGCGAGAGCTGGCGTTGTTGAGTTTTTATTAATCAATCACCCGCTTGATTGTCCTATATGTGATCAGGCAGGTGAATGTCATCTGCAGGATTTGGGTTATGAGCATGGTAAAGAAGGCACACGGTATGAATTTAAAAGAAGAACATTTGAACTGGAAGACATCGGGCCATATATACAATTACATATGACAAGATGTATTCTCTGCTATCGTTGTACCTATGTAGCTGATCAGTTAACTGATCATCGTGTACATGGAATTTTAGATCGTGGAGATCATTCCGAAATCTCAACCTACATTTCCAAAGCAATTGATAATGATTTTTCCGGCAATATGATTGATGTTTGCCCGGTGGGAGCATTAACTGATAAAACATTCCGCTTTAAAAACCGGGTGTGGTTTACTAAACCTGTAGATGCACACCGTGACTGTTCTACATGTTGCGGAAAAGTAACCTTATGGCAACGGGGTGATGATGTATTGCGGGTTACTGCAAGAAAAGATGAATGGGGTGAAGTGCAGAGCTATGATAATAAACCCGGCTGGATTTGTAACACTTGCCGTTTTGATAAAAAGAAAACATCTGATTGGGTGATAGACGGATTGTCAAACATAAACCGGCATTCGGTAATTGCACAAAACAAATACCCCGGGCTGGAAATGCCGAAAGAAACAATTACTGAAGTCATGGGAGGTAAGAACCCTAAATTACTGATGGATATTCATGATATAAGTGGAGTAAATGATCCGGGTGTAGATTTATCCTTAGTAAATGGAGCAGCAACAAGTAAAACATTTGAGCATAATAAATAATAAACTGTCAGCATGTTATTGGCAATTGATTGGTGGATTTTACTGGAAAAAGCAATACTGATATTGGCAGTGGTAACCGTATCACTTGTCATTGCTATGTATGCTACATGGGCCGAAAGAAAAGTAGCAGCTGTCATGCAGGATCGGATCGGGCCAAACCGTGCCGGACCTTTCGGTCTTTTTCAACCGCTTGCAGATGGAGTAAAACTTTTTATGAAAGAAGAAATTATTCCAAACACTTCTTCAAAATTTTTATTTGTCATGGGACCGGCGCTGGCCATGATTACCGCATTGATGACAAGTGCCGTGATTCCATGGGGGCCAACAATCAATTTATTCGGAAGAGAAATTTCATTGCAGATAGCCGACATCAACATAGGTATTCTTTATGTTTTCGGCGTAGTAAGTTTGGGTGTGTATGGCATTATGATTGGCGGATGGGCATCCAACAATAAATTTTCTTTGCTGGCTGCTATCCGTGGCGCTTCGCAAATGATCAGCTATGAGTTGGCCATGGGCCTCGCCTTAATTGCTTTACTGATGATGACAGGTTCTTTACGTTTAAGTGTAATTGTGACTCAGCAAAGTGAAGGACTTTTTAACTGGAATGTAATGTACCAGCCATTGGGCTTCCTGATATTTTTTATTTGTGCATTGGCAGAGTGTAACCGGACTCCGTTTGATTTACCCGAAGCAGAAAATGAATTAAACTTTGGTTACCACCAGGAATATTCATCCATGAAACTTGGATTTTATTTGTTTGCTGAATATATCAATATGTTTATAAGTGGAATAATCATGTCAACACTCTTTTTTGGTGGTTATGATATTCCATTTGTAAATGAAGTTGCCTGGGGTGCACACTGGTGGGTGGGAATGATTGGGTTTTTTGTGCTGATGACAAAAGCAGTATTATTTGTTTTACTGTTCATGTGGATCCGCTGGACCATACCGAGATTCAGGTATGACCAGTTGATGAATCTTGGTTGGAAAGGATTGATTCCACTTTCATTGATCAATATGGTATTGACAGCAGTGGCGATTTTACTTTTTAAAAAGTAGTTGAATTAATAGCCGCGGGTTTTAACCCGGGGATTGAAATAAAATATATTTGCAAAATTTTTAAAAACGAAAATGCAGGCATTAACAAACAGGGCAAAATTGGTGAATCGTAAACCGATGACGGTTGTGGAGAAACTTTACCTGTGGAATATCATGAAAGGTATGGCGATTACGTTCCGTCATATTTTTATGAGAAAGCCTACTGTAAGATACCCTGAACAGAAAAGAAGTTTCAGCGCAGTTTTTCGTGGGTTGCATGTACTGAACAGGGATGAAGAAGGAAGAGAACGTTGCACTGCCTGTGGTTTATGTGCAGTGGCTTGTCCTGCCGAAGCTATTACCATGGAAGCTGCAGAGCGTTTACCAGTTGAAGAAAATTTATACCGGGAAGAAAAATATGCCGCGAAATATGAAATCAACATGCTTCGTTGCATATTCTGTGGTTTGTGTGAAGAGGCTTGCCCCAAAGATGCAATTTATTTATCGCAGACTTTTGCACCAGCTAATTATTCAAGAAAAGGATTTATTTATAATAAAGAAGATTTACTCATCCCTCACCCGGTAAATGATCCGGAAGCGTTTGAAAAAGCGCTGGGGGAGAGGAAAGTTCAAAAAGTTTAAATGTTTAATTGTTTATTAGTTAAATGTCTGATTTAGAATATAAATTAAAAACAAAGCTCGTAGCTCGCAGCTAAAAGCTAATTGCTAATATGGGAATCACATCAATACTTTTCTGGATACTTTCTTCCATTGCACTATTCAGTGCACTGATGGTGATTACCAGCAAGAATCCGATGTATAGTGTAATCTGGCTCATCATTGTTTTCTTTGCCATCTCTGGTCATTATATTTTATTAAATGCACAATTTCTCGCTGTTGTAAATATTATAGTTTATGCAGGCGCCATCATGGTTCTATTTCTCTATGTACTGATGCTGATGGATCTGAAAAAAGAATCGGAACCTCAAAAGCACCGCTGGATAAAACTGGCTGGAGCTGTAGCGGGGGGTAGTTTGTTGCTGGTGTTGGTGGCTGTTTTAAGAAAAGCAGATTTGGGAAACAGTATTGCCGAAACAAGAATGGGTGATATTGGATTGATTGAGAATTTAGGAAAAATTTTATTTAATGAATACGTGGTGCCGTTTGAAATAAGCAGTATTTTATTTCTAAGCGCCATGGTAGGTGCGGTGGTGATTGGAAAGAAGGAATAAGAGAAGCCATTAGCCAATAGCTATTAGCATTTAGCTAATGGCTAAGAGCTAACAGCTAAAAGCTTTTTAAGTATGCCGATTAATTATTACATATTTCTGTCTCTTGCATTATTCTGTATTGGAATTGTTGGTGTGCTTACACGCCGCAATGCCATTATTGTTTTTATGTGCATTGAACTTATGCTGAATGCTGTGAACCTGTTGCTGGTTGCATTTTCAAAAATGAATCATTTTCAAAATGCAGCTGTCAATGCTTCAGCCGGAAGTGACGGACAGATTTTTGTGTTTTTTATTATGGTAGTGGCTGCTGCTGAAGTAAGTGTTGGGTTGGCTATTATCGTAATGATGTACAGAAATATTCATTCGGTAGATATAAATTTTTTGAACAGACTGAAACATTAGCCCCCTGTCCCCCTAAAGGGGGAACTTAGGTTGTTAAGGGGTTCATGAAAAATATATTTAATAATAAAAAAACCGGTAGACTCAGTAGAGTTTAGGGTTCTAAAAGCCCCTTTAGGGGTTTGGGGTTTATGATTAACGCACTGCATCTTTCATGGCTGGTTCCAATTTTCCCATTAATCGGTTTTCTGATTATCGGGTTGGGAAGAAAATATTTACCAAAGTCATTGACTGGGGTTATTGGCAGTGTCACTGTATTTTTATCTTTCCTGATCAGTGTTTGGATTTTTTTGCAGGTGAAAAACGGGAACAGTTATGTAGCAGAATATTTCAATTTTATTTCTGCCGGGACTTTAAAAATTCCTTTCGCTTTACAAGTTGATGCTCTTTCTTCTTTGTTTCTTTTAATTATTACAGGAGTTGGTTTTCTCATTCATGTTTATTCGGCGTCTTACATGAACCACGAAAGCAAAGAACATTTTGCCCGGTATTTTTCTTATCTAAATCTTTTTGTATTCTCTATGCTGTTGCTGGTTATGGGCTCCAACTTTGTAATCATGTTCATCGGTTGGGAAGGAGTTGGATTATGTTCTTATTTACTTATCGGGTACTGGTTTAAAAATACAGAGTACAATTATGCTGCCCGCAAGGCTTTTATCATGAACCGTATCGGTGATGTTGCTTTTCTAATTGCTATATTCTGGATTTTTTCTAAAATAAGTTCTGTTTCTTTCAGTGATGTTTTTGCTGCAGAGTCACTTAATAAATTATCAACTACAGATATTACCGCTATAACTCTTTTATTATTTGTTGGAGCCACCGGTAAAAGTGCACAGATACCGTTATATACCTGGTTGCCCGATGCCATGGCAGGTCCCACACCGGTTTCTGCATTAATACATGCTGCTACCATGGTAACAGCAGGCATCTATATGATTGCAAGAAGTAATGTGCTTTATTCCATGGCGCATGTCACTCAAAATATAATTGTAGTAATTGGACTGGCAACAGCAATTCTTGCCGCTACCATTGCACTCAAGCAAAATGATATTAAAAAAGTGTTAGCCTACTCAACAGTGAGTCAATTGGGATATATGTTTCTTGCCTTGGGTGTTGGTGCCTATTCTGCCGCAGTATTTCATGTCATGACACATGCTTTTTTCAAAGCGCTTTTATTCCTCGGTAGCGGAAGTGTTATTCATGCCATGAGCGGCGAACAGGATATTCGCAATATGGGCGGGCTGGGTAAAAAATTAAGAATTACTTATTTCACATTTTTAATCGGTTGCATTGCTATTGCAGGTATTCCGCCATTCAGTGGATTCTTTTCAAAAGATGCAATACTGTTAAGTGTGTTTGAAAAAAACCCGGCTTTATATGGCATTGCATTATTTGGTGCTTTGCTTACTGCATTTTATATGTTCCGTTTGTTGTTCATTACATTCAGTGGATCTTTCCGTGGTACAGAAGAGCAGAATCATCATTTGCATGAGAGCCCGCGATCTATGACCATTCCATTAATTGTACTTGCAGTACTTTCTGTCATAGGTGGTTTTGTGGGCATACCGGAAATATTTATGAAAGGAGGTGAAAGGCTGAATGAATTTCTTTCACCTGTTATCGCCATTCATGAAGGAACTGCGGTATCTCATTCCACCGAATATTTATTAATGGGCCTGTCAACAGTTCTTGTACTTGCTGCTATTTTATTTGCGTGGTACAGATTTAAAAATTACCAGCGAAAAGAAGAAACGGGCTTCGGAAAAATCCTGGAAAATAAATGGTACGTGGATGAATTGTATGATAAAATTATTTTGAACCCGATTCAGAAATTCGCCGGCTTTCTGAATAATATTTTTGAAAGATATATTATTGACGGCTTTGTAAATGGGGTTGGTAAAATGGTTCATTACAGCAGCAGGCAATTACGGTTGCTACAAAGCGGGCAGGTGGGGAGTTATGTGTTATTGATGGTACTGTCAATTGTTTTGTTGCTGGCATATCAGTTTTTTATTAAGAAGTAAAAAACCCCTGTCCCCCTAAAGGGGGAACTTAGGTCAAAGAGCTTTTTAGTAATTGAATTGTTTGATAACTGAGAGATAATTGAAAAATGATTTTTAATAAAAAAACCTCTTCATATTGTTGAGGGTTTTAAAAGCCCCTTTAGGGGTTGGGGTATTTTATGATTGCATTACTACTGATATTAATTCCTTTGCTGAGTGGCGTTGGTGCATTTTTTCTTAAAGGAGGAAATAATGCAAGAGTATGGGCATTGGTTTCTTCACTACTTACACTTATTATTTCATTACTTGGCCTTACTGTATTGAATCAACCCGGCAATCTTCAGTTCAGGGTAGATTGGATGCCGGAGATAGGCAGTAGCTTTTCTATTCGCCTTGATGGCATGGGCCAGTTACTTTGTTTGTTAACAGCAATTTCTTTTCCACTGATATTTATTACTACATGGAACCATGTATATAAAAATGCACACAACTTTTTTGCACTTATGCTGCTTTCACAAGCCGGGTTGATGGGAGTATTCCTGGCTATGGATGCACTTGTGTTTTATTTCTTCTGGGAGCTTGCACTGATACCGGTATATTTTCTTTGCTCTGCCTGGGGAGGTGAAAAAAGAATTGCTGCCACGTTTAAATTTTTCATTTACACATTTGTGGGTTCATTGATTATGCTTGTTGGGATCATTTACCTGCAATCATTAACACCGAATCACTCATTTGATATCTCAACGTTTTATAAACTTGTAATTCTCGAGAAAACACAAGGGTGGATTTTCCTTTTCATGTTTATTGCTTTTGCCATTAAAATGCCGGTATTCCCATTTCATAGCTGGCAACCGGATACATACGAGCAATCACCCACTGCAACTACCATGGTACTAAGTGGTGTGATGGTGAAGATGGGACTCTTCGCTGTCATCCGCTGGTTGTTGCCGGTATTGCCGGATGCATCTTTCGGTTATGGCGAAACAACCGTTACAATTTTTGCTGTAATTGGAATGATCTATGCATCCCTGCTGGCCATGCGGCAAAATGACATGAAGCGTTTGATTGCATATTCTTCCATTGCACATATCGGGCTCATGGTGATTGCTATTTTTTCGGAATCAGAAATTGGTATGCAGGGGGTGATGATTCAAATGTTCAATCATGGTATCAATATCATCGGGCTCTGGATTATTGTGGAAATCATTGAACAGAAATACGGGACAAGAAAACTTTCTGAACTGGGCGGGCTTGCACAAAAAGCACCGGCTATGGCAATTCTTTTTGTAATCATTGCACTGGCCAGTATTGCATTACCACTTACCAATGCTTTTGTCGGGGAGTTCATGATGTTCACAGGCATATTTACTTCTCCTATTTTCCGGTATGAAATGTATATAGTACCTGCCGCAGGGCTTTGTATTATTTTGGGAGCTGTATATACATTAATTATGGTTCAGAAAGTATTATACGGTAATACAAATACGCTTACCGAAAAAGGTTCGGATATCCGGCTAAATGAAAAAGTGGCTTTAATAATCATAGTGGCATTAATTTTTGTTGTTGGTATTTACCCACAGCCATTTCTGGATTTGACAAAGGATACAACAAATTTTATATTGAATGAAGCAGATAGTTTAAAGGCGTTAAAAAAATAAACGGGTGATAAAAAAATGAATGCTTTAATAATACTGGCAATTTTTGGTGTGCTGATGATGTTTAGCGGTTTACTGCTGAAACAAAAATCATTAATCAGGTTATTGGCAATTGCCGGGTTATTTATTTCATTGCTCGCAAATATTCTTGAAACAAGAGGGATACATTTTTTCAGCATCCATACTGAGGGCATGTTAAACTTTGACAGGTTTGCTCTTTTTTTTAACAGTATTTTACTGGGGTGTACTTTTATTTTTTTCCTGCTTACAGCAAAAGAGATTGAAAAAGTGGGGAAAAATTATGCAGATTATTTTGCCCTGATATTTTTTATTCATTGTGGTATAGTACTTGCATCATCCTTCAGTTCACTGCTTATACTTTTCCTGGGCATAGAAATTATTTCTATTCCGCTATATATTCTTACAGGTTCCGATAAAAGAAACCTGAAGAGTAATGAAGCGTCGTTAAAATATTTTTTACTCGGTGCTTTTTCCACCGGGCTGATGTTGATGGGCATTACATTAATATATGGTGAGGCAGGTACTTTCGTCGTAAATAATTTACATAGTGTTGATAAAGCTCCGGGAGTTTTGTTAATCGCAGGCATAATGTTATTGTTATTTTCTATGTCGTTTAAAGTATCGGCTGCACCTTTTCATTTCTGGACACCCGATGTATATGATGGAGCTCCAACCGTATTTACATCGTTTATGGCAACGATTGTAAAAGCTGCCGGATTCATTGCATTCATCCGATTATTTTATTATGGATTCGGAAATATAACCGGAGAATGGCAATTCATTATCGCCATAATCACAGCGCTTACATTATTTATAGGAAATATTACTGCCATATTTCAGCAAAGTGTAAAACGGATGCTTGCTTATTCAAGCATAGCGCAAGCCGGTTTTATGATGATGGCATTGCTGGCCATGAACAATACTTCAACAGAAGGTATTTTGTTATATATAACAGCATATAGTTTATCTACTATTGGGCTTTTTGCCATTTTGGTAAAAATGAAAGACTATACATTTGACGGGTTTAATGGATTTGCAAAACATCAGCCATTGCTGGCGGGTGCTGCAGTAATTTTTTTATTATCACTGGCAGGCATCCCGCTTACAGCTGGATTTATTTCCAAATTTTATATGCTTAAAGCTGTGGTACAGACTGGCCAGTTTTTATGGTTGGTGATATTGGCTGTACTGATGGCAGCCGTAAGTGTTTATTATTATTTCAGGGTTATCCAGGCAATGTATTTTAAAGAAGGCGCTGCACCAACTCTGGAGATCAGCAATTCTTTTAAATGGACAATTTCTATTGTTGCAGTATTCATTATTCTTGCCGGTATTTTTCCGCAATTGATTTTTCACTGGTTTTATTTTTGATTTTCTCTTTTTAGTATACTTTTTCTAACCGTTTGTGTATTATAGTTGGTGGTGAATCCTCTTCCCCTAACTTTGATAACCTTAAATTTTTAATAAAATGAAATTTACAAAACGTCACTTTTTCACCATGTTAGTTCTTATGTGCTTTAGCATAATTGCCACAGCGCAAAGACCAGCGGGGGCAGATACTACTGCCGGCAAGCCGGGTGGCAATGGCGCCGGAGCACAAAGACCTCAGTCAGGTCCACGACCATATAAAGAAGTAATAACCGACAAAGCAAAAACCAGTGAAGGATTCTTTAAAGTACATAAGATTGAGGATAAATATTTTTTTGAAATAGCTGATAATATGCTTGGCCGGGAAATTCTTGTTGTAAACCGGTTATCCAAAACTCAGGCAGGTACCGGGTATGGTGGAGACCAGATAGGACAAAATGTTATCCGGTTTGAAAAAGGACCCAATAATAAAATATTCATCCGCACAATTTCTTATGCGGTATATGCAAAGGATACCACATCGTCCATGTTTTCTTCAGTAAGAAACTCAAACCTGCAACCTATTGCTGCCTCTTTTGATATTAAAGCTTTTTCAAAAGATTCAACTGGTAGTGTTATCGAAATGACGGATTATATTAATGGTGACAATGAAGTAATGTTCTTCACCAATGCCACTAAAACCCAGTTAAGATTAGGATCGCTGCAAGCTGATAAATCCTATATCGTGGGTGTAAAACCTTACCCGGTGAATATTGAGATTACTGCTTTAAAAACTTATGGGAGAACACCTGCCCCTCCGGGTGGCGGATTTGGTGGTGGCGCAGCTTCAGGTAACTTGACAGTCGAATTGAACAGTTCATTTTTATTGTTACCAAAAGTTCCTATGCAGGCAAGACATTTTGATCCCAGAGTAGGATACTTTACTGTTGGATATACTGATTTTGATGAAAATCCCCAGGGCGTTAAATCAATAACTCTTGCAAAACGGTGGAGGCTTGAACCCAAACCTGAGGATATGGAAAAATATAAAAGAGGGGAATTAGTAGAA
>Ga0209797_10002001_pt1 | contig 10280 bp, 9 predicted proteins | sample DOMMetBare3Fresh_2_FD_187472 | JGI IMG/M metagenome (GOLD analysis project Ga0209797, IMG submission 187472) | Wetland sediment microbial communities from St. Louis River estuary, USA, under dissolved organic matter induced mercury methylation -... | ecosystem: Environmental > Aquatic >...
AAGGAGGTCAGCTTCAGCACCGGCTCGGTGAACACGCTGACGTAGTTCCGGACGTCGACGAACAGGCCGTTGCCCAGGCCCAGGAACCCCGGATCCTTGAAGTTCCGGAGGCTCATCTTCGTGAACGAGACGTTCAGCTCCCAGAGGAGCGGCCAGCCGACGAGGATTGCCAGGCCCAGCGCCGCCGGGGCCACCAGCATGATCGGGATGGCGTACCGGTTGTGGAGCAGGCGCACCAGGAGCAGGTAGAGCAGCAGCTCGAGCGCCACGACGATCGCGCCGATGACGAGGAGCGTCAGCCCGACCTGCCCGATGGCGTTCGTGACAGCGTTCAGGTTCAACGGATCCTCCCTCCGGGAATGCCAGCCGCGCCGCGCGGTCGATCCGTCAAAGAGACTGGAGCCCCGGGGCGGGCGCCCCGGGGCTCCATCACGTCACAGCTTGGCGATGCACGCCTCCGCCGAAGCCTGCATCGACTTGGCGATCGCGGTGAAATCGCTCGTCTTGCCCGTGTACATGTCGCGCACGCCCGTGTTCAGGGAGTCGAACACGCAGCGCATCTCGAGGTTGGTCGGCTGCGGGATGCCCTTCTGGGCGGCCGCGGCCGCGCCCGCGAGGAGCGGGTCGCCCGTGACGACGGCGTCCGCGATGGCGGCCGCGTTGCCCGGGAGGCGCTTGAGGGTCTTGACCATGTCGACCTGCTGCTCCGTCGCCGTGGCGTACTTCATGAACTCGGAGACGACCGTCTTCATGTTGGGGTCGTCGCCGACGGCCTTGGAGGCCATGAGGAACGTGCCGGCGATGTACGGCTTCGGGTCCTCGTGGCCGGTGATCATCGGCAGCGGGCCGACGCCGAGCTTGTCACCGAAGGTGTCGGCGTACGTGCCGAGCGTCCAGTCGCCGTTGATGGTAAACGCGGCCTTGCCGGACTTGAAGCGCCCGTCGGCCGTGTCGTACGTGTCTTCGGCCGGCATCACCTTGTCGGTGTACTTGAGGTCGTACATGAACTTGAGGGCGCCCTTCATGGCGTCAGTGTCGAGGGTGGGAGTCACGCCGTCGGCCGCGAAGACGCTGCCGCCGAACCCGCCGAGGAACGGGATGAGCCAGAACGACTCGTCCTGGCGGAACACGACCCCGTACGTGTCACCCTTCGTGGCCTCCTTGGCCTTCGCGATGAAGGCAGCGCTGTCGGCCGGGATGGTGTCGCCCGCGATGGACTTGTTCCAGTAGAGCATCAGCTGGTTGCCGAAGGAGGTTGGGGCGCCCCACAGCTTGCCGTCCGCGGTGACGATGTTGGCCGCAGCGGGGACGTAGCTCGCCTTGTCGATCATGTCGTCGAGCGGCAGGATCAGGTTGGCGGCCGTGAAGGGACCGACGTGGTCGGCGACGGTCCACAGGAGCTGCGGGGCGTCACCGGCGAGACTGGACGTCTGGAAGTCCTCGCGGAGGACCTCGACGTCCTTGTTCACGACCTCGAAGGTCACATTCTTGTGGAGGGCGGTGAAGCCATCCGTGAGCTTCTTGACGTACTGGAAGCCACCCTGGGCCTCGCCCTCCTTCGTCCAGAGGAGGAGCTTGAAGTTGCCGGTCGGGAAGGCCGCCTCGGTCGGGGCCGGGGTCGCGGTTGCGGCCGCGGGCGCGGACGCGGACGGCTGCGCGGATCCCGCCGCCGGCGTCGGCGACGCGCCGCCGCCACAGGCGCCGGCGACGATGGCGAGCGCGCCGAGCGCGGTCACCAGCTTGGTCATTCTGTGCATCTGAGTCTGTCTTCCTCCTGCGGCCGGCCGCCTCGCTGGCGCCGGCCATCTCTCGTTGATCCGCCCGCACGGTACGGACGGGTTCCGGGGCCGGGTGCCGCACGGCGGCAGCCCGTTTCTCCGGTCAGTCAGTATGCTCCACCGGTTCCCGGCCCAAGCGTGGCGCCGGGCCGCTCGAGCCCCGGACGATGAGCCGGGTCTCCAGGCGGCGGTGGTCGGGTCGCGCGGCTTCCCGCCGTTCAATCGCCGCGAGCAGGAGGCGACACGCCTCCTCCCCCTTGCGGCGGACGGGCTGGTGCACGGTCGTGAGCGGGGGCTGGACGTGGCTGGCCATCTCGATGTCGTCGAACCCGACGACGCTGAGGTCGGCCGGCACGCCCAGGCCGAGACGACCGGCCGCGCCGATCGCCCCGATCGCCATCACGTCGCTCATCGCGAGGACCGCGGTCGGACGGAGGCCGTCCTCCCAGGCCCGCGTGAGGCAGGCGGCGCCGCCGTCGATGCTCGCGGGCCCGACGACGATGTGGCTGTCCGGGAGCTCGATCCCGGCGTTGCGGAGCGCGACGCGATAGCCGGCGAGCCGGCGTCCCACGACGCCCCCGAAGTCGGAGTGCGCGCCCGGAGTGGGCGGTTCGACGCCGACGACGAGGATGTCGCGGTGCCCCAGCGCGAGCAGGTGCTCTGCCGCCATGCGGGCGCCGCCCTCATCGTCGACATCCACAGCCGCGTGCTCCGGGAACGCGGCCGAGTCGACGAGCACGATCGGCAGGCCCGCCCTGCGGATCTGCCCGACCTCCGGGTGCTCCTCCGAGAGGCCGATGGCGACGAAGCCGTCCACCGTCGCCCGTCCGACCGCACGGGCCAGCGAGCCGTAGACCGGCGAGACGAAGAGGAGCCCGTACCCGGCCTCCTCGGCCGCCACCGCCACGCCCTCGCTGAAGGTTGCGAAGAACGGGTTGGCGAAGACGACGGAGAGTGCCTGCGGGGTCAGGATCCCCAGGGTCCTGGTCCGCCGCTGGGAGAGCATGCGCGCCACCGGATGCGGCCGATACCCGAGCGAGTCCGCGACCTCGTGGATCCGGGTCGCGGTATCGGGGCTCAGGCGCTCCGGGCTGTTGAACGCGAAGGAGACCGCCGTCTTCGACACGCCCGCCTCGCGGGCGACGTCGGCGATGCGCGGTCGACTTCGCAACTCCTCCACGCTGCCTCTTCTCCTCCTGGGCGCCGTCGGGGGGGAACGCGCTGCCGACGACGATGCAAAACCGGTTTAGCAAACCGGTTTACTGACGGTAGCGGGGCGCTCGAACGGTGTCAAGGGGATTCCGTCAGCCGTGCGCGCGGGTGACGGCGGGATCACCGGCCACCTCGGCCCTGCGTCGCGCCGGCGCCGTGGCAGAATCCGGGCATGACCGCCGCCCCCGGCCGCCGGATTCCCCCGGCCGGCCTCCTCCTCTTCCTCGGCTACGCCTTCCTGATCCTCGCGGCCATCGGGCTGTCGCTCCGCTGGGTGGTCGACATGGCGATCTCGGCGCCGGTCAGCCTGCCGGGGATCGGGGTGATGGCCCTCCTCGCCTACACCATCTTCACGATCACGATGGTCCTCCAGCGCAAGCAGGCCGCGCGCGGCCTCGCGCTGGCCCTCGCGACGCTGACGATCCCGGCGGTGCCGCTCCTCCTCCTCGGCCCGGCGCCGCCGGTCGCGATCGCCCCGGCCGTGCTGGGGCTCGCCCTCTTCCTCGGCCTCAGGCGTCCCTCGGTGAAGGACTGGCTCTCCGAGCCGTAGCCATCCCGGGTCCCGGCTCCCGCCCGCGGGATCGAGCGTCGTCCGGTACCCTGTGCGCTCGATCAGCCCCTGCGTTCCAGCGAGGACCCTCCGCACGTGTCGAAGCGATCCCGGAACCCCCGCCCGACCAGCCCCCCGCTGGCGGCGTCGCCAGCCCCCGGACGGCCCGTGAACGAAGCCGCCCCGACCGCGCCGGTCCGCCGGTCGCGGCCCGCGCCATCCGCGGCGCCCCGCTCGCCGCTCGAGCGGTATCGCGGCGCGATCATCGGGCTCGTCGTCGCCGCGGTGGTGCTCGTCGGAGGCGCGTTCATGTTCCTCGGGGCGTCGGCTCCGGCCTACGCCTGCGACACGATCCTCCAGCTGACGGCGGCCCCCAGCCCCGCACCGGACGCCACGCCGCGCCTGGGCCAGGTGACGCGCGACCTCGGCCGCGGCCACGTCGAGACCGGCGCGCGGGTCACGTACGCGTACTGCCCACCCACGTCGGGCTCCCACTACAACGACGCGCGGTTCGGCCCGATCGCCACCCGCTTCTACGGCGCGGACGACCGCACCGAGCCGCAGGGGTGGGTCCACAACCTGGAGCACGGCCAGATGAGCGTCCTCTACCGCTGCCCGGAGGGCTGCGCCGAGACCGCCCAGGCCGCGCTGCGGGCGCTCCAGGGGCAGCTTCCGGCGAGCCCGCTCTGCGCGTTCCCGGCCACCGCGTCGGTGGCCGTCGCCCGCTTCGACGACATGCCGACGCCCTATGCCGCGGTCGTCTGGGGGCGCGTCCTCTTCCTGGATTCGCTCGACGTCGCCGCCATCGCGACCTTCTCGCAGCAGAGCGCCGACCGCGGGCCCGAGCCGCAGTGCCAGAATGCGGTCCCGGGCGCGAGCCCATCGGCGGCCCCGGGCGCCACACCCGCGCCGTAGCCGCCGAGAGGGATTCCGTGCGCCTCGTCGCCCACCTCGACGACCTGGACCTGCCCGTCGCCGGCGTCCTCGTCGGCGATCGCGTGCTGACGCTCGAGATCCTCGCCGAGCGGGCCGGCCTGCGCGAGGAGCTCGCCTTCCTCGACCCGCGGGGGCTGCTGGCCGAGGACGAGGACCTGGTCGAGACGCGGGCCGCGGTCGAGCGCGCGCTCGCGAGCGGCGAGGCCGGCGTCCCGGCGTCGTCGCTCCGCCCGGCGCCGCCCCTGGAGCCGGGCAAGATCATCTGCGTCGGCCACAACTACGCGGGCCACGTCCGCGAGCAGGGACTTCCGCTGCCGACCCGCCCCATGCTCTTCGCCAAGTTCGCCAACGCGGTCGTCGGCGACGGCGACCCGGTGATCCGTCCAGCGACGACGCACGCGCTGGACCTGGAGGCCGAGCTCGCCGTCGTCATCGGGCGGCGGGCGCGCCGGGTGACGGCCGCCGCGGCGCCGGCGCACGTCGCGGCGTACACGACGGCCAACGACATCTCCGCCCGCGACCTGCAGGGCAGCCGGCCCGCCCTCCGGGACGGCGAGCGGGGCGACGGCCAGTGGCTGCGGGCCAAGGGGTCGGACACCTTCCTGCCGCTGGGCCCCTGCCTGGTGACCGCCGACGAGCTCGGCGATCCCGGCGACCTCCGTGTCCGCGGCTACCACACGCCGGCTGCCGGCGCCTCCGCCGGTATCGAGGTCCAGGTCCAGGACGGCCGGACCTCCGACATGGTCTTCGCCGTCGCGGACGTGATCGCCTTCATCTCGGAGAGCATCACCCTCGAGCCGGGCGACCTCGTGATCACCGGAACGCCGTCGGGCGTCGGCGTCTTCCGCGAGCCGCCCGTCTTCCTGGAGCCCGGCGATGTCGTCCGCGTCGAGGTGGAGGGGATCGGTTCGGTCACGAACCCGGTGGTCGACGCCGACGGCGGGGCCCCCGCCGGATCGCCGGCGGCGCGCCTGCTGGCGGGGCGCGCGCGCTCCTGACCGCGTCCGGCGCCGACGCGCGGCGCCGCGGGACGGCGCAGAATCGGGGAACCGGCCGACGTCGCGCCGGCGCGGGACCGCCCGCGGCGCGGCGGCGGCGCAACGCGTGCGCCCACAGGGGAGGCGGCGAATGCTCGCCCTCGTGAAGAATGCCCCCGGACCCGGGCTGGAGCTGCGGGAGGTCCCCGAGCCCCGGGTCGGGATCAACGACGTCCTCGTCCGCGTCCACAAGACCGGCATCTGCGGGACGGACCTCCACATCGCGTCCTGGGATCCCTGGGCGGCCAAGACGATCGTGCCGCCGCTCGTCGTCGGCCACGAGTTCGTCGGTGAGATCGTGGAGGTCGGATCGAACGTCGCCGACTTCGGGCCGGGCGACCTCGTCTCGGGGGAGGGGCACGTCGTGTGCGGCCGCTGCCGCCACTGCCTGGCCGGCCGTCGCCACCTCTGCGCCCGGACGATCGGCCTCGGCGTCGGCCGCGACGGCGCGTTCGCCCAGTACGTGGCGCTCCCCATGACGAACATCTGGCACCACTGGGCCGGCATCGACGAGGAGGTCGCGGCGATCTTCGACCCCTTCGGGAACGCCGTCCACACCGCGCTCGCCTTCCCCGTCCTCGGCGAGGACGTCCTGGTCTCGGGGGCCGGGCCCATCGGCTTGATGGCAGCCGCGGTCGCCAGGCACGCCGGCGCCCGCTTCGTGGTCGTGTCGGAGCCGAACCCGGTCCGCCGGGCGATCGCCGAGCGGATGGGGGCGACCCTGGCGGTCGACCCGCGCCAGCGCGACCTGCGCGACGTCGCGGGCGAGCTGGGGATGGTGGAGGGGTTCGACGTCGCCCTCGAGATGTCGGGCAATGCTGCGGCGCTGCGGGCGGCGATCGGCGCCATGGCCCACGGGGGCGCCATCGCCATCCTCGGGATCCCGACCGAGGAGATCTCGATCGACGTCAACGAGATCGTCTTCAAGATGCTGACCGTGCGCGGCATCTACGGCCGGGAGATGTACGAGACCTGGTACAAGATGACGGTGATGCTGCAGTCGGGGCTCGACGTCACGCCGGCGATCACCCACCGCTTCACGTTCCGTGACCACGAAGCGGCCTTCGCCGCGGCCCGCTCCGGGGATGCCGGCAAGGTGATCATGGACTGGACCGCGTGAGGCGGGCCGGGAGGAGGCCTGGGCGATGACCACCGGCGCAAGCTCCCTCGCGCACCTTTCGGCCGAGCTCGACGAGCTGAAGGACGCCGGTCTCTACCGGCCGTTGCGGGTCATGAGCACCGCCAACGGGACCCGGGTGACCGTGGACGGCCGGCAGGTCATCAGCCTCGCCTCGAACAACTACCTCGGGCTCAACACCCACCCGCGGCTGGTCGAGGCCGCGGCGGACGCGGCCCGGCGGTTCGGCGCCGGGTCCGGGGCCGTTCGCACCATCTCCGGGACGATGAGCCTCCACGAGGAGCTGGAAGCGGCGCTCGCCGCGTTCAAGCACGTCGAGGCGGTCCTCACCTTCCAGTCGGGCTTCACCTGCAACACCGGGGTGATCCCGGTCGTGGCCGGCGAGCCGGACCTGATCGTCTCCGACCAGCTCAACCACGCCTCGATCATCGACGGGATGCGCCTCGCGAAGGCGCCGCGGGTGATCTACCGCCACAAGGACGTGGCCCACCTGCGCGAGCTCCTCGCCGCCGCGCGCCGCGACGGTCGGCCGGACGGCCGGCCGTATCGAGCCATCCTGGTCGTGACCGACGGCGTCTTCAGCATGGACGGCGACATCGCCCCCCTGCCGGCAATCGTCGAGGCGGCCGAGGAGCACGACGCCGCTGTCTTCGTCGACGACGCCCACGCCTCGGGAGTCCTCGGGCGCAACGGGCGGGGGACGGTCGACCACTTCGACCTGCACGGCCGCGTGGCCATCCAGGTCGGGACGTTGAGCAAGGCGATGGGCGTCCTGGGCGGTTACGTCGCCGGCCCGCTCGCCCTCCGCGAGATGCTGATCCAGCGCGGCCGGCCGTTCCTCTTCTCCACGTCCCATCCCCCGGCCGTCGCCGCCGCGTGCCTCGCGGCGATCCGGGTCCTCGAGGAGGAGCCGGAGCTCATCGAACGGCTCTGGGCGAACACCCGCCGCTTCAAGGCGGGCCTGCGCGCCCTGGGGTTCGACACCGGCGTCTCCGAGACACCCATCACGCCGGTCCTGGTCGGCGAGTCCGCCCTCGCGATCCGCTTCGCCGACCGGCTCCTCGACCAGGGCGTATGGGCGACGTCGGTCGTCTTCCCGACCGTCGCCCTCGACGGCGCCCGGCTGCGGACGATCGTCACCGCGCCCCATTCCGACGACGAGCTCGATGCCTGCCTGGACGCCTTCCACCGGGTTGGCCGCGAGCTGGGGCTCGTCTCCGGGTGACCTTCGAGGCAGGGGAGACGTCCGCGACGGCGTCCGTGTTGACCCCGGGACCGGCCGTCGATCGCGACCTGCCGCTCGACGCCCACCTTCACACGGACCTCTCGCCCGACAGCGACGTCCCGATCGATGTCTACTGCGCGGCGGCCGTGGAGCGCGGGATCCCCGAGATCGCGATCACCGATCACCTGGACTTCGACCCGCGCGCCCCCTCGTACGCCTTCGCCGACTTCGCCACCCGCGAGCGCGTCGTCCGCGACGCGGCGGAGCGGTGGGCGGATCGCGGGCTCGCGATCCGCTTCGGCGTCGAGATCACCTACGAGTCGCCTCGCGAGCCGGAGATCCGCGAGCACCTTGCCGGCCATCCCTACGACTTCGCCATCGGCTCGGTGCACGTGGTGCGGGATTCCCCGTACGCGGGCGGCCGGGTGGCGTCCTGGGTGGCGGGGCGATCCTTCGCCGAGATCGTCGCCCCGTACTTCGACGAGGTCGCGGCCGCCATCCGGAGCGGCCTCTTCGACACGCTGGGCCACCTGGACTACGTGAAGCGGTACCTCGCGGAGCACGTTCCCCCGGCCGCGTTCGGCGCGGCGCCGGAGGTGTACGAGCCCCTCCTCCGGGCGCTCGTGGAGACGGGCACCGGCCTGGAGGTGAACGCCTCCGGCCTCCGCCAGGCAGCCCGCGAGACCTACCCCGCGCCGTGGGTCGTCGCCCGCTATCGGGAGCTCGGCGGCGAGGTTGTCACGGCAGGCTCGGACGCTCACCGAGCCCACTCGTTCGCCTACGGGCTGGCGCGCGCCTGCCAGATCGCCGCGGCGGCCGGCTTCGAGCAGCTGGCCATCCGGCGGGCCCCGGGGGCGCCCCGTCCGACGGCCCGCGTCCCGATCCCCGAGCGGTTGCGCGCGGCTCGCCCGACCGGGTCCCCCTAACGCCATGGCCGCCGGGTCGTTATGACACGTACGGACAACGCCGCGATCGAGGAGCTCGTGGCCGCGGCGAAGGCTGGCGACGCAGGGGCGTTCGGCCGGCTTTTCGACCACTTCCACGAGCCCGTCTACCGTTACGTCGCCGCCCGCGTTCGCCGCCCGAGCGACGCGGAGGACCTGGCGCAGCTCGTCTTCGTCAAGGCCCTGGAGGCGCTCCCGCGCTACGAGCAGCGGGGCATTCCGTTCGGGGGCTGGCTCTTTCGGCTGGCCAGGAACGTGGTGATCGATCACATCCGGACGCACCGGGAGCACGTCGAGCTGGACGCGCTGCTCGAGCGGCCGGGCCAGGACGCCGGTCCCGAGGCGCAGGCCCTCGCCCGGCACGAGATGGACGCCCTCGCCGCCGCGCTGGCCGACCTCACGGACGAGCAGCACGACGCGATCGCCCTGCGGTTCTTCGCGGGTCTCTCCGCCCGCGAGGCGGCGGTGGTGATGGGCAAGCGGGAAGGAACGGTCCGGGGGATCCAGTTCCGGGCGATCGCGGCGCTGCGGCGACGCCTTGGGCTGCAGGAGACGGACGGCGGGGGGATGCCGGCCGGAAGGGACCGCACACGATGACCGACCACGAGCGCGACGACTGGGGCGACGACGTCGAGCTGCGACCGCAGCTCGACGCGTACGCGGATGCCCGCCTGCGCCCGGATCCGGAGGCGAGCGCCCGTGTCCGTGCCCGCGTGATGGCCGAGGCGCGGCTTGTCCTCGAGGCGCGGCGTGACGTCGGGGAGGCCCCAGGCCGGCGGCCGCCGTTCGTGATGCCCTGGCGGCCTCGGCTCCGGCTCTCCCTGCTGGCAGGCGCGTGGCTCCTCGTTGCCCTGATGGTCGCCGGAGGCGCCGTCGCCGCAAGCGGGCCGGGGGGCCCGCTCTACGCCGTCCGACTCTGGGCCGAGGACGTGACCCTGCCCGCTGATGCCGACGCCCGCGCCAGGGCCCAGGCCGACCACCTCGAGGAGCGGCTCGCTGAAGCTGAGCGGGCGGCCCGGGACGGCAACGGCGCGGCGGTCACGGCGGCACTGGAGGCGTATCGGACCACGGCCGGTGCCGCGCTCCTGAACGCAGGCGACGACCCTGCCCGCCGCGAGCACCTGGCCACCCAGCTCGGCCGCCACGTGGCGGTTCTGGAGGCGCTAGCGCCCCTGGTTCCCGGCCGCGCCTCGGAGGCAATCCGGGCCGCAATCGACCGCGCCGAGTCCCGGATCCAGGAGATCCTCGCCGAGGAGCAGCCCTACCTGTTTCTCTACGTGCCGGATGCGCTCCCGATCATCCACGCCCGCTTCCGCGGGGTCGAGGTCGCGCCGCTCGGCCGATCGAACTCGGCCCCCGCTCCGAGCATGCCTTGGCGCTGGGTGATGGGGGGCCTGGTCGCGGCCGCCTGCGCGATGGCGGTGATCGTCAACCTGCCCGACGAAGCGCAGCCACAATCG
>Ga0209797_10002003_pt1 | contig 10279 bp, 6 predicted proteins | sample DOMMetBare3Fresh_2_FD_187472 | JGI IMG/M metagenome (GOLD analysis project Ga0209797, IMG submission 187472) | Wetland sediment microbial communities from St. Louis River estuary, USA, under dissolved organic matter induced mercury methylation -... | ecosystem: Environmental > Aquatic >...
GTGGTGAACCATTTCCAGGGCAGGATGGCCGCGAAGAGGAAGAGCAGGAAGTCGGGGGTCGAGCGCTGGAAGATCACCGCGAAGAGGAAGTAGTAGACCAGCATCTGGAGGATCGGGTCCAGGAGCCACCAGAGCTGGCCGAACGCCGTGTCGGCGTGAGTCCGCTTGAGGTCGGCGCCCACGAGGTAGCGCACCAGGCGCCAGCGACCCGTCATCTCGCCGAATCCGTCGCGTGTCAGTCGGACGAGGCCGCGCCGGGAAGGCGGGGTGAGATGCGTCCCCGCGGCGGGCTCGGAGAGGGTCGCCATGTCGGCGCGTACGGTAGCATGATTGCCCGCGCCGCCGAATCCTGGTCCCCGCGCGCGTGATCCGGCCCCGCCCGATCGCGAGCCGGGGCGCGGAACCACTGCTCACGTCGAGGTCCCCGATCGAAGCGACTCGCCCCCGGCTCGCCATCCTGTCGTACTCCAACGGGCGGTTCGACGCCCGGACGCGCCGTGTCGCGCGCTCGGCCGTCGGCGCCGGGTTCGATGTCGTGGCCTATGCCCGCTGGGAGCCCGGGCTGCCGCTCGAGGAGACGCTCGGCGGGCTGCGGATCGTGCGGGCCCCCATCGACTGGCGTCTCGCCGTGCCCGGCCTGCGCGCCCTCGGGCGACGCCGGATCGCCGCCCTCCGGGCCTCCGCGCGCGACGCGGCCGCCTCGGCGGCGCGTGACCAGGCGGAGCCGCCACCGACGCCCGCGACCCCCGCGGGCCCCCGTCCGCTCCGGGTGAAGCTGAGCGAAGCGAGGCGCGACCCCCGCCGTGCGTCGCGACGCCTGGCCGCCGGCGTCGCCCGCCGCCTGTTCGGCTTCATCCGACCACCGATCCAGCTCCTGCTGCTCTTCCCCCTCCGCCCCATGGCGTGGGGCGTGGCGCTCGAGGACGTGGCCGAGCCCGCCGACCTCTGGCACGGGATGTGGGCCGGCTCGCTGCCGGCGCTCGACCGGCTCCGCCGGCGGCACGGGGGGCGGACCGTCTACGACAGCCGCGATGTCTACCTCCACGCCCGCATCTTCGATCGCATCCACCCGCTCGTGCGGCGCCCGTTCCTCTCGTGGGAGCGGCGCTGGGCCCGGTCCGCGGACGCGGTGGTCACCGTCAACGACGCCTACGCCGACATCCTCGCCGGGCTCCTGGGGATCCCGCGCCCGGCGGTGGTCCGCAACTGCCCCGACCCGTACGACCCGCCGGATGGGCCGCCCGATCGATTCCGCGAGCGGCTCGGCATCCCGCGGGAGACGGCGATCGTCCTCTACCAGGGCGGGCTCATGACCGACCGCGGGATCGAGCAGGGGATGGACGCCATCCTGCATGTTCCGCAAGCGGTCCTGGTGGTGATGGGCTACGGGAGCTACCGGGCGGTCTATGCGGCCCGGTCCGCGGAGGCCCGGTACCGGGGTCGCGTGCTGCTCCTGGGCCCCGTGCCGCCCGAGGAGCTCCTCGAGTGGACCGCCTCCGCCGACCTCATGCTCATGGCCATCCAGCCGACGACCCTCAACCACCGATACACCACGCCCCAGAAGCTCTGGGAGGCGATCGCCTCGGGGGTCCCGGTCGTGGCGAGCGACCTGCCCGGCATGGCCGAGGTCGTGCGCGAGGTCGGCTGCGGGCTCCTCTGCGACCCGACGGACCCGCTCGCGATCGCGGCCTCCATCCGCGACCTTCTCGGCCGGCCGCCGGAGGAGCGCGCTGCCGCCCGGGAGCGGGCGCTGGCCGCGGCCCGGACGACGTACAACTGGGACGCCCAGGCACGCGTGCTCCTGGCCGTCTACGATCGGCTCATGGGACACCCGGCCGCCCCCGAGCCCGGCTGGTGAGGCGATGACCGGGCCGGCGGCGGGCCCCGGGGAGGGGCTGCTCGTCCACGTCGTCGGGGCGCGCCCGAACTTCGTGAAGGCGGCCCCCGTGATCCGCGCCCTGGCCGCGGCGGGCGTGGCCCAGCGCGTCATCCACACCGGCCAGCACTACGACGATTCGCTCTCGGGCATCTTCTTCGCGGAGCTCGAGCTGCCTGCGCCGGACCTCAACCTCGGCGTGGGCTCCGGGTCCCACGCCCGCCAGACGGCCGCCCTCCTGGTGGCCCTCGAGGATGCCTTCGAGGCCGTTCGACCTGCGCTCGTGATCGACTACGGTGACGTGAACTCGACCCTCGCGGCCGCGCTCGTCGCGGCCAAGCTCCATCTCCCGCAGGCGCACGTCGAGGCAGGCCTGCGCAGCTTCGACATGGACATGCCGGAGGAGGTCAATCGACGGATCGCCGATGCGCTGGCCGACCTGTGCTTCGCGACGAGCGCCGAGGCAGTCGACAACTTGCGCCGCGAAGGCGTCGCAGCCGAGCGGATCCACCTGGTCGGCAACCCGATGATCGACTCGCTGGAGGCGGCGCGGCCACGCCTGGATCCGGCAGGGGCGCGGACGGCCGCGGGCGTCGCCGACGTGCCGTACGGGGTGGTCACCCTGCACCGGCCGGGCAACGTCGACGAGCCGGTCCGGACCCGCGCCCTGGTCGAGGGGCTGGCCGCCGCGGCCGCCATGGTGCCGCTCGTCTTCCCGGTCCATCCCCGCGGCAGGGCTGCGCTGGTCGCGGCGGGCCTCGGCGACGTGCCGGGCCTGCGGATGATCGAGCCGTTGGGCTACCGTGCATTCCTCTCCCTCGTTGCCGGGAGCGCCGTCGTCGTGACCGATTCCGGGGGCGTCCAGGAGGAGACCACGATCCTCGGCGTGCCGTGCCTCACGGTCCGCCCGAACACGGAGCGCCCGGTGACGATCACGCACGGGACCAACCGCCTCATCGGCCCCGGCGACCTGCCCGCAGCGGTGGCCGGGGCCCTGGCTGCCGGGCGGCCCGCGCCTGCGCGCCCGCCGCTGTGGGACGGCCGGGCCGGCGCCCGGATCGCCGCGGTGCTCGTTGGCTGGCTCCGCGATCACGCCCGGGTGACGGCGCCGTGACCGCCCGACGCCGGCCGGTGGCGATGCTGGTCCACAGCTACTACGAGGAGGATCCGCGCGTCCGCCGGCAGGCCGAGACCCTGGTGGCCGCCGGCCGCCCCGTCGACGTCTTCTCGCTCCGCCGCCCCGGCGACGCGGCGGAGGGGACGCTGGAGGGGGTCCGGATCACGCGCATCGACGTGCAGCGGCACCAGGGATCGCCCATCGCGACCTACCTCGCCGAGTACACGTCCTTCCTGGTCCGGGCCGCGTTCGCCCTGGCCCGCGCACACCGGCGACGCCGGTACGCCCTGGTCCAGGTCCATACGCCGCCCGACTTCCTCGCCTTCGCGGCGTTGCCGCTCCGGCTCGCCGGGATCCCGCTCCTCCTGGACCTCCACGAGGCGACCCCGGAGTTCTTCCGCTCGCGCTGGCCCGCCGCGTCGAACCCGCTCACCCTCGGCGCGCTGACCGTCGCGGAGCGCCTCTCGACGGCGATCGCCGATCGCGTCCTCTCGGTCAACCAGGCGCGCCACGAGCGGCTCCTCGCGCTCGGGATCCCGGCCCGCAAGCTGGGGGTGGTCAGGAACGGACCCGTCCTGGCCCGGTTCGACCCCGACGACTACCCGCGGCGCGCCTTCATGGCCGACGGCACGCTGCGCCTTGCCTATGCCGGAGCCCTGACCCCGCTCTATGGCCTCGTCGACGTGATCGACGCCATCGCCATCCTCGCGGCCGGGCGCCCCGATCTGGCCGTCGAGCTGCACCTCTACGGGCGAGGCGACTCGGAGGACGAGCTCCTCCGGCGCGCCGGCGAGCGCGGGATCGCCGAACACGTGGTCCTGCACGGCCGGATCGCGCTCGACGCGGTGGCCGCCTCGCTGGCCGGATGCGACATCGCGCTGTCGCCGATCCGGCGGAACCGCTTCTCGGAGATCAGCCTGTCCACGAAGGTCTTCGAGGGCGCGATCATGGAGAAGCCGGTGGTGGCCGCCGACCTCCCCGCCGCACGCGCGGAGTTCGACGCGGAGATGCTCGCCTGGTACGCGCCCGACGACCCGGCGGACCTCGCGCGGGCGATCCTGCGGGTGGTGGACGATCCCGCCTGGCGCACGGCCGTCGCGGGCGGCGCCGCGGCCCGCGCGCGCGAGCTCTCGTGGGACGGCGAGGCCCCGCGGTACCTCGCCCTCGTCGAGGAGCTGGCCCGGGACCGGGTATCCTCCTGACCGAGGGGACGGGGTCACGCCACAGGAGGCGTCGTGGAACTGGATCGGTCCATTGCGGTCATCGGCCTCGGCTACGTCGGGCTGCCGCTCGCGCTCGGATTCGTGGAATCCGGTATCCGGGTCACGGGCATCGACGTCAGCGAGAAGCGGGTGGCGGAGCTCAACGACGGCCATTCGCCCATCGAGGACATCTCCGACGAGCGCCTGGGCGCGGGGCTCGCCGCGGGACTCCGCGCGGTTGCCCCCGACCCCGACATCGTCCGGGCGGCCGACGCGATCTTCGTGTGCGTCCCCACGCCGGTCACGGCCACCCGCGATCCCGACCTCGGCTACGTCCTCGCGGCCGCGGAGCTGGTGCGCTCCGGGCTGCGCGCCGGCCACCTCGTCGTCCTCCAGTCGACCACGTTCCCGGGCACGACGACGGGGCCCTTCCGGGCGGTCCTCGAACGGGAGACGGGCCTCCGCGCCGGCGCCGACTTCGATCTCGCCTTCGCGCCGGAGCGGGTCAATCCCGGCGACCCGGCGAGCTCCGGGAAGGGCGTCCCGCGGCTCGTCGGCGGGACGACACCGGCGGCCACCGCCCGCGCCGCGGCGCTCCTCCACAACATCAACGACCGCGTGGTGGAGCTCTCGTCGCCCGACGCCGCCGAGATGGCGAAGCTCCTGGAGAACGTCTTCCGGAACATCAACATCGCCTTCGTGAACCAGCTGGCGCTCCTGTGCGAGCGCATGGGCCTCGACGTCTGGGAGGTCATCGACGCCGCGGCCACCAAGCCGTTCGGGTTCATGAAGTTCACGCCGGGACCGGGCGTGGGCGGGCACTGCATCCCGGTCGACCCGTACTATCTCTCGTGGCGCGCCCGGGAGTTCGACTTCACGGACCGCTTCATCGAGGTCGCGGCGGACGTGAACGTGGGGATGCCCCGCCACGTCGTGGACCTCGCCGCGGAGGCCCTCAACGACCGCTCGCGCTCGCTCAAGGGTGCCGCGGTGGGGGTTCTCGGGGTGGCGTTCAAGGCCGACGTCGGGGACGCGCGCGAGGCGCCGGCCGCCGAGATCCTGGCCGGCCTCCGCGAGCGGGGCGCGGACGTCCGGTTCCACGATCCCCACGTCGCCTCGTTCCGCGACGCGGCCGGCAGGACCGACGCGTCGATGCCGCTCGCCGACCTCCTCGGATGGGCCGACCTCGTGCTGATCGTGACGCAGCATCGCGCCATCGACTGGGACGCCGTCTTCGGCAGGGCCGGCGTGATCCTCGACACGGTGAACGCCTCGCGAGGCCGCCAGGTCCGGCCGCGCCAGGTGTTGCGCCTGGGAGCGGGCTGGTCGTAGGCGATGGACCCCGAGCCCGAGGCGTCGCCATCGGCCGCTGAGCGGGACTCCGGGGCGTCCGACGCGGGCGGGGAGCGGGACCGGGAGGCGTCCGCGCCGCGCGAAGAGCCCCTGGTCCTTCGTCGGCGCCTCGCCCGGCTCCAGGAGAGCCACGAGGAGCTGCTCGACGCGACCGACCGCCAGCGGCGCCAGATCGCCACGCTCAAGCAGCAGCTGGCAACCGCCCGCGATGCCCAGTCCGCGCTCCGCTCCCGACGTGCAGTCCGCGTCCTGGTGCGGCTGGCGCGGATCGCGGCCAGATCCGGCCCGGCGCTCGCCCGGCTCCGGGGCCCCGTCGCAGCGGCCCGCCAGAGGATCCTCGGGCCGGGCCCCGGCCAGCATGTCCTGCGGGCCTCGCACGGCGCGGAGGCGGCGCTCGCCCGGGACATCGTCGCGTCGCTGCCCTCGCCGCCGCCGTTCCCGCCGATCTCCATCACCGCGCTCGTGCTCGCGACGACCGAGGCAGCCGTGGCGCGCCTCCGCGCCGCTCTCGCCGCCGCGGGGGCGCCGGAGCTGCAGGTCACGGTCGTCGGTGCCGCGGACTCGCTGGCCGAGGCCGCTGCCGGCGTGACGACCGACGCGGTCCTCCTGGTCTCCGCCGACGTCGAGCCGCTCGAGCCCACGTGGCTGGCCCGCCTTGCCGCCGCGCTCGCGGAGACGGGCGCAGGCGCCGCGGGCAGCCGCCTGGTCCATGCTCGCCGGGCCGGCCCTCGGTGCGGGCTGCTGTCCCAGCCGGCGGACCTCACGGTCCGCCACGACGGCGTTGCCTTCGCCCTCCGGGCCGGGCGCCCCGTGCCCGCGCTCAAGGGCGCGGGAGCGTCGCCCCTCGCCCCGTCCGAGCCACGCGTCCGGCCCGTGCCCGCCCTGGACTCCTGTCTGCTCGTGCGGACCGAGCTCCTGCGCCGGGCAGGGGGGATCCACCCCGAGCAGCGCCTCGACGTGACGGATCCCGACCTGGCGCTTCGGCTGCGCGCCGCGGGCGAGGAGATCGTCTGCGTCGCCGATTCCGTTGCCTGGCACCACGGCCCGGCATCCGCGCCGCCGACGCCCGAGCTCCTGGCCCGCCTCGACGCCGACTGGGGGCCGCGCCTCGCCCGGGAGGTGCTGGAGGACCGGCTCCACGGCCGCAGGCAGTGGTCCGAGGAGGCGGCGACCTTCGTCGTCCTGGCGTCCGCCCCCGACGGCGGCGCCAGGGGAGGCATCCCCGGACGACCGGCCGCGCTCGCGGAGGAGGTGACCCGGTCGCTGGTCGCGCTGGGCTGGACCGCGATCCCGCCGGGCCGCCCGCGCGCGCGCACGGAGGGAGGGCGGGACCATCGCCCGTTGCCGGCCGCTGACGTCGCCGTGATCCTCGACCCGATGGAGGACATCACGAGCATCTCCCGGAACCTTGTTCGCGTGGCCTGCGTCGCCGGGCCGGCGGACGCCTGGCTGGGTCGCCCATGGTTCGACGACCTCGACGTCGTCCTCGTGGCCACGGAGGACGGTGGCGCGGAGATCGCTCGCCGGAGCACCCGGACGCCATGGCTGGTGGGGCAGGCCGAAGGGACGGTCGCACCAGCCCCGGGGCATGCTCCGGCACCGGACTGGGGCCCGGCGATCACGCAACGGGTGCGCGACTGGGCGGCCGCGCGACGGTTCGCGGTCGTCATGGGTGCCGACACGTGGGAGAAGGCGCCGACGTGGGGTGACTCGTACTTCGCCCGCGCCCTCCAGCGCCAGCTCGAGCGGCGCGGCCATCCCGCGGTGGTCGCCGTCACGAACGACGCCACCGAGCCCTATGTCGTGCGGGCCGACGCGGTCATCCACGTCTTCGGCGTGCGCGCGCCGGCGACCCGGCCCAGCCAGGTCAACCTCCTGTGGGTGATCAGCCATCCCCACCGGATCACCCGTCGGATGTGCGACGGCTACGACCTGCTCTTCTGCGCATCCGACCTGTTCGGCGCGGACCTGGCGGAGCGCCTGGGGCGCCCGGTTCACCGCCTCCACCAGGCGACCGACGAGGAGCGCTTCCGGCCCGATCCGACGGGGCCGCGCCACGAGGTCCTCTTCGTCGGGAACTCCCGCCACGTGCGGCGCGCGGTGCTCGACCACCTGGCCGGGACGTCCATCGACCTGTCGGTCTACGGCGGGAGCTGGACGCCCGAGCTCCTCGATCCACGGTACCTCAAGGGCACGTGGATCCCCAACGAGGAGCTCGGGCGCTACTACGCGGGGGCCTCGGTCGTCCTCGCGGACCACTGGCCCGACATGCGCGACGAGGGGTTCATCGCCAACCGCGTGTACGACGCCGTCGCGGCCGGCGCCCTCGTCGTCTCCGATGACGTGGTCGGGATCGAGGAGGAGTTCGACGGCGGCGTGGCGATCTTCAGGACCCCCGCGGAGCTGGTCGCCGTGGTAGAGCGGTACGTGGCGGACCCCGCCGCCCGGCGCGCCACCGCGGAACGGGCCCGCCGGGCCGTGCTCGCGCGCCACACCTTCGGCCATCGCGCCGACGCGATCCTCGCCCAGGCGCTCCCCGCGCTGACCGCGCGCCCGTCGACGATCGGGCCAGCCGGGCAGGGGCCGCATGCCGGCTGAGCTCCCCGGCGCCAGGACGCTCCGCCGGATCGCTCGCCGGATCGGCGGACCGGCGCCGGCCGGGCGACCGCGCGACCCCGGGCGACCGCCGGTCGGCGAGCGGGACTGGACGCGCTACCTCCCGGTGGACGGGCCCGAGCTGACCTGGACCCCGCCCATCGAGGTCGATCCCGGGCGTGCCGGAGACCCCCGGGTCACGGTCCTGATGCCGCACCTCCAGCTGGGGCGGATGACGGGCGGGCCGAACACCATCCTCAACCTGACCGGGCGGCTCGCGCGCGCGGGGATGCGGCTTCGATACGCGAGCGTGGTCGGCGGCGCCGACGAGGATCTCGAGCCCCTCCGGGCCCATGCCGAGCGCGTCGCCGAGACCCCCCTGCCGGGAGACACGGTGGAGTTCCAGGCCGCCGGGCGCGGCGGCGGCCCGCTGGTCATCGGCCCCCGCGACGCGCTCGTCGCGACGTGGTGGCCGACCGCCCACGTCGCCCGGAGCGCGCTCGCGGCGCTCGACGCGACCGAGTTCGTCTACCTCGTCCAGGACTTCGAGGCGGGGTTCTACCCCTGGTCGACGAAGCATGCGCTGGCCCGGGCGACGCTCGGCTTCCCGATCCGGGCCGTCGTCAACGAGTCGTTCCTCCTCGAGTACCTGACCCGGGAACGGATCGGGCTCTTCGGTGAGCCGGCGGTCGGCGACCGGGCGATCGCGTTCGAGCCCGCCATCGACCGTTCCCTCTTCCGGCCGGAGCCGCGGGTCGCGGCCGCCCCGCGGCGGCTGCTCTTCTACGCCCGGCCCCGCAACGAGCGCAACCTGTTCGAGCTGGGCCTGCGCGCCCTGCGCGAGGCCGCCCGGGCCGGTGCGTTCACCCCGGGGCGCTGGGAGATCCGGTCGATCGGCAGCGAGCTGCCGCCGCTCGAGCTGGGTGCCGGCGTCACGATGACCCCCACGCCCTGGCTCCCCTACCCGGAGTACGCCCGGCTGCTCCGCGGGTCGGATCTCCTCCTCGCGCTCATGCTGTCGCCCCACACCAGCTACCCCCCGCTCGAGATGGCGGCCTGCGGAGGGATCGCGATCACGAACAGCTTCGGCCCGAAGACACCCGGGCGCCTCGCCGCCCTCTCAGCGCAGATCCGCGGCGTGGAGCCCGACGTGGCCGCCATCGCCGGCGCGCTCGTGGCGGCCGCGGGCGAGGTGGAGGGGGGCGCTTCCGGGGGCGGCGGCCAGGTCGCCGCGCCGGCAACCTGGGACGAGTCCTTCGCGACCGCGCTGCCGTGGCTCGTCGCGTCGCTCCGCGAGATCGCGGGGTGGGCGTGAACCCACCGCCTGTCGGCTCCGGCCGAGGGCTCGTCTTCGTCCCGACGGCCGGCTCGGCCCCCCCGTCCGAGGCGGGCCGGAGCGTCGTGGTGCTCGACGTCGCCTGGACGCCGTCCGACACCGACCGGCCGGATCTCCTCCCGCTCCGCACGCTGGCCGCCCAGGCCACGGACGAATCGGACCTCTACGACGACGCGCTCGCACAGGCGAGCTACGTGGTGGGCTGCGCCGCGACCGGCGAGGCCGTGGTGATCGACCCGAACCGCGACGTCGAGTCCTACCTCGAGGCCGCGCAGAAGGAAGGCCTGCGCATCACCGCCGTCACCGAGACGCACATCCACGCCGACTACGTGTCGGGCGCGCGCGAGCTGGCGCGGCACGCCAACGCGACGCTCCACCTGTCGGACGAGGGCGACGCCGACTGGAAGTACGCTTACGCCACCGAGCCCAACGTGAAGCTCGTGAAGCACGGCGACGTGATCCGCGCGGGCAACGTGCGGCTCGAGGTGCTGCGCACGCCGGGGCACACGCCCGAGCACATCAGCTTCCTGCTGGTGGACGAGCCCGCCTCGGCCGAGCCGATGGCGGTGTTCACCGGCGACTTCGTGTTCGTGGGCGACGTCGGACGGCCCGACCTGCTCGAGCGGGCGGCGAACATGAAGGGCACGATGGAGAAGGGCGCGCGCGTCCTGTGGCGCTCGCTGTCCGAGTTCTCGAAGCGGCCCGGGCACCTGATGCTGTGGCCCGGGCACGGCGCGGGCTCCGCGTGCGGCAAGGCGCTCGGCGGGGTGCCCGCCACCACGCTCGCCTACGAGAAGCTC
>Ga0209797_10002005_pt1 | contig 10275 bp, 9 predicted proteins | sample DOMMetBare3Fresh_2_FD_187472 | JGI IMG/M metagenome (GOLD analysis project Ga0209797, IMG submission 187472) | Wetland sediment microbial communities from St. Louis River estuary, USA, under dissolved organic matter induced mercury methylation -... | ecosystem: Environmental > Aquatic >...
ACAGTGTGGACCAGTACACCCAGTTCCTGCTGCAAAGCCGCGTCAACTCGCGGCTGGTCGAGTTCCGTGAGCCCGCGGGCGAAGGCCAGTCGCTCGGCGCGCTGAAGATGGTCTCGATCCTCGACGTGCTCGACGACGGCCTGTCGGCGGTCTACACCTTCTACGAACCCGACGCCGGAGCGAGCTACGGCACCTTCAGCGTGCTGTGGCAGATCGAGCAGACGCGCATCCTGCAACTGCCGCATGTCTACCTGGGCTACTGGATCGAGAACAGCCCCAAGATGGCCTACAAGGCCCAGTTCGGGCCGAACGAGGTGCTGGTCGACGGCCGGTGGCTGCGCAGGTCCTGAGAGATCAGTCCATCCGCCAGCGGTCGCCGGCGCCCATCCCTTCAGGCGTGCGCAGCGCCGCCAGCGCCGCAGCGTCACCGAGCAGGCGCGCGCGCCACCACAGGGTCGTCACCCGTGCCACGAGGGCGTGGTGCTCGTTCTCGTGTTCGGCGGCGATCGGTTCGCGCTTGAGCGGGCCTCGGCGCGCGGTCAGCCTCTGGGCAGCGTTGCCGGAGAAGGTCATGTGGTCGGCGCCGTCGAGCAACAGCAGCGCGCGCTTTCCGCTCGGCACGCCGTCGTAGACCGCGGCACGCTTGTCGGCGCTCGTCTCGCCGCCACCCAGCCCCGGCAGCGGGTCGCCATCGAGCGTGCCGGTGACGAGCAGGATGGGTCGAGCGATCGCGCCGAATTGCTGCTGCAGGGTTTGCGGGTCGCCGCGCCCCGGCGAGGGGCTGAAGGCGATGAAGGCCCGGTAGCGTGAATCGGTAAGGTCGGGGGCACGCACGGCAAAGCGCTTGCCGGCCAGCGCCTGCACCGTCTGGGCGCCGAAGGAATGGCCCGAGGCGCCGAGCGCGTCGAGCCGCACCCGAGACCAGGGGCCCCGACCCTCGCGCTGGCGGCGCTCGACTTCGTCGAGCACGAAGCGCATATCGGCCACGCGCGCCAGCAATTGCTCGGCGCTGGCGGCACTGCGCAAGGCGCGCAGACCTGCACGCAAGGCCTCGGTGTCACTGCCGGGGTGCTGGACATGCACGACCGCGAACCCCGCAGCCTGCCAGGCCTCGCCCCAGACATCGCCACCGTCGCGGCTGCCGCCCAGGCCATGCGAATGCACGATCAGCGCGCACGGCTCCCCGCCTTCGGGCCAGCGCCAGCGCAGCGGCACGTCACGCTGCCGAGCCGCGTCGTGCCAGGTCTCGTCGACGGCGCCTGCAACCCGCGCCCGTGCCCGGGGCAGGCCGACGCTGGCAACGGTCATCGAGGCGAATTGCAGGAGATGACGGCGGTTCATGTCGTAATCTTCGTGCCTGTGCGTGAAGGCGGTGTTTCCGCGCTGCCAAGCACTTCACGCCCCACCATGCCCGACACACCGGAAGAGAACCAAGGCGATGCGCTGGCACAGGCGCGTGCCGAGGTGGCACGCCTGCAGGCCGACAACGCGCGCCTGACGGAGTTGCTCGACATGGCACAGGACTTCGGCCGCCTGGGCGTGTGGGAGCGCGACCCGGTGACGCTCGAGGGCCGATGGGACCGGCACGTGTTCCGGTTCTTCGGCTTCGAGCCGGGAACGACCCCGCCCTTCGAGGAGGCGGTCAAGCGCGTCCATCCCGACGACAGCCTGCGCGACACCTTCCATGCCTCGTTGAAGAAACCGGGGTCGTACTCCGAGCGTTTTCGTGTCGTCAGGCCCGACGGCTCGTTCGCTCACATTCACTCGCAATGGCGCACCGTCCCCGACGCGCAGGGTCGCACGGCCCGTGTCGTCGGCGTGATGATGGACGACACCGAGACACTGGTCGCCACCCGGCGCATGGCCACCGAGCATGCGCAACTCGGGCTGGCGCTGTCGCTGTCGGGCATCGGCCTGTGGCGCCACGAGATCGCCGACGCTCGCCTGTACCACGACGCCCGTGCGCTGTCGATCCTCGGCCGCGAGTCAGCGCCGCAGGGCCTGCCGCTCGAAGAGGTGCGCGGCTGGATCCACCCGGACGACCTGGCCGAGGTGCTGGCGGCGCATGCGCAGACGCTCGAGCAGGGTGGCCCGGTGGACGCGCGCACACGCTACCGGCACGTCGATGGCTCGTGGCGCACCCTCCTGACGCGGCGCGTCCTGCAGCGCGACGAGGCCGGACAGCCGTTGAGGATCCTGGGCGTCGCCTTGGACGTCACCGAGCAGCAGGAACGCATGGCGCAGGCGCTGCAACTCGCACGGCGCCTGGAAGCCGCTGCGGACGCCGCGCACGTGGGCCTGTGGTCGACCCCGCTCGATGGCGGCCCTCCCGAGTGGAACCCCAACATGTACCGGTTGCTCGGCTGCGACCCGGCGGCCGGACCGCTCTCGATGGGGGCCATGCTGCGCGAACTTGCACCAGAGGAAGACCGCGACCGCGTCGCGACCGCGGTGCTCGACTGGATCCGGGGCGACATCGACGCGCAGCTCGATCTGGAGGTGCGCGTCCTGCACCCCGGCGGCGCGGTGCGGCGCATGGAGATCCGCGGCCGGCAGGAGGTCGACCCCGACGGCGTGCACCGTGCCTTCGGCGTGCTGCTCGACTTCACCGAGCAATACGAAGCCCTGCTGGCGCTGCGCGAGGCCAACGAGCGCAATTCCCTTGCGCTGTCGGCCGTCGGCATGGGGACCTGGTCGCATGACGCACAGAACGGTCGCGCCGACTGGGACGATCAGATGTTTCACCTGCGCGGGCTCGAGCCGTCGAGCCAGGCACCCGACACCGAGGATCGCATGGCGCTGGTGGTTCCCGAGGACCGAGCCGCCGTCAGCTCCCAGTCGATGCCCTACCTCGTCAGCCCACAACCGCTGGCCTATGAGTTCCAGATCAAGCGCGCCGACACAGGCGCGGTGCGGACGATCGCATCGCGCTCGATCGCGCTGACCGACGAGGATGGCCGGGTCGTTCGCCGCATCGGCGTCAACTGGGACGTCACCGAGGCGCGGTCGGTCGAACGGGCGCAACGCGAACGCGAACTGGCCTTGCGCGAGAGCCGCACGCAGGCGGCACTGTTCACGCGCATCAGCCACGAACTGCGCACGCCCCTGAACGCGGTGCTCGGGTTCACGCAACTGCTGCTGGCCGGCGACGCGGCGGCCAGCCCGATGCAGCGACGCGAACGCCTGCTGCAGATCCAGTCCGCCGGCGAGTCGCTGCTCGCGGCGGTCAACGGCGTGCTCGACCTGAGCGAGCAGACCGATGCAGCGAACGAGCCGGCGCGCGAAAGCGTGCCGATCGGCTCCGCGCTCGATCGCGCGCTCGCGCCGCTGGCCGTCGCGATCGCAGCGCGTTCGCTGACGATCGAGCGCGCCGACCTCATGCCGGCGGTGATCGGCGATGCGCGGCGGGTCCAGCAGGTGCTGGCGCAGCTGCTGTCCAACGCCGTCAAGTTCAACCGCCACGGCGGCCGCGTGCACATCGGCGCCCGTGTGCAGGAACGCGCGGTGGTGATCGGCATCGGTGATCAAGGCCCGGGCATCGACGCCGCGCGCCTGCCCTACCTGTTCGAGCCGCCCTGGGGTGACGGCGCGCGCGCGGGCGCCGATCGCGGCATCGGCCTGGTCATCGCTCAGGCCACCGCGCAGCGCATGGGGGGACGCATCGACATCGCCCGCAGCGACGCCAAGGGCAGCACGTTCGAACTGCGCTTGCCCTGGGCCGGCGCGCAAGCCCCGTCCGCAGCGGGTTCGACGGCGGGCGGCAACGGTCCGCGTGTGCTGTACATCGAGGACAACGACGTCAACATGCTGATCGTGCGCGAGTTGCTGGCCAAGCGCCCGCGGCTGGCCTTCCACGGCGCGTCCGACGGCGAAAGCGGCGTGCGTGCGGCGATCGAGCTGCAGCCCGCGCTGGTACTGATCGACATGCAGCTGCCCGACATCGACGGCATGCAGGTCCTGCGACTGCTGCGAGCCGATCCGCGCACCGCATCGGCCACCTGCGTGGCCCTGTCGGCCAACGCGATGACCGAGGACGTGCAGCGCGCCCGTGCGGCGGGCTTCGACGACTACTGGACCAAACCGATCGACCTCGCCGCGTTCCTCACGGCGCTCGATCGCCTGCTGCCTACGTCCTAGGCCTGACGGGCGTGAGGGCCGGCCGCCCGCCGAGGATCGCGATCAGGTTGTCCGCTGCCAGCGTGGCCATCTTCAGACGGGTGGCCGCGGTTGCACTGGCGATGTGCGGCGTGAGCACCACGTTGGGCACCGCAAGCAACCCGGGGTGCACCTGGGGCTCGCCGTCGAACACGTCGAGCGCGGCCGCGGCAATGCGTCGCTCGGCCAGGGCCTGCGCCAGTGCGGCGTCGTCGAGCACCCCGCCGCGCGCCACGTTGGTCAGCGTGGCCGTCGGTTTCATCAACGCGATCTCGGCCGCGCCGATCGTGTGGTGGCTCGCCTTCGAATACGGCACCACGAGCACGAGGTGATCGGCCTCGCGCAGCAGCGTGTCCTTGTCGACCCAGCGCGCGCCGAGCGGCGCCTCGATCCCGGGTGCCAGCCGGGTGCGGTTGTGGTAGATCACCCGCATGCCGAAGCCCAGCGCGCCGCGGCGCGCGATCGCCTGTCCGATGCGGCCCATGCCGAGGATGCCCAGCGTCGTGCCGTGCACGTCGGCGCCGCAGAAGAAGTCGTAGGACCAGCGTTCCCAGCGTCCGGCACGCAGGAAATGCTCGCTCTCGCAGACGCGGCGTGCCGCGGCCATCATCAGCGCGAAGCCGAAGTCGGCCGTCGTCTCCGTCAGCACGTCGGGCGCGTTGGTCACGGTGATGCCGCGCGCGGCGCAGGCGGCCACATCGATGTTGTTGTAGCCCACGGCCATCGAGCACACGGCGCGCAACTCGGGGCAGGCCGCCACCAGCGTCGCGTCGATCGGCTCGACCGTGGTGACGAACAGGCCCTGCCTGCCCTGAGCGCGGCGGATGATCTCGTCGCGCGACCAGTCGACGCTCGCGTCGTTGGCCTCGACCTCGAAGTGCTCGCGCAGCTGGGCGAGCACCTCGGGAAAGATCCGCAGGGTGACCAGGACCCGAGGCTTCACGGGCCGTCCTCAGAAAAGCAAGGCGACGACGGCCTTGCGCAAGGGCTCCGGATGCCACCCGTGCACATACAGCAGGATGAAGTAGCCGATGACGTAGGCCACCGCCACATGCCAGCCGTGGCGCAGCCACTGCCCGACCGAACGGGCCTCGGGGAACAGGCTCGACAAGGCCACGCCGGCCGACGAGCCGAACCAGATCATCGAGCCGCCGAAACCCACCGCGTAGGCCAGGAAGCCCCAGTCGTAGCCGCCCTGCTTCAGCGCCAGCGCAGTCAGCGGAATGTTGTCGAACACGGCCGAGATGAAGCCCAGGCCGAACGAGGTCTGCCACGACGCGACCGGCAGCTTCTCCACCGGCATCATCGATGCGCACAGCACCAGCGACAGCAGGAACACCGCGCCCTTGGTCGCGCCCGGGATCAAGCTCCAGTCGGGCTGGCGCCAGATCGCGGTGACGATGACTGCGGCGATCACGGCCGCGCCGATCACCGGAAAGATGTCCAGCAGCGCGGGCGCGCGCAGGTTGCAGTAGACGTTGGCGCCGATCGCCGACAGCAGGATCGCCGCCACCACCGCCAGGCGGGCACCGTCGACATGCACGCCGCGCGGTGTGTCGCTGACGATCGGCTGGTGCGCATGCTGCTGGCGCGCCGCGATGACGCCGAAGAACAGCAGCGCCGGCACCGCGGCGATGTAGGCTTCGAGCACCTGCAGCGGCGAGCCGCCGGCGATCCATATCATCGTGGTGGTGGTGTCGCCGACGACGCTGCCGGCGCCACCGGCGTTGGAGGCCGCCACGATCGCGGCCAGGTAGCCGATGTGCACGCGCTTCTTGAACACGGCGGCAGCCATGGTGCCGCCGATCATCGCGGCGGCGATGTTGTCGAGAAAGCTCGACAACACGAACACCAGGATCAGCAGGACGAAGCCGCCCTTCCAGTCGTCGGGCAGGAACTTCGGCAGCAAGGCCGGCAGGTGACTGCGCTCGAAGTGATTCGACAGCAGCGCAAAACCCACCAGCAGCGCGAACAGGTTGGCCACGATCACCCACTCGTGCCCGAGATGCGCCACCAGCCCGGCCACGCCCGCGCCATGCGCGAACGGCGAGAACAGCAGCTTGTACAGCGTGATCACCACCAGGCCGGTGACCGCGATCTTGAGCACGTGCGCGTGGAACAGCGCGACGCCGAGCAGTGTGAGCGCAAACAGGATGAAGTCGATCGGAACACCGCCGATCGATGGCAGGTTGACGGTCACGCGCTCGCTCCTCGAAGTTCTTGTGTGCGGCGCCGATTCTAGGCAGGAGCCGCGAAGGCCTGCTCTCGTTCCGCGCCGCCGATCCAGCGCCACTGCCCGGGCTCGGGCAGCGTGTCGAGCGTGAGCGCGCCGAAGGCGCTGCGGTGCAGCGCCTCGACGCGGTTGCCGACGGCCGCCACCATGCGCTTGACCTGGTGGTACTTGCCCTCGGTGAGGGTCAGGCGCAGCAACCTGGGGGCGGCCAGTTGCGCTGCCGCGGCGCGCACGGGTTCGGGGTCGTCGTCGAGCACCACGCCGCGCAGGAGTTGCTGCACCTGCGCTTGGCTCATCTCGTGCTTGCAGTGCACTTCATAGATCTTTGGCACGTGCCGGCGCGGCGAGGTGAGGCGGTGGATCAGCGTGCCGTCATCGGTCAGCAGCAAGGCACCGGTCGTGTCTGCGTCGAGCCGTCCGACCGGTTGCACGCCGCGCCTGCGCAAGGGTGGCGGCAGCAAGGTCAGGACACCAGGATGGTGGCGGGGCCGTTGCGAACATTCGTAGCCCGCGGGCTTGTGCAGCAGCACGAGGGCCTTGCCGTGGTAGGGCCAGACCTTGCCGTCGACCTCGAAGGCGTGGCCCTCGATGGGCGCTGCCTCGTCGGCATCATCGACCGCTCGCCCGAGCGATCGCACCCGCCCGGCCGCCACCAGCGCCTCGCATTCACGACGCGTGCCGAAGCCCTGGGTGAACAGCAGATGCGACCACCGCATCTATTCGATGAACCTCGCGAACGCCGACACCGACTGGCGCTCGGTCACGAGCCGGTCGACGTCGGCACCGACCGATCCTGCGTCGGCATTGGCGTCGTGCGCCGCGATGATCCTGCGCGAGAGTTCGTCCTTGGCGCGGCCGCTGAGCACCGTCACGTGCCACGGTTGGGTGTTCACGCCCGAAGGCGCGCGCGACGAGACGCGCAGGATGTCCTCGATCGTCGTGCGTGCCACGGCTTTGGGCAGGAAGGCGCGGACCGAGCGGCGCGAGGTGATCGCGGCGTCGACGGCGGTGGTGGTCTCGGGTGTGATGGTGGCGGTCATGCGACGTGTCTTCGGGGTGAATCCGTTGCGGCCCAGCGCTGCCAGGACGCCAACGCCGCCTTCAGGGTGTTCAGGTGGACGTCGACGGTGGCGTCGATATCGCGCCCGTAGCCGCCGGCCATGCTGACGGCCACGGGAATGCCGCGCGTGCGGCAGGCATCGAAGACGCGCCGGTCGCGCTCGGCCAGGGCCGCGCTGCTGAGCTTCAAGCGCCCCAGGCGATCGCCCTCGTGCGCATCGGCGCCGGCGACGTAGAACACGAGGCCCGGCTCGATGCGGTGCCACAGCGTGTCGAGCGCGGCGTCGAGGGCGGCCAGGTACGGCTCATCGGTGCAACCATCAGGCAGTTCGACGTCGAGGTCGCTCGCCTGCTTGCGGAACGGGAAGTTCTTCGCGCCGTGGATCGACAGCGTGAACACGGTCTCGTCGTCGCTGAAGATCGCCGCCGTGCCGTTGCCCTGGTGAACGTCGAGGTCGATGACCGCGATGCGCAGCAGGCGGCGACGCCCGCGGTGCCACTCGGCCTGCATCAGGCGCGCGGCCACGGCCGCGTCATTGAAGACACAGTAGCCGCTGCCCTTGTCCGTTTGCGCGTGATGAGTGCCACCAGCCAGGTTGGCCGCGACGCCCTCGCCGTCGATCAATGCCGCCCGTGCGGCCGAGATGGTCGCCCCGACCGAACGGCGCGCGCGCTCGGCCATGCGCGGCGACCAGGGAAAGCCGATCTCGCGCTGCTCGGTGGCCGACAGCAGCCCATGGGCGACCGCGTCGACGTAGCGCGGCGTGTGGACCAGTGCGAGTTCGCCGTCGCTGGCCGGCAAGGCGGGCCCGAGGCGGATCGACGGGCATTCGGCCAGCACGCGCGCTCGCAGCCGCTCGTACTTGCCCATCGGAAATGCATGGCCCTCGGGCAACGGCAGGACGAACTGGTCGGCGTAGAAGGCCTGCATGGGCGGATATTGTCGCGGCTAGTGAAAACCGTCTAAATTGGTGCAGTGCAGCAAAAAGAGCTTGCAATGCGCGGGTTGACCCCTATACTTCTGTTCGTGCTGCAGTGCAGCAAAGAAGCACCCACCGCACCCACAACCCTGTTTTCACTGGAGATTGATTATGTTGACCGCTGAACAAGTCCTGGCCGCCCAAAAGGCCAATGTCCAAACCCTCTTCGGCCTGACCGGCAAGGCATTCGAAGGCGTCGAGAAGCTCGTCGAACTGAACCTGCAAGTGGCCAAGGCCGCCCTGGGCGAAGCCGGCGAAGCCAGCACCGCTGCCCTTTCGGTCAAGGACGCCCAAGAGCTGCTGAGCCTGCAAGCCAGCATGCTCCAGCCGACCGCCGAGAAGGCCGCCGCCTACAGCCGTCATGTCTATGACATCGCTGCAGCCACCAACGCCGAAGTCGTCAAGGTTGCCGAAGCGCAACTGGCCGACCTCCAGAAGAGCTTCATGGGCCTGGTCGACAGCGCCTCCAAGAACGCCCCGGCCGGCACCGAGAACGCCGTCGCCCTGGTGCGTTCAGCCGTGGCCGCTGCCAACAACGCGTTCGAAAGCGTGCAGAAGGCTGCCAAGCAGGCTGCCGACGTGGCTGAAGCCAACTTCCAGGCGATGACCAACACCGCGGTGAAGGCCACGCAACAAGCGACGGCCAAGGCCAAGCGCGCTGCCTGAGTCGAGACAAACGCCCTGGCCTGCGTCTTGCATGCCAGGGCACGAAGAACGGGTGACGCACTGCTCTGTGCAGGGCCCGCACATCGCAAGGCGTGCGGCTTGCCTGAAAGCTTGTCTCCTCGGTACCTGAACTGACGGTACCTTCACGGCCCGGTGGCAAACGCCGGGCCGTATTTCTTTGTACTTTGCGTCTAGAGCTGACGCATCGCACCGTCGAGCTTGGTGCGCAGTTCTGCAAGCGCGCGCTGGGCCGCCTCGCGGCCGGCCTGGATCGCTCGTCGCCGTGCCGTGAAGTCGGCGCTGCCGATGCCATCGAGCCGGGGTCGCAGCACGAGGTCCGCATCCCGCAACTCGAAGCGGTTGATGCTCTTGCCCATGATCGCGAAGGTCTGCAACAGCATCTTCACCGCGTCGCTGGTCGGCTGACCCTCGGGCGGGCTGGAGATGTCGACCGCGATCACGAATTCCGCACCCATCTGGCGCGCGAAACGCACCGGAACCGGGGACACGAGGCCGCCGTCGACATACTCGCGCTCGCCGATCTTCACCGGCTGGAACACCGCCGGCACCGCACTGGACGCGCGCACCGCGACACCCGCGTCGCCGCGTGCGAACAGGATCGGCTCGCCGCTGGCCAGATCGGTGGCGACGATGCCCAGCGGCACCTTCATCTGTTCGATCGCACGACCGCCGGTGTTCTCCCGCACGTAGCGCGCCAGCGCGTCGCCACGGATCAGTCCGCGCCCGGGGTAGGCCCAATCGGTGAGCGCCGATTCGTCCATCGCCAGCGCCAACGCGGCCAGTTCGGTACCGTTCCTGCCGGCCGCGAAGAGCGCGGCCACCAGGCTGCCCGCCGACGTGCCGACCACGAGCGACGGAACGATCCCCGCCTCTTCCAGCACCTGAAGCACGCCGATGTGGGCGAAACCACGTGCCGCGCCACCCCCCAGGGCCAGGCCGATGCGCGGTGGGCGCATGGGCGACGGCGGCGGTGGCGGTGGAGGCGGCGCCGGGACCGGTGCCGGCGGCGCTGTCTGACACCCGGCCAGCATCGCCGCCAGCGCCAGCACCACGGCACGGCGACAAGTCGGCAGACCGGCAGTCATTCCTCAATTCTAGAAGCGCACGGTCCGCCCTTCATTCACCCACGGCATTAGCTTCGTATTTCTTTGTTCTTCTCAA
>Ga0209797_10002006_pt1 | contig 10269 bp, 9 predicted proteins | sample DOMMetBare3Fresh_2_FD_187472 | JGI IMG/M metagenome (GOLD analysis project Ga0209797, IMG submission 187472) | Wetland sediment microbial communities from St. Louis River estuary, USA, under dissolved organic matter induced mercury methylation -... | ecosystem: Environmental > Aquatic >...
TCTTCAGCAAAACAGTTTTCACCAGTGAGTTGATATATGGTTTTTGATTTTTCGTAGGCGTTTTCTTCCAATGTTTCAAATGGTTCTAGTATGTCAATTTCAATTCCGGCTTCTTGAAGTGAAATAAAATCAAAACCGTTACCAATAAAAGTCTTTAACTCCTCAATTTTATGTTTGTTATTTGTAGCAAAAATTAATTTCATAAACTGAATATCTTTTTCAGGCAAATCCAAAGTTTGGTTTTCAAAGATTTGTCATGTTCCATTTCCTGCAAACTTGGAATGAAAAGAAATGTGGAGCTGTTATGAGATTGAATTTGAAATTGAGGAAACAATAAAGGCATCCCAAAATCAGCAGGCTCAGTTCCAAAAAGTAAAACTGTTTTTGGTTTGAAAAAAGAAATAATGCTGTTAAAAAGTTTTGACCTTTCATCAGTATCCAGTTTTTCTGAACCTGAAAATGAATGAAAATTGAAAACTGCTGTATCTGCAAGGGTAAGTTTGCAGGCAGTTAACAGGTTTGTAAGAAAACCAAGTTGCATTTCAGGAATATGCACAGCATCAGCATAGTTAACAATCACCAATACATGCTTTTTATTTTCCCCAAGAAATTTTAGCTGAACCTTGTTTTTTTTAGTCTCACTGTCAGAAACTACTTCATTGAGCTCCACCAGGGAATTTTTATATAAATCAGCTATAGTTTCTTTTGAAAATTCTATTGAATTAAGACTCATGTAATGTCTGCTATTTTACAAATACCTGCCTGCCGGTAGGCAAGGGTGTTAGTTTTTTTTTGTTTCTTTGTCTTTTCAAAAATAAACAATTATGGTGGCAACTATGGATATCAGCATTTCAAAAGCAGAAAGAAGCAAATTACAGGACTTGAATTTTGAAAATCTTCCTTTTGGAAAATATTTTACAGATCATATGCTTGAAGCGGATTTTGAAAATGGCGAGTGGAAAAATATTGAGATCAAACCCTATCAACCATTATTATTAAGCCCATCACTTGCGGCATTGCATTATGGACAATCTATATTTGAAGGTATAAAGGCTTTCAAAAACAAGAAAGGAGAAGCTTTTATTTTCCGGCCAATTGAAAATTTCAAGCGTTTCAATATTTCAGCAAAAAGAATGGAAATGCCTGAAATTCCGGAAGAACTATTTATGGAAGGGATGCGTAGGCTTATTGATTTGGACAGAAACTGGATACCTGATAAGCCAGATCATTCATTATACATACGTCCATTAATGTTTTCATCGGATGAAGTACTGGGGGTGAGGCCTTCATCAAACTATAAATTTATAATTATTCTTAGCCCAACAGGTCCTTATTATACTGCACCAATGCGTCTTTATGTAGAAGAAAAATATGTACGTGCTGTTGAAGGTGGGGTAGGCTTTGCAAAGGCTGCCGGTAATTACGGTTCTGCTATGTATGCAACAGCAGAGGCAAAAAGACATGGCTATGACCAGGTAATGTGGACGGATGCACTTGAACACAAATATATTCAGGAATGTGGCATGATGAATGTTTTTTTTATTCTCGGTGATAAAGCTATTACGCCGGGCCTGGACCAGGGAACAATTCTGAATGGGGTTACCCGTAACAGTGCAATTACACTTTTAAAAGAAATGGGATTTGTAGTAGAAGAAAGAGCCATCAGCATAAATGAGGTTATAGATGCCTACAAATCCGGAATACATGTGGAGCCATTTGGCACAGGTACTGCGGCAACTATTTCATTAATAAGTGAGATGAAGTATAAAGACTTTATTATGAAGTTTGATGTAAGCAAATTTAAAACTGCACCAGCTCTAAAAACATGGATGACAGACATCAAAGAAGGTAAAAGTGAAGATAAATTCGACTGGATGTGGAAGGTGTAAGTGTCATTAAAAAACCGGGCTAAATACTGTTGTTTAATAAAACCAATCCCAATGCAGATTTTGCTTTGGGATATTTTATTACAGTTCATTAATAAATATTTTGATTTTTTGGTATTTCACCCTTTGGCCATTACCTTTGCCCCCCTTTCTGGAGAAGTTACTCCAGGCTAAAAAAAAAGGTAAAGAATGCCTACTATTCAACAACTTGTACGTAAAGGAAGACAAATCATTAAAGCCAAAAGCAAATCAAGAGCTTTGGACAGCTGCCCTCAGCGTCGCGGCGTTTGCACAAGGGTTTACACAACCACTCCGAAAAAACCAAACTCTGCGTTACGTAAAGTAGCCAAAGTACGTTTGACAAATAAAGTGGAGGTCATTGCTTATATCCCTGGCGAAGGTCATAATCTGCAGGAGCACTCAATTGTATTAATCCGCGGAGGCCGTGTTAAGGATTTACCGGGTGTTCGTTACCATATTGTTCGTGGTTCTTTGGATACTGCTGGTGTAAAAGACAGAAAGAAAAGCCGTTCTAAGTACGGTACTAAGAGAGAAAAAGTAAAAAAATAATTTAAGATTTTAAAAGTTTTAATAAATCATGCGTAAAGCCCAAGCAAAAAAATTACCCTTATCACCTGATCCTAAATTCAACGACAAACTGGTAACACGGTTTGTAAACAATTTGATGTGGCAGGGTAAAAAGAGCGGAGCATTCAATATTTTTTATGATGCGCTGGATAAAGTGAATAAACAAACCAATGAAGAGGGTTATGAGGTTTGGAAAAAAGCATTAGCAAATATTACACCTTCAGTAGAAGTGCGCAGCCGTCGTATTGGTGGTGCTACTTTCCAGATTCCTGCTGAGGTGCGTGCTGACAGAAAAATTTCACTTAGCATAAAATGGCTTATACGTTATAGCCGTGAAAGAAACGGGCGCAGCATGGCTGATAAATTAGCCGGAGAAATAGTAGCTGCTTCAAAAGGTGAGGGTTCAGCTTTTAAAAAGAAAGAAGATACTCACCGTATGGCTGAAGCAAATAAAGCATTTGCTCACTTCAGAATATAATTTCAGAATTTGAAATAATTGAAAGCCATCCTTTTTACTAAGGATGGCTTTTTTAGTTTTTAAAAATTCCTGGAAAGAATATTGAGTTTGTATTTATCAAACCCTATTTTTAAAAATCTCATTGGTTATTTTCATAAATCACAGTCACATCTCCTTCAAATAAATTATGAATGGAGTATTTTTCATTCAAACCAATACTTTTTAACTCTGCTTCAAAATTTTTACGACTGATGACAGCAGCTTTGTTCTGATTTAGGTAAATTTTTAATGAATCAATATTTTTAAAAACCTGTACTCTTTCCGGCAAGTAAAAAGTGTATGATGGATGAAATATCTGGTAGGCAACTACTTTGTCATATTTTTTTACAGTCTCAATTGTTTTCGACATCGGGTTTTGCCGGTATACTGATGGGTAGAGCCAGTTGAAAAATATTATATGAAAAATGGTGTAAAAAATAAAAGTAGAAATGGCTGCGGTTTTAAAATTCTTCTTCAATATAAAATAAAAAGAAATGATAGCTGCCAATGTGAGTAGTAAAAGAACCCCGGCAAAGTTTTCATATCCTTTTGTATTTTCTTCGTTTTTTAAAGCAATATATCCGGCAATGGGTAATGCAATATTTATGACAAGCAAAATGATGAACGGATATAGCTTTATCTTGTTTTTTTCTTCCTCTGAAGGAGTCCTTTCGGACAGAGCTTTATTAATAAAATAGCCCAATATAATAGCTACAAAAGGGTAACAAGGCATGGCATAGTTGGGCAACTTGGTTCCGCTTATGCTGTAAAAAATAATGAAAATAGCAACAACACAAAATGCCAGTTTTAAAAATGAATCTTTGAATCTGGATTTAAAATTCTTAAGCGATTCGCCAATAAAAACAGAGGAAGGTAACAGCCCGGCTAAAACAACAATAGGCACAATTATGAATAGGCCTCCATGTCCTTCCATCGGTTCTGCAAAACGCCCCAGGTTATGCTGAAGAAAAAAACCTCTGGTCCATTCTCCATGGGTGGCTTTATGCACAAGCCAGTACCAGGGGACTGCTACAGCGAGCATGATAATTCCCGCTACAAAAATCTTCCATGAAAAAATTTCTTTCCATCTTTTTTCCCATATTAAGCAAATAAAGATTGCTGCACCGGGTAATACAATTGCAACCGGGCCCTTGGCCAATGTACCAAGGCCCAAGGTTATAGCACATAATAAAAGCCAGTAAAATTTTTTCCCCTGATTGCGATCAGGATTAAAATATGCATATGCTGTAAAAAGGGAAGCTGTGTTTAAAAAAATAAGATAAGGATCGGGCACTGACATTCTGAATTCAAAAAGAAAATGTGTTGAGGCCAACAATACAAGACAGGTAATGAAAGCATGTCTTTGTGAAGAATATTTTTTTACAAAAAAATAGGTGATAAGTATGGTGAGTAAGCCAAAAATGGCTGAGAAAAATCTTGCTCCCCACTCTGTAATGCCGAAGATTTTAAACCCACCAAACATAAAATAGTAATGAAGTGGTGGTTTCAAAGTTCTCAATCCACCATTGAACGTTGGAACTATCCAATCACCCCTTTCATACATTTCTCTTGCACATTCAGCATTTCTTACTTCATCATAAATCCATAACGGCGTTTTTCCCAAACCGGGAAAAAACAATATAGCCGATAAGCCAAGTAATAACCAGAGATATTTTTGTTGATTAAATGCCAATGAATAAAGTTGCGGCAAAGTTAAGATGTGGCGATAGAAAACTCAATCATCTCTTAATGGATCATGATAAATAAAATAAACACCCCAAACTGAGGATAATGCATTAGAGAGATAAAACAGAATGCTGATGATGGGTGCTATATGAATATCCAGCCCGAAATACCGGGCGCCTTCAACAAAAATTAATTCTCTTGTACCCAATCCGCCACCCAGTGAAATTGGAATAACTGTAATAACAGCCGCCACAAGAAAAATGAAAATCCATTCACTTTGATGAAGCGGGAGATGCAAACCCAGTAAAATACAATAGACACATACTACCTGGAAAACTTGTACAGCAATTCCCCAAAAAAAAGTGGGCCAGAAGCCAGGTATAAAATCTTTCAAAAAATATCGTACCACCACATAGAGTGCAATTACGGCTAAAACAGAACCAGCAATTAAAACAACATCATAAAATTTATTATCAAGCACAATTACTCCATAAGCAGATAATATTAGCCCAAGTGCCAGCAAACCACTGAACCTGTCGAGCAAAACAGCTGCAGTTATTTTTTTATAAGAAACATCATACTTCCTGGTGAGTAAAACAACTTTATACGCATCTCCACTGATAGCACCTGGAAGAAATAAATTATAAAACATACCTAGCCAATACAGCCGAATGTTTTGTTTATTGGTAAGGTTTATACCTATATTTTTAAAATAAATATTAAGCCGGAAAGAAGCAAGGAATTTGGAAAATGCAAATGCGACTACAGATAAAAAAAGCCACCACCAATCAGCTTGCATGACAGCATCCCGGGCTTTGGTAAAATCAATTTTTTTGGAAATATACCAGAAACAAAGAATGGTCACTGCAATTTTCAGGAACAGTTTTAACAGTTTAATGTTCCTGGATTCCTTTTTTATGACTGCTTCTTCCATTACTTATTTCACGGTTCACGAAAGGTTAGATAATTTTAGGTGTTCTGATTTCTGAACCGGGTGCAAGTAAAATCAAAATGATGACAAAAAAAATTATCCTTCTGTTACTGTCTTTTATCTGTTTTATTCAAAACAATGCCCAGGATAAAACCCTTGTAAAAGGGATGAAGATTACACGGTCAGTAAAAATAAAAAAGCAGGTGTATAAACTGGATGCATCTATGAAACTGGATGAAAGTTTAATTGTAATAGAGGGAGATAATATTATTGTTGATTTTAATAACGCTGTATTAACTGGCAGCAATGCAAAAAAAAATCCTGATGATTTTTTTGGCGTGGCCATTTTAATTAAAAATGGAAAAAACATCACTATAAAAAACCTGAAAGCAAATGGATATAAAGTTGCCCTGATGGCTCGTGATGTTTCCAATCTTACAATTGATAATTGTGATTTTAGTTATAACTACCGTCAGCGCCTGAACAGCACACAGGAAAAAGAAGATATTGCTGACTGGATGAGCTATCATCAGAATGAAAAAGATGAATGGCTCCGGTATGGTGCAGCCATGTACCTGCGCAATTGCGATTTTGCTGTAATAAAAAATTCAAAAGTTACCGGCGGACAAAATGCATTGATGATGACAAACTGTAACCAGGGAAAAATTTACAACAATGATTTTTCTTTTAACTCCGGAATAGGATTGGGCATGTATCGTTGTAGTAATAATATGATCGCCTACAATAGAATAAATTTTAATGTGCGGGGATACAGTCATGGTGTTTATAACCGTGGGCAAGACAGTGCCGGTATATTAATCTATGAACAAAGCAATGGCAATTATTTTTACAAAAATTCTGTTACACATGGCGGAGATGGATTTTTTCTTTGGGCAGGGCAGACGACGATGGATAACGGGCAAGGCGGATGTAATGATAATGTGCTGGTAAGAAATGATTTTTCTTATGCACCTACAAATGGTATAGAAGTTACTTTCAGCCGAAATATAATTACAGGGAATAAAATATTTGAATGCGACCATGGTATTTGGGGCGGGTACAGTTATAATACTATAATCGCCGGCAACCAGTTCAGGAATAACCGGATTGGTATTGCCATTGAGCATGGCCAGGAAAATGAAATTCATCACAATATTTTTTTCAGGGATAAAGAGGCGATAAAACTTTGGAGCAGAAAAGAGCAACCAGCCGATTGGGGATATGCAAAAAACAGGGATACCCGTAGCCGTGATTATATTATTACCAATAATAATTTTAATGGAAACAATTTGGTGTTGAATCTGAGCAGGACAGAAAACCTGAATGTGTTTGAAAATATTTATTCTGAATATACTGACCTGTTTAAAACAGACTCAACAGTTACAGGTTTTGATACAACATTAAATGAAGACTTTGCTGCAAAGTATGATGCGGATTCCATTGAATTGGTGCCGGATATTGCTTTGCCAAGTGATCCTTTTGCAGGAAATAATATTCTTGCCGGCAGAAAAAATATATTAATTACTGAGTGGGGCCCTTATGATTTTCGCAGCCCCATTATCTGGAATACAAATCCGGGAGATACAACAGATCTTATGAAATTTGATTTGCTGGGGCCAAAAGGAAAATGGAAAATAAAAAATTTTAAAGGAGTGAAAGATATTTCAGTAATGAACGGAGAATTTCCAGCATCTATTAGTGCAACCAGGAATGAAGAAGACAAAACTGATATACTGATAGAGGTAGAATATATTGGTTCTGCTATTACTACTCCATTAGGGTTGAGAATTGGAAAAGCAGTGCTGTATAAATTTTCTTATAAAAAATTTTTTCAGCCAGTTGATTTTACTGTCAATTGGTATTCTTATGATTTTAAAAATCATGATCCGATAAAAACCGGGCAGATTATTCCGCCCAATTACCGTCTGCGTGCATTTAAAACCGAGAAAACAAACAAACTTGATTATGCCTGGTGGGATGGTATTAAAACCGATGAAGGACAGGTGAAAAATTTTGTTACATCAGCATCCGGTTCTGCAGTATTCGAAAAAGGTACTTATGAATTGGGAGTAACCTGGGATGATGCAGTGCGGGTTTATGTAGATGGAAAATTAGTAGTTGATGAATGGAACCCATCTTTATATAAGTTTGATGAATCACCACATAAAACAGTAAAGTTGCAACTGGATGGTAAACATTTTATAACTGTTGAACATGTAGAATTGGGTGGGTTTGCTACACTGAGTTTGAAAATTAAGAAGCTATAATTTTAATTTCTATAAAATAGTATTATCTGCTGTTTGCATCATTCATTCTTATTTTTCTTCCTTTAAATTTTTTGCCATCTATAGCTCCAATCATCTGGCTGGCTGATTTTCTGTCAACTTCAATCCAACTGTTCATTTCTTTCATATCTATTCTTCCCAGTGAATCTTTTCTTAAGTCGCTCATGTCTAAAATAAACTGGAGAAAACTGGCTTTATAAAAACCATCTTTTGTTCCAAGGTTTACAAACAAACGCATATAATCTCCGTTGCTTTCAAACTTTCTGCCACTGGTATCACGATGCGTCATTCTTTCTCTCGGTTCCCTTTGTCCTCTTACCTCTCTGCCTCCACCATCTCTTCTTTCTCTGATATTCAGGTCCTCAGCGTTTTCATAATATTTTAAAAAACGATCAAATTCCATAGCGGCTACCCGTTTCAGAATTTCTTCTTTAGTTACATCTGCAAATTTTTCAAGCAATGACGGTAAGTAAGTTTCATAATCTCCGTGGCTGATATCTGTTTGCATTAATTTATCCATGCAGGATGAAAACTGTTTACGGCAAACGTCTTTGCCTGAAGGAATATCAAGTTTATGAAAAGGCACCTGTACCAATCTTTCAATTGCTCTTATTCTTCCTACTTCACGGCTGCTTACTATGCTCATACAAACTCCTGTTTTACCAGCACGGCCGGTTCTTCCGCTCCGGTGAGTATATACTTCCATATCATCCGGCAACTCAAAATTGATAACATGGGTGATGCCCTGTACATCAATTCCTCTTGCTGCTACATCAGTAGCTATTAAGAGTTGCAAAGTCTTTTCACGGAATTCTCCCATCACTTTATCCCTTTGTTGCTGGGTCAGGTCGCCATGTAATGCATCAATATCATAACCTTCTCTTGTAAGTTTTTCAGCAATCTTTTGAGCATCAATTTTTGTCCTGGTAAAAATAATTCCATAAATACCCGGGTTAAAGTCAATCAATCGCTTCAGCGTTTCATACCTGTGTTGTGATGATGCAACATAAAACTGGTGATCTGTGTTTTTGTTGGCGGTATTCATCTTGCCCACTGTAATTTCCACGGGTTCCTTCATATATTTCTTACTCACCTTTTTTATTTCAGGTGGCATAGTAGCACTGAAAAGCCAGGTACTTTCCCTTTTTGGAGTATTCTTAAGTATAAATTCTATATCATCCTGGAAACCCATGTTCAGCATTTCATCCGCTTCATCCAGTACTACATATTCAATTTTATCCAGGTTAATAGCTTTACGTTCTATCAAATCAATTAACCGGCCCGGAGTTGCTACTACAATCTGCACGCCTCTTCTTAATTCACGTATTTGCGTTCCTATGGATGCGCCGCCATAAACTGCCAGTACCTGCATCCCGGGAATGAATTTTTTGAATAGCTCAATTTCATTAACAATTTGCATGCAAAGTTCCCTGGTAGGACAAACAACCAGCGCTTGTGGGTATTTCTCTTTACTTTCTACCAATTGAAGCAATGGTAATCCAAATGCTGCAGTTTTACCTGTACCGGTTTGTGCAAGACCAACAAGATCTTTTGTTCCGCTTAATAAAACCGGAATAGCTTTTTCCTGGATTGGTGTGGGGGTCTTATACCCCAAAATGTCAATAGCTTGAATTAATTTCGCATCTAGCCCTAATTCCCCGAAAGTCATCATAATGATAAATATTTATGTTTAATATGCCCCGGTAGTTACCGAGGCATAGGGGAGCAAAGGTAGTTTTATTGAGGCCGAAAAGAGGTTTTATTTCTAAATGAACATCTTACCGGTACTAATTTGGGAAATGTAAGTTCTTACAAAAAACCTGGCTGGTAATGCCAATTCATTAAATTTTGGCAGTCCGGGTAAGTGTAAAAAAATATTTCTCAAATCTTTGACTGTTAATTCTCATCCCCCTATCTTTGCGCTCCCAAATTCAAATGGGATAATTAATACATGTCGCAGAGAATCAGAATAAAATTGCAGTCATACGATCATAACTTAGTGGATAAATCTGCTGAAAAGATTGTAAAGACAGTTCGCAGCACGGGTGCCGTGGTTACAGGACCAATTCCTTTGCCAACCCGTAAAAAAATATTTACTGTTCTTCGTTCTCCACACGTGAATAAAAAAAGCCGTGAACAATTTCAGTTAGCTACACACAAACGTCTGCTGGATATTTATACATCTTCCAGCCGTACAGTCGATGCACTTAGCAAATTGGATTTACCAAGTGGTGTAGAGGTTGAAATCAAAGCGTAGAACATAATTCTTAAGAATATTAAGAATTAGAAAATTGAAAGCTCTTTTTAATTAAAATAATTTCTCATCTGCCAACTTCTGTAAGGAAATAAAGCAGCTCTGAGTTGACTGAGATAGATTTCATACTAATCGATTGAAAT
>Ga0209797_10002007_pt1 | contig 10268 bp, 9 predicted proteins | sample DOMMetBare3Fresh_2_FD_187472 | JGI IMG/M metagenome (GOLD analysis project Ga0209797, IMG submission 187472) | Wetland sediment microbial communities from St. Louis River estuary, USA, under dissolved organic matter induced mercury methylation -... | ecosystem: Environmental > Aquatic >...
GCCAGTGCACGGACTCGGCGTCGAGGTGGTTGGTGGGCTCGTCGAGAAGGAGGAGCTCGGGCTGCTCAAGCAAGAGCCGGCAGAGCGCGACGCGGCGCCGCTCGCCGCCCGAGAGCTTGCTCACGTCGGCGTCGTCGGGCGGGCAGCGCAGCGCGTCCATCGCCTGGTCGACCTTGGAATCAAGGTCCCACAGCCCCTTGGCCTCGATCTCATCCTGCAGCTTGGTCATCTCGTCGGCGGTCTCGTCCGAGTAGTTGACGGCGAGCTCGTTGTAGCGGTCGAGGATCGCCTTCTGCGCGGCCACCCCTTCCATGACGTTCTCGCGCACCGACTTCTCGGCATCGAGCTGAGGCTCCTGCTGGAGGTAGCCCACGCGCGCGCCTTCGGCCGCCCAGGCCTCGCCGTTATACTCCTTGTCGATACCCGCCATGATGCGCAGCAGGGTCGACTTGCCCGAGCCGTTGACACCGAGCACGCCGATCTTGGCATCCGGGTAGAACTGCAGGTTGACGTTCTCCAGGACCTTGCGGTTGCCCGGATAGACCTTGGTCAGGCCCTGCATGTGATAAATGAATTGACGGGCCATACGCCCTGCCCTCGCGTGCTGGGCGCCTTTGGGCGCCTGGGTTTGGGGGAAGTTGGCGCTGATGTAGCGGTGCGGCCCGCCGAGGGCAAGGTACCGGAGCCCCACATGTGCACACGGGCAACCAAACACGGGCAACCAAAATGCACACCGGCGACGAAAACTTGTGACGCCCGTCACATCCATCCGCCGCGCCGCCTCGTAACTTCCTGGCAACGATGATCGCAATAGGAAGCACGATCGGAAGGGATTCATACCAGTTTTTAATGAATTCCGACCGATTGTGGGCTGAACCAAGCCGCAACGAACGGCGACGAAGAAGTGAAGCCGGTTTAACCGGTGACGATGGCCGACAGGGGCCGACAGGATCGTGTCATGGCGAGCAAGAGTCGCAAATCACCCGGCCTTTCCCGCGATGTCGCGGAGCTTGTCGGCGCGTTCAAGTCGCTGCTCGACCCTTACCGGCCCGAAGCCCACTATATGCGCGGCCCCGGTCCCAAATGGCGTGCCAAGCATGCGCCGGCCGCTCCCGCTGATACCGTTTCGGTCCCGGTCCTGGCGCACGCCAAGGGCTGAGCGCCTCTCCCACAAAAGCCGCCTCACATCCTGCTTCACGCCGCCGCGCCTTGTGCGCGGCGCTTGATTTTGCGCCCGGCCTGACCGGGCGGCGCCGCCCCATTGCGGGGGCGCCCGGTTTCGCGTTTCTATGGCCGCCGCCGGCGGGGGCAACTCCCTCCCGGCTTCCGAACGAGCGCCCCCGCTCAGCGAGCGCACCTCCACAAGCCGGCCTGCCACCCATAAAGGACCGAGACCACATGGCAAAATACCGCTGCGCAATCCTCGACGACTTCCAGAACGTGGCCCTCAAGGTAGCCGACTGGTCGACGGTGTCCGGCGACCTCGACATCAAGGTGTTCAACGAGCATCTCGGCGGGCCGGACAACGTGGTCAAGGCGCTGCAGGACTTTGAGATCGTCTGCGCGATGCGCGAGCGCACCGGCTTCCCGCGCGCCGTGATCGAGAAGCTGCCCAAGCTCAAGCTCCTGATCACCACCGGGATGCGCAATGCCTCGATCGACGTCGCGGCCGCGACCGAGCGCGGCGTCACGGTCTGCGGCACCGGCTCGTTCGGCAGCCCGACCTCCGGCATCGCCATCGGGTTGATGCTCGAGCTCACCCGCCACATCGGCTACGAGAACGCCCGCCTCAAGGCCGGCGAAACCTGGCAGCGCACGATCGGCCCGGAGCTCGAGGGCATGACGCTGGGCATCCTGGGCCTCGGCAAGCTCGGCACCCGCACCGCCATGATCGGCAAGGCGTTCGGCATGAAGGCCATCGCCTGGAGCCAGAACCTGACGCCCGAGAAGTGCAAGGAAGCCGGTGTCGACTACGTGAGCAAGGAAGACCTGTTTCGGCAGGCGGACTTCATCAGCATCCACGTGGTGCTGTCACAGCGCTCGCGCGGCCTCGTCGGCGCCAAGGAATTCGGCCTGATGAAGCCGACCGCGTACCTGATCAACACCTCGCGCGGCCCGATCGTCGACGAGGCCGCCATGCTGGCGGTCCTGCGCGACAAGACGATCGCCGGCGCCGGCCTCGATGTGTTCGACGTCGAGCCGCTGCCCAAGGACCATCCGCTGCGCAAGATGGACAATGTCGTGCTGACGCCGCATCTCGGCTACGTGGCGCAGAAGAACTATCAGAACTATTTCGCCGGCGTGGTCGAGGACATCCGCGGCTTCATCGACGGCAAGCCGGTGCGGGTGATGACGACGTGATGATTGGGGCAACATCCTCGACCCGTCATCCTGAGGTGGCCGCCATAGCAGGCGCAGCCTGCGTGCACTTGGCCGCGAAGCGGCCCTCGAAGGATGATCGGCCACCTAAGTCGGCTATAGCCGACTTAGGTACTCTATAATGCCGATCTCGGATAAACCCGAGATCGGTGCCCGTCGCCCTTCGAGGCTCGCTTCGCTCGCGCCTCAGGGTGACGGACTAAAGACCTGCGCCGGATAGGGACATCATGACCAACAATCTCCTCAACGGCGGCCAGGTGATCGTCGACTATCTGGTGCGCGAAAAGGTGCCGTACGTTTTCGGGCTGTGCGGGCACGGCAATATCGGGCTTCTCGACGCCCTGTTCGAACGCGCCTCCGACATCAAGACCCTCTCGGTGCATCACGAGACGGTCGCGGGCTTCATGGCGGACGCCTATTACCGTGTGGCCGGCAAGCCGGTCGCCACTTTCACGTCCTGCGGGCCCGGCTCCGCCAACCTGCCGATCGCGCTCGCCAATGCGTTCCTCGACTCGGTGCCGTTCCTCGCCATCACCGGCAACGTGCCGACCGGCCAGTTCAACCGCGGCGCCTTCCAGGAGCTCTATCGCCACTACCAGGCCGACTTTCCCTCGACCGTGCGGTCCTGCTGCAAGCATGTGTTCCAGCCGACGCGCGGCGACATGGTGCCGCTCGCGATCCGGCAGGCCTGGAAGACCATGGTGACCGGCCGGCCTGGCCCGGTCGTGCTCGACGTGCCGTTCGACATCTTCAAGGAAGCCGCCGCCGAGGAGACGCCCAATCCGCAGGAATGGAGCGCCAACATTTCCTCGCGCTGCGGCGCCGATCCGGACGGCGTAGTGAAGACAGTCGACATGCTGCTTGCGGCCGAGCGGCCGGTGATCCTAGTCGGCCAGGGCGTGCGCTATGGCGGCGCCTCAGCCGACCTCGTGGCGCTTGCCGAGCGGCTGCAGATCCCGGTCGCCGCCTCGGCGAGCGGGCTTGGCGCCATCCCGAGCGATCATCCGCTGGCGCTTGGGCTGGTCTCGCGCGGCGGGCTCTATCATGCCAACCACGCGGCGCGACAGGCCGATGTCCTGCTGGCGCTCGGCGTGCGTTTCGACGACCGCACCTCGTCGTCCTGGCTGCCGGGCTATTCCTTCACCATCCCGCCGACCAAGCTCATTCACGTCGACATCGATCCCAACGAGATCGCCCGTAATTATCCGGTCGCGCTGGGCTTGATGGCGGACGTGCGCACCTTCCTGCGCCAGCTGCTCGCCGAGCTTGACCGGCGGAAAAGCACGGCCGAGCGCGCCTCGGCGCGCGCGACCTGGCTCAAGGCAATCGACGGCTACCGCAAGGAATGGGATGCGCTGGTCAAGCCCGGCTTCACGGACGACGCCTCGCCGATCAATCCGCAACGCGCCGCCTACGAGATCGACCGCGCGCTGCCCGAGGACGCCATCCTGGTGAGCGACATCGGCGTGCACCACAATTGGCTGCTGCAGTTCTGCAAGCCGAAGCGGCCGGATTCGCTGATCGGCTCGATGGGCTTCGGCCCGATGGGCTTCGGCGTCGCCGGTGTGCTCGGCGCCAAGCTGGCGGCGCCCGATCGGCCCTGTGTCGGGGTCGTCGGCGACGGCGCCTTCTTCATGCATGCGAGCGTGCTCGGCACCGCGGTCGAATACGAGCTGCCGGTCGTCTGGGTGATCTGGAACAACTATGCCTATGCGTCGATCCGCGGCCTGCAGCGCGGCTATCTCGGCGGCCGCGAGCTCGCGACCGACTTCAAGCACCCGAAGACCGGCCTGCCCTACAATCCCGACTTCGCCGCCATGGCGCGGTCCGCCGGGGTCGAAGGCGTCACCATCGATCGGCCGGGCGACCTTGCAGACGCCGTGCGTGCCGGCATTGCCAGCGGCAGGCCCTACCTGATCGACGCCATCGTGGGCGCCGACAAGAACCCGGGCGGCGCCGGCGTCTGGGAGCTGCCCGGCCACGGAGTGAGCACGCCCATGATCGGCGGGCGGTATACTCCTTGAACGTCCTGCGACAAGCAGCCCCTTGTGGTAGGGACTACCGATGCCGGACAATTGCGAGCCAAAAAGCCGCAAACTCGATCTTAACGATACCAAGGAGACACGCCCATGCGACGGATTTGGATTTTCGGTGCCCTCCTCGGCACCGCGATTGTCTCGCTGGCGCTGACGTCATCATGGGCGCAGACCGACTTCTATCGAGGCAAGACCGTCTCGGTCGTGATCGGCGCCAAGACCGGCAGCCTCGCGGTCGCCGCGCAGCTCGTCGCGCATCACATGGGCAAGCATATTCCGGGCAATCCGATCGTGATTTTCCGGCAGCAGCCCGGCGCCGCGCACATGAATGCGACCAACCACATCTACAACGTCGCGGATGCGGACGGCCTGACCATCCTGGCCGCCAATCCGAACGTCGCGATGTCGCAGCTTGCCAAGGTGGCGCAGGTGCGCTTCGATATGCGCAGGTTCGAGTGGCTCGGCTCCTCCGGCCCCGATGGCGCGATGTTCTCGATCCGCGCCGACCTGCCTTACAAGACCTTCAAGGAGTTCAAGGACTCCGGCAAGGAGCTGATCGTCGGCACGACCGGGCCCGGCTCGAACGCCTACGACATGCCGCTCCTGCTCAAGGAATTCGCCGGCGCCAACTTGCGGCTGGTGAAAGGCTATGCCGCCAACAGCGACATCCTGCTGGCGGTCGAGCGCAAGGAGGCTGACGCCTGGGCGGCGCTCGCCAACACGATCAAGTCCGGCATCGACCGCGGCGCCGTGCGCGCCATCGTGCGCACCCGCGCGCCGGTGCCGGGCTTCAATGACCTGCCGACCGATGAGTCGCTCACTACCGATCCGATCGGAAAATCGCTGATGGCGCTGCGCGGCATTCCGCTGTCGATCGGGCGCGCCTTCGCGGTGCGGCCGGGCACGCCCGCCGACCGGGTCGCCATCCTGCGCGAAGCGCTCGCCAAGACGATCGCAGACCCGCAATTCCAGGCCGAAGCCAAGAAAGCGCAGATCGACATGGAATACATTTCGGCGCAGGATGTGATCAAAGGCTTCGACGAGATGATGAGCCAATCACCTCAGGTTATCGAGGCGATGAACAAATATCTGCAGCCGGAGCAATGACCAACCAGCAATGACCCACGAGCAATGACTCGAGTATCCTGAGGTCTTGCCGGGAGAAGAACGGGAGGAGGCGCCGATGCGACGGTCATTCTGGAGCCTCCTCACCATCGGGCTGCTGTGGTGCATGGCGCACACGCCGGCGCTGGCGCAGGCCGATTTCTACAAGGGCAAGACCGTCACCCTTGTGGTCGGATCGCGCGTGACCGGCAGTCTGTCGATCGGTGCGCAGATCGTCGCCCGGCACATCGGGCGCTTCATCCCCGGCAACCCGATCGGCATTTTGCGGCAGATGCCCGGCGGCGCACACCTCAACGCGACCAACTATGTCTACAATGTCGCGGACGCCGACGGCCTCACTATTCTGGCCGCCAATCCCCAGGTCGCCACCGCTCAGCTGCTTTCGGTTCCCGCCGTTCGCTTCGACGTGCGCAAGTTCGAGTGGCTGGGTTCCTCGGGATCGGAAGGCGCGATCTTCTCCATCCGCCCTGATCTGCCTTACAAGACATTTCAGGAGCTGCGCGACTCGCAACGGGAGATCATCGCCGGCACGACCGGCCCGGGCTCGAACTCCCATGACGTTCCGCTCCTGCTCAAGGAGTTCGCAGGCCTCAAGATCAAGCTCGTAACAGGCTATGCGGCCAATGCCGACATTCGGCTCGCGCTTGAGCGCAAGGAAGTCGACTCCTGGACTTCGATGTCGACGACAGTACGGCTTGCTGGTGAGCGCGGCATCGTACGTCCGCTGGTGCGCTCGAGCCGCGCCCCGGTGCGCACGCTCAACCATCTGCCGGTCGACGAGGATCTCGCAACCAGCGATCTTGGCCGTTCGCTGATGCTGATCCGCGGCGCGCCGCTGTCGATCGGGCGCCCCTACGCGGTGCGTCCCGGTACGCCGCTGGAGCGCACCGCCATGTTGCGCGACGCGATCGCCAAGCTCGCCGTCGATCCGCAATTTCTTGCCGAGTCCAACGCGGCGCAGATCGAGATGGAGCACATCACGGCCGACGAGGTGGCCAAGCGCTTCGACGCCATGATCAGCCAGCCGCCGGACGTCATCGAGGCGATGCACAAATACATCAAGCTGGCGGATTAATCGCCGCCGGCGGAAACCATGGCCGGAGCAGATCCGGCCATGTCGTCGCGCGCTGAGCCGCTACGCCTTCTTCGCCGCCACCGGAACCGGCACCCCCGCAACCTTCAGGTTGACCGAGAACAGCCCGCTGCGGCTTGTGAAGTAGAGCGTCTTCCAGTCGTCGCCGCCAAACGCGATGTTGGTGGTCGCGTTATGGCCGTGCACGATACGGCCGAGCTTCTTGCCCTGCGCGTTGAGGATAAAGAGGCCACCGGCACCGCCGCAGTAGACATTGCCGGCGACGTCGACCTTCATGCCGTCGGGCACGCCGGGCTCGCTGCCGGCGAGATCGGCGAACAGGCTATCGGTCTGCTTGGCCAGCATGCCGTTGGGCAGAAGCTCGAAGGCGCGGATGTGGCGACGACGGGAGTCATTGACATAGAGCAGCCGCTCGTCGGGCGAGAACGCGATGCCGTTGGGCTGGATGAACGTCTCGGTGAGCAGGCTCTTGGTCCCGAGGTCGGCCGTGACCCGGTAGACACCGGAATATTGCAGGTCCCATTGCTCGGGCACGATCCCGGCACCCGGATCGGTGAAGTAGATCGCGCCGTCCGATTTGACCACGACGTCGTTCGGCCGGTTGAGCCGCCGGCCTTGGAAGCTGTTAGCGATCACGGTGAGGCTGCCGTCGAGCTCGCGGCGCGTGACGCGGCGCGTATCGTGCTCGCAGGACAGGAGCCGCCCCTGCAGATCGCGGGTGAGACCGTTGGCGCGATTGGTCCCCTCGAGATCGACGGTGACGCCCTTGCCGGGCGTGAATTTCAGCCGGCGGCTGGCGTGGATGTCGTTGAACAGGAGGTAGCCGCCCTCCTTCCACCACAGCGGTCCTTCGGCCGGCCCGAGATCGCCGCCGTAGCCCGAGCCGAGCTCCTGGATGGCCTGCGACTTGTCGATGATCGCGTCGAGCGCCGGATCGAGCTGCTCGATCCGCTTGGCCTGGGTCCAGGCGCCGCGCACTCCGCCCGCCATGACCAGACCGCCGGCGGCGAGCTCCAGCATCAGCCGGCGCGAGATTCCTGCATGCATGTCGATCCTCCCTCGCTGTCGTCGCGTCGACCGCTATGGCCGCGCGTCGTTGAGCGCATCCTAGCCGTTCAAACGAGTGGAGCGAAGCATCACATGCACGCCCAAAAAAAGTGCCCGGCTGAAGGGCCGGACACGATATTCAATCTGCTGAAACCAGGTTTCTGGTTACCGTGTGCGCGGCGGAGCGAGCGGGTTGTAGGGGCCCGACGGCTGATCAGTCGCCGCATTCGCGGAGGCCGGTGGCCGTCCAGGCAACACCACCACCCGGGTACCGACGTTGACCCGCTGGTAGAGGTCCATGATGTCGTCGTTGGTCAAACGGATGCAGCCCGACGACACGAACGTGCCGATCGTCGAGGGCTGGTTGGTGCCGTGGATGCGATAGAGCGTCTTTCCGAGATAGAGCGCGCGCGCGCCGAGCGGATTGCCTTCGCCGCCGGCCATGAAACGCGGCAGATAGGGCTGACGCTCGATCATCTCGGTCGGCGGATGCCAGTCCGGCCACTCGGCCATCCTGGAAACGCGTTCGGCTCCGGCCCAGGTGAAGCCTTCGCGGCCGACGCCGATGCCGTAGCGCATCGCCTTGCCGTTGGCGAGCACGAGGTAGAGGTAGGTGTTGGCGGTGTCGATGATGAGCGTGCCGACGGGCTCGCGCGTGCGGTAGTCGACAATGGTACGACGCAGATGCGGAGCGAGTTCCTTGCGCGGACCGGTCTCGGGACGCTCCTCGGGCGGCAGCGCCGCGTAGACGGCGCCCTCTTGCGGGCGGCCCTCCTGCTGGCGGCCGACCGGAGCCGGTGGCCGCAGAATGTCGAGCGGGTTGGGCAGCAGGCCCTGTCTCGGGTCCGGCTCATAGGCCGGCGGCTGCTCCGTGCGACCAATTCGGCCGCGGGGTTCGGGCTCGTAGGGTGGCTGGTCGCCGTAGTTCGGACGGCCGATGCGGCTGCGCGGATCGGGCTCGTAGGCCGGCGGCTGGTCGCCGTAGGGACGCCCAACGCGACTGCGGGGCTCGATCGGCTCGATCGGTTCGTAGCCTGGAACCGGCTGGCGATAGCCGCCCGGCGGCGGCAACTGGTTGGTTTCGACGTCCTGGGGATAGCCACGTCCATATTGCGGGCCAGATTGCGCGCCAGGCGGCGCCCGCCGGTATCCGGGCGGCGGATCGTACGGTGGCGCGTCGTCCTCGGCCTCGACCGGAGGCGGCGGCTGGAACGGCGCCTGCTGGAACGGCGGAATCGGCAGCGGCAGGAACTGCGCGAGGGCCGGAGTCCCCGCAAGTCCCAGCAGCAACGCAGTAATGGTGGTAGCCGCGCGTGAGCGCATACCCGCTCCTCTAGCCAACCAAACCAGAATGACCCCCGAAATCACTCAGGATCAAGGCACATTCAAGACGATCCAACGATTTGATAATCAAGCCATTGATATGCCGATTTAACCCAGGTCCGGGCTGCGGCCGCGGATCGCCCCTTCGTCGGCGGCACAACCGCCTGATCCATAATCATTTTTTATGCTCGTCGATGACCTTGCGGGCGACCCGGAAGCAGTCGACCCCGACCGGGAGGCCGCAATAAGCCGCGATCTGGGTCAGCACGGCGCGGACCTCGTTGGGGGTGAGCCCATTGCGCAACGCCCCGCGGGTGTGAGTCTCGAACTCCTGCATCTTTCCGAGCGCGGCGATCATGCCGAGATTGAGGATCGAGCGCTCGCGCGGGGTGAGCGTCGGGTCGCCCCAGGTCTCGCCCCAGCCGTACTGGGTGACGATGCGCTGGAAGTCGCGGTTGAAGTCGTCAATGCCCTCCATCGCGCGATCCACATAGGCGTCGCCCAGCACCTTGCGGCGCATGGCCATGCCCCGGTCGTAGGTCTCGTTGTCCATGTCACTCCCCCTTGAGGTTTGCGAACGCCGCCAGCACGGCATCGACCGCCGCTGCCGGAAAGATGGCGGACCGCATCGCCTCGTAAGCGGCGACGTTGCGGCGCGCGGCTTCGACCGGCGACGTCGCATCACCGCCAAGCGCACGGCCAAGCGGCGATGTTGCGGCAAGCTCGTACATCGCCTCCTGCTGCAGCCGCTCGGCTTCAAGCTCGACCGCCTTGATCCGGGTGCGGAACGCTTCCGCTGTTCCGGCCGCAACCAGCGCCAGCGGCGCTTTCAAGGCGCGGCGCACGTTGCGCAGGGGAATCACCGCCGCCTCACGCCAGGGCCCGACCCGATCGTCGAGCGCTGCAACATCCGCCGCCGTGAACGCACGCCGCTGCGTCGCCTGCCAGAGCAGGAACAGGAGCAGATTGACGTCGAGGCCCGCGCCCTCCTGCAGCGCGATACAGGCGTCAGCGACGCCCGGCTGGCGGTAGAATTTGAGCGAGAACCGCCAGAACGGCGAGCCCGCAGTTTTGATGTCGGCTTCGGTCATGGCTGCAGCTTCGTCTCGCGGTCGTCCTGTTGCAAGAAGTCAAAAGGAGATCGTCCCCTGTTCGGTCGCTGGGCCAGGGGGCGCCCTCAGTCTTTGTCTCTTCGCTTCCCCCAGATCGAGGGGGATGGCGCGCCGACAAGGCGCAGTGATCCAGGTTCGCCTGGATCGGCCCGA
>Ga0209797_10002010_pt1 | contig 10263 bp, 9 predicted proteins | sample DOMMetBare3Fresh_2_FD_187472 | JGI IMG/M metagenome (GOLD analysis project Ga0209797, IMG submission 187472) | Wetland sediment microbial communities from St. Louis River estuary, USA, under dissolved organic matter induced mercury methylation -... | ecosystem: Environmental > Aquatic >...
GTGGCCCCCGGGCGGGTGGTCAAGGCCGACGGAACCCCCTACCGCGTCTTCACCCCGTTCTACCGGGCCTGGGTCGCGCACGGCTGGCGGCGACCGGCGGGCGATCCCTCCCCGGCCGTCACCTGGCTGGGTCCCGACCGGCCGGCGCCGCTGCCCGGGGAGCCGGACCTCGACGGCCTCGAGCTGCCCGCTGCCGGCGAGGCTGCGGCCGGTCGACGGTGGGCGGACTTCCGTGCCGAGGCCCTGGCCGGCTACGCGGAGGGGCGAAACCGACCGGACCGACCCGCCACGTCGCGGCTGTCCCCGCACCTGCGCTGGGGGGAGATCCACCCGCGGACCCTGCTCGCCGACCTGGGCGAGCAGCCGGCCGCCGAGACGTTCCGCCGCGAGCTGGCCTGGCGGGAGTTCTACGCCGACGTCCTGCACCAGCACCCGTCGTCGGCCCGGACCTACCTCCGACCGGAGCTCGCCGGCATGCGCTTCGACCGCGGCCCGACCGCCCGGGCCAGGCTCGAAGCCTGGCAGCAGGGGCGCACCGGCTACCCGCTCGTCGACGCCGGCATGCGCCAGCTGCTCGCCGAGGGCTGGATGCACAACCGGGTCCGCATGGTCGTGGCGTCCTTCCTGGTCAAGGACCTGCACCTGGAGTGGACCGAGGGGGCCCGCTGGTTCATGCAGCACCTCGTGGACGGCGACCTGGCGTCCAACGCGCACGGCTGGCAGTGGACGGCGGGGACCGGCACCGACGCCGCGCCCTACTACCGCGTCTTCAACCCGGTCGGCCAGGGGCTGCGCTTCGACCCGGAGGGCGACTACGTCCGCCGGTACGTGCCCGAGCTGCGCGCCGTCCCCGGTCCGGGCGCGCACGAGCCGTGGACGCTGCCCGGCGGCCCGCCGCCCGGCTACCCGGCCCGGATCGTCGACCACGCGGCCGAGCGGGCCGAGGCCCTCGACCGGTACCGGGAGGCGACCGGCGGCTGACCTGGCAGACTCCGCCTCGTGCTCGTCGTCAGCGTGATCAGCCTCAAGGGTGGGGTCGGCAAGACCTCCGTCACCCTGGGCCTGGCCGGGGCGGCCTGGGACCGGGGGCTACGCACCCTCGTCATCGACCTCGACCCGCAGGGCAACGCCACGACGGTCCTCGACCCGCCCGAGCAGCGGTTCACCGCCAGCGACGTGCTCGCCGACCCCCGCCCCGAGCTGCTCGCGCACGCGCTCGTCGAGAGCGGCTGGGGCCCACAGGTGGTCGTGGTCGCCGCCGACACCCTGCTCGAGCGGCACAACACCGTCGTCGGACGGGAGCAGACCCTGCGGCTGCGGATGGCGATGCGGGGGCTCCGCGGTTTCGACCTGGTCCTGATCGACAGCCCCCCCTCGCTCGGCGGTCTCACCCGCAACGCCCTGGCGGCCAGCCACACCGCGCTCGTCGTGGCGGAGCCGAGCCTGTTCGCCCTGCAGGGCGCCGCCGCGGCGCTGGAGGCGGTCGGGGCGGTTCGGACCGACAACCTGCGGCTCACCGCGAGCGGCATCGTCGTCAACAAGGTGCGCAGCCAGGCCACGGAACACCGCTTCCGGCTGGCCGAGCTGGCCGCCGTCTACGGCGACCTCCTGCTGCAGCCGTTCCTCCCCGATCGCGCCGCCGTGCAGCAGGCCGAGGGCGCGTGCATCCCCGTGCAGGCCTGGCGCTCGCCGGGGGCACGGGAGGTCTGCGACGCACTGGACGACCACCTCGACCAGCTGCTCACCCACCCCGTCGACCAGGGACCCTTCCGATGACCCCCGGCGGACCGCGTCGCAACCCCAGCCCGCGGCCGGCCCTGCCCCGCCCGACCCGCACCCCCGGGACCGCGGTGGGCGAGCCGGCGCCGCCCCTCGAGCCACGCCGCCGGCCGACCGAGCAGCCTCGGTCGGCCGACCGACCCCGGCCGAAGGCCGCGTCCAAGGCCAAGGCCGGCAAGACCGCGAAGGCCGCCAGGACCGGCAAGCCCGAAGCCGACGCGAAGAGCCGGGGGCGCCGGACCGACGAGGCAACCGGGCGCCTCGTCGAGCTGGTCGTCCCGATGCCCAAGGGACTGCGCAAGGCCCTGCGCGCCACGGCCGCCGACAGCGGACTCACCGCGGAGGAGGCGGTGGTCCGGCTCGTCGAGGTGTGGGTCGATGGGCGACCCTGACCGTCTCGGGGCCGCCGAGTGGGTGCCGGCCGGGGCGTCGCTGGCCGCCTTGCGCCTGGCGGCGTCCGGGTGCCGCGGCTGCGAGCTGGCCGAGTCCGCGACCCAGACCGTCTTCTCCACCGGCCCGGCGAGCGCCCGCCTCGCACTGGTCGGGGAGCAGCCGGGCGACGTCGAGGACCGACGGGGCGCCCCCTTCGTCGGACCGGCCGGCCAGCTGCTCGACCGCGCGCTGGCCGAGTCGGGCCTCGATCGGGCCGAGACCTACGTGACGAACGCGGTCAAGCACTTCCGGTTCCGCCAGGACGCCCCTGGACGCCGGCGGCTGCACGTCACCCCGGACCTGGTCCACCTCGAGGCCTGCCGACCGTGGCTGGTTGCCGAGCTGTCTCTCGTCGACCCCGAGGTCGTGGTGCTCCTCGGCGCGACGGCCGGGCGGGCGCTGCTCGGGCCGGGCTTTCGGGTCACGCCCAACCGCGGGCGGCTGGTCCCGCGCCGGGCGAGGGCCGGTGAACCGGCGGCCGTGCAGGCCGGCTGGTTGCTGGCGACCGTTCACCCGTCGGCGGTGCTGCGCGCCGACGACCGGGAGGCCGCGTACGCGGGGCTGGTGGCCGATCTGGCCGTGGCCGCTGCCGCGCTGGCCTGACGCGGACGGCCGAGCCGATGTACCGTCGTCGGTACACAGGAAGGAGGTGATCCGAGGCTTGAGTACCACTCGGACGTGTGAGGTGGCTGTCCGCTAGCCGCCGACCCCGGTCCCCGACCGGTCCGCCTGTGCGGCCGGCGAGAACCAGGCAGTCACCCGACCCGCGGGCGCCGGGATCGTCCCCCGGCCGCACCTGCCGCCCAGGCAGGGCCCGCGGGTCGCTGCCGTCCCGGCCCGGTGCGACCAGTCCCGGTGCGACCGGTCACCGTGCGGTCAGGGTGACAGCCGCTCGACGACCCACCCGGACGCCGGCCCCCCGTGCCGGCGGTACTGCAGCCGGTCGTGCAGCCGGCTGGGCCGACCCTGCCAGAACTCGACGGTGAGCGGGTCGACCCGGAACCCGCCCCAGAAGTCGGGGACGGGGACGGCGTCCGGCGTCCCGGAACCGGCCGGTCGGGGCCATCGGACGGTCAGCTCCGCCCACCGGCGCTCCACCGCCTCGCGGTCGTCGACGACCGCCGACTGTCGGCTGGCCCATGCGCCGACCTGGGCCTGGTAGGGCCGCCCCTCGAAGTAGGCGGCCGACTCGGCCACGGTGGTCCGCTCGCACCGACCGCGCACCACGACCTGCCGTTCGAGGTCGTACCAGGGGAAGACCAGGGCGACGAGCGGGTTGTCGGCCAGCTCACGACCCTTGCGCGAGCGGTAGTTCGTGAAGAACACCAACCCGCGCTCGTCCAGGCCCTTGAGCAGGACGGTCCGGGCGCTCGGCGCCCCCGCCGGGTCGACCGTGGCCAGCACCATCGCGTTGGGCTCCGTGACCCCGGCCGCCGCGGCGTCCCGCAGCCACCGACGCAGCTGGGTGGCCGGGTCAGGGGCCAGGTCGACCTCCACCAGGCCGTGGTCCTGGTACTCCCGGCGGAGGGCGGCCAAGGCCTCGGAGTCCACGCCCCTGGTTGTAGCAGGCCGGTCAGGAAAGGACGACCCAGGTCGTCACCGCGACGCCCGCCCACACGGCCAGCCAGAACCAGGTGTCCGCCCGGTCCTCGACCGCCCGGCGGACGAACCCCTTCGCCCCCTCGCCCTGCAGCCGCCCGGCTCCGACGAGCAGCCGTGGGACGGCGACGTTGGCCAGCACCACCGCGCTGCCGTTGAGGATGCAGTAGACGCACAGGGAGCCGATGACGAACGTGGTCTGCCAGAGGTACCACAGCGTGAACCCGAGCATGAACAAGGCGAAGAACTGCAGCACGCCGAGCACGGGGACCGTCACGCGGGAGCCCAGCACCAGGACCAGGCCGGCGGTCGCGAACATGGTGAACACGACCAGGCCGATCATCGAGTTGGGGACGCCGAGGGCGCTGGACTGCCAGGCCTTGAGCACCGACGTGCAGCTCAGGGCGCTCCCCCGGTCGCACCACAGCGCCTGACCCGGGTTCTCCAGGACGTTCATCTTCTCCAACGTCTGCACGAACGTGCCGAACGCCCCGAGCACCCCGGCGACCAGCAGGAGCACGCTCGTGGTCCGGGCGGCCGGTGGCGCGAGCCGGGAGACCACGGGGCTGTCGGTGGGCATGGTGACGGTCGACGCGTCGGTCATGGGCTCTACAGTCCGGCCCACGTCTGCGGACCGTCCAGGGACGTTCGTCCCGCGCTTCGTCGGGGGCCGGAGGGACAGGCGGGAGGACCGCGTGGTGGGATGGGGCCGATCTCGCGCGCCCGACCGGCGCGCCCGTCCACCGGGCTGGCCCTGACCGGGCACCGCCGCACGACCAGGAGCAGGACATGTCGGACTTCGTACCGGGGCTCGAGGGCGTCATCGCCTTCGAGACCGAGATCGCCGAGCCGGACAAGGAAGGAAGCCACCTCCGCTACCGGGGCGTCGACATCGAGGACCTGGTCGGCCGGGTGTCCTTCGGCAACGTCTGGGGACTGCTGGTCGACAACGAGTTCAACCCGGGCCTGCCCCCGGCGGAGCCGTTCCCCATCCCCGTTCACTCCGGCGACGTGCGGGTCGACGTGCAGAGCGCCCTCGCGATGCTGGCCCCTGCCTGGGGCCTACGGCCGCTGCTGGACACCGACGACGACGACGCCCGTGACGAGCTGGCCCGGGCGTCGGTGATGGCGATGTCCTTCGTCGCTCAGTCCTCACGCGGCCTCGGCCAGCCGATGGTGCCGCAGAAGGAGATCGACAAGGCGCGCACGATCGTCGAGCGGTTCATGATCCGCTGGCGGGGCGAGCCGGAGGAACGGCACATCCAGGCGGTGGACGCCTACTTCGTGTCGGCGGCCGAGCACGGCATGAACGCGTCGACGTTCACCGCCCGGGTGATCGCCTCGACCGGCGCCGACGTCGCGGCGGCGCTGTCCGGTGCGGTGGGGGCGATGAGCGGCCCGTTGCACGGCGGGGCGCCGTCCCGCGTCCTCCACATGATCGAGGAGGTCGAGCGCACCGGCGACGCCGCCGGCTACGTGGCCGGCGTGCTGGACCGCGGCGAGCGGCTCATGGGCTTCGGGCACCGGGTGTACCGGGCCGAGGACCCCCGCGCCCGGGTGCTGCGCCGCACCGCCCGCGAGCTGTCCGCCCCGCGCTACGAGGTGGCGGTGGCGCTGGAGAAGGCGGCTCTCGAGGAGCTGAGGTCGCGCCGACCCGACCGGGTGCTCGAGACCAACGTCGAGTTCTGGGCGGCGATCGTCCTGGACTTCGCGCAGGTGCCGGCACACATGTTCACGTCGATGTTCACCTGTGCCCGGCTGGCCGGGTGGAGCGCGCACATCCTGGAGCAGAAGCGGACCGGACGGCTGATCCGCCCGTCCGCCCGGTACGTCGGCCCCGCGCCGCGCACGCCCGAGGAGGTCCCCGGCTGGGACCCCAAGTACATCGCCCCGAGCGGGTACACGGCGCAGCGCTGACCGCACCGTCACCAGGCGGGTCGGGCGGCGGACCTGCCTGCGCCTACGCTCGTACCCATGGCCGATCGCCCCGACATCGAGATCCCGCACGCCCTGCGACCGAAGGACGGCCGGTTCGGCTCGGGGCCCTCGAAGGTCCGCCCGGAGCAGGTCACGGCGCTCGCGGCGGTGACCACGACCTACCTCGGCACCTCGCACCGGCAGCGGACCGTCAAGGCCCAGGTCGGGCGGCTGCGGGCGGGGCTGAGCGCACTGTTCTCGGTGCCCGACGGGTACGAGGTCGTGCTCGGCAACGGCGGCTCGACCGCTTTCTGGGACGCCGCGACGTTCGGTCTGGTCCACCGCCGCAGCCAGCACCTGTCGTTCGGGGAGTTCGGCGCCAAGTTCGCCACGGCCGCGTTCGACGCGCCGTTCCTGGAGTCGCCGTCGGTGGTCACCAGCCCGCCAGGCGACGCCCCGGACTTCGTGGGGGAGCCGGGCGTCGACGTGTACGCCAGCCCGCACAACGAGACGTCGACCGGGGTCTCGGTGCCGGTGCGCCGGGTCGCGGGCGCCGACGACGGTGCGCTCATGGTGTGGGACGCGACGTCGGCTGCCGGCGGGCTCCCGGTCGACCTCGCGCAGGCCGACGTCTACTACTTCGCCCCGCAGAAGAGCTTCGGGTCGGACGGCGGGCTGTGGGTGGCGCTGATGAGCCCGGCCGCACTGGACCGGATCGCGCGGATCAAGGCCGAGGGGCGGTGGGTTCCCGCGTTCCTCGACCTGTCGATCGCGGTCGAGAACTCCCGCCTCGACCAGACGTACAACACCCCGGCGCTCGCCACGATCCTGCTGATGGCCGAGCAGGTCGACTGGTTCAACGCCCAGGGCGGGCTGAACTGGTGCACCGACCGCACGGCCGAGTCCAGCGGCCACCTCTACGGGTGGGCGCAGGCCAGCGAGTACGCCACGCCCTATGTCGAGGATCCCGCGAAGCGCTCCGCCGTCGTCGGCACGATCGACTTCGCCGACACGGTCGACGCCGCCGCCGTGGCGGCGGTGCTGCGGGCGAACGGCATCGTCGACACCGAGCCGTACCGCAAGCTGGGCCGCAACCAGCTGCGGGTGGCGATGTTCCCCGCGGTCGACCCGGACGACGTCCGGGCCCTCACCGACTGCGTCGACCACGTCGTGCAGCGGCTGGGATGACCGGGCCGGTTCGGGACCGGCTGTCCTGGATGGTCTACCTCCAGCTGGGGTTCTACGGCTACTTCCTCTACGCGTTCACGCCGACCACGCCACTGCTGCGCGAGGAGCTCGGCGTCTCGCGCAGCCAGGGCGGCCTGTACGGCACGGCCCTGGCCAGCGGCGCGATCATCACCGGGCTGTTCGGCACCCGCCTGGTCACCCGGTTCGGCCGGGGCCGGCTGCTCTGGGCGGGCGTCGCCGTGCTCGTCGCCGGGACCGCCGGGTACGCACTGGGCCCCACGTACGTGCTGACCCTCGTCGGGGCGATGACCTGCGGGATCGGCGGGGCGCTGCTGTTGAACACCGCGAACGCCGTGCTCATGGACGCCCGCGGCGAGCAGGGGCCGGCCGCGCTGTCGGAGGCCAACGCGACCGGCGCCGGCGTCGGCATCGTGGCCCCGCTGGTGGTGGGCGGCGCCGAGGCGGTCGGGCTCGGCTGGCGGGCCGGCCTGCTCGTGGTCGCCGTCCTCGCCGTCGCCGTGTTCGCGACGTTCCGCAGGGTGGTCGTGCCCGCGCCGACCCCCACCGACCCGGCCCTGAGCATCGCCGGCAGCACCCACCTCCCCGTCCGCTACTGGGTGACCTGGGTCGTGCTCGTCTGCGTGATCGGGATCGAGTTCTGCCTGTCGATGTGGAGCCCGGACCTCCTGCGCACCCGGCTCGGGCTGTCCGGGGGCGCCTCCACGGCCGCGTGGAGCGGTGCGCTGGTCGGGCTGTTCCTCTCCCGGCTGGCCGGCGGCCGCCTCGCCGTCCGGTTCTCGCTGGACCGGCTGCTGACCCAGGCCCTGGTCGTCGTCCTGGTGGGCTTCGCGATGTTCTGGGCCGCCGGGCCGGTCTGGCTGGCCGTGGTCGGGCTGGGGGTCTGCGGCCTCGGGCTCGGCCTGCTGTTCCCGCTCACCATGGGCCGCGCCGTCCGCGCCGCCAAGGGCCGCAGCGACCTGGCCAGCGCCCGCGCGTCGATCGGCGCCGGGATCGCCGTCGGACTGGGACCGCTGGCACTCGGTGCGGCGGCGGACCACGTCGGTACGCACACCGCGTTCCTGGTGGTGCCGGGACTGGCCGTGGTGGCGATGGCCGGTCTCGCGATCAGCCGCGAGCCGCGGGCCGTCCCCGCCTTCTGATCGCACGCAGCACGGCGGCGGCGGCCAACCCGATGAGCCCGGCCAGCCCGACGAGCACGAAGAGCCCGGCCGGCCGCCGGTCACCCCCGTCCCCGGCCGCAGCCGGACCGGACGACGCGGGCGGGGTGGACGGGGCGGGAGCGGCCGACCCGCCTCCCGTGGCGACCGCCACGGTCGACAGCCGGGAGAGCCGGCCCTCGCTGCCCACCAGCAGGGCCCGCCCGTCCGGCGTCCAGGTGACCGACTCCCCCTGCGGCCGCAGCGGCAGGTCGATCGGTTCCGGCCGACCACCCGGGGCGTCGAGCAGGTACCCGTAGACGTAGCCGACCAGGGCGAGCCGTGACCCGTCGGGGGCGAACGCCCCGTCGGTGACGGTGCCGGGCGCAGCACCCACCCGTACCAACCGGTTCTCCTCAGGCGCCGGGCGCAGCGGCAGCGGAGCCTGGTAGACACCCCCGCCGCTGGCCTCCTTCGAGACCACGAGCAGCCCTCCGGTGCGGGGGTCGGCCAGCAGCGTCTCGGCGTTGCGCGGCCCATCCGGGTAGGTGAGTCGGTACTCCGTCCACGGCACGTCCGCGTCGCGCAACGTGGCCGGCTCGGCCACCCGGTACACCCGGACGTACGGCCACGACGCCCGGTTGTCCCCGACGTCGCCGACCCACAGCGTTGCGCTGCCGCCGGGCGGGCGGACCGCCGCCATCGCCTCCCAGTCCCGCGCCGGCGCACCGCGCAGGGTGATCGTCGCAACCGTGCGGCCGGTCTCCGTGTCGACGGCGAACAGTCGCGGCCGGTCTCCGCTGTCGTTGTGCGTCCACACGATCCCCGGATGCCGCAGGCTGGCGGCGAGCCCGCTGGACTCGGTGATCCGTGGGTCGACCAGCCGGACCGACGGCTCCTCCGCCGCGGCCTCGGTGGGGCGGCCGAGCGCGAGGAGGAGCAGGGGGCAGCCGACGGCGCTCGCCAGCGCGAGCCGCCCCCGGTCAGCCCGGACCATCGGCCAGCTCGTCGGCCAGCTCGTCGGCCAGCTCGTCGGCCAGCTCGTCGGCCAGCAAGGTGGCCAGATGGGGGACGATGCCCCACTGGGCGGTCAGCGCGCGGTACTCGGCCACCTGAGCCGGCGTCGGCGGCGCGCCCGTGCGCACGGCACGGATCAGCGTGTTCCGCGGCGTGTGCCGCGACCCCACGAACTCCACCACCTCGACCCGGTAGCCGAGGCGCCGCAGAAGGGCGGCGCGCAGGCCGTCGGTCAGCAGGTCGGCCAGCCGCTCGCGCAGGATCCCGTGCCGGGCCAGCACGCCGTACGGCTCGGGCACGGTGCCGTTCTCGTCGAGCTGGCGCTGGATGTCGTGGTGGCAGCACGGGCTGGCCAGCACCAGCGGCGACCCCCAGCGCACCGCACGGGCGAGTGCCTCGTCGGTGGCCGTGTCGCAGGCGTGCAGTGCGAGGACGACGTCGGCGGGTTCGACGTCCGCGTCGAGGATGCTCCCCGAGACGAAGCGCACGGCCGAGGACCAGCCCAACGTCGCGGCCAGCGCGCTGTTGCGCTCCCTGGCCTGCTCGCGCACGTCGACCCCCACCAGCTCGACGTCGTCACGCCTGCTGCGCAGCAGCCGGTAGGCGGCGAAGGTGAGGTAGGCGTTCCCGCAGCCGAGGTCGACGACCCGGAGCGGGCGCTGGTCGGGCAGGTCGACGTCGTCGAGGGCGGCCGCGAGCACCCGCAGGAAGGCGTCCACCTGGCGTCGCTTGTCCGCCCCCGCTCCGAGCGTGCCGAACAGCGGGTCGTCGGGGGCGAGCAGGTGCCCGACCGCCCGGTCGTGCCCGGTCCGCTGGGACCGCTGCACCGCCGCCCGGTGCACCTGGGCCTCGCCGCGCTTGGTCACCCGCAGCTGCACCGTCTCGTCGACGGTCTCGACGTGCCAGTTCCCGAACGGCTGGGCGAGCAGCCGGTCGACCGTGCGCTCCGCAGAGGGACCGTAGTCGAGGTTCTCGGTGGTCGCCGTGCGGCCGTCGTCGACGACGACCTGCAGGCGACGTCCGGCTTTGAGGTCCACCGGCCGCAGCTCGGCTCGTCGTGGGTCGGGCTCGCCGTCGCGCCGACGACCGGCGGCCACCGCGCGAACCAGGCGTTCGGGGTCGAGCAGCGCGGGGCGCAGCCGGGCCAGCGCGGGCGTGAGCGGTTCCGGCACGC
>Ga0209797_10002011_pt1 | contig 10262 bp, 13 predicted proteins | sample DOMMetBare3Fresh_2_FD_187472 | JGI IMG/M metagenome (GOLD analysis project Ga0209797, IMG submission 187472) | Wetland sediment microbial communities from St. Louis River estuary, USA, under dissolved organic matter induced mercury methylation -... | ecosystem: Environmental > Aquatic >...
GTCCAAGCACCTCGGCAGCATGCTGGAAGAGCGCAAGATCCAGCTCGAGGCGGACTTCATGGTCGAGTCGATCGACCCCGAGGCGAAGAAGCTGGTGTCGTTCGACGAGCGGGAGATCGGCTACGACCTGCTCGTGACGATCCCGGTCAACATGGGCGCGGACTTCATCGCCCGGTCGGGACTGGGCGACGACCTGAACTACGTCCCGGTGGACAAGGAGACGCTGCTGTCCACCGCCCACGACACGATCTTCGCCATCGGCGACGCGTCGAACATCCCCGCGTCCAAGGCCGGCTCGGTCGCCCACTTCTCCATGGAGCTGTTCCCGAACAACTTCCTGCAGCACGTTCAAGGGCTGCCCATGAAGGAGAAGTTCGACGGACACGCGAACTGCTTCATCGAGACCGGGCACGGCAAGGGACTGCTCATCGACTTCAACTACGAGACCGAGCCCCTCCCCGGGAAGTACCCGCTCCCTGGCGTCGGCCCGTTCAGCCTGCTGAAGGAGACCGAGCTGAACCACTGGGGCAAGATGATGTTCCGCTGGATGTACTGGAACCTGCTGCTCCCCGGCAAGGAGCTCCCGCTGCCGGCCCTGATGTCCATGGCCGGGAAGCAGACCGAGGCCGGCTCATGACCGCGGTGCTTCCCGCCCGGTCCGTCGAGGACCGCCTCGACCAGCTCGCCGTCCAGATTGAGGCGATCGCCGAGGAGTTGCGCCACCAGCGGGAGTCCCGCGAGCGGTGGGCCGAGCTCGTCCACGACCTCACGCCGGTCAGCCGGGACGCCATGGACGTGGCCACCCGCGAGCTGGACGAGCTCAGCGCCGAGGTCAGCACCGACGACGCCGTCCGACTGCTCCGGACGACCGCCCGTGCCCTGCCGCAGCTGGAGGCCATGCTCGCCCAGCTCGGCGGCCTGGCGGACCTGCTCGCCGAGCTGAGCGCGCTGAGCGGCCCGGCGATGGCCACGCTGACCGAGTCGCTCGACCAGGCTGAACGTCGGGGCTACTTCATGTTCGCCCGCGGCGGGATGGAGATCGCCGACAAGGTCGTCACGTCGTTCGGCGAAGAGGACGTCCGGGCGCTCGGCGACAACGTCGTCCTGATCCTCAACACGGTCAAGGAGATGACCCAGCCCGAGGTCATGACCATGCTCCGGCGGACCGCGCTCACCGCCCAGCACATGGACGAGCCGCTCGAACCGCCGTCGGCGTTCGCCCTGCTCCGCCAGATGCGCGACCCCGAGGTCCGGCGGGGGCTCGCCCGGGCTCTGACCATGCTCCACACGCTCGGCGAGGAGACCCCCGCCACCGCATCCCAGGAAGGACCGCACTGACATGCCCGTCACCACGCTCAACGGCCGCGAGGTCCACGTCGACGACGAGGGCTTCCTCACCGAGTACGACGAGTGGGACGAAGACCTCGCCAAGGTGCTCGCCGCCAACATCGGGATCGACCTGACCGACGACCACTGGACGGTCATCCGGTTCCTGCGCGACGACTTCAAGACGCAGGGCGAGACCGCGACGACCCGCCGGGTTCAGACCGTCGGCGGCGTCTCGACCAAGGACCAGTTCACCCTCTTCCCCAAGAAGCCGGCCAAGAAGATGGCCTACATCGCCGGGCTGCCCAAGCCGCACGGCTGCGTGTGACCCACGGAAACGGAGACCGAACCACCATGACCACCACCGAGACCGCGGCACCCGTAGTCCCTGACTTCGGCGACGACACGGAGAGCACGCGCAAGATCGCCTTCATCTGCTCGAAGGGCAACCTGGACATGGCCTACCCCGCCCTGATCCTGGCCAACGCAGCCCTCGGCGAGGGCGTCGAGTGCCACGTGTTCTTCACCTTCTGGGGCTTCGACATGATCATGAAGTCCCGGATGAACGACCTGAAGTTCACCCCCACCGGGAACACCGCGATGCACATGCCAGTCGGTGACATCCGCATCCCGCAGGCCCTCGCCCCCGTGCCGGGCATGCAGGCGATGGCCACCCACATGCTCAAGAAGCAGATCGCCGACCTGGGCGTCCCCGAGGTGCCGGACTTCCTCGACCAGATCGTCGCCGCCGGCGGTCACCTCTGGGCGTGCCGGATGTCCGCCGACATGAACAAGGTGGACGAGTCCGACCTGCGTGACGACGTCGAGGGCATCATCAACGCGTCGGACTTCATCGAGCTGACCGAGGGCGCGCAGCTGCTCTTCATCTGACCGCTCGACGGCTCGCTCGACCCGGGGCCCAGCCTGCCCCCGCCCGCACGGTAGGGCAGGCTGGGCTTCGTGACGTCGGAGCCCGACTTCAGCCGACGTGACCTTCGCCGGCTGCCCAAGGCGCACCTGCACCTGCACTTCACCGGCGCGATGCGGCACGCGACGATGGTGGAGCTGGCCGAGCGGCACGGGGTGCGGCTCCCCGATCTGCTGCTGTCGACCACCCCGCTCCACCTGGCCGCGACCGACGAGCGCGGCTGGTTCCGCTTCCAGCGGCTCTACGACGCGGCACGGTCGGTCCTTCGCGACGAGGCCGACGTCCGCCGTCTGCTGCACGAGGTGGCCGAGGACGAGCGGGTGGACGGGTCCGGCTGGCTCGAGATCCAGGTCGATCCGAGCGGGTACGCCGCCCGCTTCGACGGCCTGACCGCCTTCCTCGAGCTGGTGCTCGACGCCGCCCGGGCGGCCACCGCCTCGACCGGCGTCGGCATCGGGTTGCTGGTCGGGGCCAACCGCACCCGACCCGAGCTGGACGCCCGAACCCTCGCGCGACTCGCCGCCCGGTACTCGCACCGCGGCGTCGTCGGGTTCGGTCTGGCCAACGACGAACGACGCGGGTCAGCGGAGACGTTCGAGCCTGCCTTCCGGATCGCCCGACGGGCGGACCTGCTCCTGGCGCCGCACGGCGGAGAGCTGCTCGGTGCCGACAGTGTCCGCGGGTGCGTGGAGCGGCTGGAGGCCGACCGGGTCGGCCACGGCGTCCGAGCCGTCGAGGACCCGCGCCTGCTGGAGCTGCTCGCCCGTCGAGGCGTCACGTGCGAGGTGTGTCCGGCGTCCAACGTGGCGCTCGGCGTCTACCCGACTGTGGGGGACGTGCCGATCCGCTCGCTCCTCGCCGCCGGCGTCCCCGTGGCCCTCAGCGCAGACGACCCGCTGCTGTTCGCCAGCCGGCTCACCGAGCAGTACGAGACCGCCCGGCTGGTGCACGGGCTCGCCGACACGGCGCTGGCCGAGCTGGCGCGCCACTCGGTCCGAGCGTCGCGAGCACCGGCGGCGATTCGGGCCCGGCTCCGCGCCGGGATCGACGCCTGGCTGAACCGGCCGACCACCCCTTAGAGCGAGCAGCCCACCAGCACCGGTTCGGGGAGCAGCTCCACGCCGAATCGGTCCTGGACGGCGTCCCGGACCTCCTTCGCCAGCGCCAGCAGGTCCGCGGCGGTCGCACCTCCCCGGTTGGTCACGGCCAGCGGGTGCTTGGTGGACAGCCGGGCCGGGCCGGCCCCGTACCCCTTGGCGAACCCGGCGCGATCGATGAGCCAGGCGGCGGACGTCTTGACCCGACCATCGGCCACCGGCCACCGGGGGGCGTCGAGCGGAAGCCGGTCGGCCTCGGGCTGGTCGAGCACCGGGTTGGTGAAGAACGAGCCGGCGCTGGTCGTGTCCGGGTCAGCGGGATCCAGCACCATCCCCTTGGCTCGACGCAGGTCGAGCACGGCCGCCCGCACGTGCACCGACGGAACCTGCGCTCCGATGGGCACCCCAAGGGCGCGAGCCAGCTCGACGTAGGTCACCGGGCGCGAGAGGCTGGCGCGCACGAGCCGGAAGCGCACCTGCAGTACGACGAACCGCTGGGTCCGCTTGAGCACGCTCGTCCGGTAGCCGAAGGCGCACTCGGCGGCCGGCAGGGTGCGCACGCGGCCGTCCGCCCGGTCCAGGACGCGGACCTCGGTGACCGTCTGGGCGACCTCCTGGCCGTAGGCGCCGACGTTCTGCAGCGGGGTGGCTCCGGCGAGCCCGGGGATCCCGGACAGCGCCTCGAGCCCGGCCAGGCCCTCGTCGACGCACCTCGCCACCAGCGGGTCCCACGGCTCCCCCGCGGCGACCTCCACGTCGACGGTGCCGTCCTGCGCGGTCAGGCGCACCCCCCGGGTGCCCACCCGGACGACGGTGCCCGGGAAGCCGGCGTCGGCGACCAGCAGGTTGGACCCGCCGCCCAGCACGAGCAGCTGCTCTCCGGCGCGGTCCAACCCAGTCACCGTCTCGACCAGCCCACCGGTGTCGTCGACCTCGATCAGCTGCCGGGCGGGGCCGCCGACCCGAAGGGTGGTGAGCGCCGAGAGCAGGGTGGGGACGGGCTCGGCCACCGTCAGGCCAGCCGGACCTTGGCCCGCGCCTGGCCCAGCACCTTGTCCCCGCCGACCGTGGCGGTGAGCTCCACCACGACGATGCCGTCGTCCAGCTTCTCGACCACCTCGGCAGCCACCTCGAGCACGGCGCCCTGGTCGTCGTCGGGGACCACGACCGGCCGGACGAACCGGACGCCGTACTCGACGACCGCACCCGGATCACCCACCCAGTCGGTGACCACCCGGCCGGCCACCGCCATGGTGAGCATCCCGTGGGCGATGACGTCGGGAAGGCCGACGGCCTTGGCGATGCGCTCGTTCCAGTGGATGACGTTGAAGTCACCCGAAGCCCCGGCGTACATGACGAGGGTCGCTCGGTGCAGGGGGAAGCGACCGGCCGGCAGCGGCGTGCCGACGTCGACGGCTGCGTAGGCGAGGGTGGTCGCCATCAGGCACCACCCTCGGCGGTGCCGCGGGAGACCAGCGTCGCGTAGAGCTCGGCCACGGGGTCGCCTGCGGTGGTGGTCACCTCGGTTCGCGTCGTCATCAGCTCGTTGCGGCCGGCCGACCGGATGTCGGAGACGCTGCTGGTGATGCGCAGGACGTCGCCGGCGTACACCGGCCGGTGCAGCACGAAACGCTGCTCACCGTGCACGACCCGCGCGTAGTCCAGGCCGAGCGCGGGATCGATGACCGGGGACTCGGCGAAGTAGCGGAAGGTCAGGACCGTCAGGAAGGTCGGCGGGGCCACCACGTCGGGATGGCCGTAGGCCTGGGCCGCCAAGGGATCGCGGTAGGCCGGGTTCGGGTCTCCGACCGCGTCGGCGAAGCGCCGGATCAGCTCGCGGGACACCTCGTAGGTCTCCGCGGCGGTGTACTCGCGGCCGACGAACTCTCGGTTCAGTGGCATCAGCCCATCCCCCCGTACTGCCCGCCGGTCACGGGGATGGTGACGCCCGAGACGAAGTCGGAGTCCGGTGAGACGAGGAAGGCATGGACCGCCGCGACGTCCTCCGGCAACCCCGGGCGGCCGAGCGCGATCATCGCCACGGCCATCTGGCGCAGCTGCTCCGGGATGCCCAGCTCCTCCCCCTGCTGCTTGGCGGCGGTCAGCCTGGTCTCGATGAATCCCGGCGCGACGGCGTTGACGTTGATGCCGAAGGGACCCAGCTCGCGGGCCAGCGTCTTCGTGGTGGCGATGATCGCCCCCTTCGCCGCCGTGTAGTTGAACTGGCCCGGGTTGCCGGTCAACGCGGCGACGGACGACGTGAAGGTGATCTTGCGGTGGTACCGAGGCCGACCGCCGTTGCCGGCCATCTCGGCCTTGGCCACCTCCCGCAGGTAGGGCATGGCCGCCAGCGTGGTGTGGAACGCGGTCTTCAGGTTGACGTCGAGGACGAGCTGGAATAGGTCGTCGTCCATCGTGTGGAACATCTTGTCGCGGGTGATGCCGGCGTTGTTGACGACGATGTCCAGCTGGCCGAATCGCTCGATCGCCGTGCCGACCAGCTCCTTCGCCTGGGCGAGGTCGACCGTGTCGGCCAGGCTGACAGCGGCTTGACCCCCGGCCGCGATGATCAGCTCGCTGGTCTCGTGGGCGGGCTCGGCGTCGACGTCGTTGACCACGACGTGCGCGCCTTCGGCGGCCAGCCGCACGGCGGTGGCCCGGCCGATCCCCCGGCCGGCCCCGGTCACGATCGCGACCCGGTCATCCAGACGTCCCATGCCAGCCTCCTCAGCGGACGCGGCAGCCCCCTGCCGTCGATCCCGACGCTATCCAAGCGGCAGGCCGCCTCCCATCTCGGGGGCGGCCTGCGCGACCAGGGAGCAGCCGCTGCGCGGCGGTGCGGCTAGCGGGTCTCCTTGTGCACGGTGTGCTGCTTGCACGTGGGGCAGAACTTCTTCAGCTCGACCCGGTCGGGGTCGTTGCGCCGGTTCTTCTTGGTGATGTAGTTGCGGTGCTTGCACTCCTGGCAGGCCAAGGTGATCTTGGGGCGGACGTCCGTCTTGGCGGCCACGGGTGCCTCTTCCTGCGTCGACCGGGTGGATGGCTGGATCAGGGTAGCCGCCGGGCAGCCACCCAGCGAAATCCGGCAGGCTGGCGACGTCGGTAGCGGAGGCCGGACTCGAACCGGCGACACAGCGATTATGAGCCGCTTGCTCTGACCACCTGAGCTACTCCGCCTGGGCAGCCGACCCAGGATAGCGGGCGCCGCTCAGTCGACGACGCGCGTCCCTTCGGCGGCGGTCAGCTCGCGAAACCACCCGGTGAACCGTGCGGTCAGCCGACCGGGAGCACCGTCGCCGACCGAGCGTCCGTCGACCTCCAGCACAGGGGTGAGCTCGCCCATGGTGCCGGTGACGAACACCTCGTCGGCCGCGTACAGCCGGGCCAGGCTCAGGTCGGTCACCTGATGAGGGACGCCGTAGCGGTCGGCGAGCTCGAGCACGACCGAGCGGGTGATCCCCTCGGGGCAGGCCCGGGTGGTGGGGGTCAGCAGACTCCCGGACACCACGGCGAACACGTGCGTGGCATTCGTCTCGGCGACGAATCCCCGGCCGTCGAGCAGCAGCGCGTCGTCGACCCCGGCGGCGTTGGCCTCGATCTTGGCCAGGATCGAGTTGATCAGGTTGTTGTGGTGGATCGTCGGATCGAGGACGTCCGGGCTCGGGCGACGCACCGAGGCCGTGGCCAACCTGATCCCCGCCGAGTCGTACACCGGCGGCTTGTGCTCGGCCAGCACGATCAGCGTAGGCCCCGCGGTGTTCAGCCGTGGGTCCATGCCACTGGTGATCTTGACGCCGCGGGTCAGCGTGAGCCGGATGTGCACGCCGTCGCGCATGCTGTTCGCGATCAGGGTCCGGGCGATCTCGGCGGTGATGGCATCGTCGGCCGGGATCTCGGCGAAGGCCAGCGCCCTGGCCGAGCGGCGCAGTCGGGCCAGGTGCTCGGTCAGCCGGAACACCCGCCCGTCGTAGACCCGCAGCCCCTCCCAGACGGCGTCCCCGCCCTGGACGGCGGAGTCGAACGCCGAGACGTGGGGCTCGTCGCGGTGGCGCAGGACGCCGTTCACGTTGACCAGCAGGTCCCGGTTGCGCTCGTCGAATCGCTGCTGCACGCGGGTGAGCCTAGGCGGGACTGATCCGGAACGGCGCCAACTCCTCGTAGGCCGGGCGGCACCGATCGAGCAGCCCGAGCAACCGGGCCGGGACCTCGGCCGGCCGGTCGCTTGGGGTGGCGAAGCCGGTCGAGGCCTCCACGGAGGAGTACCAGTGGGGCGACCACACGCCGTCCTCGGGCCGCGGGCCGGGCGGCCAGGCGAGCATCCGCTCCTCGAAGGGGAGGCCGAGCCGGTCGCACAGCCGGCGCAGGACGCCCGCCGGGTCGGCCAGCAGGTCGTTTGCGTCGACGACCGGCGGCGGCGTGCCCGTGCGTTCGCAACAGCGGCGAAAGATCTCCACCTGTTGGGGCAGACCCAGGTCCTCCAGCGTCGGCTCGCCTCGGACCTTGGCATAGGAGGCCACCACCTGCGCCGGGTCGCGGATGAGGAACGCGTTGGTCACGGCGTCCAACCAGTCCCGCCCGACGTCCGGGAGGAGGTGGTGCGTCATGTGCTTCTGGTAGTAGACGGACCGGCCGCCTGGCACCGGTCCGGTCAGACCCGCCACCACCGCACGCCAGTCGGTGTCCTGGGCGGCGAGGACCTGCTCCCGGCCCGGGTGGTCCAGGCCGGTACGCAGCAGGTAGTGGGCGTACAGGGGCTCGTCGACGACCACGGCGTCGCTGCGGTTGCCGAACGACCTCATCAGAGCGGTCGACAGGTTCCTGGGCCCGGACCACATGGCGACCCGCACCGAGTTGTCCACTGCCGTTCCTCTCCTGGTCGGCGCCCGCCCCCGGAAACGACGACGCCCCGGCCCGCCGGCCGAGGCGTCTGCTGGAGCCCCTTTACGGAATCGAACCGTAGACCTTCTCCTTACCATGGAGACGCTCTGCCGACTGAGCTAAAGGGGCGCGGTGCACGAGGGTACACAAGCCGGGCGGACAGGCGGAACTCGGTCGGGGATGAGTCAGGGACGCGGCGGCTGCCGCGTCCCTGACTGTGTGGCGGGTGCAGGGTTCGAACCTGCGTAGGCTGAGCCGACGGTTTTACAGACCGCTCCCTTTGGCCACTCGGGCAACCCGCCGGGATTCCGCCGTAGCGGCGCCGACGAGGATACCGCAGGGCCGATGGCGGTCGACTCACGAGTGGTACGGGAGGCAGCGATGGCGGACTCCAGCTTCGACGTGGTCAGCAAGGTCGATCGGCAGGAGGTCGACAACGCGCTGAACCAGGCCGCCAAGGAGATCGCCCAGCGGTACGACTTCAAGAACGTCGGGGCGTCGATCGCCTGGTCGGGCGACGACGTGGAGATGCGGGCGTCCACCGAGGAGCGGGTGAAGGCGGTCCTGGACCTGTTTCAGGAGAAGCTGATCCGCCGGGGCGTCTCGCTCAAGGCCCTGGACGCCGGAGAGCCGGTGGCCTCCGGGAAGGAGTTCCGGCTGCGGGCCTCGCTCCAGGAGGGGCTGAGCCAGGAGAACGCCAAGAAACTGGCGAAGCTCCTCCGTGACGAGGGTCCGAAGTCGATCAAGGCCCAGGTCCAGGGCGACGAGCTGCGGGTCAGCTCGAAGTCGCGCGACGACCTACAGGCCACGATTGCGCTGCTCAAGGGTCAGGACCTGGACTTCGCCGTCCAGTTCGTCAACTACCGCTGAGCGCTTCTTCCCGCTGAGCCCTGCACGGGACGGCCGTCAGCCGGCGCCGCCAAGCCGGTCGCTTGACTCTCACCCGGAGGGCCGTACTGCCGCCGTTCGCGGCCGCAGCGTCGGCAAGCAGTTCACCCGTCCCCACATGAAGACCTTCAGCGCAGCCCGGCCAGCCTGTTCCCGGGAGTTGGGTGTGTCAAGGACGCCCGTCCATGCCGGCTCGCCGCGCGACTGCGCCTGCCTCAGGGCAGGGCGGGTTGGGGTGGTTGGGGGTAGCTGGTGCCGGCGGGGCTGGTCCAGGTGATCGCCCCGTCGAGTCCGGCTCTGAGCTGCCAGTGGTGGGTGGTCTTGAGCCGGTGGTGGCGCCGGCAGAGCGTCCTCAGGTTTCTCGCCGTCTTCTTGGTCCGGGACAGAGACTCGGCAGGCAAGCCAGCCTGCTCCGTCGCGGACCGGATGAGACGCGCCCCTCCATCTGGCGATGCAGAACGGTTCCTCGACGCCAGGCCAGCCCCCGGCGTCGGCCCGCCGGGGGGTTCAGTCACCGCGAGGACTCCCTCGCCCAGCGGTTCGGCACGTGATCGGAACGCTCGGCTCCGATCGTCCCCCCAACTGTCCGGTGGTGGACACCAGCCTCACAATCGGATCAACCACATCACTGGAGGAGACCGGAATGAGTCACGAGAACGAGCGCCAAGACGCCGACGAGAAGGCCGAGAAGGCCGCACCGGAGGCGACCGGCATGATCGTCGCTGGCCCAGAAGCGCACAAGAGCGAGGGCAAGGGCGACCAGCCCGAGGTTGACCAGAAGGATGCAACGCAGGAGACGACCGGCAGGATCGTGGCTGGGCCGGAAGCGAACGAGATCGAAGGCGCCGAGGGCGATCAGTCCTGAGCGCACTTCACACAGGCATGCGATCGCCGCCAGCCTGACCGGTGGCTATGGCCACGTAGGCGTCGCCTCGTTCCACGGGCGGGCCACGTCCCACTCGGCTGCCTCGAGCGGACCCTCCTGGGGGAGTCACTTCGTGGCGGTTTCGTGGAGTTGCATGACCAGGGCGTCGGGGCGGGCGGCCCGAGCCGGACCCTGCCTGCGCCCGCGGGTCAGGGCAGGGCGGGTTGGGGTGGTTGGGGGTAGCTGGCGCCGGTGGGGCTGGTCCAGGTGATGGTCCCGT
>Ga0209797_10002012_pt1 | contig 10261 bp, 9 predicted proteins | sample DOMMetBare3Fresh_2_FD_187472 | JGI IMG/M metagenome (GOLD analysis project Ga0209797, IMG submission 187472) | Wetland sediment microbial communities from St. Louis River estuary, USA, under dissolved organic matter induced mercury methylation -... | ecosystem: Environmental > Aquatic >...
TCTTTACCACTTTTTCTTTCATTTACCGGCACTACCTGTATGTTGGAAGCACTGAAAGTAGAACCTACATCAACCGTTTTTTCTAAATCCTGCTTTTCAGTAACTGTAGTTGCAAGATTTGTTTCCAGGGTAGCTTTTTCAGTCTTTAAAGATGTATTTGCTGTTACCAGTTCCTGATTTTCTCCTGTAAGTCTTGCTACTTCAGTTTCAAGGCCAGTTATTTTATCATTAAGCTCAGAAATCATTTTCCTTGCTTTTGCCAACTGAGACTGCGTGGCATTTTTATCATTCAGTATTCTGCGGATTTCAGATTTTTTAGCATCAATTTCTTTTTGCCTATCAGTTAATTGTCCCTGAAGATTATTATTGAAACCTGTTACGGAATCAAGTCTTGCCAGTGCATTGTCAAACTCTCTCTGGATGTCTGTTTTAGAAGAATCAAGAGCATTGATTTGTGATTGTTGCTGAGTGATTTTTTCACCAGACTGGTTTTTGTCATAAAGGAAATAGCCCCATGTTCCCAGCAAACCTGCAGCAAGAATACCTATTATCAGGTTTTTATTGTTTCTGCTTTTTGCCGGTTCAGACGGGGTGGGGTTTGTAGCTGATGGATAATTTGTGTTTGTCATAAAAAGAATTTTAAATTTTTACTATGTGAAATAAATAAGCTTGATTGAAATTTTTAAAAGCGAGTAACAATAGGTGGTTTAATCTATTTTGGTTAAAAGCTTTTTAAAATTACATCTGCGAGACAAAATTCCGAAAACCGTGCCAAAAACCATGTTTTACTTTTCTTAAAAATATTTTTTTGTACTTTCTGATGCCTGAAAGCCTGTAACTTAGCGGATTATGAGTGTGGAAAAGATAATTTCAGACTGGAAAAAGAAATCTTTCAAACCAATATATTGGCTTGAAGGCGAGGAGGAATATTATATAGATAAGGCAATGGACTATGCCGAACACCACATTTTATCAGAAAGTGAAGCATCTTTTAACCTGATTATTTTTTATGGAAAAGATGCAAATTGGGCAGATGTAATGAATGCCTGCCGCCGCTACCCCATGTTTGCAGAAAGGCAGGTTGTACTGCTTAAAGAAGCCCAGCAAATGAGGGAAGTCGAAAAGCTGGAGTCGTACTTTGATAACCCGCTTTCCTCTACAGTTTTTGTTATATCATATAAGGATAAGAAACTTGATGCCCGTAAAAAATTTGCAAAAACAGTAAAAGAAAAAGGTGTTCTTCTGTCAACAAAGAAATTGTATGAAAAAGATGTACCTGAATGGACGCAGAATTTAATTCACTCAAAAGGATTAACGATATCACAAAAAGGACTCGCATTATTGGTAGATCATATTGGTAATGATCTTACAAGAATTGAAAATGAAATTGATAAGCTTTCAGTAAACCTTGGAAAAAGAGACAATATTACAGAGGATGATATAGAAAAATATATTGGAGTAAGCAAAGATTATAATGTTTTTGAACTTCAAACTGCACTTGCTTCAAAGGATTTTGCCAGAAGCATACGTATTATTCAATATTTTGAAGCTAATCCAAAGGCCGGACCAATCCAACTGGTGTTGCCATCACTATATAGTTTTTTTAGTAAGGTTTTTATGGTTTTTGGGGCCGGTACGCAGGATGAAAAAACCGTTGCAACAGCAATCGGCGTAAATCCCTATTTCATCAAAGACTATATGAAGGCTGCACGGCTTTATACCTACCCGGGTGTAGAAAAAATATTATTACTATTACATAAGTATAACCTGAAGAGTGTGGGTGTGGGCAGCACCAATACTGATGATGCTCAATTATTAAAGGAAATGGTTGTAAAAATGATGGATTAATCAAATGTATCCTGATTCATATAAAACTCTTTTCTTTGTGCAACTATTTTTAAAAGGACCTCATCAAATTGATTATCAAAAACTAAAAAATGAAAAAAATCGCAATTTCTTTATTGACTTTTGGATGCATATTTCTGACCGGATGCCTGGAAACTACACAGGAAATAACGCTGAAAGAAGATGGTAGCGGCACTATTTCCAATATTAATGATATGAGTGCTTTGATTGGCCTTGCCAAGCAAATGGGGGGTGGTGCTGAAATGGAAAAAGCTGCAGGGCAGGTAATAGATTCAACAATATCTCTTACAAAAGGAGCTGATAGCATTCCCAATCTTACTACTGAGGAAAGAGAAATGGCCAGGAAAGGGACTTTGAAGTTTAATATGGATCTGAGTAAGGAAAAATTTATTACAAGCCTTTTATTTCCTTTCACTTCTCCTGATCAGATTCCTGCTTATAATAGACTTTCCGGCAAAATGATGGCTGAAACAATGAAAGATCAAATGGGAGATGGCATGCCTACTGGTGGAGAAATGCCTGAACCTTCATCTTTTGATGATTACTATACTATGGAATATTCAAATGGTGTATTAAAGAAGAAATTAAATAAAGAAAAATATGCCGGTGTAGAAAGTGATCAATATCTGAAAGGAATGAAAGAAACTGCAGGCATGGGCCTTGTTATGAAAGCAAATTATATTATTAATTTACCGAGACCTGCTAAAGAGGTTGAAGGTAAAGGGGCAAAACTTTCTGATGATAAGATGAAAATAACAATTTCATCCAGCATTGATGATTTCTTCGAAGATCCTTCTTTGCTTGAGTTTAAGATAAAATATTAATGAAATTTAATTCCCGAAAGAGTCGGGAAAGGGTTCATAGTTCCGGGTATGATGCAGCAGCGATAAGCATTCTGTAAATTACTTGTAACTATGAACTTTTTTTTATAATATTTTGAGGCTTTCAATTTTGTCATTGCCCATCTGGTTTACCAGGTCATCTAAGCCATCAAATTTCACTTCTTGCCGCAGGTATTTTTTTACAAATACTTTTAATTTCTGGCCATAAATCTCTTTATCAAAATCAAAAATATTTACCTCAATTACTCTTTTTTTACCATCAACAGTAGGCCGGAAGCCTATACTCATCATCCCTTTCAGTTTTGCTGTTGTATTCTCTATCGTTGCATAAACAGCATAAATGCCATTACCGGGAGTAATTTTTTCTTCGTCTGATATTTTTAAATTGGCTGTAGGATAGCCCAGTTTTCTTCCTAATTTATCTCCATGTATCACAACTCCCGTAAAAAAGAATTCGTAACCTAATAATTTATCTGCGGTAGTAATATCATTATGCAGAATGGCTTCCCTGATATTTGTAGAACTGATGGCAATGTTTTCTAAAACATGTTTGGGAATTTCTTTCAACTTAAAATTAAATTCAGTCGCTTTTTTTTCGAGTAACCTGTAGTCACCAGACCTGTCGCGGCCAAAACGGTGATCGTAGCCAATAATAATTGTATGCGGATTGAATTTATCTACCAGGAAATTTTTGACGTAATCCTCTGCCGGCTGGTTTGCAAAAGCATCAGTAAATGGTACAATTACAAGATGGTCTATTCCCAGCTGCTCCAGCAGTTCAATTTTTTCCTCAAGGGTATTAATAAGCCTGATGCCTAAAATGGCTGAAGAAACCACTTTCCGGGGATGTGGATGGAATGTGATGATAACAGTTTCTCCATTAATTTCTTTTGCTTCAGATTTCAGCTTGTCAATAACCTGCCGATGCCCCATATGTACACCATCAAAGGTGCCTATGGTAATAACAGCATTTCGGAAAGCAGGCAGTTTTTCTAAATCACGATGTACTTTCATATTTGAAGGGGCAAAACTAATTGATAATTAATAATTGAACATTGAAAATTCCTGTCTTTCGTCAATCAGGGAACAATTAAATTTGCCAAATGAGTCTTTATAATAAAAGAGGTGTTTCAGCCCAGAAAGAGGAAGTTCATACAGCTACACGTAATCTCGACAAAGGCCTATTCCCTCATGCTTTTTGTAAAATATATGCAGATGCTTTATCGGGAGATGAAAATTGGGTAAATGTGATGCATGCTGATGGTGCCGGAACCAAAAGTATCCTGGCATATCTGTACTGGAAAGAAACAGGCGATGTTTCCGTATGGAAAGGAATTGCACAGGATGCTATTGTCATGAACCTCGATGATTTGCTTTGCATAGGGATTTACGATAACCTGCTTTTTTCTTCAACAATAGACAGAAATAAGAATGTAATTCCGGCTGAAGTGCTTGAAGCAATTATTAATGGCTCCCAGGATTTTTTTGAGAAAATGAAAAACTTTGGGATAAACATCACTTTTATGGGCGGCGAAACTGCTGATGTCGGTGATGTAGTAAGAACAATTGCGGTGAATGGAACAATGGCAGCGAGGTGGCCAAAATCAAAATTGATAACCAATGAAAAGATAAAAGCAGGAAATGTAATCGTGGGATTGGCCGGGTTTGGGCAATCAGATTATGAAACAGAATATAATAGCGGCATTGCCAGTAATGGGCTTACCTCTGCAAGACATGATATGCTGCAGAAAACATACGGTGCAAGATTCTCTGAATCGTATGATACATCGCTGGATGAATCTGTAGTTTATATAGGTCCATATGAAGTGGAGGATGAAATTAAAGATGATAAAACGCCGGTTACTGCCATTGGAAAACTTCTATTGTCCCCTACAAGAACATTCGCCCCGGTGCTCAAACAACTTTTGGAAAAGCAATTTGATTCAATCAATGGACTTATTCATTGCAGTGGTGGCGGACAAACAAAATGTTTAAAATATCTCCCCGAAAATGTGAGGGTAATAAAAGATAATTTATTTGAACCGCCATTGATTTTTAGGTTAATTCAAAAAGCAAGTAAATCTGATGATCGGGAAATGTACCAGGTATTTAATATGGGGACAAGGATGGAAATCTATACAAATGAAAATGATGCTGCTACTATTATTGATGTTGCAAAAGGATTTGGAATTGGAGCACAAATAATTGGCAGGGTAGAAGAGAGTATCAAAAAAGAACTAATTATTAAAACACCTGGTGGCGAACTGACCTTCTGAATTGATAAAAGAAAGAGAACCCTTTATAATATTTCCGGGTTCTCATCACTATATTAATTGATAAATAAAATTCGAAACAAAGACTCAGGCTATTGTAACTTCTTTATCAAGATAAACATCCTGTATTGCATTTAATATCTCAATGCCTTCCTTCATTGGCCTCTGAAATGCTTTACGTCCACTTATCAAACCCATACCACCTGCTCTTTTATTAATAACTGCTGTTGTTACAGCCTCAGCCATATCACTGGCACCGGAAGAAGCTCCGCCTGAATTGATCAATCCGGCACGGCCCATGTAACAATTTGCAACCTGGTAGCGGCAAAGATCGATAGGGTGGTCGCTTGTGAGTTCAGAATATATTCGGCTGTCATTTTTACCGTAGGCTGATTCTTTCGTATTCAATGCTAAATAACCACCATTATTCTCTGGTAATTTTTGTTTGATGATATCTGCTTCTATCGTAACACCCAGGTGGTTTGCCTGTCCCGTCAAATCTGCTGATACATGAAAATCTTTTTCTTTTGTTTTAAAAGCAGGATTTCGCAGATAGCACCAAAGTATAGTGGCCATGCCCAGTTCGTGTGCCATTTCGAATGCTTTGCTTACTTCCTGTATCTGCCTTGCTGATTCATCACTTCCGAAATATATAGTAGCTCCAACAGCGGCAGCACCAAGATTCCAGCTTTGTTTAATTGAGGCAAACATTATCTGGTCAAATTTATTCGGGTAAGTGAGAAATTCATTGTGGTTCACTTTTACAATAAAAGGAATTTTATGTGCATATTTTCGGGCTACAAATCCTAACCCGCCATAAGTAGTAGCTACAGCATTACAACCACCTTCTATTGCCAGTCTAATGATATTTTCGGGATCGAAGTAGATTGGATTCTTTGCAAAAGAAGCTCCTGCACTGTGCTCAATACCCTGGTCTACCGGCAAAATAGATAAATAGCCTGTATTTGATAATCTGCCTATATGATAAAGTGCTTGCAAGTTTCGCAATACCTGTGGATTTCTGTCGCTGGTACACCAAATCCGGTCTACAAAATCAGGGCCGGGTAAATGTATCTGATCTTTTGAAATAGTTTTTGACTGATGATTTAATAAATACTCAGCTTTATCGCCAAGTAATTCAATGATTTTTTTGGATGCCATAATATGGTAAATTTAAGTTGAAGTTTCAACTAATAAGTGCTCGACAAAGATAAGATATGCGGTTTTTTGGCAAAATCTCAGTGGATTTAAAGCAAAAAAGAGGCTGTCTCAAAAGCAAAAAAATTTGTCACATTGAGTTTATCGAAATGTGTACAAATTTGTTTGCCAATCATTGTAATATTTCGACATAGCTCAATATGACAATGATTTGGACTTTTGAGACAGCCTCTTTAAGAAGATATTATTATTATTATGCGTTACGGTTGATGCAGTTTAGATCATCAAAGGCGACTTCCAATCTCTTGATGAATGATTCTTCACCTTTACGTAACCAAACTCTTGGATCGTAATATTTTTTATTTGGCTTATCATCACCTTCAGGATTTCCAAGTTGTGCCTGCAGGTAACCTTCATTCTTTTTATAATTTTCTAATATACCTTCCCAGAAGGCCCATTGCAAATCAGTGTCAATATTCATTTTAATGGCTCCATATCCAATTGCTTCTCTTATCTGGTGTTGAGGAGAACCACTTCCTCCATGAAAAACAAAATAAACAGGCTTTGGACCCGTCTTCAGTTCTTTTTCAATGTATACCTGGCTATTGTTTAGAATAACGGGCCTCAATTCAACATTACCGGGTTTATATACACCATGTACATTTCCAAAGGCTGCAGCTACGGTAAAAAGTTTTCCTACTTTACTTAATTCTTTATAAGCATATGCTACATCTTCAGGCTGCGTATATAATTTTGAATTTTCAACTTCGCTGTTATCTACACCATCTTCTTCGCCACCGGTAACGCCGAGCTCAATTTCAATACTCATGCCCAATGGATTCATTCTTTTATAAAATTCAACCGATGTTGAAATATTTTCTTCAATGGGTTCTTCACTCAAATCCAGCATATGTGAACTGAATAGGGGCTGGCCTTTTTCTTTAAAAAATTGCTCTCCGGCATCAATAAGTCCGCTAATCCACGGTAACCATTTTTTTGCAGCATGGTCGGTATGCAATACAACGGGAACTCCATAATATTTTGCTACATTATGAATATGCAAAGCACCTGAAATGCCTCCTGCTATGTTTGCCTGCAGATTATCATTCGGCATACCTTTTCCAGCAATAAATTGAGCACCCCCGTTGGAAAACTGGATGATTACCGGTGAATTGACTTTGGCAGCAGTTTCAAGTGTTGCATTGATTGTATTGGTGCCAATTGTATTGACCGCTGGTAAAGCAAACAGGTTTTCTTTTGCATCATTATAAAGTGCTTCCAGTTCTTTTCCGAAGAGCACACCGGCTCTGTACTTTTTCATGTTTTCTTGATTTTATTAATTGAATTGCTTTTCAGCAGGCAGGCAATCGTTAACAGCGCCGCTAATATAGATTATTTATTTAATAGGAATTACGAACAGATGTTAGACTTTTTATTCATGTGTTTTTCCAAGGTTCTTCTGAACAAGTAATAAATGTTTTCTTAGTGTATATTTTAAATGAATTTTTACAATATCACCCATTGATTTACACTTTGCAAATACCTGTGTTTTGTGATATTCACCTAACTCTTTTTTAAGTTGCGCTACTTTATCTGGAGTGGAAATGGTGTCTTTGGCCATTATATCTAATAACTCTTTTATCCTGTAACGGGATGAAGCAAGTCTGAATGTTATCATCGTTCTTTCTTCAAACTGGTATTGTTCAATTGATTCTTTATTTAAATGTGTCAGGCACATTTCTACAAATGGATTATTTTCTTTAAAAAACTGGGGCAGGTATAAATTTTTTCTTCCTTCGAAAGATTGCTGATCAAAATCGATACACCTGATTCGGTATTGATAGTCTTCTATGTCAGGTGTGATGTCCACTACGAAGTTATAACTACGCATATCACCAAGAAGTCTTACATAACACCGTTCATTAAATTTTACAAACTCTTTTGCAAGTCTTATTTTATTGGTTTCCGGGGCATTCATCATTTGCTGAATAAAAATATCACCGGGAATACCCGGAATGTGTTCTTCGACCAGTGTATTTTCACAGGTGTAAAAAGTAATCCGGTTTGGAGAGAGAATATGTTCCAGCTCAAGTCCATAAATTCTTGATGCATCTGCAATTTTTATATAATAGTGATCATAATTGTCATTAAATTTATTGACAATACGTATCCGGAAAGGGTGAGAGTTTCCAAATGTGCAATAATCTACTCTTGCCACATCGAGATGGCTGGTAAAACTAAAATCGCCTTCGGTTTTTATTATTGCATAAATTTTTACCAGGCCCTCCCGGATATAATCCCAGTCACGGCTATCATATGATGTTTTTTCCCAGAGAGTGTCCTTTCCATTTTTATCTTTTATCGGGGTGGACCATTTATAATTTAATAAGCTGTTATATGAAACAGGAAGTTTCACTTCACGGCCATGAAGTTTAAGGTATTGCTTAAGCTGATCATTGACGGGGAACATTGGTTTTTTTCGGGAAGGTTTGTCACCTTCATTACTTTCCCGGCCATTTTTATTATCAATAAATCTCATTGGGTTGAAGATACGAAGAAGTGAATTGTATGATTACATGGAACTGAATATTTTCTTACAGGCTTTGACACAACTGTTGTAAATAATGAGGAGCTTTTATAAGCCTGCTTCCATACCAGCTGAACATTTCTCCATCTACCAGTATTATTTTGCAGTCCGGTAATTCAGATTGTAATTCCTCTATATGTTTTTTTGAAAAAGGGTAGGGTTCTGAAGAAAGCAATAACAAATCAATTTTATAGTTTTTTAGTTTTTCAATTGTAGTTTCCGGGTAGCGGGATTGGTTTTTAAATACATTTTCAAAGCCGCATATTTCCATCATCGTATTTATAAAAGTATCTCCTCCCACTGTCATGAAGGGATTTCTCCAGATAAGGTACGCTGCAGATAGTTTTGAAACAGGGGCTTTGAGTTCGTTGAAGTTTTTATTAATAAGATCTTTAATTGAAACAGATTCTTTTTGTTTCCCGGTTATACTGCCTAATTGTATTATCATTTCAATGGCATCATCCAGACTTTTTACGTCACTTACCCATACAGGATAATTTTTTTCCAGTTCTGCTATCTGTTCTTTTACATTCTCTTCTTTATTTGCAATGATAAGATTGGGTGATAACTGACGGATAACGTCCATTTTCAGTTGTTTGGTGCCTCCAATTTTTGTTTTGGCATGAAACCACGTTTGCGGATGTATGCAGAATTTGGTAATCCCTACTACTTCTTCATTAAGGCCAAGATCAAAAAGCAGCTCTGTTTGAGAGGGTACAATGGAAATGATACGATCCGGGAGATTGCTAATCGAAACTTTTCTCCCGGTTTGGTCAATATAAACAGGCATGCAGAAATTTACTGCAAAATAGTAAATGAATAAAAGGAGTTGATAAATTAAATAAGGAAAGAAGGAAAAAGTTCACCGCGCCTCCTGCTAAATTTCTCTAGCAGGAGGGTTCCGGAATAAAATTCTTTTCATTGGATTTGGACACGGTGACACTTTGGGTCGGTCTTCAAGGATTTCTGGACATTTGGTTTTTTCAACACGGACATTGGTTTTTCCGATTGCTCGGTGGTTTTTCTAAGGAACTGGTTTTTTGGTTTTTCGTGGCTTTCCTTTTAACAGGTCAGACCAGGATATTGAACTAATGAGAGACAAAAATAATTGGCAAAACGTTAGTATAAAAGAGCAAAATAACTATTTCTTTTTTTACAGGATTTACTCTTTGTATCGTAAAGCAGCTATAAAATGTTTTCGGAAATACTTGATTTCCTTTAGTAGATTTACTAGGATTAAACTGAATTATGCTTTAGAATAGGTTCAATAAAAGTTTTTGGAATTATTGTTTATCAGTTTCCTAACGATTGTATCACATCATATTTTGTGATGATATGAAAATTGCCTGCTTCATCTTTTGATAAAACAGCCCCGTTTTCTTTGGTAATCAGGTTGCTTAATTTTTCAACAGGGGTATCAAATGATACAATTGGAAAAGAGGGCTCTATAACATCTTGCACTTTCGCATGTTTTATTTCCGGGTTATTAAATATTTTTTGAAATAAGCCTCCTTCACTGATAGCCCCTAACAATT
>Ga0209797_10002013_pt1 | contig 10258 bp, 7 predicted proteins | sample DOMMetBare3Fresh_2_FD_187472 | JGI IMG/M metagenome (GOLD analysis project Ga0209797, IMG submission 187472) | Wetland sediment microbial communities from St. Louis River estuary, USA, under dissolved organic matter induced mercury methylation -... | ecosystem: Environmental > Aquatic >...
GTCGCGCCGGAGCGCGTGCCCGTCCGGCACCGGGGCGGCGGGGGCGCCGGTGGCCGCGTCGGGGCGGGCGAGGGCGGCGGCGGCCTCGATGAAGAGCGCCGCCGGCTCGCGCTCGGTGCGGGCGAGGTCGGCGCGCGGCGCCGAGAGGTCCACCGAGCGCCGGGCGCCGCGCACGGCCGCGACGAGCGAGTGCACCGCGGCGGCAGCCGCGTCCTCGGCCCGCGGCAGCAGGCGGCCGGGAGCCCCCTCCTCCAGCGCGGCGCGGAACGCCTCGGGGAGGACCGGGTCCTCGCGCGGCGCGGGAGGGAGCGCGCCCTCGGCGAGGCCGACGACGCGGACCGCCGCGAAGTCGAGCCCCGCCGCGCCGGCGACCGTCCCGACCCACACGGCCGGCTCGCCGAAGCGGCCCCGCGGGACCCGCAGCGCGAGGAGCGCCTCGGCGAACGCCTCGAGGGCGTCGGGACCGGTGAGGCTCCGGCCCGGCGTGCCGGCGCAGGCGGGCGCGAGCGCCTCCCCGATCCGGGCCGGGATCGACGCGCCTTCGCCGGGCAGGAGGAGCCAGGTGCCGAGGAAGGCGCAGAGCGCGTCCCGGAGCGCCGCGAGGGGCGCCCCCTCGACGACGAGGCGCGCGACGCCGACGAGCGCGTCGAGGGCCGGACGGACGGCGCGCAGGCCCGCGAGCGATCGCTCGAGCCGCCAGGCCTCTCGCGCTCCGGAGCCCACCTCGCGCCGCGCCCGCTCGAGCGCGGCCTCGAGCTCGATCTCGCGCCGCGCCGCGCGCTCCGACCAGGCGAGGGCGCCCGCGGGGTGGGCGGCGTTCCCGCCGGCCGTGCCGAGGCCGTAGGCGAGAAGGGTCGCCTCCCCGTGCCCGAGGTGGCCGCGCGCGCCGTCGCCGGCCAGGCGGAGGGCGGGCAGGAGCCCCGCGAGGGCCTTCGCGGAGAGGTGGGCCTCGAGCGCGCGGACGGCCGCGAGCACCCGCGCGCCCCCCGCGGTTCCGACCGCCGGCACCCCGCCCGAGACGTGGACCGGCAGCGTCCCGCCCTCGAACGGCAGCCGCGCGAGCCGGTCGCCCACGAGCCGGGCGAGCGGGTCCTGCGCGGGAACGAGGACCGCGATCTCCTCGAGCGGGAGCCCTTCCTCGAGGACCTTCCGGGCGACCCACGCCGCCGCCGCCTCGAGCTCCGCGTCCACCCCGGCGTGCTCCTCGAGGTGGACCGTGCCGTCCGGACCCCGGCTCCTGGGGCGGTCCGGCGCCGCGAGGATCCCGGGGTCCGCGAACAGGTAGCCGGCGAGGAGGTCGCGCTCGGTCGGCGCGGGCCCCGCGGCGCCGGGCGCCGTCTCGAGGATCGCGCGCGCGTCCGCGCCGAAGAGCGCCACGACGCGCGCGGCGTGGCGCGGGCCGGCCGGCCGCGCCGGGCGGAGCGCGAGCGCGACGCCGGGGATGGCCCGGAGGAAGGACCCGAGCGCCGCCTCCTCGTGCCCCGTGACGGCCGCGAGGGAGGGCCCGTCGAAGGGCCAGGCGCGCGGCTCCCGGGCGAGGAGGGCCGCGGCCTCCGCGTAGATGCGCGCGGCCGCCCACGAGGTCCCGGCGTCCGCGGCGGCGCGGGTCCAGACCCGGGCGAGGTCGCGCGCCTGCGGCGTGTCCCCGGGGAGGTCCGCGGGCGTGAGCCCCGCGCCCTCGAGGTCGCCGATCGCGCGGGCGAACGCCTCGTCCCATCCGCGCGTGCTGCGGAGGAGGTCCCGGTCGAAGTGCTCGAGCGCGAGGTCGTCGAGGAGGAGCGCGCGAAGCCGCGCGGGCCGGAGCGCCTCCTCGCCGGGGGCGAACGGGAGCCCCGCGCCGCGGAGCACCTCGCTCGCCGCTCCGAGCGGCGCCACGAAGCGGGTGCCGGCGAGGACGGCGGCGTGCCCCGAGCGCGCGAGCGCCCGCCGCAGGGCGTGGGCGTGGCGCTCGGAGGGCACGAGCACGGTCCGGGCGGGCAGGGGGCCCGGCGCCTCGAGGGACGCGACGGCGGCCGCGAGGTCGGCGGGGGTCTCGGCGGGGAGGACGCGCATCGCGAGCGACGTCATCCTACCCCTCGGGAGGACAGCCTCGCGGCGGGTCGCGCTCCGGACGGGCTACCGCCGCCGCTCGAGCGCGACGAAGTCGAGGCGCCTCGCCTCGGTCCGCCCCGCGTTGCGGGCGCGGCTCTCGGAGCAGAAGCTCGCGAGCTTGTGTCCGTCGACGCTGACCGCCCAGCGGTGGGCGTCCACCCGCTCGATGGAGACCTGGTGGGTACGCACCGCGAAGGTCGTGCGCGTCGCGATCATCGATTGATTCTAGCGCGATCGGGCGCCTGGCGCCCCTCAAACGCGAGGAGCCCGGCCACGAGGGCCGGGCTCCGGCGATGCGTCGGACTGATCGCGAGGTGGATCAGACGGGGCGGACGTTGGCCGCCTGGAGGCCCTTCGGGCCCTTCGTCACCTCGAACTCGACCTTCTGGCCCTCGGCGAGGGTGCGGAACCCGTTCGCCTGGATGGCGGTGTGGTGGCAGAACACGTCCGCCCCCCCGTCGTCCTGGGTGATGAAGCCGAAGCCCTTCGCGTCGTTGAACCACTTCACGGTACCGGTAGCCATTTCGTGCGTGCTCTTTCTTCTCTCGTCTCGGGCGGCGAGGTTTGTTGCCGCCGAGCCATGCCCGGAATTGGGCTGGGAAGCGCGCTGTTTACTCTTCACGAGAGGCAAAGTCCAGCGACCCCCCCGATTCCCGCCGGGGGCCTTCCCTCCTTCGCCCGCGAGGCGTACAAAGGAGTGTCCGGCGGCCGCCTCCGTGTCGCACGCCGAGGCCGGACCTCCCGCTTCCGTTCCCCCGCCGACGAACGGTCGCTTCCCACGGCGAAAGGCCGGTCTTGAGCGATCTCGCGAACGGAATCCTGGTGCGGCACGTGTCCCTCGGCGTCGGGAAGATCGTCGCGCTCGAGCCCTTCGCCGCGCACGTCTTCTTCCCCGCCGCGGAGAAGCGGTTCGCGACGAAGCTCCGGCTCCCGGACGCCCTCTCCCTCCTCCGCACGGAGGGCGTGGTGCCCGACGCCTGGCTCCAGGGGCTCTCGGCGTTCACGCTCGATCCGGAGACCCGGCGCTACGCGCTCGCGGCGACCTGGCTCACCCACGAGCAGGCGATCGCGCAGTTCGTGGCCGCCTACCCGCAGGGCTTCGCGGACCCGCGCCACGCGGGTCCGGCCGCGGCGGCCGGCAAGGGCGGCCGTGCCCCGCGCTGGCGCGCCGCGCACGAGGCGTGGGTGCGCGCGTTCGGGGAGGGCGAGGGCGAGCGGCTCGTCGCGGCGGGCAACGTCCGCGAGCTCGTGAAGCGCACGCTCGCGGTCGAGAAGCAGGTGGCGGCGCTCCACCCGGCCGACGAGGCCGGCGCGCTCGCCGAGGCGCTCTCCGATCCGTCCGCGACGGAGCTCTTCTACCAGCGGCTCTTCGAGCTGCTCTCGGTGCCGTCGCCCTCCCGGGCGCGCTTCGACCGGCTCTTCGCGGCGTCGGCCGCGCTCGCGCCCTCGTCGGACTCGGCCTGGGTGGTCGCGACGCTCCTGCCCTTCATCGCCGAGCCCGAGCGGCAGGTCTTCCTCCGGCCCGGGACCGCCTGCGACGCCGCGAGGCGGCTCGGCTGCGACCTGCGCTGGGACGACACGCCGAACTGGGCGACCTACTCCGCCTTCCGGACCTTCTCGTCCTCGCTCCTCGAGGAGCTCCGGCCGATCGGCGCCCGCGACCACGTGGACGTGGAGACGTTCCTGCACGTGACGGCGACGACGCGGGCGAAGCCGAAGGTCGCCGCCGGCGGGCGCCCCTCGGCGGCGGCTCGGCCGAGGTCGAAGGTCGCCGGCGACCCGCGCGCCCCGGAGGCCCGCAAGGCCGGCGCGGCGGTCCGGGAGCGGCGTCCGGCACCGGCTCAGCGAAAGGGGAGGGCGCGATGAACGACACGTTCAAGGAGCTGAAGGCGCGGACCCGCAGGCTCGACGAGCTCCTCACCGAGCGCGGCCTCGGAAACGTCGCGTTCGCCCAGGCGCTGAGCCAGGTGCACCGGCTGATGCGCCGCAGCGACCGCTCGCGGGAGCCGAGCCCCGAGCTCGAGGACCTGCTCCGGCGCGCGGAGACCCTCGGCCGCAGCGCGGCCTGACGCGCGCGGCGCGGTGGCGCGGGGAGCCCGCTCCGCGGGCGAGGGTCACAGCGCGCGCGTGAGCTGGACGGCGAGGGATGGCGCCGCGCCCGGCGTCACCGGGAAGAGCGCGCCCGCCATGAGCGCGGCGCCCTCGCCGATCGCGAGCTTCACGGCCGGCCCCGCCGCGACCATTGCCTCCCCGCCGGAGACGTCCGCCACGAGCTCGCCGAGGGCGCGCCAGCGCGCGCCGAGGGCGACCGCCGCCGAGATGCCGCCGTGGAGGTGGGGCGACCAGGACGACACGCCGGTCGTGAGGCTCGCGCCGGCGCGCAGCGCGAAGCGGCCGGCGGAGCGGATGGCGCCGAGGCCGAGACCCGCCTCGCTGTCGGCGGGCGAGTGCGTGGAGCCGAACAGGTCGAGCGAGGCGGACAGGCCGGTCCGGTCGGGCCCCGGCGCGCGGAGGAGCACCTTCAGCGAGGCCCCGGGCGCGTCGATCGCCGCCCCGTCCGTCGCGATCCCGGCGTCGGCGGTGAAGCCCACCCGGTCGGAGAGCGCCATCGCGAGCTGCAGGCGCGGGGAGGTGGCGAGCCGCCGCTCGCCCGTCCCGGGGTCGGGCTCGCCCTCCTCGACGACGACGCTCAGGGCGAGGTCGCGGCCGCCGGGCGGGAGCGGATCGCAGAGGAAGAGCGCCTCGGCGACGAGCTCGGGAGCGGCCTCGCCGTCGTGCGGGCGGGCGGCGAGCGGGAGGAGCGCGGCGAGGGCGAGGGCCGCGAGGACGGCGAGGCGGAGCCAGCGGACGGCGGGGGTCGCGCAGCAGGGACGGTTCATCGGGGTCTCCAGGCGACGGCGGCCGCCGGCCCGGATCCCGGGTGGCGCCGGTCCGGGTGCGTTCTTGGCAATCATGCGAATCATTATCAACATCGGGACGCACGATACCCGGTCTCGACGGGCGGGATCAACGCACGGAGAGTGCGCGCCGCTTGACCGCCGTCAAGCCGGGCCGGCCCGGGGAAGGCGTCGCGCCGGCCTGCGCGATCCACGGCCCGCCGCGACCTTCGCCGGGGACCCCGATGCGGGCGGCGGCACGGGGAGGCGCGGTCCGGCTCCGGGGGGAGGAGCAACCGTCCCGGGCGGCCTCCGGTCGGGGCGGTTGCACTCGATCATCTTCTGCAGCGCGCGCCGCGGGTCCGCGTCCGCGCCGGGGACGGGCAGGAGCGCCGGGTCCGCGCCCAGGCCGAGGAGCACGAAGCGGGTGACCACCTGGATCGCGTGCCCGCGCTCGCGCGCCCCGAGGGGCAGGGCCCCGTCCACGAGGAGCGCCGCGAGGCCGTGCACGCTCGACCAGGCGGCGACCTCCGCGCCCGGCCTCGCCTCCTGCGGGATCACCCCCGCCGCGGCGAGGCCGTCGAGCGCGTCCACGAGGATCTCGAAGGAGCTGCGGCAGGAGGGCGCGCCGCCCGGGGCGAGCCCCTTCAGCTGGAGGGCCGGCCCGAACATGACGCGGAAGTGGGAGGGGTGGCGGACCGCGAACTCGACGTACCCCTCGCCGGTGACGAGCAGCTTCGCGGCGGCGCGGGCCTTCGCGTCCAGCGCGCCCGGGAGGCGGGAGATGGCGCGCTCCATCGCGGCGGCGAGCCGCGCGTGCCCGTCCATCGCGATGGCGGCGAGGAGCGCGTTCCGGTCGGCGAAGTGGCGGTAGGCCGCGGCCGGGGAGACGCCCAGCTCGCGGGCCGCCTCGCGCAGGCTGAAGCCCTCCTGCCCGCGCTCCGCGACGAGGGCGAGCGCCTTCTCGAGGAGGGCGTTCCGGAGATCCCCGTGGTGGTAGCTGTCCCGGGAGGGGGTCGGCGAGGTCTTCACGAGGGCATGTTGACATCGCTCACATGATTTGGCAAGTATGCACCGTCAACAAAGTGGACATCGTTCACATCGCCCCGGAGCCGAGCATGCCGCACGCCCCTCGCCGTCCCCGCTTCCCCGCCGCCCCCGTCTCCGCCGTCGCGCTGGCGCTCGCCGCTCTCGCGGCGGGGTGCAGCGGGGCGAGCGCCGCCCCCGCCCCCGAGGCGGAGCCCGCCGTGCCCGTCCGCACCACCCCCGTCGCGCGCGGCCCGGTCGAGCGCCCGATCCGCGCGGCGGGGACCGTCGCCGCGCGGGACGAGCGGGACCTCGCCTTCAAGGTCGGCGGGGTCGTGGCCCGGGTGTCGGTGCGGGAGGGCGAGCGGGTGCGGCGGGGGCAGGTCCTCGCGTCGCTCGACCCGACCCAGGTCGGCGCCGGCGCCCGGCAGGCCCGCGCGGCCCTCGAGAAGGCCGAGCGCGACCTCGAGCGGGCGCGGACGCTCCGCGCCGCGGACGTCCTCCCGCAGGCCACCCTCGACGACGCCGAGACCGCCGCCCGCGTGGCCCGCGCCGGCGCCGAGGCGGCCGGGTTCGACCTGCGCAGCGCGACCCTGCTCGCCCCGGACGACGGCTGGGTGGATCGCCGGCTCGCCGAGCCCGGCGAGGTGGTCGCCCCCGGCCGGCCGATCCTGCGCGTGAGCGGCCGCAGCGGGGGGTTCGTCGTCCGCGCGGGGCTGCCGGATCGGGACGTGCTCGGGCTGTCCCCGGGCGACGCCGCGACGATCACGCTGGACGCGCGCCCCGACGCGGCGATCCCGGGACGGGTCTCGGAGATCGCGCGGTCGGCCTCCCGCGGCACCGGGACCTGGGAGGTGGAGATCCGCCTCGACCCGGCGCGCGCCCCGCCGGACCTCCTCACCGGCCTCACCGCCCGGGTCGAGATCGCCCGGACCGTGCCGGCCGCCGCCGCCGTCCCGCTCGCCGCGGTGCAGGAGGGCGACGGGGAGCGCGGCGCGGTCTTCGTCGTGGAGGGCGACCGCGCGCGGCGCGTCCCGGTGCGGATCGCGTACCTGAGCGGCGACGTCGCCGTGCTCTCCCGCGGCCCCGACGGCCACGACCGCGTCGTGACCGATGGCGCCGCCCGCCTCGCGGACGGCGCGCGCGTCCGCCTCGTGCCCTGAGGAGCCGCCATGCACGTCGCCGAGTTCTCCGTCCGTCGCTGGCAGTTCACCCTCGTCGTCTTCGCGGGGGTCGCGCTCCTCGGGGCCGCCTCGCTCCTCTCCATCCCCAAGGCCGAGGACCCGACCTTCCCCTACCCGAGCTTCGCGATCGTGGCGGTGCTGCCCGGCGCCACGCCGGCCGACGTGGAGCGGCTCGTGGTCGACCCCCTCGAGGCCCGTCTCTCGGCCCTCGACGGCGTGAAGACCATGCGCACCACCCTCCGCGACGGCGTCGCGGCCGTCGGCCTCGAGTTCCTCGCCGGGAGCGACCCGGCGCGCAAGCGCGACGACGTCCTCCGGGAGGTGAGCGCGCTGCGCCCGTCGCTCCCCGCCGAGCTCGCGCGCCTCGACGTCCAGCAGTTCGACGCCGCGAAGGTGAACGTGATCGAGGTCGCCCTCGCGGGCGACGGCGTCCCGTACCGCGAGCTCGACCGGCTCGCCCGCGCCCTCGAGAAGCGGCTCGAGGCGGTCCCCGGCGTCGGCGAGGCCGAGATCGCCGGTGTCCCGGAGCCGGAGGTGCGGGTGGCGGTGGCCCCCGAGCGCATGGCCGCGCTCGGGATCTCGCCGGGCGAGGTGATCGCCGCGCTCGGGGCCGGGGCGACGGCCCTCCCCGCCGGCGCGGTCGACGCCGGGGCGCGGCAGCTCTCCGTGAAGACGAGCGGCGACTACCGCTCGGTGGAGGAGATCCGGGAGACCGTCGTCCGGATCGCGAACGGCCGCGCGGTGAGGGTCGGCGACGTCGCCGACGTGCGGCTCGCCGACGGGGAGCCGGTGCACCTCGCCCGGGTGGACGGGCGCCGGGCCGTCCTCGTCGCCGCGGCGCAGAAGGAGGGGCAGAACATCTTCGAGGTGAAGGAGGGGATCGCCGCGACGCTCGCGGCCTTCGAGGCGGAGCTGCCCGCCGGCGTGGAGCTCGTCCGCGTGTTCGACCAGTCGGAGAACGTCGGCCACCGGCTGGGCGGGTTCGCCCGGGACTTCCTCATCGCGATCGCGCTCGTTCTCGTCACGCTCCTGCCGCTCGGGCTCAGGGCGTCGGCGGTGGTGATGGTCTCGATCCCGCTCTCCCTGGCGATCGGCGTGACCCTCCTCCACCTGACCGGCTACTCGGTGAACCAGCTCAGCATCGTCGGCTTCGTCATCGCCCTCGGGCTCCTGGTGGACGACTCGGTCGTGGTCGTCGAGAACATCACGCGGTTCCTGCGGCTCGGCCACTCGCCGCGCGAGGCGGCGATCCGGGCGACGCGGCAGATCACGCTGTCGGTGCTCGGCTGCACCGCCACGCTCGTGTTCGCGTTCGTGCCGCTCCTCGCCCTCCCGGGCGGGGCGGGGCTCTTCATCCGCTCGATGCCGGTGGCGGTCGTCTTCACCATCGCCGCCTCGCTCGTCGTGTCGCTCACGGTCGTGCCGTTCCTCTCGAGCGTGCTGCTCCGCTCGGCGGGCGAGCACGGGAACCTCTTCTTCCGCGGGATGACCTGGCTCATCGAGGGCTCGTACAAGCGCGTCCTCGAGCGGGCCATCGCCCGCCCGGCGGCGACGCTCGCGATCGCCGCGCTGCTCTTCGCCGGGTCCCTCGCCCTCGTTCCGGCGATCGGGTTCAGCCTCTTCCCGAAGGCGGGCATCCCGCAGTTCCGGGTGGAGATCGAGGCGGAGGAGGGCGCGAGCCTCGCCGTGACCGACCGCGCCGTGCGGTTCGTCGAGGGCGTGCTCGCCCGCCACCCGGAGGTCCGCCACCCCGTCGCGAACGTCGGGAAGGGGAACCCGCGCATCTACTACAACGTGCCGCAGCGCAACGAGCAGTCGAGCGTCGGCGAGGTGCTCGCCGAGGTCGGCTCCCGGGACGGCGCGGTGATCGGCCGCGTCCTCTCGGAGATCCGGGCCGAGCTCTCGGGCTACCCGGGCGCGACGCTCGAGGTGAAGGAGTTCGAGAACGGCCCGCCGGTGGACGCGCCCATCGCCCTCCGCGTCCTCGGCGACGATCCCGCGGCCCTCGGCGAGGCGGCGGCGCGGGTCGAGGCCATCGTCGCCGCCACGGCGGGCACCCGCTACGTGCGCAACCCCTCGCGCGACCGGAAGAGCGACCTGCGCGTGCGGATCGACCCGGGCCGGGCCACCCTCGCCGGCGTGGCGGTGCCCGAAGTGGACCGCGCGGTGCGGCTCGCCGTGGGTGGGGTCGTCGCGGGCCGGTACCGCGAGGGCGCGGCCGGCGAGGCCTGGGACATCCGGGTGACGCTGCCGCGCGAGGCCACCGCGCTGCCGGGAGGCGCGCGCCCCGGCCCCGGGGTGCTCGAGCGGCTCTACCTGCCGGGCGCGGCCGGCGCGGTCCCGCTCGCCGCCGTGGCGGACCTCGCGCTCGAGCCCTCGCCGACGCGGATCGACCACACCGACAAGGTGCGGTCCGCCACCGTGACGGCGTGGGTGAGGGAGGGGTACAACACCGACCGGCTCACGAAGGAGATCCTCGGGCGCCTCGCGACGGAGCGCTGGCCGGAGGGCGTCCGGGTCGTCCCCGCGGGCGAGTACGAGAGCCGCCAGGAGAGCTTCGGCGGGCTCGGGACCGCGATCGTCGTCGCCGCGGTGGGGATCCTCGCCGTGCTGGTCCTCGAGTTCCGGACGTTCCGCTCCACCCTCATCGTCGCGTCGGTCGTCCCGCTCGGCGTGGTGGGCGGGCTCGCGGGGCTCCTCCTCTCCGGCTACACGCTCTCCTTCACCGCGATGATCGGGTTCGTGGCGCTCATGGGGATCGAGGTGAAGAACTCGATCCTGCTCGTGGACTTCACGAACCAGCTCCGCGAGGAGGGCGTCCCGCTCCAGCAGGCGATCCAGCGGGCGGGCGAGACCCGCTTCGTGCCCATCCTGCTCACCACCCTCACCGCGCTCGGCGGGCTCCTGCCGCTCGCCCTCGAGCGGTCGGCGCTCTACTCTCCGCTCGCCGTCGTCCTGATGGGCGGGCTCGTCTCGTCCACGCTGCTCGCGCGGATCGTGACGCCGGTGATGTACAAGCTCCTCCCGCCGGCGCTCGAGCCGGCGGCGGAAACGGCGGAAGCGGCGGACGCGCCGGCGGGT
>Ga0209797_10002016_pt1 | contig 10257 bp, 10 predicted proteins | sample DOMMetBare3Fresh_2_FD_187472 | JGI IMG/M metagenome (GOLD analysis project Ga0209797, IMG submission 187472) | Wetland sediment microbial communities from St. Louis River estuary, USA, under dissolved organic matter induced mercury methylation -... | ecosystem: Environmental > Aquatic >...
GCCCATGGTACGAGGGTGTCGGCCGCCCGCTCGTGCGCGCGGACCGCATCGAGTGGTTAGGTCTCCGGGACGGTGCCATATGGCGGGTGACCGCGACCCAACCATAGGGTCGCGTCCCTCGCAGGTTGAGGCCGCGCCGCCCGATCGTTCGCCCGCTCACCTGATCGAGCCGGACCGCAGCTACTGGCGCAACCAACGACGAGACCCCGCCGATGGCCGGGGTCTCTAGCGACCGGGTGACTCATGTGTCGCCGATGTCGCGACTCATGACATTGGCGCGCCGGGAGGGCGTTGGGCGCGCACGAACAACACGCGTGATGCGCCCCACGTGGAACGACTGGCCTCCGCATGCCCTGGGTGAGCAAGGCGCTCGACTTCCTCGCGCGTCCGGACGAGTTGGTGGGAGGGCGGCTCGGGTGGGCGTGACGGGGCGAGGAAGGTGCGAGGCGCGGCGCCGTGTTGTGACGGTTTGGGTCAGCGGCCGCGGATGCGCCTGACCGCCGCGACGCGGCGGAGCGTCAGGAAGCCCGCCGCCATGACCTGGTCGCCCTTCCTGCGCGCGAGACCCGGCAGCCGCTTGACCGGCAGCGGATCGAGAACCGCATTTATGCGCTCGGGTGTGATGACGGTAAGCCCGTCGGGCTTTTCCAGTTCCGAAGCGATCTTCGCGACCAGCTTGTTAGGTGCGACGCCGACCGAGGCACTCAGGCCGGTGCGTTCGCGGATCAACGCCTTGATGCGCCGGGCGATGGTCACGGCGTCGCCGAGCATGCCCTGGCTGGCCGTGACGTCCAGGTAGGCTTCGTCCAGGGACAGGCCCTGCACCAGCGGGGTGAACTCCCGGAACACAGCGAACACCTGCGCGGAGACTTCCCGGTAACGGGACATGCGCGGCTGGATGCAGATCGCATCCGGGCAGCGGCGCAACGCTTCGCTCATCGGCATCGCGGAACGCACGCCGAACTTGCGGACCTCGTAGTTGGCCGCGGCGACCACGCCCCGGCCCTGCGTGCCGCCGACGATTACCGGGTGCCCCACCAGCGCCGGGTTGTCGTGTTCTTCGACCGATGCATAGAACGCGTCCATGTCGACGTGCAGAATTGCGCGCAGCTCCTGCATACTCTGGGCCCTAGAGCGTGGAGACGCTGAAGATCAGGACCGCGATCATCACCGACGCGGCGGTCACCGCATACAGCAGACCTAACATCGTGAATTTTGCCAGGGTCAGCGCGCGACCCTGTCCGTAGTAGTTGCGCATGCCACGGTAGAAATACCAGATCATGTAGCAATTGAACACCACGCCGGCCAGGCCGGCCGTGCCGCTGTCCGGAAACACAAGACCGAGCGACAGCAGCAATCCATAGCCGACGAAAAGATAGATGTGGTTGTGCAGCAGGAGCAGCAGGTGCTCGACGTAGAAGCGGCGCGGACGCCAGTACATGAGCTTCATGAAGGCTGCGATCAGGGGCAGCAGCACAAACAGTCCCTTGGGAAGATTCTGGATGAACGCATGTGACAGGCTGCGCCCGCTGTCGGCCACTATCTTGCGGCATTGCGCCGGCAGGCGCGCCTTGACGGCATCCTTGAACGGGCCATTGTACGTAAAGCGGCTGCAGGCCTTGGCAGCATCCTCGCCCTTGGCAGGCGCAGTGCCTGTCATGTCGGCGCGGTCGACTATGACAGCGGGGCTCTGGCGGTTATCGGCGATGCCAGCTAACAGAAAGAACAGCAGACTGACGACCAGATACAGGCGCACCGGCGGCAGATAGCGGCCGCGCCGTCCGCTGAAGAATTCGCGTGTCAGCTGCCCCGGCTTGCTGAGCAGCACCCACACCGTGCGCCAGACCCGCGAATCGGCATGCGTGATGTTCTCGAACGCCTCCGCCGCGAAATGCCCGAACGTATGGATCTCGGGCTGGTGCTTCTGTCCGCAGTTTGCGCACCAGGGCCCTGTCAGCAGTTCGCGGCAGTTGAGGCAGTACGCCGCGCCGCCGGCGCCGCTGTCAGGTACCGGGGCGTCAGGCAACCTTGGCTCCGCTCATGGCCCCCGAGACGGGCTGCGCCATGGTGCCGAGTTCACCCGGGTCGAAGTCGTCGACGTTGATCAGGTTCATGACCTTGCGGTCGTAGTCGCGCAGCATGGCTGCTTCGGTTTGCGACAGGATGCCGGCGGCTTCGGCCTGCGCGATCTGTCCGGCCATGTCCAGCGCCGTGACCCGTCCGGTCTTGACGCCTTCGACGCGGATGCGCTTCTCCAGCGGTTCCGCCGTCTGTGCCATCACCAGCGCTTCCTGCAGCAGGCCCAGCGGGTTGTTAGGCTGCACTTCCCGGTAGATGCCCTCACACAGCCGGTCGCGCGTGTCGGTCACATTCAGCACCATGTCGGCGAGCTGACGGCCCTGGCGATCGCTGGGCGCTGAATATTGCAGGCCGCGCGGAAATATGAAGAAGCGCATGAAGCCGCCAATGAATACATTGGGGAAATTGCGGATGAACCCGTGCAACTGTTCCTGGGCCTTGTACAGCAGGCTGCGGCAGGCCCATTCGACGATCGGCAGGTCCTCGGGCTTCCGGCCCTGGTTATCGAAATGCTTGAGCGTCATCGACGCCAGGTACATGCACGACAGCACATCGCCGAGGCGCGCCGACAGGTTTTCCTTCTTCTTCAGGTAGCCGCCCAGCGTCAGCATCGCGACGTCGACGGCGAACGCGAACGACGCCGAAAAGCGCACGATGTGCTGGTAGTAGCGCAGCGCCGGGCCGGCATCCGGAACCGGGGCGAAACGCGCGTTGGTCAGCGCCATCACCAGTGAGCGCACCGCATTGCTGATCGTGAAGCCGATGTGTCCGAACAGCGCGGCATCGAAATCATTGAGCGCCTTGCGGCGATCGGGATTGTTAGCCGCCTCCATCTCCTTGAGCACGAACGGATGGCAGCGGACCGCGCCCTGGCCGAAGATGATCAGGCTGCGGGTCAGGATGTTGGCGCCTTCGACCGTGATCGCCACGGGAATGACCTGGTAGCCGCGGCCGAGATAGTTCTTCGGACCAAGGCAAATACCCTTGCCGCCATGAATGTCCATCGCGTCGTTAGCGCACTGGCGGCTCATTTCCGTCAGGTGATACTTGAGCATCGCCGAAGGCACCGAGGGCTTTTCGCCGCCATCGATCGCGCCGGCCGTGACGGAACGCGCCGCATCCATCGTATAGGTGGCGCCGACCATGCGGGCGATCACGGACTCCACGCCCTCGAACTTGCCCACCGGCATGTTGAACTGGCGGCGAATGCGGCCATACGCGCCCGAGGAAAACACCGCGGCTTTGGCGCCGCCGGTACCGCTGGACGGCAGCGAGATGCAGCGGCCGACCGACAACTGCTCGACCAGCATGCGCCAGCCCTGGCCCGCCATCTTGGGTCCGCCAACGATGGCGTCCAGCGGCACGAACACGTCCTTGCCCAGGATCGGGCCGTTCTGAAACGGCACATTGAGCGGGAAATGCCGCCGGCCGATAGTCACGCCCGCGGTGTTGCGCGGAATCAACGCCACCGTTATGCCGAGATCCACCTTGTCGCCTAACAACTTGTCCGGATCCTGCATCCGGAACGCGAGACCAATGACAGTCGCAACCGGGGCCAGCGTGATATAGCGCTTCGAGAAATTGAGCTTGAGGCCGAGCACTTCCTTGCCCTGCCACATCCCCTTGCAAACGACGCCCGTGTCCGGCAGCGCGGCGGCATCCGAGCCGGCGCGCGGGCCGGTCAGCGCGAAGCAGGGAATTTCCTCACCGCGCGCCAGCCGCGGCAGGTAGTAATTCTGTTGCTCGGGCAACCCGTAGTGCTGCAGCAGTTCCGCCGGGCCTAACGAATTCGGCACCGCAACCGTCGATGACACGGTGGTCGAGCGGCTCGATAGTTTGACCAGCACGCAGGAGTGGGCGTAGGCGGAAAATTCCAGGCCGCCGTATTTCTTCTGGATGATCATCGCGAAGAAACCCCGGGTCTTGAGGAAGTCCCAGATCTCCTTGGGCATGTCGCCGCGCCGGTGCGTGATGTCGAAGTCGTCGATCATCCGGCACAGTTCTTCGCAGGGGCCGTCGATGAACGCCTGTTCTTCGGCCCTCAGCGTCGGCACCTTGGCCGCCTGCAGCTTTTTCCAGTCGGGTTTGCCGGTGAACAGTTCACCGTCCCACCACACCGTGCCGGCCGCGAGTGCTTCGCGCTCGGTCTGCGACATCGAGGGCAACATGCGCTTGTAGACCTTGAGAAAAGGCGCCGTGATCAGGCCCTTGCGGATCGGTCCGATATTGAACAGCGCCAGCACGATGAACAGCGCCCACAGGAAACCCTTCCAGATGCCATGCGGTTCGCCGAGCCAGGTATAGAGGCCTAACAGAACACCGAACGTGGCGGTGAACGACAGCAGGCTCTGGCTCTTGTATGCCAGGAACAGGAGCGCAATGACGAAGGCGATGGCGATGACGCCACCCGCCCCGAGTGTCAGTGCCCAGATGGCGGCGGCAAGGATTCCAAGGGTAACGAGGGCACGAATCATGAAAGGCTGCTCCGACAGTTAATGACTGATGCCGGACTATAGCCCCCCGTTCAATGTCGCGTCATCCGGGTGGTGAGGCGCCCTTGAATCGAACGGGCGTGGCGCCTGTCACGGGTCCGATTTTGGCCGACTCACTCACAAAAAGTTCCACCGTCCGCTCGAAAACCAGGGTTGCGCCGACGACGGCATCCGGCCCGATTATGACGCGTGGCGGGCGGCCAGACGGGCCCCAGCTCATCCCCGGTTTCTTGTAAAGAATGCCGCCGTCGACCCGGGCGCCGGCGCCGACCGTCAGGTCGCCGTTCACGGTCGTGATCTTGCCTTTGATCTGGGATTTTTCGAGCTCTATCGTGCCGTTGACGTTGGTCAGGTTCCCGCCGATGACCGCGCCGGAGCCGAGATGCAACTTGCCGTTGACTGCGCGCACGTCGCCGCTGACTTGCGCACCGCTGCCGGCTTCAAAGGCGCCGTTGACGGTGTTGACCTCGGTAACGGTCGCGCCCGAGGCGAGAGTCACACCGCCGTTCACCGTGCGAACCGACCCGACCCTGGCGCGCTCGCCCACCTCGATCGAGCCGTTCACGGTCGAGGCGCTGCTGACGGTCTCGCCCGCCGCGATGCTGACCGAGCCATTGACCTTGCTGTACTCCGAAGACAGCGCAACCTGCGACATCGCCAGCGCAACCACGGTTGCGCCAATCAGTGTTTTCATCGTGTTCCAGCCTCCATTTGCATACCCGACCAGCTGTTTAGACGCGCCCAGTGGCGTTCGGGTTTGAACAGAAGCCGTATTCCTCAGCCTAACAGGTCTTTGACCCCGTCCCGCTCTTCGAGCAGTTCGGCATGGGTCGCATCCATGCGTTTGCGGCTGAAGTCGTCGATGGCCAACCCTTTGACGATTTCATAGGCGCCGTTGCGGCATATCACCGGATAGGAATAGATGACGCCCTCCGGGATGCCGTAGCTGCCGTCCGACGGGATTCCCATCGACAGGGAATCGCCTTCCGGCGAGCCCTTGACCCAGTCGCGGACGTGATCGATGGCGGCAGACGCAGCCGATGCCGCCGATGAGGCGCCGCGCGCCTTGATGATCGCGGCGCCGCGCTGCTGCACGGTCGGTATGAAGTTGCTTTCGATCCAGGCCTGGTCCACCAGCGACTTCGCCGGCTTGCCGTTGACGGTGCAGTGGCTGATGTCCGGATACTGCGTTGCGCTGTGATTGCCCCAGATGATCATGCGGCGAATATGGTTGTAGTGGACGCCGGTCTTTTCCGCCAGCTGCGACAGCGCGCGGTTGTGGTCGAGGCGCGTCATCGCGGTAAAGCAACGCGGATTCAGCGACGGCGCGTTCTTCATCGCGATCAGCGAGTTCGTGTTAGCCGGGTTGCCGACCACCAGGACGCGCACGTCGCGGCTCGCGACCTCGTTCAGCGCCTTGCCCTGCACTGAGAAGATCTGCGCATTAGCCAGCAAAAGATCCTTGCGCTCCATGCCCGGGCCGCGCGGCCGCGCACCGACCAGCAGGCCGACATTGCAGTCCTTGAAGGCGACCCGCGCGTCGTCCGTGGCAACGATCCTGTTGAGGGTCGGGAACGCGCAATCGTTGAGCTCCATGACCACGCCCTGCAGGGTTGGCAGCGCCGGCGTGATTTCCAGCAGGTGCAGGTTGATCGGCTGGTCCTGACCTAACAGCGCGCCCGAGGCAACGCGAAAGGCGAGGGCATAACCTATATGACCGGCGGCGCCGGTAATGGCAACGTTAATCGGGGTTTTCATGCGCGCGAGACTCCATGGACACTGGCAAACGGAAACTGAGATTTTAGCAGCGTGCCGCGCCGCACGGGCACGTTACCGTTCAGTCCTTGCCGGCGGCGCCTCGAATTGCGGATAGCGCTCTTTGAGCGCGCGCCATTCGCGCTCAGCGGCGCGGCGTTGGCCCTTGCTGCGCAGCTCGACAATTTTCCGGTACCAAAGCTCAGGGCTCGCCTGGAAATCGAGTGCTTCGCTGCGCACCACCGTGGCCTGGCTCGACGGCATGGTCAAGCCCGCACCGCCGCTTGCTTTGGCCAGCGTGTCTGCGGACGCGTCCGCGAGTGGCGCAGCAGGCGGTGGCGGCGCAGGCGCGGCGGCAGGCATCTCTGCTGCTACAGTGTTGCTGATTTCGGCTTCACGGGCGGCCTCCATCGATGCTCGCGCAACCATGCGTTCCTCGCTCACGCCTTTGCCGGCCTTCGGCGCAACCGCAGGCTTCGGCTCAGTGGGCTCTGCCAGCGGCGCGTCTGTCGCAGGGACCGGTGTCGCAGCAGCAACCGTTGCATCAGGCGCCTCACGGCGCAGATCAGTTTCGGCAAGCACGCGTGGCGCGGGTGCGCCGGCATCGGGACCCAGGCGCAACACAACTGCAAGCGCGAACACCAGCGTCGCCGCCAGACCTAACGGCATCACCCACGGGCGCAAGGTAAAAAAAGACGGTCGTGACGCCTCGTCGCTGCCTGTGTCGCGTAATGCAGCGCGTGCTCGTGCCAGCACGATGCGGTCAATCTCGGCGGGCGGCTCGAGCGGATCCGCCGCACTGGGCTGGCGGAACAACGGTTCGCGCCTGGCCAGCCTGGCGTCGAGGTCATCGGGCGGAGTGTTCATTTCTCCGGCTCCAGACCCGCGAGCGCGGCGCGTAATTTTGCAACCGCGTAGCGCAGGCGGCTTTTTGCCGTCTCTGCGCCGACGCCGGTAACCGCAGCGATCTGTTCCACTGACAGACCGGATTCTTCATACAACAGAAATGCATCGCGCTGCTCGGCCGGCAACGCCGCGATCGCGCTGCGCAGCTGCGCACCGAGTTCATCGCTTTCCGCATTCCGGTCCGGTGCATCGCTGGCAGGCGCCGGCACGTTCAATTCGGCATCCGCTTCATCCGCGAGTTTCGGCCTAACAGAACGGCGCCGGCAATGATCGATGAAACAGTTGTAGGCGATGGTGTAGAGAAAGGTCTGGAATTTCGCGCGCGCCTCGTAGCGCGAGCGCTGCCCGATGACCTTGCCCCAGACTTCCTGGAACAAGTCGTTAGCCAGCTCGCGATCGTGACACTGCCGCACCAGATAACGGTACAGCGGCGCGCGATGCCGCGAATAGAGAACTTCAAAGGCGCGCACATCGCCCGCCGCATAGGCGAACAGCAGTTCGGCATCACCCTTCAGCACCAGCAGCGCACCGTCCGCCCCATTCATCGCGCGCACTTTACGCGGCGCAGGCGTGCCCAGTAACGACGGTTGGAGGGGATAAACCATGCTGTTGCTGTCGCTCACGTGCTTTCAACGGGCGCCGGGCGGTTTTCGGGCTAACTTTAATTGCTTATTTTTCAATGACTTAAATTCAAAAGGCGGCCGCAATCGCATTTTTCGCAAAACACCTGTTGACACAGTACTAGTGTTGTAGTGATATATAACACCATGGAGGGGCGCAAATGAGTAGGGCGCCCAGTGTAGAAACAGCAACGGAGATGGATATGAGCAACTTTTACGACAACCTGATGAAGAGTGTGGTGGGCGCGGTGGCGGCTTTGGCCGTTACCTGGGTGACGAGCTATGGCTTCGTTGAATCCACCAAGTACGTGCATGCCGGCGTGAAGACGAGCAGCAGCATGGTTGCGGCCTTCCGCAACTAGTGTTGTAGTTGGGCGTATCACCATCAACCCTCAGTCACTCGGAGATCAGCGTCGCATGGATCCGCAATGGGATGACAGCCAGCCGATTTACCGGCAGCTCCGCGACCGTGTCGTGGCGATGATCCTTGAGGGCGTACTGAAGGAGGGCGACCCCCTGCCGTCGGTGCGCAACGTAGCGGCGGAGTTTCGTCTCAACCCGCTGACGGTGCTGAAGGGTTACCAGCAGCTGGTGGATGAGTCGCTGGTGGAAAAGCGCCGGGGCCGCGGCATGTTTGTGAATGCCGGTGCGCGCGTCGCACTGATGAAGGACGAAAAGCAGCGCTTTCTCGAAACCGAGTGGCCGCGCGTGCACGCAACCATTCAGCGCCTCGGCTTCACGGTGGGCGAATTAATGAGTGTCGCGCCAGTGGCGCCGAAAGCTAACAATTGGGCGCCGGTGACGCCGGCCCCCGAAGAGGATCTGGGATCATGAGTCCGATTATCGCCGCGCGCGGCCTGGTGAAGAACTATGGCGAGACGCATGCGCTGGACAATGTCAGCTTCGAGGTCGAGCCCGGCCGCATAGTCGGCCTGATCGGGCCTAACGGCGCCGGCAAGACGACCGCCCTCAAGGCGATTCTCGGCCTGACGCCCTTCAAGGGCGACATGCAGGTCGCCGGGCGCGATCCGCGCGTTTCACGGGATGAATTGATGCACGACGTGTGCTTCATCGCCGACGTGGCGGTGCTGCCGAAATGGCTGCGCGTGACGCAGGCCCTGGATTACGTCGAAGGCGTGCATCCGAAGTTCCAGCGCGCGCGCGCCGAAGAATTTTTGCTGAAGACCGACATCAAGATGAAGTCGCGGGTGCGCGAGCTGTCCAAAGGCATGGTGACGCAGCTGCACCTGGCATTGATCCTGGCGATAGACGCGAAACTGCTGGTACTGGATGAGCCGACGCTTGGCCTGGACCTTCTCTACCGGCGCGCTTTCTATGACACCCTGCTGAACGATTATTTTACTGATGAACGAACCATCATCATTACCACTCACCAGGTCGAGGAAATAGAAAACCTGCTGACGGATGTCATGTTCATCAACCACGGCAAGATCGTACTGAACTCGGCCGTCGATGCGCTGCCGGATCGCTTTCACCAGGTCGTGGTGGGACCCGACAAGCTCGCAGCCGCGCGCGCGCTCAATCCGATACACGAACGGGAAGTTTTCGGACGCTACGGCATGACTTTCGACGGCCGACCCGCTGCCGAACTCGAGTCGTTAGGTGAATTACACACGCCGTCAATCGCCGACCTGTTTGTTGCGATGATGAGCAAGCCGGCGCAGGGAGCCGCGACATGAAACAGTTTGTGACCTTGATACGCCGCGAGTTCTGGGAGCACCGTGGCCTGTGGATGGCGCCGCTGATCGCCGCCGGATTCCTGATCGCCGCCGTCGCGCTGAGCGGTCTTTCCTCGGGTGGCTTCAGGATCAGCATCGATGACCAGCATTTCAATTTCGCGCAGGCCATCACCCAGGATCAGAAAGCCAAATTGTTCGGTGTCGGCATCGCCGCGCTCGGCCTGCCGATCCTGATTACGATGGTGGTCGTGGTCTTCTTCTATCTGGCTGACGCGATGTACGGAGAGCGCAAGGACCGCAGCATCCTGTTCTGGAAATCAATGCCGGTCTCCGACAGCGCGACAGTCTGGTCCAAGGTCGCAACGGCACTGGCCGTGGTGCCGGTGTACGCGTGGCTGGTCGGCATGCTGACCGTGACCCTTGGATTCCTGATTGGCAGCATCCGGGTCAGTGGCACGCCGATCGAGAAGTTCGTGGCCTGGGACACCGGCATCTGGTTTCAGGTGCAGGCCATTGCGCTGGCTAACATGCTGGTCGCCTCGCTGTGGTACGCGCCCGTGGCCGGCTACATGCTCGCGGTATCGGCATGGGCTCGCCGCAGCGTGCTGATGTGGATCACCCTGCCGCCGGTCATTCTCGTCTGGTTGGAAGAGATCATATTCAAGACCAAATATGTCGCGGCATTCATTGGCCATCGGTTGACCG
>Ga0209797_10002018_pt1 | contig 10250 bp, 7 predicted proteins | sample DOMMetBare3Fresh_2_FD_187472 | JGI IMG/M metagenome (GOLD analysis project Ga0209797, IMG submission 187472) | Wetland sediment microbial communities from St. Louis River estuary, USA, under dissolved organic matter induced mercury methylation -... | ecosystem: Environmental > Aquatic >...
TCTTCACCTGGCCGATCTTTTCCTGAACTTTGCCGGCGATCTTTTCACCGGTACCTTCCGCTTCCAGCTTTGGATTATCGGTTAGTTTCCCGGCGATCTCCTTGACCTTCCCCTTCAGTCCGTGAAGCTTCCCTTCCGCCTGGTCCTTCGTACTGGATTTCATGGTATCCCTCCATCAGGATCTCGATTTGACCGCTGGTACTTTACGTCAGGTTTTCATTGAAAGATCTACTTCCGGCCCCGCATTCCGAACCCGATCAGGCCCAACCCGAGCAATATCAACAATCCGGCCGTGGAGCCTGTCCCCAGGGAACCGGGGGCATCGGCTCCGAACAAATTCGTTGCCAATGCGACCATCGCGCCTCCCGTCAGAAATCCTAACAACCTCTTTAGAATTTCGATTGCACCATCCTGTTGAAACCGCCCTCCCGCAGAGATGGACTCTGTGGCCGCTACACGGCCCTTCGTCCCTGAATGACGTTGATCAGTACCACCACGATCGCGATGACCAGGAGAACGTGAATGAATCCGCCCATCGTGTACGATGTGACCAAACCCAGCAGCCAGAGGACTAGCAAAATGACGGCTATGGTCCAGAGCATTTTTCGTCACCTCCTCCCGTGAACCGGCAACGTTCCTTCACCACGGGATCCCCGATATCCCAGGGAACAACTGCATGGTGATCCTTTCCGACGACCTTGGGCATCGGCATCCGTCCGAATTGTGAATCGTGGTTTGTCCGATTCTCACACCGGTGTTCGTCCTATGGTTTAAAGCATAACGAAGGTCCTATCCTCTCCGGTCTGATACGGGCAACTCCACGCCAGTCCCGACCGATTTTGCGGAATCCTATTCATTCGTTGGGCCGGCACCGACCTGCCGCGAGTGTGAATACTTAACGGAGAACCGCGTATAATCCCGGCAAGAATGATGGTTGGTGATCGTTGCCGCCCGGCGGAGGTACGACGATGAAAACCAGGGATGCGGAATCCGTGCTGGTCACCGGGGCCAGCGGCTTTATCGGACAGCACCTGGTGCGCCGGCTGATCGCGCGTGGCGACCGGGTGTCGTGCCTGGTGCGGGCCACGTCGCGCATCGACGAACTGCGATCATCAGGCGCCCAATTCATCGTGGGCGATGCGACCGATCGCGCCGGCATTGAACGGGCGCTGGCGGAAGCGCGGGCCGACGTGGTGTTCCACCTGGCGGGCCTATTGAAGGCGGTGCGGACGGCCGATTTCGCACGCGTGAACGCGGGCGGCGTCGAATCCGTCGCGGCTGCCTGCGCGGGCCACGCCGGGCGGCCGGTGTTGATCGTGGTTTCCTCGCTGGCCGCTGCGGGGCCTTGCGCCGGCGACCAACCTCTTATGGAAGGGGATTCGCCCGCACCTGTTTCCGCATACGGTCGCAGCAAGCTGGCGGGCGAGCTGGCAGCGGCAAGGCATGCCGTGGAAATGGAGATCACCATCGTGCGTCCGCCGATCGTCTTCGGTCCCGGCGACCGAGGCGTGCTTGAGATGTTCCGGCCGATCGCCCACTCGGGGCTCCATTTCGTGCCCGGCTCGAAGGAACGGCGCGTTTCGCTGATCCACGTAGCCGACCTGGTCGCACTCCTGCTCCTGGCCGCCGAGAAAGGCGAGCGTCTGCGCCCCGACGGAGCGCCGGGCCAGGGTGTCTACTTCGTGGCGGCGGAGCACGATCCGACGTATGCCGAACTGGGGCAGGCCATCGCCAGGGCAATGGGAAAGGAGCGGGCCACGGTGGTGCGCATGCCGGGACCGCTCGTGCGACTGGCCGGGCTTTGCGGCGACGCGCTGGGGCGCGTGCGGCAACGTCCCGGTTGGGTGAACAGCGACAAGATGGCCGAAGCCCTGGCGGGGTCATGGATGTGCTCATCCGCAAAGGCCCGTACGCGGCTGGGTTGGTCCCCCGCAGTCCCGTGGACCGAACGTCTGCGCGAAACGGCCCAATGGTATCGCCAGGCCGGATGGCTCTGAGCCCGCGCGTCAGGCGGATCCTGCGTCTGGCCGACGGCCGGTGCGCCCGTGTCGGTCAGGCCGGGTGTTTTCCCGCCAAGGGGAAGAATCGCAGATAAAGCCCGGCCCAGGCCGCGCCCAGCACGGTGCCGGCAACCAGGTCAACCGCGACGTGCTGCTTGGTGGCCAACGTGGCATACAGGATGCCGAGACACCATAGCCAACTCAGGCCGCGAGCCAGACCGCGATCGCCGAGGTGTCGGGCCAGGCGATCAATGCAGATGGCCGAGAAGACGGCAAAAGCCGCATGGAGGGAGGGGCAGGCGTTTCCCGGCTTGTCGATGGCGATGAGGGGCCGGTAGGCGGCGCTGTCCGGTCGGGGAATGGCTGTTGGCCAAAAGAGAAAGATGACGAGTCCCACCAGGCCAAGTCCGCTCAATGCCAGGCAGCAGGCGTCCAGGTCCCGCTTGTTGTCCAACAGCCAGGGAGCAAGGGGAATATATATGTAGAGCGAGAGGTACAGCAGCAAAGCGCCAGGCTGGAAAGCGATCCGCCGGTCCAAGGCGGTGACCGGCATTTCCCGCACGGGGAAGACGTTGAAGTTGAGCAGCAGGAAGTAACCGATAAAGAAGGCGATGAAGAGGATCGCCCCGGCCATCAGTTTGAAGCGCCAATGGGCCTTCAGCCTGTTTTTCATGGTTGATATCGGCTGTTTTCCTATTGCGTTGGAAGCCCCTGCGAAAATGGTTGCGGATTCCTCAGGCCTCTGAAATAACGTTTGCGGGTAGCCAGATTGACCCCGGCGTACGCCTGGCAACCCAGCAGAGTCCGTTTCCATGGGCTCATGCCAAGGAACCGTTTCATCATTGCGCCCAAAGAATAGGCTTGCCTGTTCAAGCGGGCGTAGCCACCGGTGAGCTCGTCAGCAGTCATGCCCTTTGGTCGGAAAAGGAGTGTATCCGGAGGATATCCACGGAGCCACCAGTCACGCTCAAACAACCTGCCTTCGCCTGATAGACGCTTGTACAAGCGTGTTCCCGGATAGGGAGTGAGTATCCTCATCTGGACAACATCCATGCGACATCTCATTACAAACTCGAGGGTCTGCTCGAACACATCCTTGTTTTCGTAATCGAATCCAAAAACAAAGGAACCGAGTATTCCGAACCCTTCTCCATGGAATCGACGCATCGCCTCATAAAAATCGATCGTCAGGTTCGTTATTTTCATCACCTCATTCTGTGTCGCTTTCTGTACCGATTCGAACCCGATCAAAAGCCCCAGGCACCCCGAACGTCTCATCAACTCGAGCAACTCCAAGTCCTGAGCCAACGACACGGTTCCCTGCGCCAGCCATCGCCGCCGAAGAGGGATCATTTCCGTAAAGAGCTTTTTCGCTACATTCCGGTTCAGTCCAAGGGCGTCATCGACGAAGAAGATGTGAGGAGAATCAATCGACTCGATTTCGGCAATCACCTCTTGAACCGGCCTGACTCGATATTGCTGCCCCAAGGTCGTCCCGATGCAACAGAATTCGCAATCGTACGGACACCCTCTGGATGTCTCGACGCCGATCGGGATACGCGTGTATCCCTGATATTTGGTTCCGGGGAAAAGGTCTCGCCGTGGTTTCGGCAGGCCCTGGAGATCCGTCAATTTACCGGCACGATATATTTTTTCCATCTGTCCCGAGGCGGCATCCGACACAAGTCGTGGCCAGACACCCTCCGCTTCTCCCACGACTACCGCGTCTGCATGCTCTAACGCTTCCTCAGGCAATACGGTGGGGTGTATTCCTCCCATCACCACCTTCACACCCTTTTGGCGATAGGCGTCCGCGACCTGATAGGCTCTTGAAGCAAGTTCCGTCAAGACGGTGATGCCCACCAGATCCACATCCTGGTGGATGTCATCGGGAGCATGAGCTTCCTCGACCATTGTTATCGTGTGGCCAGGCGGGGTAAGCGCCGCCAGAAGAGGAAGATTCACCCTCTGCAGCTTGAACGGGCTGGAAATGGTGTCTTCACGTTGTTCATGCGGTGCGATAAGTTTTATTTTCATGTTTTCACTTCTCCAAAATCACTTGCCATAAAACCAACCAGCATCAATTTGTCAAACCTTCTCAACAGGTTATGGGACGGGGACAGGAGGTCCGAGTGATGGCGCGAAGGGGATGCCCATCAGGTGCCCTCCTCCCATTTGGTGGCGATTATGCCCATGATGAAGACCACGGACGCGAAAACCCCTATGATCGCGGAGTGTCTCAAGGCGGCCATGTTGTCGACAAATACCATGGATGCCCGGAGCCCCTCGTTCACGTAGTACAGAGGCAGTATCCTGGCGAGCGTCTGCAAGAAGCCCGGCATCATCTCGATGGGGAAGAAGCTTCCCGAGAGGAACATCATCGGAAACATGATGGCGTTTGCCGCGGCGGCGGCACTCTGCGCCTCCCTCACGAACCGGGTGAGGATCATCCCGATTCCGACGAACGCGAAGACGTCCAGCACAATGAACACGGGAAGCCAGGCGTTTATCTGCAGGCTGACGTGAAACACGGCGTAGCTCACCAGCAGCATCGCAATCGTGGATATGACCGCGAGGATGAACTGGTACAGGATGTTCGCCAGTATCCAGTCGGTACGGGTGATCGGCGTGGTGGACAGCTTCCTGATGACACCCTTCTGCCGCAGCTCCGTGTTCAGGTTCACCGTGCCGAAGAGGCTCGCTGTCATCACCGCCATCGCGATGATGCCGGGGATGAAGAACTCGATGAACCGGTACTTCTTCGTGAGGATCGATGTTTCCGCGGACCGGATGAAGGGCGGCTTCCCGGACATCCCCTGGTTTATCCCGGCGATCACCGAGTTCAGGATCTCCATCTTCGTGGCCACCGAAGTGGAACTGGGGTCGTATATGTACGTTATGGTAACGGATGCATTGAGGTCGTCGCGCATCATCCTCTGCATGAGGGACTTTTCGTAGCCTTCGGGAAGAACGAGGACAAGGTTCAGCTTGTTGTTCTTGGCGTAGTGCTTTGCGTCGATGGCGGGTTCGACCTTGGTTACCTTGAACTTCCCGTTGACCTCGAGGGTCTTGACGAGCTGCGCCGAGGAGTCCGTGTGGTCGAGGTCCTGTACGTACAGGTGAAAACTCACCTTTTCCTGGTCCATGAAAATGGTGCCGAACACGAGGATCAGGATGATCGGGAACGCTATCGTGAAGAACATAGCGGTCCTCTCGCGGTAAAAGCTCTTGATGCTCACGACGAGATTCGCGCCGACGACGCGCGGGTTCATTCCGCCCCCCCTCCCCCGGCGGGGCCTTCGCGAAGCACCTCGCCGGTGAGCTTAAGGAAGACCTCTTCGAGGTTGGGCTTGCGGACGTCCAGGCTGTGCAACGACATCCCGGCGTCCTTGATGGCGTTCAGCATCTTCTGGACGTCGTCCGCGTGCTCCACCCTGACCTTGAGGTTGTCGTGGTGGTCATGGAGCGGCTCGAAACCCATCTTCCGTACGATTTCAAAGGCTTTTTCATCGACGAACTGTAGCGTGAGGACCAGATAATTCGCGTTGCTTTCTATGAGCTCCCCGGGAGAGCCCCTCGCGATGATCTTCCCCTTCGAGATGATTGCGACCGTGTCTGCAAGAAGCTCGGCCTCCTCCATGTAGTGCGTGGTGAGAAATACCGTCGCCCCCTTCTTCTTCAGACCCAGCAGGACGTCCCACACCTCGCGCCTTGCGCGGGGGTCGAGACCGGTCGTCGGTTCGTCGAGGAACACGACCTCGGGGTCGTTCACGAGCGCGATCGCGATTCCAAGTCGCTGCCGCAACCCCCCGGAGAGGTTCTTGTAGTGCTCTTTGGTTTTGTCCTTGAGGTTCACGAGCTCGATCAGTCCGTCGACATCGGCGTCCCTGCGACGGAAAAGCCGCGCATAGAACTGCAATGTCTCCCGGACCGTTATCTTGTCGAACGAGCTGAACCCCTGCGGAAGTACGCCGATGCGGGGAACGATGTCGTGCTTTTTCTTCGTGACATCCATCCCCAGAAGGCTCACTTTTCCCGACGTGGGCGTGCGGATTGTATCGATGATCTCGACGGTGGTGGTCTTCCCGGCCCCGTTCGGGCCCAGCAGGGCGAAAACTTCGCCTTTCCGGACGGTAAACGATATGTCGTTGACCGCCAGCAAATCCCCGTAACGCTTCGTCAGTTTCTCGACTTCGATTACGTGTTCAGCGCGGTTCGTCATAAATCGGCGGTTCTTTTCTGTTTCGCCGCAGTTTGGCCAGTTCGTCGGCCACGGCGCTGACGGTGGCGCGGATTTGCGCCTCGCTGTGATTCGTGGTGATGAAGAAGCGCAGGCGGGCGGAGCGGTCGGGCACTGCCGGGGGCAGAATCGGGTGGACATTGATGCCGCGGTCGAACAAGGCGCGTGACAGGCGCAAGGCCTTGACCGGGCTTCCTACGATGACCGGGACCACGGGCGTGCCGGCCGCCGAACCGGTGTCCAGGCCACGCTCCCTGGCCAGTTTCAGGAACAGCGTCGCCAACTCGCGCAGCCGGGCCACGCGCCACGGCTCGCGCTGGAGGATCGTCAGGGCGGCCAGGGCCGCAGCGGCGCTGGGCGGAGAGAGACCCACGCTGTAGACGAACCCCGGGGCGGTGTACTTGAGGTACTCGACAAGCTCGGTCGAGCCGGCGATGTACCCGCCGCAACTTGCCAGCGACTTGGAGAGCGTGCCCATCCACAGGTCGACGTCGGAGCGGGCCACGCCCCAGTGCTCGCCGAGGCCCCGGCCGGTCGCCCCAATGGTGCCCAGCGAGTGCGCTTCATCGACCAGAAGCAGCGTCTTGTGCTTTTTCCTGAGTTCCAGGAAGCGTGGCAGTTCGGGGAAGTCGCCATCCATGCTGTACACGCCCTCGATGGCGATCAGCACGCGGCGATAGCGGTGGCGTACTTCGGACAACAGGATGTCGAGGGCCTGCCAGTCGTTGTGGGCAAAGGCGCGATGCGTAGCGCCGGCAAGCATGGCGCCCTGGACGATCGAATTGTGGGCCAGAATATCGTGGAGGATCAGATCGTCCGGCCCGAGCAGGTGGCCGATGGTGGTGACGTTGGTGGCATGGCCGGAGACGAAGACGATCGCGGCCGGGGTGGCCAGGAAGGCGGCCAGGGCCTGCTCCAGGTCACGATGCACCTGCTTCTCGCCGGAGACCAGGCGACTGGCGCCGGCGCTGGGGCCATAGCGGTCGATCGCGGCCTTGGAGGCTGCGGCGACCTCCGGATCGTGGGCCAGGCCGACGTAGTCATAGACGCTGAAGTTGACGAACTGGCGCCCATCGATGCAGGGAGCGCTTCCGGCTCCACCCTGGTCAACGCGGAAATACGGGTTATCGCCACCCGCGGCCTGCAACATGCGCTTCTGACGTTTCAACTCGCCGTACTCGGGGAAGCGGACAAAATCATAATATTCGGGCGGGATCCGGTCGGCTGGAACATCGGGCCTGGGGCCATCGATCAGGTGCTTCTGCACGGCTTGGACCAGATCCTCCAGCGTCCGGGCCTGGCTGAAGACCGTTTCGGGCAGGCAGCCGGCGAAGGTCTTCTCCAGATGGGCCACGAGGGAAAGGCGCTGCAGCGAATCCAGGCCAAGGGCGGCAAGGGGTGTGTCCGGTGTCAGGTCGGGCAAAGCTGCGCCGGACAAGGCGCGGGCGTGCTGGCGGACGGCAGCCAGAGCGGCCTGCCAGGAGCGCGAGGCGGGACCCGCCGGGGAAGACCCCGCGTCTTCGGCTTCAGGGCGGAGGACGGCGCTCGGGCCGGCAGGGTCGACCGGCAAACCACAATGTTCGGCGAGGGCCTTGAGTTCCCCGGCGAGGAATGCCGCGCGACAGGCATGGCGCTGGATCTTGCCGCTGGAGGTCCTGAGAATCGTACCGCTGCGCACCAGCACGATCGCATCCAGAACCAGGCCATGTTCATCGAGCACCGCTCGGCGGATCGCATCCAGCGCCGGCGTCAAATCCTTCTCACCCCTCCTAGCGACCTCCTGCACCAGAACCAGGCGCTGGCGGCCGTGATCGTCCGCGACGAAAGCGGCCCCATAGCCGGATTCCAGCAGCGGGTGGCTACCGCGGGCGGTGGCCTCGATATCCTGCGGATAGCGGTTCATGCCGCGAACGATGATCAGGTCGTCCAGCCGGCCGGTGACGTAGAGTTGGCCCTCGCGCATAAAGCCCAGGTCGCCGGTCCGCAGAAACGGGCCTCCGCCCATGTCGCGCAACCGGGCATCGAAGGAACGGCGGGTCTGGCCGGGCTTGTGCCAGTAGCCCTGACCGACCGACGCGCCGGCAACCCAGATTTCGCCCACGCGGCCGGAGGCCCCCTCCGCGCGGCTGTGCGGGTCGACGATCACCACGCGTAGACCGCTGACGGGCGATCCGCAGGCCACCAGGCGACGAGCCTGCGGCGCATCGTCGGGCACGGGCTCCACGCGGTTCTCGGTCAGCGCCGTCTCGCGGAAGGTCCCGACGGTCGCTCCGCTGCCGCGCCTCGGGCCGCAGACCATGAGCGTCGCCTCCGCCAACCCGTAGCAGGGATAAAAGGCGCCGGGTTTGAAGCCGCAGGGGGCGAACGCGGCGGCGAAGCGTTCGAGCGTTCCGGGTTCAATGGGTTCGGCGCCGACGAAGGCCAGGGCCCAGGAGGAGAGGTCGAGGGTGGCACGCTGCTCGTCGGTGATCTTGCGAACACAAAGATCGTATGCGAAGTTGGGCCCGCCGGAGATGGTGGCCCGGTACTTGCTGATGGCGGCCAGCCAGGTGAGGGGGTCCTGGAGGAACGTGGCCGGCGAGATGGAAACGTTTGTCGAACCGTTGAACACCGGGACCAGAACGCCGCCCACCAGCCCCATGTCATGGTACATGGGCAGCCAGAACACGCTGCTGTCCTCGTTCTGTATGCCGAAAGCCTGATGGATGGCGCGGATGTTGGCCATGAGGTTCCCGTGACTGACCATGACGCCCTTGGGCCGGCTGGTCGAGCCGGAGGTGTACTGGAGCATGGCCAGCGTGTCGGGGGCGAGGGCCGGTTCTTTCCAGCGCCCGGCCAAGGCGTCGGGAATCTCGTCGGTGGCGAGCCACGAGAACTGGGAGGAAGGGACCTCTTGACCGCTGTTTTCCGCTTCCATCATGGCTTGGAACTGAGCCGCGCCCGAGGCGTTGCTCAGGGCGATGCGGGCCCCGGCATCGGCGGCGACGGCCTGGAAGCGCTCGAGCATGCGGTGGCGATGCGGCGGGTAGGTCGGAACCGCCACGCAACCGGCGTACAGGCAGCCGAAGAATGCCGCAATGAAGTCGAGGCCGGGCGGATAGACCAGCAGTGCGCACTGGCCGGCAAAGCCCATGTCCTGCAAGCAAGCCGCGATCGCTCGGGCTCGCCGATCGAGCTGTGCGTAGGTCAGACTGGCGTGATCGGCCTGGCCGTTGAGCAGATGGACGCAGGCCGGTTGCCGCGGGCGCTCGTCGGCGTGGCGGCGCAGCACCCGGATCAGGTGGCCGGGAAGCTGATGCGGACGAATGTGGATTCGATCCTGAATCGACACGGCTCGGGGTCTCCCGGAGGTATTTGTCATGATGTCATCTTACTAGAATAACCGATGTGAGTTCTTGGTCCTCGATGCCTCGGGGAATGCAAGGCGGCGATGGAAAGCCACGTCCCGCCCTGGGGCAGCGAACGGACCGTGATTGGCCGGCGGTCGGCCATGGGAAAGTACTCCAGAGCTTTCCCCGATAAGCGCACGGAAAAGGCAGGCCCGCCTTCCTCTGCTGCCGATGGATAGACATGGATGTCCCGCGGGCTCACAAGATGGAAGGCGCAGCCCAGCGCCTTCGCGACGGCTTCCTTGACAGACCAGAGAAGCGCCGCGGCCTTGGCCATGTCTCCGCCTGCAAACTCCAATGCCTGGGAAAGCTCCTGTGCGTGGAAGACCCGGTGCACGGGGTAGCCTTCCTGGAATTCGGCGCTTCCGGCCACATCGATTCCGATATCCGACGCGTCGCCGCAGAGGGCGGCCCAGACTTCTTCGCCCGCCGTGCTGAAGGAGATGGACGGGCCCCGGTGTTCTCCCACCAGGAGATGGGGCCGGCCCAGCGGATCGTGGACCAGCCGAATCGGGAGTGCGGCCCGGTTGGAGAAAAGGTGTTCCCAGAGGATGGTGACGAGCCTGCGACGGTTTTCCGTCCAGCGGGTTACGCATCCGGTGGAGGTTGCGGAGTTCCCTG
>Ga0209797_10002019_pt1 | contig 10250 bp, 8 predicted proteins | sample DOMMetBare3Fresh_2_FD_187472 | JGI IMG/M metagenome (GOLD analysis project Ga0209797, IMG submission 187472) | Wetland sediment microbial communities from St. Louis River estuary, USA, under dissolved organic matter induced mercury methylation -... | ecosystem: Environmental > Aquatic >...
GCAGGCCACCGGGTTCGTCGTCGATGCCGCGCGCGGGCTGATCCTGACGAACAGGCACGTGGTGACGCCGGGGCCGGTCACCGCCGAGGCGGTGTTTCTGAACCGCGAAGAGGTGCAGCTGTATCCGGTGTATCGCGACCCGGTGCATGATTTCGGCATTTATCGCTACGATCCCAGCAAGCTGCGTTACATCAAGCCGCAGGCCCTGCCGTTGTATCCCGAAGGCGCGCAGATCGGCCGTGAAATCCGCGTGGTCGGCAACAATGCCGGCGAGCAGCTTTCCATCCTGCAGGGCACGATCGCCAAGCTCGATCGCCCGGCGCCCGAGTACGGCGTCGGCAAATATAACGACTTCAACACCTTCTACCTGCAGGCCGCCTCGGGCACGTCCGGCGGGTCCTCGGGTTCGCCGGTCATCGATATCGCGGGCCGCGTCGTCGGCCTGAACGCGGGCGGCGCGACCGGCGCAGCGTCCAGTTTCTACCTGCCGTTAGGTCGCGTGAAGCGCGCGCTGGACCTGATCCAGCAGGGCAAGCCGGTGTCGCGCGGCACGCTGCAGGTCGTGTTCACCTATGCGCCCTACGATGAATTGCGGCGCCTGGGGTTGGACAGCGCGACCGAAGAGGCGGCGCGCAAGCTGCTGCCCGACGCGACCGGCATGCTGGCGGTGAGCGAAGTGCAACCCGGCTCCGAGGCTTTCGCGGCGCTGCAGCCCGGCGACATCCTCACTCGCGTGGCCGACCAGATGGTTACGCAGTTCGAGCCGCTGTCGCAGATCCTGGATGCGCGCGTCGGCGAAAAACTCAACCTGACGGTGCTGCGCGGCGGCACGCCGGTCAAGGCCGTGTTGTCGGTGGGCGATCTGGGTGCGATCACGCCGGCGAGCTATCTCGAGATCGGCGACAGCATCGTGCACACGCTGTCCTGGCAGCAGGCCCGTCATTTCAATCTTCCGGTGCGCGGCGCCTACGTCGCCAACCCGGGCTACTGGCTGACCGCCGCGGGCGTGCCGCGCGGCGCCGTCATCACCGCGCTCGGCAACGTCGACATCGCCAACATCGAGGATTTCGAACGCGAGATCAGCAAATCCGGCGATGGCGACCGGGTTACGATCCGCTTCTCCACGATGGATGATCCTAACGGCGGCCAGCTGCGCTCGGCGCGCGTCGACCGGCGCTGGTTCCTCGCGCGTCATTGCGACCGCGATGATGTGGCCGGCACCTGGCAGTGCCGGCCGCTGGCTGTGGCCCCGCCATCCAAACCAGCGACCGCCGGCACGACCAGTTTCGGCAAGGCCACCGATCCGCGCGCTGTGCGGCTGGCGCCGTCACTGGTCGGCGTGAACTTCGACATGCCTTATTCGATTTCAGGCATCACCGACCGCAATTACTACGGCACCGGCTTGTTAGTCGACGCCGCGCGCGGCCTGGTCGTGGTCGACCGCAACACCGTGCCTGTCAGCGTCGGCGATGTGCGCCTGACCTTCGCGGGCACGCTGGAAGTACCCGGCAAGGTCGAGTACGTGCACCCGCTGCACAATTTCGCCGTGGTGTCATTCGATCCGAAACTGATCGGCGCCACGCCGGCGCGCGCCGCCGCGCTCGCGAAGCGTGATTTCCCTACGGGCGAACCGGTCTGGGTGGTGGGTCTCGGCCGCGACGGCGAACTCAAGGTCCGGGAAACCCAGATCGGCGACATCGAACCGATCACGCTGCCGTTGTCGCGCACCCTGCAATTCCGCGACAGCAACATCGAGGGCGCCTCACTGACCACGTCAGTCGGCACCGAGGACGGCGTCATCGTCGACAAGAAGGGCGAAGTGCTCGGCATGTGGTCGAGTTTCGCGTTTGAGAACGGCCGCGAAATGCAGCAGCTTTCCCGTGGTATCGCCATCGATATCGTTGCCGACATGATCGACCGGCAGCGTGCTAACAAACCGCTGCATTCGCTGGACGTCGAGTTCGCAACCGCGCCGCTGTCCAGCGCCGCGCGCCTCGGGCTGCCGGCCGCCTGGCTGAAGCGTATCGAGGCGGCGGGCCCGACCGAACGGCAGGTCCTGACCATCACGCGCATGGTCGGCGGCTCGGATGCATTCCGGAAACTGCGGCAGGGCGACCTGTTGCTGGCGATCGACGGCGCGCTGATGACACGGTTTCGCGAAGTCGAGCGCGCCGTGGCGGACAAGGACTCCGTCAAGGTGACTGTGTGGCGCGACAATTCGGAGCGCAATTTCGACATCCGCACTACCGAGCTCAACGGCGTCGATATCGATCGCCTGGTCATGTGGGCCGGCGCGACGCTGCAGAAGCCGCATCGCGCGATGCTGGCGCAGCGCGGCATGCCTGCCGAGGGCGTTTACGTCGGCTATTTCGCCTACGGTTCGCCGGCAACGCGCTATGGCCTGTTTCCCGGCCGCCGCATCGTCGAAGTGGACGGCGTCGCGACGCCCGATCTCGACACGTTCCTGCGCGTCGTGGCCGGCAAGGCGGAGCGGGACGCCGTGCGCCTGCGCACCATTGCCTGGAATAATGCGCCGGACGTCATCACCCTGAAGCTCGACCAGCACTATTTTCCAACCTATGAATTGCGTCGGGGCGCCGCGGGTTGGGAGCGCAAAGAGCTTGATCCCTGATAGCCCGGCAATCGCGCCCGCAATGCTGGCGGACGCGGTGGCGCGTTTGCGCGCCGGTGAGCTGGTGGCGTTTCCGACCGAGACGGTTTACGGCCTCGGCGGCGACGCCAGCAATCCCGAGGCCGTGCGGCGCATTTTTGCGCTGAAGGGCCGGCCGTCGAGCCATCCACTGATCGTGCACCTGCCGGACGTCAGCCATCTCGGGCGCTGGGCCGCGAGCGTGACTCCCGCGGCCGATTTGTTAGCCCGGAAATTCTGGCCCGGCCCCCTGACACTGATCGTCGACAAGGCCGCACATGTCAGCCCGCAGATTACCGGCGGGCAGGACAGCATCGGGCTGCGCGTGCCCGCGCATCCGCTGGCCCAGGCGCTGCTCAGGGCCTTTGGCGGCGGCATCGCCGCGCCCAGCGCCAATCGTTATGGGCATCTGTCGCCGACAACCGCGGCGCATGTGCGGCGCGAATTCGGCGCCGGCGTGCCGCTGGTGCTGGACGGCGGCGCCTGCGCGGTCGGCATCGAGTCGACGATCGTCGATGCGCGCGGCAACGACGTCCGCATACTGCGGCCCGGGATGCTGGGCGCCGACACCATCGCCGCGGCGCTGCGGCACGTGCCGGGCGTGCGCCTGGTCGAGGGCGCCGCTGCGGATGCGCCGCGGGTCCCGGGTTCCACGGCGGCGCATTACGCGCCGGCGGTGCCGCTGTCGGTGTCAGGCCGGGAGGCGCTGCTGGGACTGCTCGAGTCGCCCACGGGCGCCGCGAAGCGCGTTGCCGTGATCGCGCGTACGCCGCCGCCGGCGGCGCTGCGCGCCCGGGTCGATAGTGGCGCGCTGGTCTGGTCGACGATCGCCGGTGACGCCGCGGCGTATGCGCATGACCTGTACGCCGTGCTGCACGACCTCGAAACCCGCGGTGTCAGCCGCATCCTGGTCGAGGAGCCGCCATCGAAACCAGAATGGCAGGCGATTCGCGATCGCCTGCAGCGCGCCGCGCATGACGCCCGCTAACGCCGGCATTTCCGGACGCATGGTGCTGCTGCTGGCTGCAGCGATATTCATCAACTATATCGACCGTGGCAGCCTGGCGCTCGCGAGCCCGCTGCTGAAGGACGAACTGCAGCTCTCCAACTCGGAGATGGGCATTTTATTCGCGGCGTTCTTCTGGTCCTATGCGCCGCTGCAGCCGCTGGCGGGCTGGATCGCGCAGCGCTTCGACGTACGCCATGTGCTGGCGGCGGGGCTGGCGTTGTGGGCGCTGGCGACGCTGCTGACGGGATTCGCGACCAGCTTCGTCATGATTTTCTGCCTGCGCCTGCTGTTAGGTATCGGTGAAAGCGTGTCGTATCCCTGTAACGCGAAAATGCTCGCGCAGCGCGCCACCGTGCAGCAGCGTGGCCGCGCTAACGGATTTATCGCCGTGGGCCAGGCGCTGGGACCCACCTGCGGCACGCTGCTCGGCGGATTCATCATGGCGCGGTACGGCTGGCGCGCCATGTTCATTGTGTTTGGCGCGCTGTCGCTGCTGTGGCTCATTCCCTGGCGTATGGCGACCCGCGACGCGGCCGCGACCGGCTCGCTGCCGGGAATGCAGCCGGTCAGCTACCGTGCGCTGCTGCGCGAGCGCGCCTTGTGGGGCATCGGGATCGGGCACTTCTGCGGCAACTACGCCTATTACTTCATGCTGACCTGGCTGCCCCTGCTGCTGGTCAAGACCTATGGCTTCAGCATCCAGAAAATGACGGTCATCGGCGCCGGCGTTTATGCGGTGCATGCCGTGGTCGCGGCTGCTGCTGGCTGGCTTGGCGATCGCCGCATCCGGGCCGGGGCCGATCCGCACAGCGTCTGGAAGCCGATGATCGTCACCGGCATGTGCGGCGCGGCAGCAACGATGGCCTTGTGCACCGTCACCGGTCCAACGCTGACGATCGTGATGTTGTTTGTCACCGGCGTGTTTTTTGGCCTGCAGAGCCCGAGCCTCGGCGCAATCTCGCAGACGCTCGGCGGACCGCGTGCCGCAGGTCAATGGATGGGCGTCCAGAACCTGCTGGCTAACATGGCGGGCGTGCTGGGACCGGTGATCACCGGTGTCGTGATCGATCGCACCGGCAGCTTCTACTGGGCGTTCGTCATCGCGGCCGTGGTCACGCTGGCCGGCGCGTTCGCCTTCGGCATGATCATCCGGCGCGTCGAGCCCGTCGCCTGGCCCGTGCGTAGCTAACAACAGAGGGACCCGGTGTGACCGACATCTTCCTGTCCTATAGTCGTACCGACCAGGCCCGCGCCAGAGTTTTCGCGCAGGCATTCGAGCAGCAGGGTTTCAAGGTATGGTGGGATGTCGGGCTGCGCACGGGCGAGGCCTACGATGAAGTGACGGAAGCCGCGCTGCGCTCGGCCAAGGCTGTCGTGGTGCTGTGGTCGAAAACGTCTGTAGCCTCGCGCTGGGTTCGCGCCGAGGCGACGCTGGCGGACCGGAACAAGACGCTGCTGCCCTGCATGCTCGAGCCTTGTGATCGTCCGGTCATGTTCGAACTGACACAGACGGCGGATCTGTCGGGCTGGACGGGCGCCGTTGACGACCGGGCCTGGCTCGCGTTCCTGGCGGACGTCACGCAGTACGTGACGGGTGACAGGTCCGTGCGGCCGCCCGCGGCCTCGGTCGGCGCAATTGCGAATGCGTCACCACCGCTGCCGGGCAAGCCATCCATTGCAGTGATGCCATTCGCGAACCTGTCCGGCGACCCCGAGCAGGACTACTTCGTGGATGGCATGGTGATCGAGGTCGTGGAAGCGCTGTCGCGCATCAGGTCGATCTTCGTCATCGGCGGCGGCTCGACGCTGTCGCTGAAGGGCAAGGCCGTCAGTCCTCAGGATGTCGGGCGCCAGTTCGGCGTTCGCTATGTGCTCGAGGGCAGCGTACGCAAGGCCGGTGGCCGCGTCCGGATCGGCGTCCAGCTGACCGACGCTGCGGACGGCATGCAGGTCTGGACGCATCGCTTCGAAGAGACACTCGACGACGTCTTCGTCCTGCAGGACCGGGTCGCACTGGGCGTCGCGGGCAAGATCGAGCCGACGGTGGAACAGGCGGAAATTCGCCGCTCGTCCGCGCGCCCGACCGAGAGTGTCAGCAGCTACGATCTTTACCTGCGCGCGGTGCCCGTGTTCCGCGTTTTCTCGAAGGATGCGACGCTGCAGGCGCTCGAGTTGCTGGATCGCGCAATCGCGCTCGACCCTAACAACGGCCAGGCGCTGGCACTTGCGGCCTCCTGCCATCGCACCATCGTCCTCTATGGGTGGTCGGATGATCCAGAAGGCAGCCGGCGGCTGGGTCTGGAGATGGCGGGTCGCGCCCTGCAGGCCGCCGCGGAGGATGCGACCTTGCTCGCCAGCGTCGCTAACGACCTCGCATTCCTGAGACAGGATGCGCGCGCCGCCGTGCCGATCGTTGATCGCGCCATTACCTTGAATCCCGGGTCCGCGAACGTCTGGTTCAACAGCGGTTTCGTCCGGCTGTTAGCTGGCGATCTGGATGGCGCGGTCGAGCACCTCGAGACCGCAACGCGGCTGGACCCCACCGGGCCGAGCCGCGGTGCGCGCATGCTGTACACGGCCATGGCGCGCTTCTATCAGGGGCGTTTCAACGAGGCGGTGACGTTATTGAAAGAGCGCAATCTGATGTCGGAAAGCCCCGGCTGCTACGCCTACCTGGCGGCAAGCTACGGGCAGTTGCAGGACCGGCCTGCGGCCCGCGAGGCGCTCAGCCGTTTCCAGGCTCTGACACCGCGACCCATCGAAGCAATGATACGCGCGGTCGCGCTCGACCCGGCGCAGCTCAAAATGGTTCTGGATGGAATCGCCGTTGCCAATGATTCGCCGTGAGCTGATTCGGCGATTCCTGAAACGCGGCTTCACATCAGAGCCAGCAACGCAAAAACACCGATCGCTGTTAGCATTGACCAACCGATGTGCTTGCCGCGTGTCACAACGCCGTCGAACAAGCCAACCGCCACATGAATGATGCCGATCCCGCCGATCAGCACCGGGTCAAAGTATCCCGGAATAAAAGCGGCCCGCAGCAGCAGCAACGTCTGCCCGATCCACAGTACCGACGTCAAATGCCAGGCAAAACGGACTACCTGTTTGGCCAGCATGCGGGACATGACGCCATCGTTTGACGCGACCAAAGGCCCGATCAGGCGCCGCTCGCCGAAGTAGCTGTGGGTAAAGGCCGTGACCAGAGTCAGCAGTGCCGCCACAACCAGAAAAATTGGTGTCAAAAGCGTTTCGCCAGGCGAGCCTGGACGACGAAGCCAATCCAGGACGGTACCGCTACGAAGGCGCAGGGAATTGCTAGCACAAAAGGTACCGCGCCGGCGGGCGAGTCGGGCGCAGTCCGCATCAGGTAGTAGAAAAGTGCCGCCATGACAATGAACGCAATGGTGGAAGTAATTGCGACAGTACGGAGAACTCGCTGATACCGAAGCCGCTGGTTGGGCTGCTCCGCCGTGACTGCGAGCCAGGTGATGACACCGATCACCGCAAAAACAATCAACGCTGTCATAGTCATGGGTATGATCCTTGGCGGGAATAATACGCGTATCTTCGCTTGGTTTTGAATTGCTTCCAGTGCGGGATCAGCCGGGGTTAAACATGCGCTTACATCCACGGAACTCCAGGTTCAATGCTGTGTTGACCGCGCTGGCCGTTAGCGAGCGGCGCGATGGCTGGATACGTGCCCAACCCGCCGCCACCACACCCACCGGAACCTTTTCGGCGCAGTCAAGACCATCCTGATCGCCGACGTCGTGATGAGCCTGGACAACACGCTGGCGATTGCCGCCGTGGCCAAGGGCGATATGACACTGCTGATCATCGGCCTGTTACTGTCGGTGCCGTTGATCGTGTTAGGCAGCACGATCATCATGAAGTTCATGGACCGGTTTCCCGTGGTGGTGTACATCGGCGCCGGATTGATTGCCTGGACCGCCGGCGAAATGATCGATTCCGATGCGGCGGTGCGACCCTACCTGCCGTCCGTGTTCCATGAGACCTACTGGCTGCCGCTGGTGCTCACTGTTCTTGTGGTCGGCTACGGCTGGTTGCACAACCGGCGCGCCGGCCACAAGGCGCGTGATGTGCTGGCAGCGGATGTGCACGCGGCGCAGCGGATCGAGGACAGGATCAATTGATCCAGCCGTCATTCGCGTCGCCATCACAACGAGCGCAGCGAATTGATGGTTGAGCAGTCCTGTTCTTGAGCGGTTGTCCCGTCGTGCGCCTCTGGCCAACGGCGCCGGACTGGTGGATCATCGCGCGGCCATCCACATTTCGGAGCCGACCGTGACATCTACCTCCATCCCGCGCGCGGCGCTCGCCGCACTGGTCATACTTGCTGCGCTCGCACCCGGCCGCGCCGCCGTCGCTGCCGATGCCACGACAATCGCGCCCGTGCCACCGCGCGAGCGCGAGGCACTCTTCCGCAGCATCGACGCCGCCGCGCCGCAGTCAGTGGCGCTGCTCGAGGAACTCGTGAACCTCAATTCAGGCACGTTCAACGTCGCCGGCGTGCGGCAGGTCGGTGAGCGTCTGCAGCGTGAGTTCCAGGCGCTTGGCTTCACGACGCGCTGGGTCTCGATGGACGCGGTCGGCCGTGCGCCGCACCTGGTGGCCGAACGCCGCGGACGCAAGGGCCGCCGCCTGCTGCTGATCGGCCACATGGACACCGTGTTCGAGCCGTTCAGTCCGTTCCGCAGACTGGTACGCAACGGCGAGCGCGCCACCGGGCCCGGTGCGTATGACATGAAGGGCGGACTGGTGGTAATGATCGAGGCGCTGAAGGCGCTGCAGGCTCAACGCGCGCTCGACGATCGGACCATCACGGTATTCATCACCGCAGACGAGGAGTTTTCGGGCGAACCCACCAGCGTATCGCGGGCGGAATTCATCGAAGCCGGCAAACGTGCCGACGCCTCGCTGTGCTTCGAGTCTGCAATCAGCATCGACGGTCGCGACTATGCCTCCACCGCGCGCCGCGGTTCCACCGACTGGCGCCTCGAAGTGGAGGGCACCGCGGCGCATTCGTCCGGCGTGTTTCGTCCCGACGTCGGCGACGGCGCGATCTTCGAGATCGCGCGGATCATCAACCGCTTCCACGACGAACTGCGCGAGCCGAACCTGACCTACCACCCCGGCATGATCGTCGGTGGCGGCGGCGCGAAACTCGATGCTAACGGCACCGCGACCGCAACCGGACGGATCAACATCGTCGCCGCCGACGCGCGCGCCATCGGCGACATCCGCGCGCTGACGCCGGAGCAGCTGGAGCGCGTCAAGCAGAAGATGCAGGCGATCGTCGCGGCCGGCCTGCCGAAGACACGCGCAAAGATCACGTTCAACGACCTGATGCCGCCGATGGCGCCAACGCCCCGCAACAAGGTGTTGCTCTCGCAGTATTCGGCGCAGAGCGAAGCCGCCGGTCTCGGGCCGGTGCTCGAGCTCGATCCGATGCAGCGTGGCGCCGGCGACTCGGCCTTCGTGTCGCCGTACGTCGCCACCATCACCGGCCTGGGCATGGTCGGCACGGGCAGCCACACCGTCAACGAGACGGCCGAGCTGCCGAGTTTGCAGAAACAGGCGAAACGCGCCGCCTTGCTGATTCGGGCGCTGACCCGGAAGACATGAGCTGTGGATCGCAGAGCTTCGACAAGACTGATGATTGGACGACGGTACGTAATCACATCAGCGTTGCAGGCCGCGGTGGCACTGGCGCTCTCGCCGCCAGAAGGCATGGCGCAGGGCCTGACATCCTATCCGGTGACCCGGGAGATAATCGGGCGATCCCGCGAAGCGGAAATGCAGGCCCACCGCCGCTACGCGGCTTTTTCCCAACAAGCGAAAGCGGACGGGTACCCCGGCATTGCGTACCTGTTCACCGCGCTGGCCGCGGCGGAGCTGATCCATGGCCAGAATTTCGAGAAGGTCCTGACAGGTCTCGGGGTCGTGCTAACGACGGTGGCGGCGCGCGAGATCCAGGTCGGGACCACGCAGCAGAATCTCATCAAGGCAGCGGCAGATGAGCTGGAGTCGGTTTACACGTTTTATCCGGACATTTTGCGACAGTTGAAGCCCGAAGGACTCAAGGACGCAGTCACGATTACGACCTACGCGTGGGACACCGAGAAACAGCACCTCAAAATCCTCAAGTCGATCCAGCGATGGACGCCGAAGCATTTTGAAGCGGTTGCCCGGAGTATCGAAAAAGAAACCGGCCAGTATTTCGTTTGCCAGATTTGTGGCGCCACCATGGTCAAGATGCCGCGAGGAAAGTGCCCGGTCTGCAAATTCCCTGCGGACAATTTGCACAAGGTCGAACCACCGGTCTAGGCACAGCGGGCAACACCGCGTCGACTTGGGGTCATTTCACGGCGGTGGACGCCGCGCCAACCTTTGCCGAACCTAACAACCATGCAAGGTAGGCCGCGGCCACGAGGTCGTAGCTCATGCAGAACATCGGCCACCACGACGGCACCCCGGGATTGTGGATGAGTCCCGCATGGAACAGGTCGAACACGCCATGTCCCGCCAGCCCCAACACGGCCCACCACAAGGAATTCCTGAATCCAA
>Ga0209797_10002020_pt1 | contig 10249 bp, 8 predicted proteins | sample DOMMetBare3Fresh_2_FD_187472 | JGI IMG/M metagenome (GOLD analysis project Ga0209797, IMG submission 187472) | Wetland sediment microbial communities from St. Louis River estuary, USA, under dissolved organic matter induced mercury methylation -... | ecosystem: Environmental > Aquatic >...
CTGGTGCCGCAGGTGACGGGCCTGGCGATGTCGCTCGGCCACATCTTCAACGGCGCCATCATCACCGAGCAGGTCTTCGGCTATCCGGGCATGGGCTCGCTTCTGGTCTCGGCGGTGCACGCCGGCGACTACAGCCTAGTGCTCGGCCTGGCGTCGGTGTCGATCGTCGCGGTGGCCTTTGCGGTGCTGCTGCTCGATCTGCTGTACCCCTTCCTCGATCCGCGCGTCAAGGTCAGCTGAACCATGTGGACCGTGCTGCGTGACCTGCTGCGCCACAACCGCGAGTTCGCTGCCGGCGTGTGCCTGCTCGGCATCGTCGGCCTGATCGCAGCGCTGTCGGCCCTGTCACCGTATTCGCCGCTGGACAGCTATGTCGTGCCGCGCCGCGACAAGTTCAACTTCGGCGCGGCACCCGACTTCGCAATCACGGGGTTCTACTACGAGGAGGGCGCGTTCGAGCCGATCCCGGTCGAGGTGCTCGACAAGCAGACGGGGAGGAAGACCACCCTCAAGGTGATCGGGATCCTGAAGGACACGGCACCGTTCGAGATGGTCGGGATCTCCACGTCGCAGGTGACGCTCGAGCAGGCCTTCCCGGGGCGCGTGCAGCCGACCATCCACTACTTCGCGACGGCGCCGGGTGTCGATCCCGAGGACACCGCGGCGAGGCTCGAGTCGGCCTTCCTCGCGAACGGCCTCGAAGCGCAGTCGATCCACGAGGTCGTCGACGACACCGTTGCCGCCAGTACGACCTTCAACAGGCTGATCCAGGGCTTCATGGGCCTCGGGCTGGTTGTGGGCGTCGCCGCCCTCGGCGTGATCAGCGCCCGCGCGGTCGTCGAGCGCCGGCAGCAGATCGGCGTCCTGCGCGCGATCGGGTTCAGGCGGGAGATGGTGCAGGCGGCGTTCCTGCTCGAGTCCTCGTTCATCGCCCTGACCGCGATCGTCGTCGGCTCGGCACTCGGGCTCCTGCTCTCGTGGAACATCATCGACGACCAGCGCCGGCAGCCGAGCTGGGAGAACCTGACGCTGCACGTTCCCTGGCTCAACCTGGCGATCATCTTCGTCGCGGTCTACGTCGTCGCGCTGGCGGCAACGCTGCTGCCGGCGCTGCGGGCCTCCCGGATCAGCCCTGCCGAGGCGCTTCGGTACCAGTAGGCCGGTCGGCCGCCCGCGCGTGACGTAGGCTCTCGGTCGCCGACGCGCGGAGGGACAGGAGCCATGGAGAGGGACAGTGGACGCACGGAGCTACTCGACTACCGCTCCGAGTTCCCCATCCTGGAGCACACGACCTACCTGATCAACCACTCGCTGGCCGCCATGCCCGCGAAGGTCGAGGAGCGTCTGGCCGAGTACGCGCGGATGTGGCGGGAGCGCGGCATCCGCTCGTGGGGCGAGGGCTGGTGGACGATGCCGATGTCGGTGGGCGACCAGATCGGCCGCATCATCGGGGGGCCGCCGGGCTCGACCGTGATGCACCAGAACGTTGCCGTCGCCGAGGCGATTGTGCTGTCCTGCTTCTTCCCCATCGGCGAGCGCAACCGGATCGTGTACGAGCGGGCCAACTTCCCGTCGGTGCGTTACCTGTACCAGGCGCAGCCCGACCTCGAGGTCGTCGTCTGCGAGGACGAGGGCGCGATCGTCGACGCGATCGACGAGCGCACGCTGCTCGTCCCGATCAGCCATGTGCTCTTCAAGACGGGCGAGATCCAGGAGATCGAGCCGATCATCCGCCGCGCCCACGAGGTGGGCGCGCACGTGATCCTCGACTGCTACCAGTCGGCCGGCATCGTCCCCTTCGACGTGGCGGCGCTGAACGTCGACTTCGCGGTCGGCGGCTCGGTCAAGTGGCTGTGCGGCGGGCCGGGCAACGGCTGGCTGTACGTCCGGCCCGACCTGGCCGACCGGCTCGAGCCGACCTACACCGGCTGGCAGGCCCACGAGCGCCCCTTCGGGTTCGAGGAGGAGATGGAGTACGCGGCGGGGGCCGCGCGCTTTCTCTCCGGCACGCCGAACGTGCCGGCGCTCTACGCCGCCACTCCGGGCTACGACCTGATCGAGGAGGTCGGCGTCGACCGCATCCGCGCCAACTCGCTGCGGCAGACCCAGCTCCTGATCGACCTCGCCGACGCCGCCGGCTTCGAGGTGCGCAGCCCGCGGGACGCGTCACGGCGGGGCGGCACCGTGACCGTGCACGTGCCCGACTTCCCCGCCGTGCACAGGGAGCTGGCGGCGCGCGAGATCCTGTGCGACTTCCGGCCCGACGCCGGCATCCGGCTGGGGCCGCACTTCTTCACCTCCGACGACGAGCTGCGGCACGCGATCGAGCAGATCGCCGACATCGTCGAGAGCGGCGCTCACGTGCAGCATCTCGGCGCCGTCGCGCGCCACTAGAGACGCGTGGCGACGTCAGTCCCGCGAGGCTCGCCTCCCGCCTCCCGGGTCGGAACGGACGCGAGGGCGGGCATCGCGGCGTTCCTGCTCGGCGCCGCCGGCATGTTCGCGACCATGTACTCGACCCAGGCGATCCTGCCGGAGCTCTCGCGCACGTTCGGCGTCAGCCCCTCGCGGGCGGGGCTGTCGATCTCGGTGGTGGTGCTCGCCGTCGCGCTCGGCGCCTGGGTGTGGGGCCCCGTCTCGGACCGGGTGGGGAGGACGCGGGCGATCCGGCTCGCGAGCTGGCTGCTCGTGCTCCCCACCCTGGGCGTCGCCCTCGCTCCCACATTCGGGCTGCTCCTCGCCTGCCGGGCGCTGCAGGGTCTCTGCATGCCGGGCCTGCTGGCCGTCGCGGCCCCCTACGTCGTGGAGGCTCTCGTCCCCCGGGTGGGGGCCCGCGCGATGGGGTGGTACGTCGCGTCGCTCGTCGCCGGAGGGCTCGTCGGACGTGTCGGCGTGGCGCTCGTCGCCGGCCTCGTCGGCTGGCGGGTCGCGATCGGCCTGCTCGTGCTGCTGCCGCTGGCCGCCGCCCTCGGCATGCGCGGCTCCCTCCCCGAGTCGGGTCGCCCGGTGCGCACCGGCAGCGTCATGCGCGGCCTCGCCAACCGTCGCCTCTTCGGCGTCTCCGTCGCCGGCGGTGCGCTCTTCTTCACCTTCGTGGGCACGTTCACCTACATCGTCTACCGGCTCGAGGCGCCGCCCTACTCGTACGGGACGTCCGCCTCGAGCCTCGTCTTCCTGCTCTGGATCGCCGGGGTGATCGGCCCGCTGGCGGGGCGCGTGGCGGAGCGCCTCGGCTGGCGGCGGCTCGCCGGTGCGATGATCGCGCTGGCTGCGGCCGGCGTCGGCCTCACCTTCCTCTCGTGGCTGCCGCTGATCGTGCTCGGGCTCGCGTGCGTCGCGACGGCCATGTTCACCGGCTATACCGCGACGCAGCTCGGCGTCGGCGACGTGGCGCGCGCAGATCGGGGAGCGGCGAGCGCGCTCTACTTCAGCACGTACTACGGGGCCGGGGCGCTCGGTGCCTACGTCCCGGGCCTGGCCTGGGAGCACTGGGGCTGGCGAGGGGTCGCCGTGCTCGGGCTCGGATCTCTTGCGCTCGCGGCCGCGGCGCTCGCGCTCGCCGGGCAGGGCCGCTCGCGATCGACGGGGAAGAGGCTTACCATGCCCATGTGAGGCGTGCCGAGGTAGAGAGCGACAGCGTCCTCGCCCGGATCATCTCGACCGTCGCGTCGACACTCGAGCTCGACGAGGTGCTCCGGGCGGTGGTGCGGCTGCTCTCGGAGGCGAGCGCCGTGCACGCGTGCTTCGTGTACCTCGTCGACGACGACCGGCTCGTGCTGCGGGCTGCCGGAGCGCCGTACGAGCACCTGATCGACCGGATCGCCCTCGAGCGCGGCGAGGGTCTCGCCTGGTGGGCGGCCGAGCGGGGCGAGCCGGCGTTCATCCGAGACAACCTGCTCGCCGACCCGCGTACGAAATACGTGCCCGAGCTCGAGGAGGAGCACTTCCAGTCGCTCCTCTGCGTGCCGATCGCCGCGCGGGACGCCCGTGTGATCGGCGTCATCAGCGCTCACACCGAGGCGCCGCGCGAGTTCACGCAGGCCGAGGTCGACTTCCTCGTGACGAGCGCGTCGCTCGTCGCCGGAGCAATCGAAAATGCCCGGCTCTACGACGAGATGCGGGGCCGGGTGCGAGAGCTCGAGACGATCGCCGGGCTGGCAGAGGCGATCGCGCACGCCCGCACCCTGGAGGAGCTGATGCCCGAGGTGACGACGCGCGCGCACGACCTGCTCGGCGCTCGCGCCTGTCACGTCTACCTGCTGGAGCCCGGAAGCGAGGAGCTGAGCCTGCGAGCCTCGACGCCGCCGGATGCTGCGGCCCGTCCGACGCTCGGGCTCTCGGAGCTCGGGCCCGAGCTCGCCCGCGGCGGCCGGGCCTCCAGGGTGGCGGTGCCGCTGATCGCGGGCGACGAGCTGCTCGGGCTGCTGATCGGCGAAGGCAGCACGTCGGTCGATCTCGCGCGCGCCGTCGCGAGCCAGACCGCCGTCGGCATCAAGAAGATCCAGCTGATCGAGCGGCTGACCGAGAAGAACCTGATCAAGGACTTCTTCGAGGACATTGCCGCAGGCCGTGCCGGAGGGGACGTCGAGCGGCGCGCCGCCCGCCTTGGTTTCGACCTCGACCTGACCTACGTCGTCCTCGCCGCCGAGCCTGCCGACGACACGCTCGAGCCCGCCCTCGCGGCGCTGCTTCCCGGCTCGCTCTTCGACCGGCGCGGCATCACCCTCCGTGGGCTGCTGCGTGTCCCGGCCGGCGGTGTGGACCGCGTCGGCGCCGGCGTCCGCCGTGTGCACGCCGCCCAGGCGGCCCCTGTGGCGATCGGGCTCTCGAGCCCGTGCACAGGCGTCGGCACGTTCCGCGAGGGGTTCGAAGAGGCGCGGCAGGCGCTGCTCGGCACGGTCGTGCTCAAGCGTGAGGCGTCCGTGCTCGGGTTCGACGATCTCGGCGCCTACAAGTACATCCTCCGGATTGCGCTCGAGGGAGGCATCCGCGACGCAACGATCGAGTCGGTTTCGCGGCTCGCGGACTACGATCGCGAGCGCAGCGCCTCACTGCTCCCGACGCTCGAGGAGTTCCTGCACCGGCGCGGCAACATCAGCGCCACCTCCGAGGCGCTCTACGTCCATCCGAACACGCTGCGGCAGCGCCTGAGGCGGATCGGCGAGCTGTCGGGCATCGACCTGCGCCGTGACGACTGGCTGATGGTCGAGATCGCCGTCAAGCTCGTGCGCCTGCGGCTCGCGCTGGGCGCTTCGAACACACCTCTCGCGTAGACGGTGGAGGTTCGCTCTATGTCCTCCCGGACGTGTGGGTGATAGGAACCGCTGACCGAACGAGGAGGAGGACAGATGGCGAGCGACGCAACCCGGCTCGAGCAGATCCGCTCGACGATCGCGGACAGGGGAATCGAGTTCATCTTCGCGCAGTTCGTGGACATGTACGGACGGCCGAGCGCCAAGCTCGTGCCGGCCGCGCAGCTCGACGGGCTCGTCGAGGACGGCGCCGGGTTCGCCGGCTTCGCGGCCGGCGAGATCGGCCAGCTTCCGAGCGACCCTGACATCGCTGCCATCCCCGACCTGGACAGCTTCACCCTGGTGCCGTGGCAGCCGAACCTCGCGCGCTTCGCCTGCGACGTCACCGTCGAGGGCGCCGCGTGGCCGTATTGCCCCCGGACGATCCTGCGCAACGTGCTCGCCGGCGCGGCTCACCAAGGCTACGAGTTCAAGATCGGGATCGAGCTCGAGTACTTCCTCGTGCAGCTCAACGCCGACGGGACGATCGAGATCGCGGACAAGCTCGACACGCTCGAGAAGCCGTGCTACGACATGGCCGGCCTGACGCGCCAGTACGAGTTCCTGACGCGGGTCTCGAAGTACTGCAACGAGCTCGGCTGGGGGAACTACGCCAACGACCACGAGGATGCGAACGGCCAGTTCGAGCAGAACTTCGAGTACGACGACGCGCTCGTTACCTGCGACCGCGCCATCTTCTTCCGCTACATGGTGCACACGCTCGCCGAGCAGCACGGCGTGATCGCGACGTTCATGCCGAAGCCGTTCACGACGCTGACGGGGAACGGAGCCCACTTCCACATGTCGCTCTGGAAGGACGGCGTCAACGTCTTCCTCGACGAGGCAGACCCACGCGGGCTGGGGCTCTCGAAGCTCGCCTACAACTTCGTCGGCGGGCTGAAGGCGCACGCGCGGGCCTACAGCGCGCTCACGGCGCCGACCGTCAACTCGTACAAGCGGCTGAAGCCCGGCTCCACCTCGAGTGGCGCCACCTGGTCACCGGTCTGGATCTCGTACGGCTACAACAACCGCACGCAGATGCTGCGCATCCCGGCACCGGGGCGGATCGAGGATCGCACCGTGGACGGCTCCTGCAACCCCTATCTCGCCGCCGCGGCGGTGCTCGCCTCCGGGCTCGACGGGGTTGCGAACGGGCTCGACGCCGGGGAGCCGAACTCCGAGAACCTCTACAGCTTCTCCTACGAGGAGCTGACCGCGCGCGGGCTCAAGTCGCTGCCGGCGAACCTGCTCGACGCGGCCGGCGAGCTCGAGCGCGACGACGTGCTGCGGGCCGCGCTCGGCCGCACCCGGGAGGACGAGGAGTACGTCGACTACTACCTTCGGGTGAAGCGCGAGGAGTGGTTCCGCTACCACGAGCAGGTGACGCCCTGGGAGATCCGCGAGTACCTGACCCGCTTCTAGTCCATATGGAGCTTTGCTCTATACGGACTAGTGCAAGATTGTGGAAGAAGTCGCTTATTTCCTGGGGTAATGTGACTCGCGCCGGATATCGGACGTAGAGCTTATTGCTATAGGAGGGTCGATGTGCGGGATCGTCGGACTGTTCGCCAAGTCGCCTGAGATCGAGAGCGCGCTGGGGGTGCACCTCACCGCGATGCTGGCGCAGATGAGCAATCGCGGCCCCGACAGCGCCGGCGTCGCCGTCTACCGCGACCCGGCTGCGCCCGGCTCGAGCAAGCTGACGCTCTACTCGGCCGCTCCCCATCAGCACTGGGGCGCCGTCTGCGACGAGCTCGCCGATGCCTTCGGCGGCGAGCACGAGCCGAACGTCCGCGGCAACCACGCGGTCGTCGTCGTTGACGCCGACGCCGCGGAGGCGGAGGCCTGGGTGCGACACCACCGGCCGGAGCTCCGGGTCATGAGCGCCGGCAGGGTGATCGAGATCTACAAGGAGGTGGGGCGGCCGGAGGTGTTCGCCGAGCAGTTTCACCTCGTCGACCTCCAGGGGACGCACGCGCTCGGGCACACGCGCATGGCGACGGAGAGCCGCGTCACCACCGAGGGCTCGCATCCGTTCTCGACCGGCCTCGACCTCTGCCTCGTCCACAACGGCTCGCTCTCCAACCACAACACGCTGCGCCGCGAGCTGCGGCGCGAGGGGATCGAGTTCCAGACGGAGAACGACACCGAGGTCGCCGCCGGGTATCTCGCCTGGCGCCTGCGCGAGGGCGCGTCGCTCGAGCAGGCGCTCGAGGGCTGCCTCGACGACCTCGACGGCTTCTACACGTTTGCCGTGGGGACGGCCGACGGCTTTGCCGTCCTGCGCGACCCGATCGCGTGCAAGCCCGCGGTCCTGGCGGAGACGGACGAGTGGGTTGCGATGGCGTCGGAGTACCACGCGATCGCGGTCTTGCCGGGCGCCGACGAGGCTCGCATGTGGGAGCCGGAGCCCGGCGTCGTCTACGTGTGGGAGAAGGCGGCCGTCTGATGGTCGCCGACGCCGCTCTCGCCACCGAGGTCGTCGACCTCGCCGTGACGCCGCTGCGGGAGTTGAACCAGCGGCTGCACGAGGTTGCCCGCAGCGGTGCGGGGCCGAGCCGGTGGCGTGTCGTCAACCCGCGCGGCGCCCACGCCGTCGCGTGCGGCCTCGACGCCGAGCTCGAGGTCGAGATCGACGGGCACGTCGGCTACTACTGCGCCGGGATGAACCAGCACGCCACCGTGCGCGTGCGGGGGAACGCCGGCACCGGCCTGGCCGAGAACATGATGTCGGGCTCCGTCGTCGTCGACGGCAGCGCCAGCCAGTCGGCCGGCGCCACCGCGCACGGCGGGCTGCTCGTCGTGCACGGGGACGCCGCCGCCCGCTGCGGCATCTCGATGAAAGGGGTCGACATCGTCGTTCGCGGCTCTGTCGGCCATCTCAGCGCCTTCATGGCGCAGACGGGCTGCCTCGTCGTGTGCGGCGACGCGGGGGAGGCCCTCGGCGACTCGATCTACGAGGCGCGCCTGTATGTGCGGGGCGACGTGGCGGGGCTCGGCGCCGACTGCCTCGAGAAGGAGATGCGCGACGAGCATCTCGCCCAGGTGCGCGAGCTGCTCGCCCGCGCCGGGATCGACGACGTCGAGGCGGGAGACTTCCGGCGGTTCGGCTCGGCCCGGCAGCTCTACACGTTCAAGGTCGACAACGCGGCGGCGTACTGATGACCGACACCCTCCATCCCGTCTCCCCGCCTGTCGCCGAGTGGCGCCCGGGGCTGCGCGAGTCCTACCTCTTCGACCGGAACGTGATCGCCGAGATCCAGCGGGCCGCACGCGAGGGCATCTACGACATCCGCGGCTTCGGCGCGAAGCGCAAGCTGCCGCATTTCGACGACCTGCTCTTTCTCGGGGCGAGCGTCTCGCGCTATCCGCTGGAGGGCTACCGGGAGCGCTGCGACACGAATGTGACGCTCGGGACGCGGTTCGCCTCGAAGCCGCTCGAGCTGAAGATACCCGTCACGATCGCGGGGATGAGCTTCGGCGCCCTGTCTGCGCCGGCGAAGGAGGCGCTCGGACGGGCCGCTACCGAGGTCGGCACCTCGACGACCACGGGTGACGGCGGCATGACGCCGGAAGAGCGCGGGCATTCGGAGCTGCTCGTCTACCAGCTGCTCCCGTCGCGCTACGGCATGAACCCCGACGACCTCCGCAAGGCGGATGCGATCGAGGTGGTGATCGGGCAGGGAGCGAAGCCGGGCGGCGGCGGCATGCTGCTGGGCCACAAGATCTCCGATCGGGTGGCGGCCATGCGCGACCTGCCGAAGGGGATCGACCAGCGCAGCGCCTGCCGGCATCCGGACTGGACCGGCCCGGACGATCTCGAGATCAAGATCGGCGAGCTCCGCGAGATCACCGACTGGGAGAAGCCGATCTTCGTCAAGGTCGGCGCGACGCGCACCTATTACGACGTCCAGCTCGCGGTCAAGGCGGGTGCCGACGTGATCGTGGTCGACGGCATGCAGGGCGGCACGGCGGCCACCCAGGACGTCTTCATCGAGCACGTCGGCATCCCGACCCTGTGCGCAATCCCGCTCGCCGTGCAGGCACTGCAGGAGCTCGGCCTGCACCGTGAGGTGCAGCTGATCGTCTCCGGCGGGATTCGCAGCGGCGCGGACGTGGCGAAGGCGCTCGCCCTCGGGGCGGACGCGGTGGCGATCGGCACGGCGGCGCTCGTGGCGATGGGCGACAACAGCCCGGAGTACGAGGAGGCGTACCGGAAGATCGGCAGCTCTGCCGGCTTCTACGACGACTGGCAGGCCGGCCGCGACCCGGTCGGCATCTCGACGCAGGACGACGAGCTCGCGTCCCTCTTCGACCCGGTGCTCGGCGGGCGCAAGGTTGCGAACTACCTGCGGGTGCTCACGCTCGAGGCGCAGACGCTCGCGCGCGCCTGCGGCAAGTCGCACGTGCACAACCTCGAGCCGGAGGACCTGGTCGCGCTCACGATCGAGGCGTCGCTGATGGCACGCGTGCCGCTCGCCGGCATGCAGCTGCCGCTCCTGGACGAGCTGGCAGACAGAGTCGCCGCGCGCGTCAACCGCTAGACCGGCCCCGGCCCGTGCCGGCCGAGGTTCCCCGCTGGAGCCGAGTGCTCCTCGCTAGGAGGGAGGGCTCACAGGGAACCGCAGGTTCCCGGCTTCAGGGATGTTCGCGCGGCGGAAACCCGCGCGAGCGGGTTTCCCAACTTCCGCGCCAGCGGAAGTCCGCTTGCCGACTAGCCCCGGGAACCGTAGGTTCCCGGCTTCAGGGATGTTCGCGCGGCGGAAACCCGCGTCAGCGGGTTTCCGAGCTTTCGCGCCAGCGAAAGCCCGCTTGCCGGCTAACTCCAGCCGAGCGCCTTTGAGACGCGCTCGGAGCACTGCAGCAGCAGCGGCACGGCCGCCGCCCGCGCGGCATCGTCGAAGCGGCTGGACGGCCCCTGGAGCGCCACGATCGCGGCGAGCGCGCCGTTCGCACCC
>Ga0209797_10002022_pt1 | contig 10244 bp, 10 predicted proteins | sample DOMMetBare3Fresh_2_FD_187472 | JGI IMG/M metagenome (GOLD analysis project Ga0209797, IMG submission 187472) | Wetland sediment microbial communities from St. Louis River estuary, USA, under dissolved organic matter induced mercury methylation -... | ecosystem: Environmental > Aquatic >...
GGGTGCTGCACGGTGCGATCTGGCGGGCGGGGCTGCCGAAAACCCTGCTCCAGCCATGAACATCACCCACCGCGTACCGCCGCAGCCGTTGAAGGGCCTGCGCGTCGTCGAATTCACCCACATGGTGATGGGCCCCACTTGCGGCATGGTGCTGGCCGACCTGGGCGCCGAGGTCATCAAGGTCGAGCCGATCGACGGCGACCGCACACGCACGCTGCTCGGGGCCGGCATCGGCTTCTTCCCGATGTTCAACCGCAACAAGCTGAGCATCCAGATAGACCTGCACCAACCCGCCGGGGCTGCGGTGGCGCGGCGGCTCGCGGCCAGTGCCGACGTGGTGGCCGAGAACTTCAAGCCCGGCACGATGGTGAAGTACGGGCTCGACCACGCCTCGCTGTCGCAGTCGAACCCCAAGCTGATCTACGCGAGCCTCAAGGGCTTCCTGCCCGGCCCCTACGACCACCGCACCGCGCTCGACGAGGTGGTGCAGATGATGGGTGGCCTCGCCTACATGACCGGCCGCCCCGGCGACCCGCTGCGCGCCGGCTCTTCGGTGAACGACATCATGGGCGGCATGTTCGGCGCCATCGCGATCCTCGGCGCGCTGATCCAGCGCGGCATCACCGGGCGCGGCATGGAGGTGCAGAGCGCGCTGTTCGAGAACAACATCTTCCTCGTCGGCCAGCACATGCTGCAGTACGCCATCACCGGCCAGCCTGCAGCGCCGATGCCGGCGCGCATCAGCCCGTGGGCGATCTACGACGTGTTCACCGTCAAGGACGGCGAGCAGATCTTCCTCGCCGCGGTGAGCGATGCGCAGTGGGTCACCTTCTGCGACACGCTGGGCTTCGCTGACCTGTTGGCCGACCCGGCCTTGAAGCTCAACAACGACCGCGTGCGCGCTCGGCCGACGCTGCTGGCCGAACTCGGCCGGCGGCTGAAGGACTTCAGCGCGGCCGAGCTGTCGCAGCGCTTCGAGGCGGCCGGTCTGCCGTTCGCGCCGATCATGCGGCCCGAGCAATTGCTCGACGACCCGCACCTGCTGGCCACCGGCGGCCTGGCCGACATCACACTCACCGACGGCGAGCGCGCCGGCCAGACGGTGAAGACCACGCTGTTCCCGTTCACGCTCGACGGCGAGCGCCCGGGCGTGCGGCTCGATCCGCCGAAACGCGGCGAACACACGCGCGAGGTGCTGGCGGGCCTCGGGATCGCCGAAGCGGAGATCGATGCCCTGATCGAAGCCAAGGCGGTGGCTTGACGCACGGCCGCATGCCGTCAACCCGGAGACTCCCGATGATGAAGAAGCCTTCCCGCCGCGAGCTGATGCTGTTGAGCCTCGCTGCGTTGATCACCTCCGCACCGGCCTGGGGCCAGCAGAGCGGCGACCGGGCCGTCAGGTTCGTGCTGCCCAACGCCACCGGCTCGGGCGTGGACACCATCACCCGCAGCGCGCAGGCGGCGCTGGCCAAGGCGCTCGGAGCGCCGATCGTCGTCGACAACCAGCCGGGCGCCGGCGGCATCGTCGGGCTGCAGGCGCTGGCGCGTGCGGCACCCGACGGCTTCACGCTCAGCGTGGTGTCGAACAACGTGGTGATCATTCCCAGCGTGTTGAAGACGATGCCGTTCGACATGCCCGGCGACTTCACGCCGATCGCGATCTGCGGCTACACGCCGGTGGTACTGGTCGTGAACCCGAAGGTACCGGCGCAGAACTCGAAGGAGTTCGTCGCCTACCTCAACGCCAAAGGCGGCGAGGTCAACTACGCCTCGGGCGGCAACGGCACGATCCTGCATCTGGCCAGCGAGATGTTCCTCGACGAGGCGCAAGTCAAGGCGCGGCACATTCCGTACAAGGGCGTCGGCCCGATGCTGACCGACCTGATCGGCGGCCAGGTCGAGTTCGCCACCGCAGCGCTGCCGAGCGTGCAGCAGCACCTGAAGAGCGGGGCCCTGCGCGCGATCGGTGTTGCGACCGCCCAGCGCGTGCCGGCCGCGCCCGAGATCCACACCTTCGTCGAACAAGGCCTGCCCGGCTACGTGGTCGAAGCCTGGTTCGCGGTGCTGGGGCCCAAAGGCCTGCCGGCGGCGGAGGCCAGGCGCATCAATGCCGCGCTGGGCACCGCATTCGCCGATCCGGCCGTCCAGGAGGCGATGGCCAGGCAAGGCAATGTGATCAACATCAGCACGCCCGAGGTCGCTCAGCAGTTCTTTCGCACCGAGCTCGCACGGTACGCGGCGCTGGTCAAGAAGGCCGGCGTCGAGGCGCAGTGAATCCAACTGGCCTGCCGTGCGGCGACGACACGGCCTTCTGATCTCTCGTACAGTGTGGCTGGATCGTCGCACCGGGCGATCCCATCGAGCACCGTCGCCATGTCATCGAGCATCGAGCCGCAGCGCATCGCGCCCCACGTGAAGGACCTGGGCGGCGGATTCCTCGTGCGCCGCTCGCTGCCTGCCATGCAGCGCCAGGCGGTAGGTCCGTTCCTCTTCTTCGATCATTTCGGGCCGATCACCGCCTCGCCGGCCGACGACCACGACGTGCGAGCGCACCCGCACATCGGGCTGGCCACCGTGACCTACCTGTTCGAGGGCGCGATGCTGCACCGCGACTCCACCGGCGTGGTGCAGCGCATCGAGCCCGGCGCGATCAACTGGATGACCGCCGGCCGCGGCATCGTGCATTCGGAGCGCACGCCCGATGACCTGCGCGGCATCACCCGGCGCAGCCACGGGCTGCAGCTGTGGGCGGCGCTGCCGGTGGCGCATGAAGAGGACGCGCCGCGCTTCGAACACACGCCGGCGCAGGCGATTCCCGAAGCCGACACACCGGGCGTGACCACCCGGGTGCTGGTCGGCAGCGCGTTCGGCGTCACCTCGCCGGTGACGACGCTATCGCCGACGCTGTATGTCGACCTGGCGATGTCGCCTGGTGCCTCGATCGCCGTGCCTGATGCTGCCGCCGAACGGGCCTTGTACAGCGTGGACAGCGCGTTCGAACTGGACGGCGACATGGTACCGCCGCACACGATGGCCGTGCTGGCGGCCGGGGCCGTGCCCGTGCTGCGTGCCGGCGCGGCCGCCCGGCTGGTGATGATCGGCGGCGATCCGCTCGGGCACCGCCACATGGTCTGGAACTTCGTCTCGTCGCGCCGCGAGCGCATCGTGCAGGCGCAGCAGGACTGGCAGGCCCAGCGATTCGACAAGGTACCGGGAGAAACCGAATTCATTGCGCTGCCCGCCGCGCGCGCCTGAGCGCGCGGCGCATGCACCACCGGTTGACGGGTCGCCCGGCCCGATGAACGCCGTCGCCCCGAGCCCGAAGGCGTTCGTCTCGCTGCTGCTGCTGGCGTGCCTGTTCGGCGGCAACCACGTGGCGGCGCGCGTGGCGCTCGACCACGGCACCGACGTGGTCACCGCGGTCGCCGCACGCAGCCTAGTGACGGCGATCGTGGTGGCGGTGCTGGTGCTGGTCAATCGGGTGCCGCTGGCGCTGACGCCGCGGCACCGGCGCGTGATGCCGCTGATCGGCGTGCTGGTGGCAATCCAGAGTCTGTGCCTGTACGGCTCGGTCGCCCGCATCCCCGTCGGGCTGGCGCTGCTGGCCTTCAACAGCTATCCGATCTGGACCGGGTTGTGGGCCTTTGCGCTGTACCGCCACCGCCCCGAACGCGCGGTGCTGATCGCGATGCCGGTGATCCTGCTCGGGCTGGCGCTGGCGCTCGACGTCTGGGGCGCGGCGTCGGGGCTGAGCGCACGCGCGCAGTGGTCGATGATCGGCCCGGGCGTGGCGCTCGCGGTGGCCGCGGGCGCCACGTTCGGGTTGGTGCTGGCCTTGACCCAGCACGAAGTGGCCGCGCTCGACGGCCGCCTGCGCAGCGCGATCACGATGCTCATCGTCGGCGTGCTCGCGCTGGCCGTGGCGCCGTTCCAGGGTGGCCTGCACTGGCCCAACGCGCCGGTCGGCTGGTGGGGGCTGGCGGCGCTGACGGTGCTGTACGGCACCGCATTCACATCGCTGTTCGTGCTGCTGCCCAAGCTGGGTGTGGTCGGCAATTCGCCGATCCTCAACGTCGAGCCGGTCGCTGCGCTGGTGATGGCCTGGCTGATCCTTGGTCAGTCGATTGCGCCGGTGCAATGGGTGGGTGCGTTGTTGGTGGTGGGCGCGGTGATGGCGTTGGGTTTGCGCAAAAGGCGTTGACGGCGCCGCGGCAACTCTTCACGCTCGGCCGTGGCTGGCGAGCGACGGCGCCCGCAGCCTCGGCGTGCCGGTTCACCACAATGGGCCGCACCGAATGCAACCAACCCAGGAAGGCACACCATGAAACCGTTTGTCATCGCTTGCGCAGCCGCGCTGCTGGCCGCCGGCGCCGCGCAGGCCCAGGGCGCCCGCGGCATTCTCGGCATCGGCGTGACAACCGGCGGCGACACGCTGGCCAGCGTGGTGTTCACCAACGGCGACACCCAGGACATCCAGGCCGGTGGCCTGGTGCACCTGTACGGCGGCGTGGAGCTGCGCGTGGCGCCGCTGCTGACGATGCAGGCGACGATCGGCTACCAGGTCGACGACACCGGCTCGGGCAGCAACGGTTCGTTGCGTTTTGCGCGCTATCCGCTCGAGGTGCTGGCCCACTACCAGATCAACAACAACGTGCGCGTCGGCGGTGGCGCGCGGTTCGTCAACAACGCCCGGCTCACCGGCAGCGGCGTGCTCAGCGGCATCAACGTCGACTTCGAGTCGACCACCGGCGCGGTGGTCGAGGGCGAATACCTGGTCACGCCCAATATCGGCCTGAAGCTGCGCGCGGTGCGCGAGAACTACAGGCCGAGTTCGGGCGGACAGAGCGTGGACGGCAGCCACGTGGGTTTCTTCTTCAACTGGTACCTGTGAAGGGCGCGGCCCCGGGTTCAGCGGGGCCGCAGTCCGCTCGGGACGGCTGCGGGATTCAACGCGCGCCGGCGCGCTGCAGCACGGCGCTGAGTTCGCTGCGCATCGCACGCAGCGCGGCCAGTTCGGCAGCCGGCGCGCGCAACGCGCTCCACAGCAGCTCGGTCAGAGCGCTCGCGGTGGCGTCGATGTCGACCGGCTTGTGGGTGGCCACCGCCTCCCACAGGATGTGCTCCATCGGGCCGAACACCATCGGGCGCAGCAGCCGCAGCGGCACGTCGTTGCGGATCTCGCCGCCGGCCTGACCGCGGGCCAGCAGGTCCATCAGCGGCGCGGTGTAGCGGCGCTGCAGCGGCAGCACCGCGTCGCCGAGTTCGGACGGTCCCTTGCTGCGCCCTTCGGACAGCACCAGCGCGCACATGCCGGTGCCATGCACCAGGAACAGCCTCAGGTGCGTGTGCACGATGAACTCGAGCTGCGCACGGATCGTGCGCTGCCGCGGCAGGCCCTGCTCGATGGCCGCGATGATCTCGTCGTACCAGTCGCTGATCACGCGCACGCACAACTCGCGCTTGCCGCGGAAGTAGGTGAACACCGTGGCCTCGCTGATCCCGAGGCGCTGGGCGATCTCGGTGGTGGTGGCGCGCTCGTAGCCGCGCTCCGAAAACACCTCGCGGCCGACGCGCACGATGTCGAGCACCCGCTGTTCGGCCTTGGCGCTGGCCGGCGCGCGTCGCAGCACCCGCACCGGCGGCGCCGCGGCGTCGCCGGTGCGCGATCCGCGGCGGCGGGGCCTCGGGCTGTCCGGGGGGCGGCGAGCAGTCACCTTTTGAGTATCACTCAAGTTTTGCTTGAACCGCAAGCCCGGCTCTGCTAACCTGCGGCGCCGATCGAGCCCGCTGCGCGAATGCTTTGCTGCATCGCAGCAGGCGCGCCCCGGTCGTCAGGGCAGGTCGGGCGCATTTGTTGAGCGTTACTCAATTTCATCGACGCGCGAATTCGGAGACAGCCATGTTCGAGTCCACCTTCAACTTCCCCCTGGGCGACGACATCGCGATGCTGCGCGACGCGGTGCGTGATTTCGCGCAGAACGAGATCGCGCCGCGCGCCGCCGCGATCGATCGCGACAACGAGTTTCCGGCCGACCTGTGGCGCCGCTTCGGCGACCTGGGTGTGCTGGGCCTCACCGTGGCCGAGGCCTACGGCGGCACGCACATGGGCTACCTGGCCCACATGGTGGCGATGGAGGAGATCAGCCGCGCCAGCGCGTCGGTGGGCCTGAGCTACGGCGCGCACTCCAATCTGTGCGTCAATCAGATCCACCGCAATGGCACCGAGGCGCAGAAGAAGCGGTACCTGCCCAAGCTGGTCAGCGGCGAGCATGTGGGGGCGCTGGCGATGAGCGAACCCAATGCCGGGTCCGACGTGGTGAGCATGAAGCTCAAGGCCGAGCACCGTGGCGACCGCTACGTGCTCAACGGCGCGAAGATGTGGATCACCAACGGCGGCGACGCCGACACGCTGATCGTCTACGCCAAGACCGACCTGCAGATGGGCGCGCGCGGCATGACGGCGTTCATCGTCGAGAAGGGCTTCAAGGGCTTCAGCTGCGGCAAGCACCTCGACAAGCTCGGCATGCGCGGCTCCAACACCTACCCGCTGTTCTTCGAGAACTGCGAGATTCCCGAGCAGAACATCCTGGGCGGCGAGGGCAACGGCGCCAAGGTGCTGATGAGCGGGCTGGACTACGAGCGCGCGGTGCTCTCCGGCGGGCCGCTCGGCATCATGGCCGCCTGCATGGACGTGGTGGTGCCCTACCTGCACGAACGCAAGCAGTTCGGCCAGAGCATCGGCGAGTTCCAGTTGATGCAGGGCAAGCTGGCCGACATGTACACCACGCTGCAGGCGTGCCGCGCCTACGTCTACGCGGTGGGCCAGGCCTGCGACCGTGCCGACCACGCCCGCACGCTGCGCAAGGACGCCGCGGGCGCGATCCTCTATTCGGCCGAGAAGGCCACCTGGATGGCCGGCGAGGCGATCCAGGCCCTTGGCGGCGTGGGCTACACCAACGACTACCCTGTCGGGCGGCTGTGGCGCGACGCCAAGTTGTACGAGATCGGCGCTGGCACATCGGAGATTCGGCGCATGCTCATTGGCAGAGAATTGTTTGCGGAGACGATGTAGTGGCTCAGCTGTCGAGCAAGCTCAACCCGCGCACCGAGGAGTTCAAGACCAATGCCGCGGCGATGCGCGGTTGGGTCGACGACCTGAATGCGCAGCTGGCGCGCATCACGCAGGGCGGCCCGGCCGACATGCGCGCCAAGCACGCGGCGCGCGGCAAGCTGCTGCCGCGCGACCGGGTCGAGCGCATGCTCGACCCCGACACGCCCTTCCTCGAGATCGGCCCGCTGGCGGCGATGAACGTCTACAAGGAAAGGGACGGCAGCGACGCCGCGCCGAGTGCCGGCCTGATCGCCGGCATCGGCCGCGTCTCGGGTGTCGAGTGCATGATCATCTGCAACGATGCCACGGTGAAGGGCGGATCGTACTTTCCGCTGACCGTGAAGAAGCACCTGCGCGCGCAGGAGATCGCGGCGCAGAACCGGCTGCCGTGCATCTACCTGGTCGACTCCGGCGGCGCCAACCTGCCGAACCAGGACGACGTGTTCCCCGATCGCGAGCACTTCGGCCGCATCTTCTACAACCAGGCCAACCTGAGCGGCCAGGGCATCCCGCAGATCGCGGTGGTGATGGGCTCGTGCACCGCGGGCGGCGCCTACATGCCGGCGATGAGCGACGAGACGATCATCGTGCGCAACCAGGGCACCATCTTCCTCGGCGGCCCGCCGCTGGTGAAGGCGGCCACCGGCGAGGTGGTGACCGCCGAGGACCTCGGCGGCGGCGACGTGCACACCCGCCTGTCCGGCGTGGCCGACCATCTGGCCGAAAACGACCTGCACGCCATCGCGCTGGCGCGGCAGGCGGTGGCCAACCTCAACTGGCGCAAGACGGTCGCGCTGGCCTGTGTGCCGCCGCGGCCGCCGCAGTACGCCGCCGACGAACTGCACGGCGTGGTGCCGGTCGACACGCGCAAGCCCTACGACGTGCGCGAGGTCATCGCGCGGGTGGTCGATGCGTCCGAGTTCGACGAGTTCAAGTCGCGCTACGGCATCACGCTGGTGTGCGGCTTCGCGCACATCGAGGGCATGCCGGTGGGCATCGTCGCCAACAACGGCATCCTGTTCTCCGAAAGCGCGAACAAGGGCGCGCACTTCATCGAGCTGTGCTGCCAGCGCAAGGTGCCGCTGATCTTCCTGCAGAACATCACCGGCTTCATGGTCGGGCGCAAGGTCGAGAACGAGGGCATCGCCCGCGCCGGCGCCAAGATGGTCACCGCGGTCGCATGCGCCGCGGTGCCGAAGTTCACGATCATCATCGGCGGCAGCTTCGGCGCCGGCAACTACGGCATGTGCGGCCGCGCCTACTCGCCGCGCTTCCTGTGGATGTGGCCCAATGCCCGCATCAGCGTGATGGGCGGCGAGCAGGCGGCCAGCGTGCTGGCCACCGTGAAGCGCGACGCGCTCGAGGCCAAGGGCGGCAGCTGGAGCGCCGAGGAGGAGGCCGCATTCCGCGCGCCGATTCTCGAGCAGTACGAGCGGCAGGGTCATCCGTACTACGCGTCGGCGCGGCTGTGGGACGATGGCGTGATCGATCCGGCCGACACCCGCCGCGTGCTGGCGCTCGGCCTCGCGGCCAGCCTCAACGCGCCGATCGCCGAGACGAGGTTCGGTGTCTTTCGCATGTAGGAGGCGCGATGCCCACCTGGCGCGACCATTTCGCCCTGCTCGCCCGCTACAACATCTGGGCCACCGAGACGCTGTTGACGAAACACGTGCGGCCGCTGGGCGAGCTCGAGTACCGCCGCGACGCGGGCCTGTTCTTCAAGAGCGTGCACGGCACGCTGAATCACCTGCGCGTGGCCGAGCAGCTGATCTGGTTCGAGCGTTTTGCCCGCGGCGTGTCGCCCAAGCGCGCGCTCGACGAAGAGGTGGAGACGGATCGTGCGCGCCTGGCGGCCGCGCTGATCGAGGGCACGCGGGCCTGGCTGCCGCTGATCGCATCGTGGGACGAGTCGCGCTTCGATCGCCGGCTGGACTACGTCACCACCAAAGGCGTGCCGACCTCGCTGCCGTTCACGGCGACGCTGGCGCATGTGTTCAACCACGGCACACACCACCGCGGCCAGATCACCGCCGCGCTCACGGCGATGGGCCATGATTGCCCAGAGCTCGACCTGGTGCGGATGCTGCAAGCCGAGGCCGCTGCGACATCATGACTGCCACCCTCGACATCACGCGCCAGGGCCCGGTGGCGCGTGTGTATCTGAATCGCCCCGACGTGCGCAACGCGTTCAACGACGCGGTGATCGCCGAGCTGACCGTGGCCTTCCGCGACCTGGGCGCCGACCCCTCGCTGCGCGCCATCGTGCTCGGCGGCCACGGCAAGGCGTTCTGCGCCGGAGCCGATCTGAACTGGATGCGCACGATGGCCGGCTACTCGTGGGAGCAGAACCGCGCCGATGCGCAGGCGCTGGCCGACATGCTGTGGACGGTGTACAGCTGCCCGTTGCCGGTGGTGGGCCGCGTGCACGGCGACTGCTACGCCGGCGGGCTCGGTCTGGCGGCCGCCTGCGATGTGCTGGTCGCGGCCGACGGCATCCAGTTCTGCCTCAGCGAGGCGCGGCTGGGACTGCTGCCGGCGACGATCGGGCCCTACGTGGTGCGCGCGCTGGGTACCCAGGCGTCGCGCCGCTACTTCACGACTGCCGAGCGATTTGCGTCCGCCGAGGCCCATCGCCTCGGGTTCGTGCACGAACTGTGCAGCGCCGGCGAACTGGACGACAAGGTGAATGCGATCGTGCAGACGTTGCTGGCCAACGGCCCGGCGGCCGTGAAGGCGTGCAAGCGACTGGTGCAGGACGTCGCGGGTCAACCGCTGACCGCCGAGCTGCGTGAAGACACGGCGCGCCGCATTGCCGACATCCGGGCCAGCGCCGAGGGGCGCGAGGGCGTGCAGGCGTTCCTGCAGAAAAGGAGCCCGTCATGGCTTCCGTGAACCTCGACACCACCCAACTGCTGGCGATTGCCGCGGCGATGGGCTGGGCCAGTGGCCTGCGCCTGTATGCGGTGGTGTTCATCACCGGCATGGCCGGCTTTCTCGGCTGGGTGGCGCTGCCGCCGGGCTTGCACGTGCTGCAGAACCCGCTGGTGCTCGGCGCCTCGGGCGTGATGCTCGCCGTGGAGTTCTTTGCCGACAAGGTGCCCGGGCTCGACTCGCTGTGGGACGCGGTGCACAC
>Ga0209797_10002026_pt1 | contig 10225 bp, 10 predicted proteins | sample DOMMetBare3Fresh_2_FD_187472 | JGI IMG/M metagenome (GOLD analysis project Ga0209797, IMG submission 187472) | Wetland sediment microbial communities from St. Louis River estuary, USA, under dissolved organic matter induced mercury methylation -... | ecosystem: Environmental > Aquatic >...
CGCACCGTCCGCCGCCGCAGCGCCGGCGACCCCTTCGACGCCCAGCACTCCGTCCTCTGACGGGACGGTCGCGGCAGGAGTGACCCCCTGATGGCCCAGAAGAGAGACATCGCGGCCGACAAGGCCCGTAAGCAGAAGATCGTTCTTGCAGTCGCGGGTGTCCTGCTCGTCGGGATCGCGGTACTGCAGGTGCCGAAGCTGATGAAGGGCAGTAGCCAGCCGGATGCCGCTCCTGCGGCAGCGGCGGCTCCCAGCGATGCCGCAACGACACCGGTGGCCGCTGCAACCGGAACCGTCACGCCGACGAGCGCCGTGACGAAACCGGCGGCGTTCGTCGCCGGGGTGGCGCTGCCGGGGACGCAGGTTGCTGCTGCTGAGAAGAGCCAGCTTGCCTCCTTCACCCTGTTCGAGCCGGGGGACCCGTTCGTCCAGCAGGTGAACGACCCGCCTGCCGGCGCCGCGACGGACGGCCTCAACGTCCAGCAGGGCACCGGCCAGCCTGCCACCGACGTGCCGGCAGCGTCGTCCGGCGGCTCCGCCGGGAGCAGTGGAGCATCGACGTCCCCGGTGAAGGCGCCGGAGATCGCGTTCGCAACGATCAACTTCGACGGCAAGCCGCAGCAGCTCGAGGTGAAGCAGAAGTTCCCGAAGAACGACCCTATGTTCGTGCTCGTCTCCCTGAAGAAGAAGCAGGCGAAGATCGGCGTCGCCGGTGGCTCGTTCGACGACGGCGCGACGGTCACTCTCGCCTTCGGGAAGAAGCTCACGCTGTTGAACACGGCGACCGGCGTCCGCTACGAGCTCAAGCTCGTGTACACCGGCTCGCAGCCCGAGGTGATCGAGGGCTTCTCGACCGCAGGCAAGGCCGCCGGCGCCGACCAGCAGGGGACGACGGCTTCGGCAGGCGGCTCGTCCACCGCACCGGCTGCCTCCGGCGCCACGCCGTGACCGCCGCGCACACCGTGAACATCGCGAGACGATAGGAGAACGGGATGCCTTCCTTCGCCTACAGCGCCATCAACGCCCAGGGAGCAGAGCTCACGGGCGAGATCCAGGCTTCCGACCTGTCCGCTGCGCGTGATGCGCTGCGGGGCGGCGGACTGCTCGCCCAGTGGATCGAGGAGCTGAAGGCCCCTGCCACCAAGAAGACCGGTTTCGTCAAGGGGAAGGTCAAGGCCAAGTCGCTGCAGGTCTTCTCGCGCCAGTTCGCGACGATGATCGAGGCGGGCCTCTCGGTCGTGACCGCGCTCGTCATCCTCGAGCAGCAGACCGACGACAAGGTTCTCGCGACGGTGCTCGAGGACATCCGCGAGCAGGTCGAGTCCGGGGCTCTGTTGTCCGAGGCCATGGGCCGTCACCCGGACGTGTTCAACCGCCTCTACACCTCCATGGTCGAGGCAGGCGAGGCCGCCGGCGTACTCGACGTCGTGCTCGACCGCGTTGCCCAGCAGATCGAGAAGGAAGAGAAGATCAAGCGCCGGGTCAAGGGCGCGATGATCTACCCGAGCGTGGTGCTCGTCTTCGCGTCGCTCGTGATGACGGGCATGCTGATGTTCCTCGTCCCGATCTTCGTCAAGATCTTCGACGAGCTCGGTGGTGAGCTGCCGACGCTGACGCAATACGTGATGCACGCGTCGAATCTCCTGCGCGGCTACTGGTTCATCATCTTCCCGGGCATCGGTGGAGCGACCTTCGGCTTCTTCAAGTGGAAGAAGACCGAGGCCGGCCGTCAGGCCTGGGACCGGTTCAAGCTGCGGCTCCCGGTTCAGATCGGCTCCGTCGTGCGGAAGGTCGCCATGGCGCGCTGGTCGCGGACGCTCTCCACGCTGATCGCGTCGGGCGTCGACATCCTGCGGGCGCTCGAGATCACGGCCCAGACGACCGGCAACTGGGTCGTCGAGGAGGAGACCGCGACGATTCGCAGCCGCGTGCAGGAAGGCGCCACCATCGCGCAGCCCCTGATCGAGAGCAGCGTCTTCCCGCCGATGATCGCGCAGATGGTGAAGATCGGCGAGGAGACCGGCGAGCTCGAGAAGATGCTCGCAAAGGTGGCCGACTTCTACGAGGACGAGGTCGACGCCTCGATCGCCGCCCTCACCTCGATCATCGAGCCCCTGATGATGGTCGGCGTCGGCATGATGGTCGGCGTCATCATCATCAGCATGTACCTGCCGATGTTCAAGCTGCTGACGCTCGTCAAGTAGCGGCGGGCGGCAGCGGCAGTTGAGGAAGCGAAACCGGGCGCCGACACGGCGCCCGGCTTCAGCTAGCACCAGGGTGTCGTCAGCGTCGCGCGGTGCCACCGAGATCGCTCACCTCTAATACCCTATGAGGGTATAGTAGGGATCTCGAGTGAAAGGACCGGCATGGACACGGCTCTGTACACGGTTCCCGGCATGCACTGCGGGCATTGCGAGAGGGCAGTCAAGGAGGAGGTCTCGGCGCTCTCGGGCGTGGCGTCCGTTGTCGTCGATCTCGAGTCGAAGCGCGTCGAGGTGACGGGCTCCGGCCTCGACGACGCGGCGATCCGCGCCGCCATCGAGGAAGCCGGGTACGAGGCGACCTGATGACCGTCGCGACGAAGCCGAGTGAGCGCGTGCGCCTCGACCTCGAGGGCATGACCTGCGCATCGTGTGCGGCGCGCATCGAGCGAAAGCTGAACAGGCTCGAGGGTGTCGAGGCCACGGTCAACTACGCCACCGAGGAGGCGGCGGTCGCCTACGACCCGGACGTGATCACGGTCGACGATCTCCTCTCGGCCGTCCAGGCAGCGGGGTATCGTGCGGCCCTCCCCGGAGACGCGGCCGTCGCGTCCGACACCAGTCGGTCGCTGCTTCCGCGCCTCGTCTTCGCGGCGGTGCTCAGCGTGCCGCTCGCCCTGCTCGCGATGGTGGCGCCGCTGCAGTTCGGCGGCTGGGAGTGGCTCTCGCTCGCGCTCTCGACGCCGGTCGTGCTCTGGGCCGGCTGGCCGTTCCACCGGGCAGCCGTGCAGAACGCCCGCCATCTGGCGGCGACGATGGACACGCTCATCTCCGTGGGCACGGGGGCGGCCTGGGGATGGTCGACGGTGGTGCTCCTCGGCGGCATCGACACACACGTCTACTTCGAGGTCGGTGCCGTGATCACGACGCTGATCCTGCTGGGCCGCTACCTCGAGGCGAGGGCGCGTCGTCGCTCGGGCGAGGCGATCAGGGCCTTGCTCGAGCTGGGAGCGAAGGACGCACGCGTCCTCCGCGACGGCGAGGAGATCCTCGTGGCCGTCGACCAGCTGCAGGTGGGCGACCGCTTCGTCGTGCGGCCGGGTGAGAAGATCGCCACCGACGGCGTTGTCGTCGAGGGGTTCTCCGCTGTCGACCAGTCGATGCTCACGGGCGAGCCCGTTCCCGTCGAGGTCGTTGCCGGCGACCAGGTTGCGGGCGCGACGATCAACACGTCGGGGCGCCTCGTCATTGAGGCGACCAAGGTGGGGGCGGACACGGCGCTGGCGCAGATTGCCCGCCTCGTAGCCGAGGCGCAGCAGGGCAAGGCGCCGATCCAGCGCCTCGTCGACCGCGTCTCCGCCGTCTTCGTGCCCGTGGTGATCGGTCTCGCGCTCGCGACGCTGGTGGGCTGGCTCGCGCTCACGGGAGACGCGTCTGCGGCGTTCACGGCCGCGGTCGCCGTGCTGATCATCGCGTGCCCGTGCGCTCTCGGCCTTGCGACCCCCACCGCGCTGATGGTCGGCACCGGGCGCGGCGCCCAGCTCGGGATCCTGATCAAGGGCCCCGAGGTACTGGAGCAGACGCGCCGCATCACGACAATCGTGCTCGACAAGACCGGCACGGTCACCGAAGGCAAGATGTGGGTCACGGACGCCGTGCCCGGCCCGGGTGTCGAGAGGCCGGAGCTCTTGCGCCTGGCGGGCTCCGCTGAGGCGGCGAGCGAGCACCCGATCGCGCAGGCGATCGCCACCTACGCCCGCAGCGAGCTCGCTCAGCTCGCGCCCGTGGAGAGCTTCACCAACCGCTCCGGCCTGGGCGTCGAGGCGGTCGTCGACGGGCATGCCGTCGTGATCGGCAGACCGGGGATGCTCGCCGACTGGGGGCTCGCGCTGCCGCCGGACCTGGCGACGCGGTTCGACGCGGCGGAGGCGGAGGGACGCACCGTCGTCGCGGCCGCCGTCGACGGCGCCGTCGCAGGCCTGTTCGTGGTCGCCGACCGGATCAAGTCCTCCTCGGCGCAGGCGGTCTCGGAGCTGCGCGCGCTGGGGCTGACGCCCGTGCTCCTCACCGGTGACAACGAGCGCACGGCGAAAGCAATCGCCGCAGAGGCGGGGATCGACCAGGTGATCGCGAACGTCCTGCCCGGAGACAAGAGCGAGATGGTGTCCCGGTTGCAGGCAGCCGGCGAGGTGGTGGCAATGGTGGGCGACGGTGTCAACGACGCGCCGGCGCTCGCCCAGGCCGATCTCGGTCTGGCGATCGGCACGGGGACCGACGTCGCGATCGAGGCGTCCGATCTGACGCTGGTCTCGGGCGACCTGCGTGCCGCGGCCGACGCGATCCGGCTCGCGCGCCGGACGCTGCGCACGATCAAGGGCAACCTCTTCTGGGCCTTCGCCTACAACGTCGCCGCGATCCCGCTCGCGGTTGCCGGCCTCCTCAACCCGATCATCGCCGCTGCCGCGATGGCGTTCTCCAGCGTCTTCGTGGTCACGAACAGCCTCCGGCTGCGGCGCTTCCGCAGTCTCAGGGAGAGCGTCTGATGCCGGGCTACAGCCAGGACAAGGACGCCCTGGTCAAGCGCCTGCACCGGATCGAGGGCCAGGTGCGCGGCATCGAGCGGATGGTCGCAGAAGACCGCTACTGCATCGACGTCCTGACCCAGATCGCGGCGGCGCGAACTGCGCTCGAACAGGTCGGCTCGAAGCTCCTCGAAGGCCACGTCAACCACTGCGTCGCGGACGCGATCGCCTCCGGAGATGCGGACGGCGCGAACGCCAAGACGGCCGAGATGCTCGACGCCGTGCAGCGGTTCGTGAAGACCAGGTAGGCCCGAAGGAAGCGGCGATGACCGCCGCAGGCCCGGCGAGTGCGCCGTGTAGCGTCTGCCGCATGCGGCTTTCCCGTCCCGTCCGATGACCGGTGTCCGGCTCGGGCTGCGCGAGAACGCGGGGCAGTTCACGCTGCTCGTCGGGATCAATGCGCTCGTCGGCGCCATGGTCGGGCTCGAGCGCACCGTGCTGCCGCTGATCGGTGAGCAGGACTTCGGCCTCGACTCGAAGACGGTGATCCTCACGTTCATCGTCGCCTTCGGTGCCGCCAAGGCGCTCACGAACCTCGGTGCCGGAGCGCTCGCGGACCGGGCCGGTCGCAAGCGGCTGCTCGTGCTCGGCTGGCTGCTCGCCCTGCCGGTCCCGCTGCTGATCGGCCTCGCGCCGAGCTGGGGCTTCGTCGTCGCCGCCAACCTCTTCCTCGGCGCCTGCCAGGGGCTGGCCTGGTCGATGACCGTGGTGATGAAGATCGACCTCGTCGGGCCGCGGCGGCGCGGGCTCGCCCTGGGGCTGAACGAGTCGGCCGGCTACCTGGGCGTAGCCGGTGCCGCTTTTCTCACCGGCGTGCTCGCCGGCGCGATCGCCCCGCGCACGCTCGTGTGGGCGGGCGGAGCCGCCATCGCGCTGGCCGGGTTGCTCTGCTCGCTGCTCTTCGTCCGCGACACGGGCGCGCATGTCGCGCTCGAGCAGCGCCGGCACGGCGGCCGGGCACGCAAGATCTCGCTGCGACAGGCCTTTCCACTCGTCACCTACCGTGACCCGGTGCTGCGCGCCTGCTCCCAGGCGGGCCTCGTCAACAACCTCAACGACGCGCTCGCCTGGGGCCTCGCACCCCTCTATCTCGCCGCGGGCGGTGCCGGCAGGTCGCAGATCGGTGCCGTCGCGGCGGTCTACCCGGGCGTCTGGGGGCTCGGTCAGCTCGGCACCGGCTGGCTCTCCGACCACCTCGGCCGCAAGCCCCTGATCGCTGCCGGCATGCTCGTGCAGGCGGCCGCCCTGGCCCTGCTCGTGTCGGGCGGCGGTGCGTTCACCCCGGCTCTCCTGGCGGCCGTCCTGCTCGGGGTGGGCACGGCCATGGTGTATCCGACGCTGATCGCCGCCGTCTCCGACGCGGTCGAGCCGCGCGACCGGGCGCAGGCCGTCGGCATCTACCGCTTCTGGCGCGACTCGGGGCTCGTCGCCGGTGCGCTCACCGCCGGCATCGTCGCCGACCTCGCCGGCAGCGGGGGCGCCATCGCGCTCGTCGCCGCGCTGACCGCGGCGAGCGGGCTCTGGGTGGCGGTGACGGAGTGGCACGCACGCCCGGGCACGCCCCCGCTGGACATCTCGTAGCGGATGCCACAAGATTCGATCGTGCCTGGCGGCCAGACACGCAGGACGATCGACGAGGTGCTCGACGAGGCAAGGGCTCTGCTCGATCGCCTCGAGCCACGAGCGGCGCTCGACGCTGTGGAGCACGGTGCGCTGCTCGTCGACATCCGCTCGGACGCGGACCGCCACCGCGACGGGATCATCCCCGGCTCGCTCCACCTTCCGCGCACGGTGCTGGAGTGGCGCGTCGACCCGGAAAGCCCCTGGCGCAACCCGCACGTCGGCGGGCTCGACCGGCACCTCATCCTCGTGTGCGACCACGGCTACAGCTCGAGCCTTGCCGCCGCCACGCTCGTCCAGCTCGGCTTCGCGCGTGCCACGGACCTCGTGGGCGGCTACCTCGCGTGGCGCGACGCCGGCCTGCCGACCGCACCGGCGCCGCGGCCGTTGTTCGAGCCGGGTTCGCCCGCCGGTATGGGCTCGCCAGACCCGTAGGGGTCGTGCCCGCGGTGAGGTAGTACCCCCTGCCTGGGTTGACGACGTCCGCTGGAGCGCTACGGGACGACGATGACCGGGCAGCCGGCTTCGCGCTCGACCTCGGCGGCGACGTCGGTGCCGAGGAACCTCGTCAGGAACCCGTGGTGATGCTCGCCGATGACGACCAGCTCGGCCTTGCAATCCTGAGCGGCGCCGACGATCGCATTCGCCGGCTCTCCTGCAGCCCACGTGAAGTCAGCGGTCAGGCCCTCCGCGGCCACACGCTCACGGGCGTGCTCGAGCACCGGCTCGAGCTCGGGCGGCACGACGAGAGGGATCATGCGCGCGGGGCTGTCGCCGAGCGTGCCGAAGTTCTGCGGGCCCTCGGGATTGAGGGGCATCTCGGCGACGGTGACGACGACGAGCTTCGCATGCCGCTCCTGCGCCTCCTCGATCGCCCGCTCGAGCGCACGCTTAGCCGGATCCTTGTCGTCGTACCCCACTACGATCGTCGCGCTCATGCCGCCAGACTATCGATCTTGCTCGTCGAGCTGGGCCAGCAGGTCGTGGAGATCGAGTGGCTCCGTCACCATCGCGAGCTCGCCGTCCGCCGTCCTCGGCCACTCTGCGCGCGGGCGATCCCAGTAGAGCTCGACGCCGTTCTCGTCGGGATCCGCGAGGTACAGGGCCTCCGAGACGCCGTGATCCGACGCCCCCTCCAGCGGCACGCCGGCCTCGCCCAGGCGTCGCAGCGCGTCCGCCAGCGCCCGCCGCGTCGGATAGCGGATGGCGACGTGGAAGAGGCCCGTCGTGCCGCGCGGGGGAGGCGAGCCGCCGCGCGACTCCCAGGTGTTGAGGCCGATGTGATGGTGGTAGCCGCCCGCCGAGACGAACGCAGCCTGCGACCCGAACCGCTGCTGCAACTCGAACCCGAGCACGCCGACGTAGAAGGCCAGTGCGCGGTCGAGGTCTGCGACCTTCAGGTGGACGTGGCCGATGTCGACGCCGGGATCGATCGGCACGGTGGCCGGCCGGGTGGATGCTTCGCTCATGGGGGATGCCTTTCTCGGCTCTGCCGGGGATAATACTTGCGTACGCAAGCAAGTTAGCATTTACGGGATTCTTAGGCGACTCTTCGGTTCCTCTCACGCAATGGAGCTTTCATGGCGTCAGAGCCCAATGACCACCGCGACCGCCCACCGCCTCATCGTCAGCCCCGGCCGGCCCGCCGGGAGCACCGACGCGGCGATCCGCACCGAGCCGCCGGCCGGGCGCCTCGGTGAGCGTGCCCCGGTGGACGGGCTCTCCATGCTCGACGTCCGCCGCTCGCCATCGAGTGGTGTGAAGCAGCAGGTCGGGGTCGCCGCCCCCTCCTCGGAGATCCCGGACTGCTGCAGCTTCCCCGTAGCGCCCCGCTAGGCCGCCGGGCCGTCGTCCCATCCTCCCCCGACGACGCCCCGGCGGCCTTCGACCCCGGTGCTGCGACGGCTCGAGGCGCTCCGGCGCACAAACGCGGTGACATCTGGCGCCCGTGGTGACGTATAAGGAGTGAGATGAGAAGGCCCGCCGCGCTGTTCGCCCTGGTCGCCACCCTCGTGCTGGCGCTGCTCGCTGCGAGTGGGGGAGGCGCTGCTGCGCCGGACGCGGCGGTGGAGAGCGGCAAGGGTGCGCGCCTCCAGGCGTTCGCCTCGTGCGGCAACCTGCTCGCCTACGCGAAGCAGCATGCGCTGCCGCTCGTAGGGCCCTGGGGCCTTGGTGGGGGCGTGCCGGGAGCGGCGGTGTCTGCGGGCGCAGCGCCCGAGGCGTCCAGGGCGGACGCCACCGCGGGGGTGGACTACTCGACGACGAACGTGCAGGAGGAGGGTGTCGACGAGCCCGACCTCGTCAAGTCGAACGGGTCCACTCTGTTCGTCGTCCGCGGGGACCGGCTCTTCGCCGTCGACGTGCGCGGCCGCAAGCCCAGCGTTGCCGGCTCGCTGCAGCTGCCGCAAAGCGGGAGCTACGAACTGCTTCTCCACGGCGACCGGCTGGTCGTGCTCTCCCGTGGAGGGGTGTACGCGGTCGACGCGCCGGGTGTCGGAATCGCGGCGCCCGTGCGGGGCTACCTGCCGCAGTCGAGCCTGATCGAGGTGGACGTGAGCGATCCCGGCGGCATGCGGATCGTGCGGAGCCTCGCGCTCGACGCCGACTACGTCAGCGCCCGCCTCGTCGGCTCGGTGGCCAGGATCGTGACCGTCTCCGGCATGCCCCAGGCGCTGCCCTTCCAGGCTCCCGTCGACGGCAGCGCGGACGCCACTGCTGCAGCCAGCGCCCGGAACCGCGCCGTCGTACGGACGTCGCGCATCGGCAGCTGGCTCCCCACGTACAAGGTGAAGGGCCGCCGCGGCCAGACGCTCGCGCGGCGCCCGCTCGTGCAGTGCCGCAACGTCCGTCGTCCGGCGACGTACTCCGGCCTCGGTCTGCTGACGGTGCTGACCATCGATCTTCGCAAGGGTCTCGCGCCGATCGACTCGGACTCGATCGTCGCCGACGGGCGCACGGTCTACGCGTCGCAGGAGAGCCTGTACGTCGCGACCCAGCGCTGGTTCGCACAACCGGTCACCGCCACGACGTCCGACCCGCCCAGGGTCACGACCGCGATCCACAAGTTCGACATCTCCGATCCCGCCTCGACGCAGTACCGGGGCAGCGGCACCGTCTCCGGCTACCTGATGAGCCAGTGGTCGCTCTCCGAGCACAAGGGCGTGCTGCGCGTCGCGAGCACCGAGGAGCCGACCTGGTGGAATCCCGGCACGCAGGAGCAGAGCGAGAGCTTCGTCACCACGCTCGGAGAGCAGGGCGGTGCGCTCGTCCAGCTCGGCCGGGTGGGCGGCCTCGGCAAAGGCGAGCGCGTCTACGCGGTGCGCTTCATGGGCGACACCGGCTACGTCGTGACGTTCCGTCAGGTCGACCCGCTCTACACGCTCGACCTCTCGACACCCTCCCGGCCGGCCGTCCTCGGCGAGCTGAAGATCCGAGGCTACTCCGCCTACCTACACCCCCTCGGCGACGGCCTGCTGCTCGGGGTGGGCCAGGACGCCAGCGAGGAGGGGCGCGCGCTCGGCACGCAGCTCTCGCTCTTCGACGTCTCGGACCTCCGCCGTCCAGTCCGCCTCCACGCCTACGCCCTCGGCTCCTCGTGGTCCGAGGCGGAGGCCGACCACCACGCCTTCCTCTGGTGGGGTCCGTCGCGGCTCGCCGTCCTGCCGGTGCAGGCCTACAACGAGAAGCCGTTCGCCGGCGCGGTCGGCTTCCGGGTGGGGCGGGGCGGCATCGACGAGATCGGGCGGGTCACCCACTCGGGTGAGCCGGTACCGGGCGACGCGGGCCGCGTCGCCGGGATTCCGATTCGCCGCTCGCTCGTCG
>Ga0209797_10002028_pt1 | contig 10223 bp, 8 predicted proteins | sample DOMMetBare3Fresh_2_FD_187472 | JGI IMG/M metagenome (GOLD analysis project Ga0209797, IMG submission 187472) | Wetland sediment microbial communities from St. Louis River estuary, USA, under dissolved organic matter induced mercury methylation -... | ecosystem: Environmental > Aquatic >...
GACCTACCTGCGCGCGCACCACTACGACACCCGGCGGGTGCTGCCGACGTCGATGGTCGACCCGCTGCGCGGCGCGGCGGCCACCGACGCCGAGTGGCACCTGGACTGGGCCGACGTCCGGGCCCGCGACTTCCGCGCCGGGGCGGGCGTTCCCGCCCCGCACCCGGACGGCACGCCGGTGGGGGAGTTCCTCTGGCACGCCAGCCCGGACATCCGGGTGCGTCCCGCTCCCGGGTCGGCCCCGCTCGCCCCGCCGGTGACGCTGACCTGGACGGCGCGGCCGGTCGACCGGTACGCGCTGTGGGCGCTGCAGACCTCGCTCAGCATGCTTGACGAGCAGGTGGTCCCGGACGGCCGGTGGACCGCGATGTTCCGTCGCCGGCTGCGGAAGATCCGCACCGATCGCGGCCTCTCGGACTCGGCCCGGGTGGACCCCGCGCTGTGGAACCACGCCGACGTCCAGGCCGGATTCTGGGCCGACCCGTGGGCCGCGGGCGGGCCCACCGAGTCCGACCTGGTCGAGCGGATCGTCGGCCAGTCCACCCCGCGCCCCGGCGGCCCGATGGCGGCGACCGTCTCGCCGGCCAGCGTGGCGCTGCCCGCCGGGCCGGCCAAGGTCGAGGTCTGCGTGCACCACCGTGGCCCCACGACGCTGGCCGGCTCGGGCGTGTCGGTGCTGCTGCTGCGGCTGCCGCTGCCCGCCGACCCGGCCACTTGGCCGCTGCTGCCGGGGATCGTGCTGACCGCGGTCGCACCGGCGATCGAGGCGGCGATGGACGCCGTACCGGTCGGCGGTGGCCCGCTGCCGGGGGCGGCGCTGCCCAGCGGGTTCACGGTGGGCGACGTCGGCGTGGCGATCCGGCGGCCGGCTGGGACGCTCGGCGTCGTCCAGCCGGCGATCGTGTCGTTCGACCTCGACCTGACCGGCGTCGCTGTGGGCACCCGGATCCTGCTGCTCGCCCTGGTGCACGCCGGCGCCGGCACGCCGGCCCTCGTCGGTGCCGACCTGCGCACCCTCGTGCGCCAGTCGCCGCAGGTGGCCGCCCGCAGCGTCGAAGTGGTGTAAGGCCGGAATCCCCTTGCGGGGCGCCGTCCCGCCCGCGTGAATGGCAGGGATCGAGCACCCGTGAGGAGTGAGGTCCCGTGACCGCCCCGACGTCCGTCCCCGCTGCCCCGATCGTCGAGCGGGAGGTGCGCACGCCCAACGGCTGGGTGCTGCTCCCGTTGGTCATCCTGCTGCTGCTCGGCGGGTTCGCCGCGTTCCTGGTGTCGATCGTCAGCGGGACGTCGGACGGCGGCGCGCCGGTCTGGTGGCTGTTCGTCGTCGGCCTGCTGGCGATGCTGGCCGGGTTCATCGCCCTGCCGGGGTTCTTCGCCCTGTCGCCGAACGAGGCGCGGGTGCTCGTGCTGTTCGGCAGCTACAAGGGCACCTGCAAGGAGCCCGGCTTCCACTGGGCGAACCCCTTCTACAGCAACGTCTCCGCGGTGCGTGACCCCCAGGGCTCGTCGTCCGCGGGTGCCGGTCGGTCCGAGGGCGAGACGTCGTCCGCGAAGGCGAAGATGCCGGGCCGCTACAAGGTGAGCCTGCGGGCCCGGACGCTGAACGGCGAGAAGCTGAAGGTCAACGACCGGCGCGGCAACCCGATCGAGATCGCGGCCGTCGTCGTCTGGCGGGTCGCCGACACGGTGCGGGCCGTCTTCGACGTGGAGAACTTCGAGGGGTACGTCGCGACGCAGAGCGAGACCGCGCTGCGGCACCTGGCGAGCAGCTACGCCTACGACCACGGGGAGAGCAGCGACGAGGAGGCCCAGGAGACGACGCTGCGCAGCGACGTCGAGGTGGTCTCCGAGGCGCTGCGCCAGGAGCTGTCGGTGCGGCTGGCCCAAGCCGGCGTCGTCGTCGAGCAGGCCCGGCTGACCCACCTCGCCTACGCGCCCGAGATCGCCCAGGCGATGCTGCGCCGGCAGCAGGCCGACGCGGTGATCGCGGCCCGCCGCAAGATCGTCAACGGTGCCGTCGGCATGGTGGACATGGCGCTGCACGACCTGCAGGGCAAGGGCCTGGTCGTGCTGGACGAGCGGCAGAAGGCGGCCATGGTCGGCAACCTGATGGTCGTGCTGTGCGGGGAGTCCGAGGTCCACCCGATCGTCAACGCCGGCGCCGCCTGACCGCCCGCCGTCCCGCGCCGCCGCTGGCTGGCGTCCTGCGCCGCCGCCGCAGCCCGCCGTCCCGGCCCACCGGTTCGTTGATCACGGTTCGCCGACGGATCGTGGCGTCCAGCGCTTCGATTCGTCGGCACATGCCGATCACCTGGTCGACCAGGACGACGTCCCGCGATCAGGCTCCCGCGCGCGGGCGACTCTCGGCTCCAGTTCTTGCCGCGCCCGTTGATCGCGGTTGGCCGACCGATCGCGCCGTCCAACAGTCCGATCGGTCGGCACACGCCGATCAAGTGAGGGTCTGCGGGGTTCGGAAGGGGGACCAGGGAATAGGCTGGCGGGGTCGGTGCGCCGCTAGGCCGGGCGGGGGACGGCGGCGAACCGGGACTGCGCGAGCAGGCTCGGGACGACGCGCCGCACCGCCGACGGACCGTCGACCTCGACCGCACCTTCCCGTAGCGCGGCCGCCCAGCTGACGTCACCGCGCCACACCTCGACCATCCGCCGCAGGCTGGCGGTCACCGTGACGGCGACCGCGAACCCGGGGTCGACGTCGCACACGTCGGCGTCGTCCGGCGTGATGACCAGCCACCAGTCGCGCGACCCAGCGGGCACGTCGGGGAACCGGAACTGGACCACGGTCCGGCCGTCCGGGGCGACGGAGTGGTCGACGTTGCGGTGCATGTCCCACATCAGCAGGCTCGGGTCGAGGTCCTCGTCGCCGAGCTCGCCGACCCACCGGACGCCCCAGGCGCCCAGCGCCTCGACGACCGGCTGCAGCTCCCGCCCGGCGGGAGTCAGGTCGTAGCGGACCTGCTGCCCCTCGGGATGCCGCTCCACCAGACCGGCCCGCTCGAGCTGCTGCAGCCGTTTGGACAACAGGGTGGGTGACATCCGGGGCAGGCCGCGACGCAGCTCGTTGAAGTGTCGGCTACCGGTCACCAGCTCGCGGACGACGAGCAGCGTCCATCGCTCGTCGAGCAGCTCCATCGCCTTCGCGACGGGGCAGAACTGGTGGTACGAGGACCCCATGCGTTGCAGGCTAGGTCGGCGTCGGCGCCCCGGCTAGTACAGATCTCGTACTAGGGGCGGCCGTCCGCGCTTCCTACCTTCGGCCGGGTCACCCCACCGATCAGGAGGACGAGATGACCGCAATGACCGGCACGGTCGACGCCGACCGTGCGCTGAAGGCCAAGCACCGCGCCGTGTGGGCCCTCGGGGACTACCCCTCGGTGGCCGCCGAGATCATCCCGACCCTGGGCAGTGTCCTCGTCCAGGCCTGCGGCGTCCGGCCTGGCGACCGCGTGCTGGACGTCGCGGCCGGCGCCGGCAACGCCGCCATCCCCGCCGCGCTGGCCGGGGCGCAGGTCGTGGCCAGCGACCTGACGCCCGAGCTGCTGGACGTCGGGCGCGAGCAGGCCCAGCGGCACGGCGTGGACCTCGAGTGGCGCGAGGCCGACGCCGAAGCGCTGCCGTTCGCGGACGGCGAGTTCGACACGGTGCTGTCCTGCGTCGGGGCGATGTTCGCGCCTCACCACCAGACCACCGCCGACGAGATGCTCCGGGTCTGCAAGCCCGGCGGCACCATCGGCCTGATCAGCTGGACGCCGGAGGGCTTCATCGGGCAGATGTTCTCGGTGCTGAAGCCGTACGCGCCGCCGCTCCCGCCGGGCGCACAGCCACCGCCGCTGTGGGGCCGCGAGGAGCACGTCGCCGGCCTGCTCGCCGACCGGGTGGACGACGTCATCGCACGCCGGCAGTCCGTGACGGTCGACCGCTTCGGTGAGCCCGAGGAGTTCCGCGACTACTTCAAGGCCCGCTACGGCCCGACGATCGCGACGTACCGCGGCCTGGCCGAGGAGCCTGAGCGGAGCGCCGCCCTCGACCGCGACCTGGCCGACCTGGCCCGCCGGCACGACCGCGGGACCGGCACGACGGTCATGGACTGGGAGTACCTGCTGTTCACGGCGCGCAAGCGCGGCTGACCCCGCCCGATGGTGACGGCGCCAACGCCGTCCCCATCGGGCGCTGGCTCAGCAGGAGGCCTCGGTACGGCAGCGGACGGCGTGCCTGCCGTCGCTGTTGTACATGTATCCGGTCCCCAGCGAGACCCGGTCGACCGTCCAGGTGCCCGGCTCGTCCCAGACCATGAAGTCGTAGTTCAGGACCTGGGTCGGGTGGGCTGTCGCGTAGACCGTCCAGGCCGACTGCGTCGCCGTCGAGGTGTAGGTCCCGCCGGTGATGCCGGTGACGTAGATGGTGCACGGCAGGGCCGTCGCCGTGGTCGACCCGGTGAAGTCCGCGCGACCCCAGGTCCCACCGGAGACGGCGATCGGGGTGTTGCAGGAGCTAGCGGCCAGGTAGGCCACGTCACCGTTGGCGAAGATCAGGGAGATTCGCGGCGCACCGCCCCCGACCTGGTTCGACTGGAAGTCGTAGGACAGGTTCGTGACGGCTCCCACGGGCTTGCCGATGTTCAGCGAGGCCCGGGTGTAGGCGTCGGCGTAGTAGTAGACACCGTCAGCAGGGTCCGGATCGGTGGCCACCGTGACGACCAGCGCCCGGCTGTTGGTGTCGAGCGGGCTGTCTTTCACCACCCGTTGCCAAGCGGCGAACGTGCCCTGCCCGAACCGCTCCAGCCTGAGCTGGTGATACGCCCCCACCCGGGCGCCGTTCCCTTCGGCGAAGGCCGTCGTGGGCACCATCATCAGCCCCGCGACGACTCCGACGAGCACGACTGCTCTGACGTTGTTTCGCATGGCTCTTCCTCCTCGAACCACCGACGTGGTGGCTCCTTCGAACGTAGGCCCGTCGCGCGACCCCCTGCCAGGACCGTCCGGCCCCACCTTGATCACGCTTTGCCGTCAGGTCGAGCCGTTGATCGGCCCGAAGCGTCGGCAGACAGCGATCAAGGTGGGGTCGGACGGTCCTGGCAGGGGGAGGGGTCGTCGGGCCGTGATCGCGCACCGTCGGGACTGTGGCCCCTGGCGGACGGCGGCGACGACCGCTTGGCTCGTCCCAGGAGACAACCGGGAGGTCACCATGACCGTCCTGACGACGCCGACGTCCAGTTCCGTTGTTGCCGTCCGAGCCCGGACCGGCTACCTGGACAACCTCAAGGTCCTCATGGTCATGGCGGTGATCGTCGCCCATGCCCTGTTCGCCTGGACCGACCTGGGCGTGTGGGTGCTCAAGGAGGGGCCGCTGCGGGAGCCGTGGCTGACCGTGGCCAGCCTGGTCGGGGTCATCGGCGGCCTGTTCGGGCTCGCGCTGTTCTTCGTCATCGCCGGGATGCTGACGCCTCGGTCCCTGCGGCGGAAGGGAACCCGGCGCTTCCTGGCCGACCGGACGCTGCGGCTGCTCGTGCCGATGGTCGGGTTCGTCCTGCTGATGAGCCCGCTCATCGAGTACGTCGACTCGGACAACGCCGGCTGGAGTCGCGGCTTCTGGGCCTTCGTGCCTGAGGTCCTGTGGCCACCCGCGCCCGGGCCGACCTGGTTCCTCGGCGTCCTGCTGCTGTTCTCGGTCAGCTACGCGCTCATCCGCCGGGTCGTCCCCGAGCGGCCGCGTCCGCCGACCCCGATGACCGCGACGCACCTGGCCGTGGCCGTCGCTGCGGTGGCTGTGCCCTCGTACGTCGTGCGGATCGCGGCGCACTTCGGCGAGGAGCAGTTCCGCCTCGCGCTCGGCCAGTCGCCCGCGTGGATCGTGGCCTTCACCCTGGGCGTGGTCGCCGGCGAGCGCGGCTGGTTCGACCCCGTCCCGCCCGCGCTGGCCCGCACGGCCCGGCGGATCGCCCTGACCGGGCTGGGGCTCGTCGTGGCGGTCTTCGCCGCGATCGCGGTGACCGAGGCGGACGTCGACGCGTTCGCCGGCGGCGGCACCTGGCAGTCCGCGCTCCTCACGGTGCCGGAGGCGCTGCTCGTGGTTGGCGCCTCGATCTGGCTGCTCGACGTCTTCCGCCGCCGTTACGACCGGCAGGGCCCCCTGGCCCGGGAGCTGGGTCGTGGGGCGTTCGCCGCGTTCCTGCTGCACCAGGGGGTCCTCGTGCTGGTCATCCTGGGCACCCACCACCTGCCGTGGCCCACCGAGGTCGAGTTCCTGACGGCCGCCGGCCTCGCGGTCGTGCTGTCGTTCGCGGTCGCCAGCGCGTTCGTCCGACTCCCGGGGGTCCGCCGCATCGTCTGACGGTCAGCCGAGGGCGAAGGCGATCAGGGCGAGGGTGGTCGCGGTCTCGACCAGGGCGCCGAGGGTGTCGCCGGTGATCCCGCCGAGGCGGCGGACGGCTGCCCGGCGCACCAGCAGGGCGCCAGTGACCCCGGCGACGACAGCAACTCCGGCGCGCAGCAGCAGGCTGCGGGCGTTGTCGTCGTCGAGGGCAGCGGCGCCGACCGCACCGGCGAGGACCAGTGCGCTCGTCAGCAGCGCGGCGGCCCGCGGCACAGTCCCGGCGACGGCGGCGCCGAGCCCCTCCGGCCGGGCTGACGGAACCCCCCGGACGCAGCCCCAGGTGGCGGCGAGCCGGCCGGTGGTGACCGCGACCACGACGGCCAGCCAGGCGAAGCCCTGGTTGACGGCGGCGGCGAGCGCAGCCGCCTGGGTGAGCAGCACCAGGACCAGGGCGGCGGCGCCGAACGCGCCCACGTCGGGGCGGCGCATCGCGGCCAGCGCCTGCTCGCGGGGCAGCCGCGCGCCCAGGCCGTCGACGGTGTCGGCCAGCCCGTCCAGGTGCAGCCCGCGGGTGGCCCAGGCCAGCACCGCCAGGGTGGCCACCGAGGCGAGCAGCTCGCCCCAGCTCGAGTGCCGGGTGGCCACCCGCCCGGCCTCCAGCACCACGGCTCCCAGCCCGCCGAGCAGCACGCCGACCAGCGGCGCGAGCAGCATCGCCCGCCCAGCGGTCCGGGCGTCGACCCGGGAGGGTGGGCGCACCGGCAGCACGGTGAACGTCCCGATGGCCAGCCGGACGGCGTCCACGTGGCTAGGCCCGGTCCGAGACGCCGGCCTCGTCGAACGTGGCCATCTCCGCCAGCAGCGCGGCGGCCGCACGCAGCACCGGCAGCGCGACCAGGGCGCCGGTGCCCTCGCCCAGCCGCAGCCCGAAGTCGACGACGGGCGTCAGCTGCAGCCGCTCCAGAGCGGCCGTGTGCGCCGGCTCGGTGGAGCGGTGCCCGGCCAGCCACCACTCCTTCGCCCGGTAGGCCACCCGGTGCGCGACGAGGGCGGCGGCCCCGCTGACCACGCCGTCCAGCAGCACCGGGGTGCGCCGGACGGCGGCCTGCAGCAGGAACCCGGTCATGGCGGCGAGGTCCGCGCCGCCGACCTCGGCCAGCAGGGCCACCGGGTCCGCGCGCAGCGGCCGGCCCCGGCGGGCGGCGTCGCGCACCGCCGCGCACTTGACCATCCACGCGGCGTCGTCCACGCCGGTGCCGCGCCCGACCACCGACGCCAGGTCGGCGTTGGTGAGCAGCGCGGTGAGCGTCGCCGCGGGGGTCGTGTTGCCGATGCCCATGTCGCCGGGGACCAGCAGGTCCGCGCCGGAGTCGACCTCCTCGTCGGCCACCGCCAGGCCCACTCGCAGCGCCTGCTCGGCCTCGTCCAGGGAGAGCGCCGGCTCGACCGCGATGTCGCCGCTGCCGCGCCGCACCTTGTGCGCGGTCACCGCCGCCGGCAGGTCGGAGGTGTCGGCGTCGACCGCCAGGTCGAGCACCCGCACCGACGCCCCGGCCGCGCGGGCCAGCACGTTCACCGCCGCGCCGCCGTCCAGGAACGTGCGGACCATCTGCGCGGTGACCTCAGGCGGGTACGCCGAGACCCCGCGCCGGGCCACCCCGTGGTCGCCGGCGAACACCACCACGCGCGGCCGCTCGATCGGTCGGGTCGGGCAGCCGCCCTGGACGCCGGCCAGCCACACCGCCAGCTCCTCCAGCCGGCCCAGCGCGCCGGTCGGCTTGGCCAGCCGGTCCAGCCGAGCCAGGGCCGCCGTCCGGGCCGCCTCGTCCGGCAGCGACACCTGCTCGGCGAGCGCGGCGAGGTCGAGCCGGGTCACGACGCCGCCCCTGCCTCGGGAGCCTTCACGAGGACCGGGACGCCGGCGACGACCAGCACGACCTCCTCGGCTACCGCGGCCAGCCGGGCGTTCAGCCAGCCCAGGTCGTCGCGGTAGCGCCGACCGGACTCGCTGGCCGGGACCAGGCCCGAGCCGACCTCGTTGCTGACCAGCAGCACCTCGCCGGCGCAGGCCCGCCAGGCGGCGACCAGCTCGTCGGCGGCAGCGTCCGCCTTGGCCCGGGCGGCGTCGGCCTCGGCGGCGGAGGCCGCCGTCCAGGTGCCGGCGTCGTCGAGCACCTGGGCCAGCCATAGCGCCAGGCAGTCGACGAGCAGCGGCTCCCCTGGCCGGGCGTCGCGCAGCAGCGGCACCAGGTCGTCGGTCTCCAGGGTGCGCCAGCCGGCCGGGCGGCGGACCCGGTGCGCGGCGACCCGGGCGGCCCACTCCGGGTCGTCCGGCTGCGGCCGGGCGGTGGCCACCAGGGTGACCTGCGGCCGGGCGGCCAGCCGCTGCTCGGCGTACGCGGACTTGCCCGAGCGGGCCCCGCCGAGCACCAGCGTGCGTCGGGTCGCCGGCCGCCGGGCGCCGTCGGTGGCGGCGCCGTTCGGCGCCAGGAGCACCGTGCCGTCGGGGACGACCCGGGCGCCCCAGCCGGCCAGCCGACCGGCCAGCTCGCCGGCCGGCGGGTTGTGGTGGCTGAGGTGGACGGCGACCACGTCGGTGGCGTCGACGACCGCGCCGCGCCGGCGTAGCTCGGCCAGCACCAGCGGGAACGTCGCCAGATCGAGGTGGTCGGTGCCGTGGTCGGTCGTCGTGCCGAACGTCTCCTCGAGCAGCACCAGGTCGAACGCTCGCCCGGCCACCGCGTCCAGCGTCGGGTCGGGCAGCGTGGCGGTGTCCGTGGCGTAGAGCAGGCGGCCGCCGTCCGGGCCGGTCAGGTCGTAGAGGACGGCGTCGCCGGAGTGCGGGTCGCCGTGCGCGGCGGCCAGCACCCGCACCCGGTAGTCGGCCAGCGCCAGGTCGTCGCCGCCCTGCACCGGCACGAACCGCACCGGGTCGTCCGGGCCGCACCAGTCGCGGCACTGGTCGAGCGCACCGGCCGGGCCGACGACGTCCAGCGGCTCGCGCCGCCCCGCCCAGGCCCGGAACAGCAGCGCCGCCGGGCCGACGTGGTCGGGGTGGCCGTGGGTGAACAGCAGCACCCGGACGTCGGCCAACGACCGACCCGCCAGCAGCGCCGCCCGCGGCACCTCCGGGCCGCAGTCGAGCAGCAGCGCGCCGTCGACCAGCGCGGCGGTCTGCCCGCGCACCTCGCCGGCGGCCAGCGCCTGCGCGCAGGTCGGGCAGGTGCAGAACGGGTTCGGCCAGCCGTCGGCCGAGCCGGTGCCGAGCAGCAGCACCTCCATCAGCGCCGGCCCAGCAGCGTCGGCTCGACCGGCTCGAACACCACGGGAACGTCGAACGCGGCCCTTCGGGCGGCCCGGCGCAGCGCCCGCAGCACCCGCGGTCCGACCGCCACGAGCAGCGCGGCGTTGCCCACGGCGCGGGCGACGTCCCAGGACCGGCGTGTTGCCGAGGGTCCAGGGATAGAGGACCTCGGTGCGGGGATCGATCACCCAAAGCGAGAGTTCGTGGAACGCCGAGGCGGAGAGAAAGAAGTCGCGCGCCTTCCGCGCCAGCGCGTCGCGCTTCAGGAGCGCCAGCTCCCGGGATGCGCGCACGAGGAATCGAAGCCGATCCTCCTCGGTGCGGGCCGGCCCGGAGATCGTCGAAGGGTCGGTGGTCATCGGGCCGATCGCGCCGTCCGGGCGCTGCGCGGCGCTTCGCGCGCCGCAGGGCGATTCCCGCGCGCAGGGCGGCGAAGGCGAGCGCCAGCGCCAGGACCATCCAGGCAGGATGCACGAAGGCGAGCGCGCGCAGGAGCGGATCGTCGCTCGCCGGGTCCAGACCCTACTCGACCTTCTGCACCGCGCCCGAGGGAAGACGGGCGAGCAGCGCGTCGAGCGCGCGCCTCACG
>Ga0209797_10002029_pt1 | contig 10222 bp, 6 predicted proteins | sample DOMMetBare3Fresh_2_FD_187472 | JGI IMG/M metagenome (GOLD analysis project Ga0209797, IMG submission 187472) | Wetland sediment microbial communities from St. Louis River estuary, USA, under dissolved organic matter induced mercury methylation -... | ecosystem: Environmental > Aquatic >...
GTTATCTTCCCCGTCGCCTTTCCTCCGCTCGTCGCTCAGCGCCCGGTTCCCGCGCGCGAAAGGAGTTCGTTCTGACCGCAGAGAGCACTGGCACTCGAGTTGCGCGAGCCGACGGCGCCCTGAGCGCGCCCGCCCCGGACGCGCTGCCCGACGCGGCGGCCTGGCGGAGCATCAACGCCATTCGCGCGCTGGCGATGGACGCGGTCGAGGCGGCGCAGTCCGGGCACCCGGGCACGCCGATGGCCCTGGCCCCCGCCGCCTACGTGCTGTGGCACCGGTTTCTCCGGCACGACCCGCGGCACCCCGACTGGCCTGACCGTGACCGCTTCGTGCTCTCCTGCGGCCACGCCTCGATGCTCCTCTACGCGCTGCTTCATCTCTCGGGGTACGACCTCTCCCTCGACGATATCAAGGCGTTCCGGCAGTGGGGCTCGAAGACCCCGGGGCACCCGGAGCGCGGGCACACGCCGGGCGTCGAGACCACGACCGGGCCGCTGGGCCAGGGGGTGGGCAACGCGGTCGGCATGGCGATCGCCGAGCGCTTCCTCGCCGAGCACTTCAATCGGCCGGACCACCGAATCGTCGATCACCGCACCTGGGCGTTCGTCAGCGACGGCGACCTGATGGAAGGGGTCGCGAGCGAGGCCGCCTCCATCGCAGGGCACCTCCGCCTCGGCAAGCTCACGCTCGTCTACGATGACAACCACATCACCATCGACGGCGACACCGCGCTCTCCTTCAGCGAGGACGTGCAGCGCCGCTTCGAGGCCTACGGCTGGCACGTCGCCCGGGTGGGCGACGGGAACGACCTCCCGGCGATCGCCGCCGCGCTCGAGGCGGCCCGCGCCGAAACCGCCCGCCCGACGCTGGTCATCCTCCGCACCCACATCGCCGATCCCGCCCCGACCAAACGCAACAACTCGAAGGCCCACGGCGAGCCGCTCGGCGCCGAGGAGGTCCGCCGCACCAAGGAGATCATGGGCTGGCCCGACGAACCCAAGTTCTTCGTGCCGGAGGATGCGATGGACCACTGGCGCGAGGTCACCGTCCGCGGGGCGGCGCTCGAGGCCGAGTGGCGGGGGCGCCTGGCCCGGTACGCTGCCGACGAGCCGGAGGCTGCCCGGGAGCTGCAGCAGTGGCTCTCGGGCGACCTGCCCGAGGGGTGGGACCGCGCGCTCCCCGTGCTCACGCCCGAGCGCGGCCCGCTGGCCACCCGCCAGGCATCCGGCCTCGCGCTTCAGGCGCTCGCCGCCGCGCTGCCGAACCTGATCGGCGGCTCGGCCGACCTCGGCGGCAGCACTGGGACCACGCTGGCGGAAGGCGGCACCTTCGGCCCGACGACCACCGGCCGGACCTTCCACTGGGGGGTCCGCGAGCACGGGATGGCCGCGTGCCTGAACGGCATCGCCGCGCATGGCGGGCTCCGGGGATTCGGCAGCACGTTCCTGGTCTTCGCCGACTACATGAAGCCGGCCATCCGGCTGGCGGCGATCATGCGGCTGCCGGTCATCTTCATCGGCACGCACGATTCGATCGGCGTCGGCGAGGACGGCCCCACGCACCAGCCCATCGAGCACCTGGCGATGCTGCGCGCCATCCCGAACCTCGTCGTGCTGCGGCCGGCCGACGGCACCGAGACGATCGAGGCGTGGCGAACGGCGATCGCCCGCACCGACGGCCCGACGATGCTGGTCCTCACCCGGCAGAAGCTGCCGGTGCTCGACCGCGGTGCCCTGGGTCCCCCCGCGGTCGCGCGGGGCGCCTACGTGGTGGTGGATCCGCCGGGCGGCACGCCGCAGGCGATTCTCATCGCCACCGGCTCCGAGGTGCACGTGGCCCTCGCCGCCGCCAGGCTGCTCCAGGCCGACCGGGTGCGGGTGCGGGTGGTCTCGATGCCGTCCTGGGAGCTGTTCGCGGCCCAGCCCGAGAGCTACCGGAACGAGGTCCTGCCTCCCAGCCTGCGTGTGCGGCTGGGCATCGAGGCCGCGTCCGGGCTCGGCTGGGAGCGGTGGGTCACCACCGAGGGAGCGATCCTGGCCATGGAAGGCTTTGGCGCCTCCGCACCGGGTGACCGGCTGTTCGCGGAATTCAGCTTCACCCCCGAGCGGGCGGCCGCCGTCGTCCGCCAGCTCCTGGCCCAGCGGCATGCCCCGGGTCGCAGCGAGGGAACTTCATGAGCGTGAATCCGTTGGTGCGGCTCGGCGAGCTGGGCCAGAGCCCCTGGTACGACTACATCACCCGCGATCTGGTGACGACGGGCGAGCTCGGCCGGCTCATCGCCGAGGACGGGCTGCGGGGCATGACATCGAACCCGACGATCTTCGAGAAGGCGATCGCCGGCAGCCGGCTCTACGACCACGAGATCCGGGCGCTCACCGACGCCGGCCGCAGCGCGCAGGAGATCTTCGAGCACCTCGCCGTGGCGGACGTGCAGGCGGCCTGCGACGCCTTCGGTCCCGTGTACCTGGCCACCGGCGGTGGCGACGGTCTCGTCTCGCTCGAGGTCTCTCCAACCCTGGCGCACGATACCACTGCCACGATCCACGAGGCCGAACGGCTGTGGCGCTCGCTCGACCGGCCGAACGCGATGATCAAGATCCCCGGCACCGCCGAGGGGCTGCCGGCGATCACTCACTGCATCTCGGCCGGCATCAGCGTCAACGTCACCTTGCTGTTCTCGGTCGAGCGGTACGCCGAAGTGATCGAGGCGTATCTCGAGGGACTCGGCCGCCGGCTCGAGGCCGGACTGCCGCTCCGGCCGATCACCTCGGTAGCCAGCTTCTTCGTGAGCCGGGTGGACGGAAAGGTGGACCCGCTGCTCGACCGCCTGGGCGATCCCCAGCGGCTGCGCGGCCGAATCGCCATCGCGAACGCCTGCGCGGCGTATCGGCTGTTCGAGTGGTCGCTCGGCACACCGCGCTGGGACCGGCTGGCCAAGGCCGGCGCCCGCCCGCAACGGCCGCTCTGGGCGTCCACGAGCACCAAGGACCCGCGGTACCCCGATGTTCACTACGTCGAGGCGCTCGTCGCGCCGCGAACGGTGAACACGATGCCGCCGGAGACGTTCGCCGCCTACCGCGACCACGGCCGGCCGGCGGTGCGCATCCACGAGGGGGTGGCCGCGGCGGCCGGGCAGTTCAAGGCGCTGACGGATCTCGGGATCGACCTCGCCGCGATCACCCGGGAGCTCGAGGCGGACGGCGTCGCCAAGTTCGCGGCCTCGCACGTCTCCCTCCTCGCGGGAATCGAGGCCAAGGCCGGGGCGCTGGTCGGCCGCTGAGATGCTGCGCGTCCTCAGGAACCTCTCGCTCACCTGGTGGATCTTCATCGGGATGGGGACCGGCATCCTGATCGGATGGCTGGCCCCGGAGTTCGCGGCCACGCTCAAGCCGCTCTCCACCGTCTTCCTCCGGATGATCAAGTCGGTCATCGTCCCGATCATCTTCGGCACGCTGGTGGTCGGCATCGCCGGCCACGGCGACGACCTCAAGCGCATTGGCCGGCTGGCGGTCAAGTCGATCGGCTACTTCTGGCTGATGACGACGGTGGCGCTCGCCATCGGCCTCATCGCCGTCAACCTCACGCGTCCCGGCGTCGGCGTGATCCTCCCGGCGCCCGACCCCAACGCCGCCATCCCCACGCCCGCACCCACGACCTTCGGCGGATTCCTCGAGCATATCGTGCCCAGGAGCTTCTTCGAAGCGGCGGCCGATAACGAGGTGCTCCAGGTGGTGTTCTGGGCTGCGCTCTTCGCGATCGCGCTGACCCAGGTGCGCGGGCGGCCCAAGGAGGCGATGCTCGGATTCGCCGAGGGGCTGGCGGAGGTGATGTTCAAGTTCGTGGGGATCGTCATGCGGTTTGCGCCGATCGGCATCGGGGCGGCCATGGCGGTCACCGTGAGCCACAGCGGGATCCAGGTGCTCAAGAACCTGGGCCTCCTGGTGGCGACGCTGTACGGCGCCCTCGTCGTGTTCGCACTCGTCGCCCTGGTGCCGGCCGCGTGGCTCGCCCGGATCCCGCTCCGCCGTTTCGTGCGGGCGGTCAAGGACCCGGCGATCATCGCCTTCACCACCACCTCCTCGGACGCCGCGCTCCCGCTGGCCATGCAGCGCATGACCGAGTTCGGCGTCCCACGGCGCATCGTCGCGTTCGTCATGCCCACCGGCTACTCCTTCAATCTCGACGGCTCGACGCTCTACCTGGGCGTGGCGTCGATCTTCGTGGCGCAGGCGGCCGGCGTGGAGCTCACCGTGGGGCAGCAGCTGTTCATGATGCTGACGCTCCTCATCACCAGCAAAGGCATCGCCGCCGTCCCCCGCGCGTCCTTGGTGGTGCTCTCGGGCACGCTCACCGCGTTCGGGCTCCCGCTCGAGGGCGTGGCGGTCATCCTCGGCGTGGACGAGCTGATGGACATGGCGCGCACGATGGTGAACCTCGTCGGCAACTGCCTCGCGACCGCGGTGATGGCCCGCTGGGAGGGGGAGCTGGGCGAGGAAGCGCCCGCGGCATCAGGCCCGGCACATCATCCAATCCTGAACCCCGACCCGACCAGATCTCCATGACCAACAGGCACGCCCACCGAGCCTGGTTCCTCGCCGGCCTCGTCCTTCTCGCGGTGGCCGGCCAGGCCCGGGCGCAGCAGGCCACGCCCACGCCGCGGTCAGCCCCGCTCACCAACCTGCGCTACGAGATCACGTTCGACTCGACCACGGCGCAGACCCGGACGCTCAAGGTCGCGATGGACTTCGACGTGGCCGGTCCGGGGCCGGTGCTGCTCTCGCTTCCAGCGTGGACGCCCGGCGCCTACGAGCTCAGCTTCTTTGCCCGCTGGGTCTCGAACTTCACGCCGATGGCCGGTGAGAAGGCGCTGACCTGGGACAAGCTGGACTACGATACCTGGCGAGTGAACCCGGCCGGCGCCAGATCGGTCACGGTGCGGTTCGACTACCTGGCCGACACCCTCGACAACGCGATGGCGTGGGCCCGGCCCGACTTCGCGCTGTTCAACGGCACGAACGTCCTCCCCTACCCGGAGGGCCGGGGCACCAGCTTCCCGGCGAGCGTGACGGTCAAGACGGAACCCCCGTGGCTGGTGGCCACCGGCATGCAGGCCGTGCCGCGGCAGGCCGGCAGCTACCGCGAGGGCAACTATCACGACCTGGTGGACAAACCGTTCTTCGTCGGCCGGATGGACTACGACAGCACCCAGGTCGCCGGGGTGTGGACCCGGCTCGCCACGTATCCGGCCGGGGCGCTCACCGGGCCGGCGCGGAGCCAGGTGTGGGACGAGATCGGCAAGATGATCCCGGCGGAGGCCGAGGTGTTCCAGGAGACGCCGTGGCCGCACTACACCATCATGATGATCTTCGACTCGGCGTTCGGCGGCGGCAGCGCGCTCGAGCACGCCAACTCCCACGTCGGCATCTACAGCTCCGGGTTCATCGGGAGCCCGATCCTGGCGTCGATCACCGCGCACGAGATCTTCCACGCCTGGAACGTGAAGCGGCTGCGACCGGCGGACATGGTTCCGTACCGGTACGACCGGATGGAGCCCACCGTCTGGCTGTGGGTGAGCGAGGGGATCACCGACTACTACGCGGATCTCGCCATCGTGCGCGCGGGCATCATCACCACCGAGCAGTTCCTGGCCGTGACCGGCGGCAAGATCGCCACGGTGGCGGAGACAGCCCCGACCGCGCTCGAGGACGCATCGCTCTCGACCTGGATCTCCCCGACCGACGGCAGCAAGTACATCTATTACCAGAAGGGCTCGCTGGCCGGCTTCATGCTCGACATCCTGATCCGCGACGCGAGCGACAACCGGCGGTCCCTGGACGACGTGATGCGGGAGCTCTACCGCACCACCTACAAGGCGGGTCGGGGCTTCACCGGAACGGACTGGTGGCGCGTGGTCTCGAAGGCCGCCGGGGGGAAGAGCTTCAGCGGCTTCGCCGCGAACTACGTGGACGGCCGGGAGCCGTATCCCTGGGCGGAGATCCTGCCGCTCGCCGGCCTCCGCATGACCGCGGATACCATCCGCGAGCCGCGGCTCGGCATCGCCACGGCGCAGGACTCGGCGGGCGGCATCCTGGTGACCCAGCTGATGCCCGGTAGTTCCGCCGAGGAAGCCGGCGTGAGGACGGGTGACGTGCTCCTCGCGCTCGGCGACATCGCGATCTCCGACCCCGATTTCGGCCCGAGGTTCCGGGCGCGGTTCGGGAATGCCGAGGAGGGCCAGCCGCTGCCGATTCAGGTGCGGCGGGATGGGCAGACGGTCACGCTCAACGGCAAGATCCGGTTAGAATCACGGGTGGAGAACCGGCTGGAAGTCGACCCCGGCGCGCCGGCCAAGGCCGCGCGGGTGCGGGAGGGAATCCTGACGGGGAAGACGGAGCGGTAGGAAACGAGTCACCCTGAGCCTTTCGCTTCGCTCAGGGCAGGCTCCGCGAAGGGGGCATGACCTGAATGCCCCCTTCGCACTGTTCATGGTGACGCCGATGGCATTTCAGGCCGGCTTCCTCACGATGCCGATGATCCGCACCGGTGGCTCCAGCTTCTGCCCGTTCGCATGCGCCGTGTGGATCTTCCGCACCACGTCCATCCCCAGCACCACCCGCCCGAACGCCGCGAACCCCTGCCCGTCCGGTTGTCGCTTGCCCCCGTAGTCGAGCGCCGGCTGGTCTCCCACACAGATGAAGAAGTCCGACGTCGCGGTGTCGGGCCCGTCCCGCGCCATCGAGATCGTGCCGTCCTTGTGCGACAACTTGGTAAGGCTGGTGCGCTCCAGCTTGATGGGCGGGAAGTCCTTCACCCGGAGCGAGTCGAGCCCCGCCTGCACCACCGCGATCTTCACCTTGCTGTCGGCCTGGTTGTTCTCCCGCACCGTGCGGTGGAAACGCCCGAAGCGGTAGAAGCCCAGGTCCACGTAGCGAAGGAAGTTGGCCGACGTGATCGGGGCGCGGACGCTGTCCACCTCCAGCTCGATGTCGCCGAGGTCGGTCCGGACGATGACACGCGGCAGGCGCTGGGCCTCGGCGCGAACCGCGGCCCCCGCGATCACGACCGAGGCACACACGGCCCTCAGGACCGTGGAGAAAGCGTTGGAGAATCGTCTCATCGGATGAGCCTCGGTGCCTCTGTGGTGGAGGATCGGGATGTTAGCGCCCCCCGAACAGCTTGGCCAGATCGTGCGGAGCAACGGGCTCGAAACCCGGTTGAAGCCCGGTAGCTTGCGCGGCCCGCCCCAGGACCTCGGCTGGGTCTACGCCCGCAGCGCGAAGCTCGCGAATGCCGCTGTCCCCGCTCGACTTGCTGAGCTTCTCCCCGCTCGGCTTCCGGATCAACGGATGATGCAGGTAGACGGGGAGTGCCGCCCGCCCGAGCAGCCGGCCCAGCAGGAGCTGCCGGCCGGTCGAGTCGAGCAGATCTTCCCCTCGCACGACCAGATCCACCCCGTGTCGGCCATCATCCACGACCGCCGTGAACTGGTAGGTCCACTGCCCCAGCCGGTCCCGCAGCAGCAGGTCGCCGCACTGGGCGGACGGCTCCTGGCGTTGCGGCCCCAGCCGGGCATCCACGAACTGCTCCACGCCGGGATCGACTCGGAGGCGGAGGCCGCGACCGGGCTCCGCGGCCAGACCACGCTCCCGGCACCGCCCCCCGTAGCGGGTCTCCCGGCTGAACACGTCGGCTTCGGTCCGGGCAAGGTCCCTCCGGGAGCAGTCGCAGGCGAAGACGTGGCCCCGGCCGCGGAGCTGCTCGAGCGCGGCGGCGTAGCTCGCGCCCGCATCGCTCTGGCGATATGCGGACGGGCCCGTCCGGAGCTCCGCCGGCGTACCGACGTCGGGCACCAGCCCCAGCCACTCGAGATCCTCGAGCAGCGCGGCCTCGTACGCGGGCCGGCACCGCCCCCGGTCGTGGTCCTCGACCCGAAGCAGCACCCGGCCGCCCACCGCGCGCGCGAGGCCCCAGACCCACACGGCGTTGGCGACGTGGCCGAGATGGAGGTACCCGGTCGGACTCGGCGCGAATCGGGTGAGGGGGCGAGGCGGGAGACGGTCCGCGAGCGCCGGGAGATCGATAGGCGGCATGCGCGAAAGATGACCGGGGCCCCCGGCCTTGCGCGATCCTGCCGGCGGCACTTCATATCCATTCGTGTCGATACGCGAGGTCGTCGTCCACTCGCTGGGCGATCTGATCGCCCAGACCACCCCCACCGAACCGGATCCCGCCACGGGCCGGCGGCGGAGCACCGGCGTCTACCGAGGCGCCGCGGACGCCGCCTGGCCGCTGTTCACCAGCCTCGACACGCTGGGCGGGGCCTCCAACCCGCACACTAAGGCGGACCTGGAGGAGTACATCCTCCGCAGCTTCATCCGCTACTCGCGCCCCTACTTCAGCAGCCCGCCGGTGAACGACTGGGAGGTGCTGGTGGCCGCGCAGCACCACGGGCTCCCGACGCGCCTGCTCGACTGGACCTACTCACCGCTCGTGGCCGCCCATTTCGCGACCGTGGATGTCGCGGTGACGACCGACCGCGCCGTCTGGCGGCTCGACTGGAAGGCCGTCCATCGCTTCTTCCAGTTTCCCGACCTGGCGTTATTGATCCAGGATCTGGAGGGGATCTTCGGGACCGATCGGCCGTTCACGCCGTCCACCCTCTTCGCGATGCCGGACGACGCCCGCCCGTTCGCCTGCATGCTCGAACCGCCCTCGCTGGATGCGCGGATCGTCGCGCAATCGGCGGCGTTCACGCTCTGCTCCGACAAGCGCCAGCCATTCGACCGTTTCCTCGAGCGGCACGGGCTCGGCGGCGCGCTCACCAAGATCATCATTCCCGCGAGCGAGGCTGGCCGGGTCCGGGACCAGCTGGATCTCGTGAGCGTGGACGAGCGGCGGCTGTTTCCGGATCTAGACGGCGTCGCGGCCCACCTGCGCCGCTACTACTCCTGACCGCTCAGGTCGCGCCCCGCGGCCTGCGCCCGAGCCACGCCTCGCGCAGGAGCCGCTGCTCCTCGGTCGGGTTGGGGTCGATGTCGAACCGGACCGGCTGGCCCTGCTCGTCTTCGACCAGCGTGATGCCGAGCTTGGCGTAGTACTCCTTCACCGGCAGGTGCTGGGAATCCCAGACGTAACGATCGAAGAAGTCCCGGATCTCGGGGTAGGTCATCACCACCAGCGTGTCCACGAAGGTCGAGTCGGGGAAGGCCCGCCGCTTCCCATATCGGTGAGTCAGCTCGCGGATGAGGTCCTGCAGCCCGCGCTCGCCCCCGGAGAGCTCGAGCAGGCGGATGTCGAGCAGTCCAGCCGTGAGCGCGCCGCGCATGTAGATGTTGCCGTACTGCGTCTGGCCCGAATCGCTGTACGAGGTGAGCGCCAGCTCGCGCAGACTGTACGTGCTGTCGAACGCCTGCCGGTCGATCCGCATCTTCGTGATCTGGGTCTGCAGGTACGCCTCGGGCGTCTTGAGGCCGGACCGGAGCTGCATGGCGTGCGCCGCCCACTCGGTGGTGCCCTCGTACAGCCAGAGATGCTCCGACGGCACCGGGGTCACGAAATTGAAGTGCTCGATGATCTCGCTGTGGAGGTTGAGTGGGGTCACGATGTGGAAGAACTCGTGGGCGGCGATGTCCGTCACTCGATGGTTCATCGAGTCGCTGAATTCCCTTTCCGGCAGCACGTACTCCGAGCTGAACGAGTGCTCCCACGCGCCGGCGCTCTCGTCGCCGAAGTGGTAGAGGAACGTGTACCGGTCGACCGGGAGCTTGCCGAGGAAGCGACCGGCGGCGTTGAGCATCCCGCTCATCGCGGCGAGCAGCTGACTGGCCTTGATCTTGTCGGTCTCGGAGTAGGCGTACACGTCGATCGGAACCCCGGTGACCAAGAGCCGAGCCTTCGAGAGGCGGCCGAGCAGGATCGGGGAGTCCACCAGGTTGTCGTAGCTGTCGGCGACGAACACGCCGTCCGGGCCCCGGTGCAGCGCCGTGCCCACCCTCCATGCGGCGGGATAGGCGAGCCGGAGGCGCACCGGCGCCGCCTGGAGCCCCTCGGGGTAACCGATGACCGCGTGCGGATTGATCAGCACGTGGTCGGCCTCGATGGAGGTGCCGCACATCTTGTAGATCGGGTGGTCGAGCTGGCTGTCCCAGGTCTCGGTAACGTCGTATCGGATCGTCCGGACTCTCGCCGGGTCGCTCAGCCGCCACTGGTTCACGGAGATCTG
>Ga0209797_10002030_pt1 | contig 10217 bp, 12 predicted proteins | sample DOMMetBare3Fresh_2_FD_187472 | JGI IMG/M metagenome (GOLD analysis project Ga0209797, IMG submission 187472) | Wetland sediment microbial communities from St. Louis River estuary, USA, under dissolved organic matter induced mercury methylation -... | ecosystem: Environmental > Aquatic >...
TATTTGTGATACTGGGGTCGGCAATTATCCTCTCGATTTGAATTTCTGTCTGGATGAGGTGTTCCGTTGTGCGAAGATATTCCAAGACGATCTGTTTGCTCGTGCCGCGTTCGAAGATGTGCGGGGTGTGGATGGCGCTTTGTTCGAGTTTGGTCCAGGTTGAATTCCAGACCCAGTTGGGATAATCGAATTCGATCTCGCGCGTGTAAACTCGAACGCGGTCTGAGTCGCCTGTCAGGCGGGGTGAGTCGCCTCCTCCGGCGACCACAAGGACAATCAGGATGCTGATGATGTCGAGAATGCGTCCGATGCGATAAAACATGGCGTGGATTATAACCATAAACAAGAACTGACAGGTTTTGCGACCTGTCAGTTCTTTGTCAACCTGCCCTCAGCAGATTTTTGTAATGGCGGGATATTATCCCGCCTTACTTTTATTCTTAAGATATTCATCGATTGCCCAGGCGGCTTTGCGCCCGCCAACCATGGCAGTGACAACCAGGTCGGGTCCGGTTACACAGTCACCGCCTGAGAAGACGCCCTCGCGTGAAGTTGCGCCTGTTTTTTTATCGGCTTTCACCAGACCCCAGTTATATGTTTCAAGATCGGGTGTTGTCTTGCCGATGATGGGGTCGGGCCAATACCCGAGCGCGAGCACAGCGGTGTCACATGCCACGCTGAAATTCGAACCTTCCACAGGGATGGGTTTGCGCCTGCCTTTTGCGTCTGGCTCGCCGAGTTTCATCTCGAGGCATTCCACCGCTGCAAGTTTTCCATCTTCCCCAGCAATGAATTTTACCGGCTGGGTCAGGAAGCGGTACTTTGCGCCTTCCTCCCTTGCCATGGAGCGGTCTTTCTTGCCACCAGGCATTTCTTTTTCTGAAATAGTAAAGGGAGTAAATAAATGTTTCAAAGTTGATAAGGTAAAATTTACCAAATCAGTCAGTTGGTATGCAGTAACTGTAAAGATGGATATGGAAGTAAAAAAGGTAATTGAAACTTATACAGAAAAAGGGGTAAAACTGCATCGTTTAAAAAAGTAACTTCACATTTCTTAAAGAACACAATTTTTCAGAACCATTCACTTTTCTGTATGTAAATTTGTTGTCCTTTTTAATCATCTATAAAAATAAAAACTATGGCATTTACATTAGCACCTTTACCATATGCACATGATGCATTAGAACCACACATTGATACATTAACCATGCAAATTCACCATGGCAAGCATCACCAGGCATATGTTGATAATCTTAACAAAGCAGTTGCCGGTACAGCCAATGAAAATAAAACGCTTGAAGAACTTGTTGCTGTTGCAGGAACAATTTCTCCCGCAGTTCGTAATAATGGTGGTGGACATTGGAACCATACTTTTTTCTGGGAATCATTAGCTCCTAATGGAGGTGGCACACCTACTGGTACTTTGGCCGAAGCTATTAATACAACCTTTGGTTCTTTTGATGCTTTTAAAGAAAAATTTGCAGCAGCAGGTATGACCCGTTTTGGAAGTGGATGGGCATGGCTGTTGGTTAAAGATGGTAAATTAGAAATATCATCAACACCAAACCAGGATAATCCGTTAATGGATGTTGCTGAAGTAAAAGGCACACCTATACTCGGCGTAGATGTTTGGGAACATGCTTATTACTTAAAGTATCAAAACCGCAGGGCAGATTATTTAGCAGCATTCTGGAATGTAGTAAACTGGAGTAAAGTAGCTGAGCGTTTTAAACCCTAAATACTAAAAGAGACTTTATAGTTAACTATTATACAAACCGTTTCAATTTTTTGAAGCGGTTTTTTTATTACCCCCCTTTAGGCCTGCCCGATGTTCAGGCGGGGGCTGGGGGCTCTTCTTCTTCCAGCAATCCTGTACATGATCATCAACCATACCTGTTGCCTGCATAAATGCATAACAAATAGTTGATCCAACAAACTTAAATCCCCTCTTTAATAAATCTTTACTCATAGCATCGCTTTCATTCGTTTTTGCAGGAAGTTCTTTTAATGTTTTCGGATTGTTTTTTAAAGGCTTGCCTCCCACAAATTGCCAGATGTATACATCAAAGCTTCCAAACTCTTTTTGCACAGCAAGAAACGCTTTTGCATTACTTATAAATGCATTTACTTTTAACCGGTTTCTTACTATGCCTGCATCCAGTAATAATGCCTCCACTTTTTCATCTGTATACTTAGCTATTTTCTTTGCATCAAAATTGTTGAAGGCATTGCGGTAGTTTTCTCGTTTGTTGAGAATGGTATGCCAGCTCAACCCTGCCTGTGCGCCTTCAAGGCAAAGCATTTCAAACAAATACCTGTCGTTATGATTTGGAACACCCCATTCCTCATCATGATAGTTTTTATACAATTCATCTTTTAAGCACCAGCTGCAACGAATTTTTTCTTTAGCCATTAAACTATAATTATAAAAAGCAAAGTAAGTAAATTACAAAGCTGATATTTTAAAAAATGACAAGAAAAGTAACACAAGCTGATTTTAATTTTATTTACAGCCTATACATGCATCAGGAAGTAAATCCCTTTCTATTGTATGAAATGATGGATGCAGAGAGTTTTTTACCCATCTTCAATGAACTGGAAAGCAAGGGACAATTATACATTTTTGAAGATAAAGAACAAGCAGTGGGAATGTTTAAATTAGTTCCTCAACATCATCGCAACTCACATATTGTTTACCTGGGTGGATTAGCGATTGATCCGGATCATTCAGGTAAAGGTTACGGAAGAAAGATGATGGAAGAAATTAAATTGTTTGCAAAGCAAAAAGGATTTTTACGAATTGAATTAACTGTTGCTACGGGTAATAAAAAAGCCATTGAGCTTTACAAAAAAGCAGGTTTTACACATGAAGGGGTATTAAAAAATTACACATTTTTAAATAGTAAAAATCAATTTATTGATGAAGCTGTAATGGCCTTCCTGTTTTAATCAGGGAACAGGATCAAAACCACTTCCACCCCAGGGATGACATTTGCTGATGCGTTTTGCAGTTAGCCATAATCCTTTTACTGGTCCATACTTTTTAAACGCTTCTAAGGAATAATTACTGCAGGTTGGTGTATAACGGCATTTAGGACCAATAGCCGGACTGATGACATACTGATAAAATTTTATCAATACGATAAAAGGAAAACTAAGTATCTGCTTCAGTACTTTCATCAATAATCGTTAATAATTTTTGTAATGCTATAGTTAGCTTTTCATAAACCAGATCATACGAAGGCAACTCTTTACCGGTGAAGATGAAAAATAAATTCATGTGCATTTTCTTCAACTTCAATTTATTTTTCAATTCATTTTTTTGCAACCGGTAAGCTTCTCTTATTAATCTTTTAACCCGGTTACGATCTACTGCCTTTTTAAAATTTTTTGTGCTTACGCCTACACCAAACTGAAGATTAGCCATTGGTAATTTCTTATTGGCAATTGGTTCAACAACAAAATAAATCCTCAAAGGAAAAACAGAAAATGTTTTCCCTTCTTTAAACAGTTGTTCAATCAACTTACGGCTTTTTAACCGTTCGTCGGGGCCAAGACTATATGTATGTTTTTCTTCCAAGTATGTAAAAATAAAAAAGTCCCGACTGTAAATGCCGGGACTTAAAATATCTTAAATAAGTTATTGCTTATTTCTTTACGCCACGCTCACTACTAACTGAAAGCTTATGACGACCTTTTGCACGGCGGCTTGTTAAAACCTTGCGGCCATTAGCATCCTGCATACGCTTACGAAAACCATGTGTGGTTTTTCTGCGACGCTTCGAAGGTTGGTATGTACGTTTTTTCCCTGGCATTGTTTACTGTTTTACTTTTTAAATAATATCCGGGAGAACCCGAAATTTCAAACCACTCAATGAGAACACCACTTCCCACTGCTTGTGAAAGGACGGCAAAGGTAGGGGAAACAGCCCATAAAAAGGGTTTAAAAGAAGAAAAATAATGATTCCAGCTGCAGGTCCCTGATCTTTCTTCTGTTGCGTCGCACTCTTGTACTTTTATTAATTCTATTCAGCAAAGCATACAATGAACCCTTTTAAAATTCAAGGTTCACGGCTTTAAACGCTTGATCATTAAGCTCCTAATTCCACATGTTCCGACAGTATTTCTTCCCCATAAAACAAACGGGCATGATTATTAAAGTCGGCAGTTGAATCAGTTGTACAGAAATGACGGCTTTTGTTCCTTGTTAACCGAAGTTCCATTTCTGTATGACGTTGAAGATAATCAGCTAAACTTTCCGCCACAATTGTTCCCTGTGAGAGCAATTGAACCCCGGCTGGTAATTGCTTTTTTATTTTTTTACTCAGCAATGGATAATGAGTACATCCTAATAGAACGGTGTCAATGTTATTACTCTTCTTTTTCAATTCATCAACACATTGTTTTACAAAATAATCAGCTCCTGCCTGTTCATGTTCATTGTTTTCAATTAAAGGAACCCACATGGGGCAAGCCTGTTGAAACACTTTTATGTCAGGATAAAATTTATTGATTTCAATTTCGTACGAATTGGATTGTACAGTACCTGCTGTTGCAAGCACACCTACTTCTCTTGTTTGTGAGTATTGACCAATTATTTCTGCTGTTGGCCTTATTACACCCAATACCCTGTTATCAGGATTCAGATTGGGAAGATCATTCTGCTGAATCGTTCTCAGTGCTTTTGCTGAAGCTGTATTGCAGGCAAGAATCACCAACGGGCAACCTTGTTTAAAAAACCATTGCACACATTCCAGCGTATAACGATAAACAGTTTCAAAACTTCGTGTGCCATACGGAGCACGGGCATTATCACCTAAATAGATATAATCGTATTGTGGTAACTGATGAACAATTTCTTTCATTACCGTTAATCCGCCGTAACCAGAATCAAATATTCCAATGGGTCCTGTTTGCATAACTGCAAAGTAAGTACAAAAAAAATCCCCCGTATAACGGGGGATTCATATTAAAAATATAAAACTTATTTAGCCGGAGCGTCAGGTATTTTTAAATATTTCTTTACTAATGGCAACAGATCATCACTGACAGGAACTACCAATAACGCATCTCTTGAAAGAACATATGCATAACCGTTTGTTTTAGCAACCGTTTGAATTGCTTCTAAAGCGGCTTTTTGAACGGGTGCAAAAATTTCCTGTTGTTTTTGCTGCATGTACTGCTGAGCATTTGTCTGGAAATTCTGAAGACTTTCGCCTAAATCCTGGTATTCTTTAAACTTAATTTCTTTTTTAGCAGGTGTCCACTTAATAGAATCAGTACGGATAATGCTGTCTTTATCTCTGTACTCTTTAATTAATTCAGCATACACAACATTTAAGGAATCCTGAACTTTCTGAATTTTATCCTGTGCTTTTTTGGTTTCAGGCATTACGCTCAATAATTCTTCTGTGTTAATATGTCCGATTTTTTGTGCGTTCACTGTTACTGCGCTTCCCATCAAAGCGATAACTGCCATTACAATAACTCTTTTCATTTTTTGAGGTTTGTTTATTATTTAAGTGTGCTTAAGTCCTTAAAAGGTTGCAATTGATGACGGATGTTAATTAAAGTTTAACACCTAAAATTTTCAGTACATCATCGCTTTTGTCCAGTTTAGGGTCGGCAAATATAACGGTAATTCCTTCACTTTTATCTAAAATAAAGTCATATAATCGTTCCGTAGCTAATTTTTGAACTGCGTTGTAAACCTTATCCTGTATGGGTTTCACCAGTTCCTGTTTTTTGCGGAAATAGTCGCCTTCATATCCAAATCGTTTACGTTGCAAATCCCTAACCTGCTTTTCTTTATTAAAAATTTCATCTTCTCTTTTTTTCAACAGTTCAGGAGTAAGCATTGCCCGTTCTGCATCCAGTTGACGGTACATTTTGTCTAAATCGGCCTGCATGAGGTCAATTTCTTTTTGCCAGGCATCGGCCATGTCTTCCAGTTTTTTATTGGCCTCTTTATATTCCGGAATTTTTCCCAGAATATATTTGGTATCAATAATGGCATAACGCTGTGCATTCACATTACCTGCAAATGCTGCTGTAAGAATTAAAAGGAAAAATAGTTTTTTCATAAAGCCTGTTTTAAAGATGACAAATGATCAGCAAGCTGATGTTTATAAAATTCAAATATCAAATTTTATTATTCCGGTTCAAAGCCCAGCATAAATGTAAACTTACTCATATCTCTGAGTCGTGCACCTGGTGTATATCTGTCTAACCCAATACCATAATCAAAACCAAGTAAACCAAACATAGGTAAGAAGAAACGCATACCTAAACCTGCACTGCGTCTTAACTTAAATGGATTATAATCTCTTATATCATACCAGCCATTCGCTGCTTCAAAAAAGGCGAGCCCAAAAATGGTACTGCTCGGGTTGGTACTTAACGGATAACGCATTTCCAAACTATACTTGTTAAAGATGGTAAAGAACTGGTTTGCCGATGTTTGATTGGGATTATTAATTTTTGGATTTGAATTATCATAAACCGGGTATCCTCTGTGTGCAACAATATCAAAGCCTATTATGCCAAAATTATTCTGCATACCTGCATCACCCACCTGGAAACGTTCAAACGGAGTAATGGGTAATGACTGATTATACCGTCCAACAAATCCAAACTTGGCTGCTGCTTTTAAAACAAACTGGCGGTTTTTTTCTGCACCACCTGGTTTTCCTATGGGAACATACCACTCATAATTCAAACGCCATTTATGATATTCAACCAACCTGTATCTTTCTGCCGGGTTATTATATAAAGATGCATCTCTGAACAAAGACCATGGTGGTGTAAATGTTGCTGACAAAGAAAAGCTTGAACCCGATCTTGGAAATGTGGGTTGATCTACACTGGAACGTACCACCTGAATTTTAATATTCAGGTTGTTTGATGTTCCACTATCCAGCTCTGGGAAAATGGGATATTTCTTTAATTTATACTGGGTAAAATTTACAGAGGTTATGAGGTTAAAATAATCATCGGGCCATTTTAATTGTTTACCCAATGAAATACTTGCACCCATAGTACGTAAGAACTGATCATTACTTTTTTTACGTGTGGGAAACCCGGTTAAAGGATCAAAAGAGTTTGCCAATTTTGTACGGAACAAACTTACTGTAAAGTTGTTTCGCTTTTTTCCTCCCAACCATGGCTCCGTAAACGAAAAGTTTTGTGAACTGAAAGACGGGCCATTTGATTGTACACGAAGAGATAAGCGTTGCCCATCACCACTGGGCAATGGCTTCCATGCTTCTTTCTTAAAAATATTTTTTGTTGAAAAATTATTAAATGTAATTCCCAATGTTCCGGTTAATCCAATATAACCACCCCAGCCGGCACTTAATTCCAACTGATCACTTGATTTTTCTTCAAGCGTATAATTGATGTCAACTGTTCCATCATCAGGATTAGGAACAGGGTTGGGATTTATTTTTTCCTGGTTGAAATAATTTAATGCAGATAATTCACGGATAGAGCGAATGATATCACTACGGCTGAATTTTTCACCGGGTACTGTTCTCAACTCACGACGAATAACATGTTCTTTTGTTTTATCATTCCCGTAAATATTTACTGAACGGATGGTTGCCTGCGGGCCTTCGGCCAAACGTATTTCGTAATCTATAGTGTCGTTATAAACACTGGTTTCTATAGGTTCTATCCTGAAAAATAAATAACCATCATCCATATACAATCCGCTGATGTCGCCACCTTCTGATGATAATTGTTTACCCAATTTTTTATTGAGTGTTTCAAGATTATAGGTTTCCCCTTTCTTTATTCCCAGTATGGAGGTTAATAATGAATCACTGTATTTGGTGTTTCCTCTCCATGTAATATTTCCAAAATGATACTGGTTGCCTTCCTGTACTTTTACTTCTACCACCAGGTTTCCTTTCTTATTGTAATAACTGGTATCTTTTTCTATAATAGCATCACGGTAACCAAGTTCATTATAGTAATCAAGAATTTTTTCTTTGTCTTCAATATATTTTTTCTGATTGAATTTAGAAGAAGCAAACCTGAAACGCAACCACGGCTCTAAATAATCTCTCGTTTTACTGAGTGATAAAAAGCCCCTTTCACGAATAAATTCTTTAAACGTAGTTGTGTCTTTAGTTCCATAAAGCGGCGATTCTTTTGATGGATGTAAAGAAAACCGCATTGATTCTTTGGTGCCTTTTAATTTTTTCTTCAGCTTTAAATCAGAAACTTTTTCGTTTCCTGAAAAGTAAACTTCATCAACCTTTACTTTTTTCCCTTTGTCTACATTAAAAGTTAAATCAACAAAATTGGGATTCACAGGATTTTTACTCTCCGTAATGTTTATATCAATTTTACGATACCCTTTGTCTATATAATATTTTTCAATATGCTCAATACTGGTGCGTCGTAAGTTTTCTGTAATTACTTTATTTGGAGATAAACCAATCTTCTCTTTTAAATCATCCTGTTCCCCTTTCTTTACGCCTTTAAAAAAGTAATTACCTAAACGTGCCCTTTCTCTTACATTAATCTCAATGTAAATGTCTTTTACATCTACCCTGGTAATAAAAATGGTAACATCATCAAAATATTGCTGACGCCAGATGTTGGCAATAGCTTTGCTGAACAAGTCGCCACCCGGCAAAAACACTTTGTCGCCAATTGAAATACCGGCAATTGAAACCAATAAAGCAGAATCAAAGGTTTTTGAACCACTCACCGTAATACCGGCAATGATGTATTCTTTTGGAACTTTTGAATTAATAATCGCTTCCAGTTCAGGATCTACTGAAACAGGAGGTATAGTGTCGGGGGTTTGAGCCCATAGATTTATTTGAAAGCCTAAGCAAACAAGTAAAAGCAGTAGTAATTTTCTATTCACACGCATCAATGATCGGTTACGTTAAGTTGTAAGTTGAGTTATAAAAAAGCCGCTCATGCTCTAACAGCCGGGCGGCAAAATAAACGCTTTTGCTGAAACTCTTTGTTAAAATCACTGCCTTAACAGTGATCTTAAGATTGTGTTACAGGTTTATCGGTTTTCACTTGTTCTCCGGTTTTGCCAAACCTGCGTTCCCTGTTCTGAAAATCAAGGATCGCTTCATATAAATTCTCCTTCCTGAAATCGGGCCAGCGAACATTGGTAAAATACAATTCCGCATAAGCCAGCTGGTATAACAAAAAGTTGCTGATCCTGTATTCGCCACTGGTTCTTATCATCAACTCCGGATCAGGAAACTCCCTGGTTGTTAAATAATCTTTGATGGTATCCTGGTCTATTTCAAAAGGCTCCAGCTTACCACTTTTTACATCAGCCGCAATATTTTTAATAGCATTTACAATTTCCCACCGGCTGCTGTAACTCAATGCCATTATCAGATTAAGGCCTTTGTTATCTTTCAATTCATCCAAACTCTCCTGCAATTGTTTTCTTGCATAATCGGGCAGCATGTTTGTATCGCCAATTACATGAAGCCTGATGTTGTTTTTATTGAGGATAGATGTTTCTTTACGAATGGTATCTACCAGCAATTCCATTAAACCCGTTACCTCTTCAATGGGCCTGTCCCAGTTCTCAGTACTAAATGCATAAAGGGTTAAATATTTTACACCCAATTCTGCACAACCTTCCACAATATTCCGCACACTTTCCACTCCATGAAAATGACCGTATAAGCGATCCTGTCCCTGTTCTTTTGCCCATCGGCCATTCCCATCCATAATGATGGCAATGTGCTTTGGCAAGCGGTTCAAATCCAATTGTTCACGCAAAGAACTCATAGCCATGAAAATTAAGGGCACGAAGGTAAGAAAAATAAGCCTTGGGGGCTGTAAGCAATAGAAGTTAATTTGGCTGTGGTTCGTTCCCTTCCGGGCTTTGGTAGCGCTTGTGGCGCCACTAAACCCTCCAGGCAACGCAGCCCCTGAGCAGTTGATACTTCATTCAACGATTAAAAACATCCTTGTTATGATCATCCAATTTTAAATTATTACCTTTTCTTTTCAAAACCTCACAGGTTTTTTGATTCATTAATTAATTTGTAACCCTCTGCAAAAACCCGTGAGGTTTATACTGAGATTTTAATTTAAAAACTACTGGTATGAAATATATTTTACTTTTTGTTTCTGTTGCTTTCTTTTTCAGTTGTACAAATCATAAACAAACAGGTGGCTCTGTATCTGTAGCAGAATATTTTCATTACACAGACAGTTCAGTA
>Ga0209797_10002031_pt1 | contig 10215 bp, 4 predicted proteins | sample DOMMetBare3Fresh_2_FD_187472 | JGI IMG/M metagenome (GOLD analysis project Ga0209797, IMG submission 187472) | Wetland sediment microbial communities from St. Louis River estuary, USA, under dissolved organic matter induced mercury methylation -... | ecosystem: Environmental > Aquatic >...
GCCGAGAAGGCCTACGGCGTCCCGTACCGGCAGCTCATGGCGGAGCGGGTGTTCGGGCCGCTCGGGATGTCCCGCACCTTCTTCCTCGCCTCCGAGGTCCTCGCCGACGGCGACTTCGCGGTGGCGCTGACGACCCCCGACCCGGCGCACGGCGTGCCCGGCCTCGTCGAGCCCGCGAGCTACGACAACCCCTGGGCCCGGCCCGCCGGCTACGCGTGGTCGAGCGTCGGCGACCTCGCCCGCTTCGCGAGGTTCCTCCTCGCGGGTGACGAGGCGGTCCTCTCGCCCGCGCTCCACGCGGTGATGACCTCGCCCACTCGCGACACGCAGGAGCTCCTCGACCTCATCCGCTACGGCTTCGGGCTGGCGACGAGCCCGGGCTTCTTCCGGGGCACCGACTTCTACCCGACCAAGGTCATCCAGCACGGCGGCGCGGTGCCGGGCTTCTCGTCGAGCCTGCTCCTCCTGCCCGAGCTCGGCTTCGGCGTCGTCACGCTCGCGAGCGGCGACGGGGCGGCCTTCCCGGCGACGCTCGACGCCGCGCTCCGCCTCGCCGCACTCCCCGCCCCGGTCGCGGGGCCCGACGTCACCCCCGATCCCGCCACCTTCGCCGAGGAGACCGGCCTCTACGTGGATCCTCACCTCGCCGGGGAGGTCACCGTCTCGCTCTCGAGCGGGCAGCTCCGCGTGGACGTCCCCGCCGCGGCGGGGCTCGGCATCACCTACGACCCCGTGCTGCAGCCCGTCTCGCCGCGCAACTTCCTCCTCACCGTCGAGGGCGTGCCGCTGCTCGTCACCTTCATCCACGGCGGCGCGGGCGAGCCGACCTGGCTGCGCACCCGCGTGTTCGTCGCCGCGCGCCCGCCACCCGGCGCGCTCGCCTCCCCGCCCCCGGCGCCTTCCCCGGCCGCCGCGGCGCGCCTTCGCGCGGCGCTCCGCGCGCTCCCCTAGGGCTGGGGCCAGACCGCGACGGCGTTGCCAGCCCTGAAGATCCCCGCGCCGGCCTCGGCGATGCTCGTGTAGCCGAGGCCCACGTTCCCGCCCGCCTGGGCCGAGGACGCGCCGGCGAGACGGTTCACGAAGGTGAGCGTGCTTCCTCCGTTGTCGTAGTCGCCGAACGGGCTCCACGAGCCGCGCAGGGCGCCGCGCGACGTCACTCCGATCACGATCGACAAGGTGGGAGTGCCCGACATGGACGTGAGCCATGCCTTGGCCGGCAGCTCCTCGTCGAACTTGCCGTCCACCGTCGCGAAGCGCATCGAGAGCCCCTCGATCGCGACGCGGGGTTCGGTGACCAGCGCGCCGGACGTGTGGCTCGGGTAGCACACGGCGACCGGCGCGGCCGGCCATGCGAGGTCGATCGTGAGGGCGGTGGGCGAGACCCTGTCCCCACGCGCAGTGACGTAGGCCAGCGTCGCGGTGACCTGGTCGCTCCGCTGATCGAGCACCGCCAGTCCGGTCAGGCCGGGGACCCCCTCGCACGCCTCGTCGAGGCTCCCGAGCTCGTGCTGCCCGAAGCTCTCCGGAGCCGCCGAGCCGCCCCCGCAGCCGAGCGAGATGCCCGTGGCGAGCCCCACCCACACGATGAATGCCGTCCGCATCGCTCCAGCATATCCCGACCCGTCCGGCCCGGGCGGGCAAGTCGTGCCCCGACCCGGCGGGCCCTACCGCCCGGCGGCCGCGCGGGCGCCTTCCGACCCGGCCGCCGCGACGCTCCCCTCGTCCTTGCGCTTCAAGGAGAGCCCCATGGTGAAGCGGGCCACCGGCTCGTCGCCGTACTTCCGCGGCACGGTCGCCACGACCTCGACCGGCAGCGTCACCCGCTCCCCGGACGCGTCGGCGCCCCGGACCGCCTCCGCGATGCGGCGGCCGTCGCGCGACCGGAACACCACGTCGCCGTCGGCGCGCTTCAGGAAGTCGGCGCGGAGGTCCGCGAAGACGAGCTTCACCTGTCGGTGGCGCTCGTCGATGAGCCTCGCGGCGTTGAGCCCGCTCGCGAGGTCCGCCCCGGCGCAGAGGGCGCCGAGGTACATGGAGCCGAGGTGGTTCCTCGACCGCCAGCCGAGCGGGATCTCGATGGCGCAGCCGTCGTCGTCGAGCTCGAGGACCCGGGGCCCGAGGAAGAGGAGCACCGGGATCTTGAGGGAGAACAGGCGGACGAAGGCGGTTTCCCTGAGGAGCATGCGCGGGGCCTCTCGCGGCGTCGTGACGCCGCGCATCATAGCCCCCTCCCTCGGCGAGCGCCGCCCCCGCAGGGGCCTTATGGGACGGCCACCGTGCTCGAGACGTTCCACCCCCTCGTGCGCCGCTGGTTCGAGCGGCGCTTCGGCGAGCCCACCGAGCCGCAGGCCCTCGGCTGGCCGGAGATCGCGGCGCGCCGGGACGTGCTCGTCTCCGCCCCGACCGGCTCGGGGAAGACCCTCGCCGCGTTCCTCTACGCGATCGACGGGCTCCTGCGCGACGCGCTCGCGGGCGGGCTCCGCGCCGAGACCCGCGTCCTCTACGTCTCGCCGCTGCGGGCGCTCTCCAACGACGTCGAGAAGAACCTCGCGGTCCCGCTCGCGGAGCTGGAGGAGGCCGCCCGCGCGGCGGGGCTCCCCGCCCCGGGGATCCGGGTCGCGCTCCGCACCGGCGACACGCCCCAGTCCCGCCGCCAGGCGATCGTGCGGAACCCGCCGCACCTCCTCGTCTCGACCCCCGAGTCGCTCTACCTCCTCCTCACCGCCGAGCGCGGGCGCGCGCTCCTCGCCGGCGTCGAGACCGTGATCGTGGACGAGATCCACGCCCTCGCCCGCGACAAGCGCGGCGCGCACCTCGCCCTCTCGCTCGAGCGGCTCGAGGCGCTCGCCCGGCGCCGCCCCCAGCGGATCGGCCTGTCCGCCACCGTGAACCCGATCGAGGAGATGGCCCGCTTCCTCGTCGGGGCGGAGCGCGTGGACCCGGACGGCCGGCCCCGCTGCGCGATCGTCGAGGCGGGGCGGCGCCGCGCCTTCGATCTCGGGATCGAGATCCCGAAGGACGAGCTCTCCTCCGTCGCCTCGAACGACCTCTGGCGCGAGACCTACGACCGCGTCGCCGACCTCGTCCGCGCTCACCGCGCGACGCTCGTCTTCGTGAACACGCGCCGGCTCGCCGAGCGCGCCTCGCACGCCCTCGCCGAGCGGCTCGGCGAGGGCGAGGTCGCCGCCCACCACGGCTCGCTCTCCCGCGCCCGGCGCCTGCGCGCCGAGGAGCGGCTCAAGTCGGGCGCGCTGCGCGCCGTGGTGGCGACCGCCTCGCTCGAGCTCGGCATCGACGTCGGCGAGGTGGACCTCGTCCTCCAGCTCGGGTCCCCCGGCGCCCTCAACGTCGGGCTCCAGCGCATCGGCCGCTCCGGCCACGTGAAGGGCGGGACGCCGAAGGGCCGCCTCTTCCCCATGAGCCGGGACGAGCTCGTCGAGTGCGCCGCGCTCGTCCGCGGGCTGCGGCGGGGGGCGCTCGAGTCGATCCGCGTCCCCGCGGCGCCGCTCGACGTCCTCGCCCAGCAGATCGTGGCCGAGGCCTCCGCCGGCCCCATCCACCTCGACCGGCTCTTCGGGCTCGCCCGCCGCGCCTGGCCGTACCGCGACCTCTCGCGCGCCGCGTTCGACGGCGTCGTGGACATGCTCGCGGAGGGGATCGCCACCGCGCCCGGGCGCACCACCGCGCTCCTCCACCGCGACGCCGTCAACGGGCGGGTGCGCGGGCGGCGCGGCGCTCGGATCGCGGCGCTCACCGGCGTGGGGGCGATCCCCGACACCTCCCAGTTCTCGGTCGTCGCCGAGCCGGAGGGGACCGTCGTCGGACAGGTGGACGAGGACTTCGCGGTGGAGAGCATCGCGGGGGACGTCTTCCTCCTCGGGAACGCCTCCTGGCGCATCCGCCGCATCGAGGCGGGCGTGGTGCGGGTCGAGGACGCCCACGGGGCGGCGCCGGGCGTGCCGTTCTGGCTCGGCGAGGCGCCGGGGCGGAGCCGCGAGCTGTCGGCGGAGGTCTCGGCGCTGCGCGAGGAGCTCGAGTCGCGCCTCGACGACCGCGCCGGGGCGGCGCGCTGGCTCGCGGGGGAGGCAGGGCTCCCCGAGCCCGGCGCACGCCAGGCGGTCGAGTACCTCGCGGCGAGCCGGGCCGTCCTCGGCGCGGTCCCCTCGCAGCGGACGCTCGTCGCCGAGCGGTTCTTCGACGAGGCGGGCGGCATGCAGCTCGTCCTGCACGCGCCCTTCGGCGCGCGGACGAACCGCGCCTTCGGCCTCGCGCTCCGCAAGCGCTTCTGCCGCACCTTCGACTTCGAGCTGCAGGCGGCGGCGACGGACGAGGGGATCCTGCTCTCGCTCGGCCCGCAGCACTCCTTCCCGCTCGAGTCGATCTTCGAGTTCCTCTCCGAGTCCACCGTGGACGAGGTGCTCGCGCAGGCGGCGCTCCAGGCGCCGATGTTCCAGGTGCGCTGGCGCTGGAACGCGACGCGCGCCCTCGCCATCCCCCGCCTCTTCAAGGGGAAGCGGATGCCGCCGCCCATCGCGCGGATGCGGTCGGACGACCTCCTCGCCGCGGTCTTCCCGCAGCAGGTCGCCTGCCAGGACAACGCGCCGGGCGGGCCCATCGCCCTCCCCGACCACCCGCTCGTCACCGAGACCCTGAAGGACTGCCTCACCGAGGCGATGGACGCGGCCGGGCTCCGCGAGATCCTCGCGCGGATCGGGCGCGGGGAGATCCGGCTCGTCGCGGCCGACACCGCCGAGCCGTCGCCCATGTCGCACGAGATCCTGGGGGCGCGTCCCTGGGCGTACCTCGACGACGCGCCGCTCGAGGAGCGCCGCGCGCGGGCGGTCGCCCTGCGCCGCGCCCTCCCTCCGGCGGAGGCGAGCGGCGCCGGGGCGCTCGACCCGGCCGCCATCGCCGAGGTGACGGAGCAGGTCTTCCCGGAGGCGCGCGACGACGACGAGCTGCACGACGCCCTGCTCGACCTCGGGATCCTGCCGGCGGGCGAGGGGACGCGGCTCGGCGTGCCGCTCGACGGGCTCGTCGCCGCCGGGCGGGCGGCGCGGCTCCGCGCGGGGGAGTCGGAGTGGTGGGTCGCGGCGGAGCGGGCGGGGCTCGCGCGGGCGGTCGCGCCGGCGCTCGCGACCGCGACCTCGGGGTCGGTGCCCCTCTCCCCCTCCCTCCATCCCCTCCCCTCCGAGCGCGTCCCCGCCGACGAGGAGGCCGCCGTCCTCGCCGTCGTCCGCGGGTGGATGCCGCGGGTCGGCCCCGTGACCGCGGCCGCCCTGGCGGCGCGTATCGGGCTCGATCCCGCGCGGGTGGACGCGGCGCTCGTCCGCCTCGAGTCGGAGGGCGTGGTCCTGCGCGGGAATTTCCTCGCCGACGTCGGCTGGTCCCCCGCCGCGCCCCACTGGTGCGAGCGGAGCGTCCTCGCCCGCATCCACCGGCTCACCCTCGGCCGGCTGCGGCGCGAGATCGAGCCCTCGACCGCGGCCGATTTCCTGCGGTTCCTGCCGCGCTGGCAGCACGTCGCGGCCGGGACCCGCCTCCACGGCGCGCGCGGCCTCGCCGAGGTGGTGGGCCAGCTCCAGGGGTTCCACGCCGCCGCGGGCGCCTGGGAGCGGGAGCTCCTCGCCGCGCGCGTCGCCGACTACGAGCCCGCGCTCCTCGACGAGCTCTGCCTCTCGGGCGAGGTCGCCTGGGGCCGGCTCGCCGTGACGCCCGCGCCGGACGAGGCGCCCCGCCGGCGGAACGCGCCCACGCGCAACGCGCCCGTGACGCTCGCGCTCCGCGAGGACCTGCCCTGGCTCCTCGCCGGGATCGGCGGATCCCCGCCGCCGCTCGGCGCGTCCGCGCGGGCGCTCGTGGACGCCCTCGCCCGCCGCGGCGCCTCTTTCCTCCCCGACCTCGCCGCCGCGACCGGGCGGCTCCCGGGCGAGATCGAGCAGGCGCTCTGGGAGCTCGTCTCGGCCGGGCTCGTCACCTGCGACGGCTTCTCGGGGCTCCGCGCGCTCGTGGACCCGCCCGCGCGCGGGCGTATCGTTCGCCGCCCGGGCTTCGCCGGCGGGCGCTGGTCGCTCCTCCGCGCGCCGCCCGCGCCCGCGCCCGAGGGAAGCCCCGGCCCCGCGCCGCCGCCGGACATCGACGACGGCGCGCTCGAGCGGCTGGCGGGGCAGTACCTGCGCCGCCACGGCGTCGTCTTCCGCGACCTGCTCGCCCGCGAGAGCGCGCCGCCGCCGTGGCGCGACCTCCTCCGCGTCTACCGCGCCCAGGAGGCGCGCGGCGCGATCCGCGGCGGCCGCTTCGTCGCCGGCTTCACCGGCGAGCAGTTCGCGCTCCCCGAGGCGGTGGACGCGCTCCGGGCGGCGCGGCGCGCGCCGCGCGAGGGCGGCGAGCGGGTCGAGGTCTCCGCGTCCGATCCGTTGAACCTCGTCGGCATCCTCACGCCCGGCGCGCGGGTGCCGGCGGTGCTCGGGAACCGGGTGGCCTACCTGGACGGGGTTCCGGCGGAGGACGGATCGCGCGGAGCGCGAGGCGCCGGCGCGCGGGCGGGGTGAACGCCGGGAGCGCCCGCACCCAGGTCGGCGTTCCCCGGCGCGCGGCGCGGGCGGAGGGTCCGGGCGTCCGGCGCAGGGGGGATCCCCCCGCCGCCGTGACGCGCGGACCCGCCACGTCACCGTGCAGGCGCCGGAGTCACACCCTGCCGCGCTTCAGAACGTCTGCTGCACCCGCGTGTAGACGAACCGGCCCACGAAGTCGTAGATGCTGGGATCCGAGTTCGCGAGCACCGCGCTGTAGACGTACTGCGGCTTCTGGTCGAGCACGTTGTTCACGCCGACGAGGATCGAGGTCTTCCCCATCGGGCTCGCGGTGAGCGTGTAACCGGCGTTCAGATCGACCGTCACGTTCCGCCCCACCTGCCGCGAGGCGAGGGAGTCCGGCGAGTTGCACAGCCCGCCGTCCGAGGTGAGGTCACCGGCGGAGCACTCCTTGAAGTCGCCCACGTAGCGGGCGATCGCCGCGGCGTTCAGGCCTCCGAGGGACCAGGTCGCCCCGGCGTTGAACTTCCAGGCGGGAAGCGCGCCGAGGTCGAAGTTGCCCTTCCCGCGGATGGTGCGGCTCTGGCCGACCGTCTGCTTGCGATCGAACCGGTCGAGCCAGGTCCCGTCGAGATCGAAGCGGAAGCGGCCGAAGGGCTGGCGCAGGGTGTAGCGGATCGCGAAGTCGATCCCGGAGGTGCGGAGCTCCCCGACGTTCTGGTTGGTGTCGGTCACGTAGAGGATCCGGCCCCCCGAGGCCAGGGGTGCGCGCTTGATGAGGTCGCAGAACTGGGGCGTGCCGCTCGCCCCCGGATAGCAGCCGGCGATGATGGCCGCCGTGCCGATCTGGCCGACCAGCTTGTCGACGAAGATGTTGTAGTAGTCCACGGTGATCGAGAGATCCCGGACGACCCGCGGCTGGAGCACCACGCCCGCCGTGAACACCTTCGCCGTCTCCGCGTCGAGGTCGCCGTTGCCGCCGATGCGGGTGAGCTCCTGGTTTCCGCTGTCGTTCGTGCCGCCCTCCGGGACGCCGGTGGCGCGGCACTGGTCCGCGAGGGCGGCCGGCAGCGAGGTGAGCGGCGCGTTGCACGGGTCGCTCGCGTTCGGCGCGTACTCGCCCTGGCCGAGGTACAGCTCGCTGATGCTCGGCGCGCGGAAGGCGGTGGAGTAGGTGCCTCGCAGCGTGACGTCCTCGAGCGGGGTGTAGCGGGCGCCGACCTTGTAGGTGAAGTTCGAGCCGAAGGTGCTGTAGTTCACGAACCGGCCCGCCACGCTCGCCTCGAGGGTCTTCGCGCCCGGCGCGTCGGCGAGGAGCGGGATCACCAGCTCGGCGTACGCCTCGTTCGCGTCGAACGAGCCCTCGGTGGACTTGAAGTTGAAGTCCGCCGAGTCGCCCGCGGCGGCGATCGGGTCCGCGATCTGCGCGCCGGACTGGCGGCGGTACTGGTAGCCGACCGCGAGCGAGAGGGGTCCCGCCGGCAGCGTGAGGACGGTGCCGGTGGCGCTGGCGTCCACCGTGAGCAGCGCGTCGAACGCGCGCGAGACGCCGGTGAACCCGAGCCCCGCGATCTGGGCGGGATCGATGCTGCCGTTGTTGGGCCCGCCGAAGAGGTTGAGCGGGACGCAGCCCGGGATGACGACATCATCGGAGGTGCCCGCCGAGCCGTCCGGGCCCTTGGTACCGCAGACGGGTCTCCCGTCCGGCAGCCGGAAGCTCGGCCCGACCGCGTCGGCGATCCGCGAGTTCCGGATCGCGCCCTCGGTCGTGAAGGTGCCCTGGGTCCGGCCGTAGTTCAAGGACGCGTCCCAGTACCAGTCGCTGAGCGGCCCGAGCCCCTGCGGCAGCGTCCCGTCGAGGCCGGCGACGAGCCGGAAGGTCGCCAGCTCCTGGCCGTAGGTGCGGTTCCCGAACTCCACCAGCCGGCGGCCGGCGAAGGGGAGGTCGACGCCGAACGGGTTGTACATGCTGTCCTTCGAGACGGAGATGGGCGTGTCCCCGCCGCCCACCGTGTAGTCGCCCGGGTTGAGCGGCATCGGCGCGGCGTTCTGCTGCGAGGACCGCTGCACGTAGGACGCCTCGTAGTAGGCACGGACGGCGCTGAACCGGGTGTCGCCGACGGAGGCCATCTGCAGGCGCCTCGACGGGATGGTGAGGTAGTTGTCGGCGGCGTAGTTGTACCGGTCGGCGTCGGTCGCGACCCGCCAGCCCAGCGGGTCGCCCGGATCGTCGCGGACGAAGACGTCGCTCGCCCAGTTCGGGTCGTTGGTGACGAGGGTGTTGCAGAGGATGTTCGCGAGGCAGTCCGCGAGCGGGCTCCCGTCCGGATTCTGCGGCAGCCCGACGAGACCCTTCGGCGTCCGGAAGCTGCCGCCCTGGAAGGGGGTCCCGGTGCTGTAGTCGTAGATCAGCGCGTGGTCGCTCCAGCTGCGGTCGCGGAGCCACGAGTCCTGCTGGTCGAAGAAGCCGGCCGAGAAGAGGAAGCTGCCGTCGGGGCCGCTGCGGCCGGTGGTCACCTGCCCGTCGAAGGTCTGCGCGTCGCCGCGGGTCGAGAGGCCGTACTGCGCGGCGGCCTCGGTGCCGTTGAACGACTTCCGCGTGATGACGTTCACCACGCCGGCGATGGCGTCCGAGCCGTAGATCGCCGAGGCGCCGTCCTTCAGCACCTCGACGCGCTCGACCATGGCGGCGGGGATCGAGTTCAGGTCCACGGCGGCGGAGCCTCCGAGCCCGCTCGGCACGACGCGCCGGCCGTTGAGGAGCACGAGCGTGCGGGTGACCCCGAGGCTCCTCAGGTTGATGCGCGTCGAGCCCTCGGCGCCGTACGACGCGCCGCCGTTGTTGAGCTGGAAGTTCGGCGCGTTGCCCTGCTCGGGCATGAGCTGGAGGAAGTCGCCGATGGTGAGCTTGCCGCTCTCCTGGAACTGCTCCTTCGTCATCACCGTGACGGGGGCCGGCGTGGTGAGGTCCTTGCGCCGCACGCGCGACCCGGTGACGAAGATCTCTTCCCCGGCCTCCGGGGGCGCGGTCGGCGCCACGGCGGGCGCGGGCGGCGGGGCTGCCGGGGGCGGCTGCGGCTCCTGCGCCGCGGGGGGCGCGGGCGGAGCGGCCGCGGGCGCTTCCTGGGCCGCGGCGCTCCCCGCTGCGAAGATCAGGACGAACAGCGCCGGCGTCACCTCGTACCTGCCGCACCTCGACGTCATGTGCCGTCTCCCACGGTCCGTGAAGGTCTCGTCGGGCAGGCATCGCGGACGCGCGACGCTCGCCCCGACGTCGCAATCGGCATCGACACAGCGGCTGAGCTTGGGACGGCATCGTGCCGGGCGAGCGAGGGCTTGCCGAGATCCCCTACGGGGGGGGCCCCGTGCTGGCAGCCTCTTCGCTACCCAGACGGGTACGTGCAGCGCGCGACCGCGGACCGATTCACTGCACGCGCAGGAAGTGCCGGACGAGGCCGTCCTCGGCGCGACGCAGCGTCAGGGTGGCCCCGTCGAACGCGATGACTTCCTCGTGATGCGTCTCGGCGGGCCACACCTCGACGATCACCGGGCTCGACACCGTCCAGGTGAAGGGGGTCGCCCGGGTGAACGGGCCCGCGATGAAGTTCCCGAGGTAGCCGCTGCCGTCCGAGAGGTACTCCTTGCCGTTGTCGGTCGAGCCGGCGTCCTGCCGGCGCCACAG
>Ga0209797_10002032_pt1 | contig 10215 bp, 7 predicted proteins | sample DOMMetBare3Fresh_2_FD_187472 | JGI IMG/M metagenome (GOLD analysis project Ga0209797, IMG submission 187472) | Wetland sediment microbial communities from St. Louis River estuary, USA, under dissolved organic matter induced mercury methylation -... | ecosystem: Environmental > Aquatic >...
GCGCCTGCCGGGGCCTCGCGGGGGGCGGTAGCTTTCGCCGGCCACCCCCCTCGAGGATGCGATGGCCGATCCGGATGCCCCCGGCGCCTTCGTCTCGGGCCCGCTGAGCCTGCACGACGCGGCGCTGTTCACCGATCTCTACGAGCTGACGATGGCCGCCGCCTACTTCCGCGAGGGCGTGCGCGGCCCGGCCACCTTCAGCCTGTTCGTCCGCCGGCTGCCGAGCGAGCGGGGCTTCCTCGTGGCCGCGGGGCTGGAGGACGTCCTGGAGTACCTCCGCGGCTTCCGGTTCTCCGCCGCCGCACTCGACTACCTCCGCTCGCTCAAACGGTTCGAGCCCCGCTTCCTCGAGTTCCTTGCCGCCCTCCGCTTCACGGGCGACGTGCGCGCGGTCCGCGAGGGGACGGTGCTCTTCGCCGACGAGCCGCTGCTCGAGATCACGGGTCCGATGATCGAGGCCCAGGTCGTCGAGACCGCGGTCATCAACTTCTGTCACCTGCAGACGGTGCAGGCCAGCAAGGCCGCGCGGTCGGTCCTGGCGGCCCGGGGACGGACGCTGGCGGAGTTCGGCCTCCGGCGGAGCCACGGGACGGACGCCGGGATGAAGGCGGCACGGGCGGCGCTGGTGGCGGGGTTCGACTCCACCAGCAACGTGCTGGCCGGCCTGACGTACGGCATGCCGCTCTCGGGCACGATGGCGCACTCGTTCGTCACCGCGTTTCCGAGCGAGCTGGACGCGTTCCGCGCCTTCGCGCGCTCGTTTCCGGACGGCACGGTGCTCCTGCTCGACACCTACGACACGGCCGCCGCCGCGCGCCTGGCGGTGGAGGTCGGCCGAGCGCTCGCGGCGGACGGGCACCGCCTGGCCGGGGTGCGGCTCGACAGCGGGGACCTCGACCGGCTGAGCCGCGAGGTGCGCGCGATTCTCGACGCGGGCGGGTTTCCCGACGTGCGGATCGTCGCGAGCGGCGGGCTCGACGAGCACGACGTCGCGGCGCTGCTCGAAGCCGGGGCGCCGGTCGACGTGTTCGGCATCGGGACCCGGCTCGATGTCTCGGCGGACGCGCCGTCCCTCGACATGGCCTACAAGCTGGTGCGGTTCGACGGGAGAGACGTGTTGAAGCTGAGCGCGGGGAAGGAGACCTGGGTGGGCGGGAAGCAGGTCGTGCGGCGGCTCGACGGGGCCGGGCGCCTGTCGGGGGACATGCTGGCGCTCCAGGAGGAGCCGGTGCCGGTCGGGGCGGTGGGGCTGCTCGAGCCGGTGATGCGGGGAGGCGAGCTGATGCGGCCGCACCCTGCATTGGCCGAGCTGCGGGCGCATTGTGCGGGGGAGCTGCGTACGCTCCCCGACGGCCTGCGGCGGCTGCGGGACGCGGCGGTGTATGCGGTCACGCCGAGTGCGGAGCTGCGGGCACGCCAGGCGGCGGCGGCTGCGGTCCACCGATGAGTCATCCTGAGCGAAGCGAAGGAGCCATGCCCCAGCGCATGCCCCCTTCGCTTCGCTCAGGGTGACTCCGCGTACTCATACCACGCTTCAGGAAGGAGACCCGATGTACGCCATCGCCCTGCTTCGCTACCGGCGCCCGCTCGAGGAGGTGCTGACCGTCGTGGACGCGCACCGGGCCTACCTGCGCGGCCTCGAGCAACGCGGGCTGCTGCTGGTCTCGGGACCGCTCGACCCGCGCACCGGCGGCGCGCTGCTCCTCCGGGTGCCGGACGGCGCGGTACGCGAGGCGCTGGACCGGATCCGCGACGAGGATCCCTATACCAAGGCGGGGATGGTGCAGTACGAGCTGCTGCCCTGGATGCCGAACCTGGGGCGGGAGAAGCTGGACGCGCTCTGACCGGCGCGGTCACCCGGCCTGGCCGGCCTTGAGCGATGCCTCCGCGGCCCGGCCGAGCGCGGCGACCAGGCCGGTGATGTGGTCACGCGCCGGCCCCCGCTCCGCCAGGAACGGGTCCATCACCGTCGCGCGCAGCACCACCAGCCCCTCGGCGCCCGCGGCGCGCCATTGGTCCGGCGTGCAGACGCCGAGCCCGGCCAGCACCGGATCCACCGCACCGTCGTACATCGGGGTCTGGAGCCGCGTGCGGGTGATGATGTACTCGGGCACGCTATCCCCCCGGGCGAGGCTCATCCGGAGGTAGATCCGCTCGTTGAACCCGTTGAGCGCCGCCAGCGTCGTGAGCGCCGGGTGCGTGACGACCCAGCAGACGATGTTGATGTCCGGCAGCGGCAGCATGACGGTGCGGAACGGGCCCAGCTTCGCGCCGTCCAGCGCCGCATGCAGCCCCCGCGCCCCCACCGCGGTCTGCTCGATCAGATAGCCGTAGCCCCGCTGGTCGAGCGGCAGCACCTTGTGACTCAGCCAGACCGCCGCGGCCGCCGCGCCCGGCTTCGACCCCTCCAGGATGTACCGCCCCAGGAACCGCTCCGTATCGGACGCGTCGGGCTCGCCCGGGCTCAGGTAGGGTGGGTCGGTGGCCACGAGCTGGCGCGCACGCCCGTCGCGCACCAGGATGGCGCCGGCGGAGTACGGCACGTACCCCATCTTGTGCGGGTCCACGGTGACGGAGTCCGCCTCGCCCAGTGCGGCCACGGCGCGCACCCAGTCGTCGCTGGGCCAGTCGAGGCCGACGCCGGCGCGGATCTCCTCGCCGCTCCGGCGCGTGCCGTCGGCGCGGCGGGTCACCGCCGCGGCATAGCCGCCGTAGCAGGCGTCCGAGTGGACGTGGAAGGTGACGCCCAGCTCCCGCTCCGCGCGGGCGCGGACCTCCAGCACCTGGTCGAGCCGGTCCACCGCGCTCTCCTCGGTGGTGCCGCACACGCTCACGCAGGCGAGCACGGACTGCCGGTGGCGCGCCAGCTCGCGCACCTGGCGCCAGAGCGCGTCGGGGTCCATGCGGAAGTGCTGGTCGAGCGGGACGTAGACCAGCTGGTTGGAGCCGATGCCGAGCGCGCGGACGATCTTCTCCCAGGAGTAGTGCGCCGTCGCGGCGACCAGCACGACGCCGGCCGGCAGCGGATCGCCGTAGGCGAGCGCCAGGCGGCGGCTGTACTCCTGGTAGCCGATGGCCGCCAGCGAGTGGTTGGCGAGCGCGCGGCGCACGTCGGCGCGCGGCGCCGCGGCCCAGAGCGTGTCCCACAGGTCGAGCGTGGCCGGGCCGGGGATGTTGAGCAGCTCCCAGAGCGACATGCTCACGACCGGCAGGTCGAGGCCCAGCTCGGCGGCGGCTCCGGCCACGGCCACTGGCAGATAGCGCACCCCGCGCGCCAGCCACAGCGCCTCGAAGTTGGCGAGGGTGCCGCCGGAGGTGAGGTGGCCCCAGTGCCGCGCGGGGTCGTACCCGATCATGCGGGCGAGCTGCGCCGCCACTTCCAGCTCCAGCCGGGTCGTCACCGGGGCGATCTCGAAGGCGACGTTGTTCGGGTTGTACAGCATGGTGGCGAAGTAGCCGACCTGCGAGGCGATGGTCTGCTCGCCGATCATGTGCCCCTTGTAGCGCCCGCTGAACACCGGCACGTCGCGCTTGAGCTCGGCCAGCAGCCCCATCAGCTCCTGGGTGAGGGTCGCCACCGCCTCCTCGTAGCCCTCCTGCCGCTTGTCCACCTCGCGGATGACGACGCCGTCCTCGGGGTGGTAGTTGCGGCGCCAGAACACGTGGTCGCGGAGCGACTCGATCACCAGGCGCTCGAGCAGCTCCGCGTTCTCGGCGCGGGGGCCGAGGAACCAGGCGCGCAGGGCGTCGTGGGGGTTGGTGGGCATGGGGGTCTCCGGTGAGTCACCCTGAGCGCAGCGAAGGGGGCATGCGTTGGGGCATGCCCCCTTCACTCCGTTCAGGGTGACTCATGTCACTCGTATGACTCGTACGACTCGTGTGGCTCGTGTGGCTCGCGTGCCTCAGAACGTCGCGGTGATGCCCCCGAGCACGCGCCGCCCGATCACCGACCCGCCGTACAGCTGGAACCGCTTCTGATCGAACAGGTTCGTCGCCGTGGCATGCACGCGGAGGTAGTTGTTGACCCGGTACCCCGCGCTCACGTTCACGAACTCGTTGGACGGCACGTAGCCCTGGAAGATTCCCGCCGCCCACGGGTAGCCGTCCACCAGCCGCACCGTGACGTTGGCGTCGAGGCCCTGCTGTCCCGCATAGCTGAGCGAGAGGCTCCCCTTCTTGCTGGGCGTGTCCGGCAGGAGCTGGTCGCCCACCTGCTGGCTCTTCACCGTGAAGTCGAAGCCGGTGAACGACACGTCGCCCCGGAACTCGGGGGTGAACTGGTAGCCGACGCCGATCTCGACGCCCTTCTCGGTCACGCGGCCGGCGTTGGTGTAGCTGAGCACGATGGCGCGGCTGCCGTCGGGGAGAGTGGCGAGAGCGTTGGCGCCCTGGAGCGTCGTTCCGGCCCGGATCTGCGCGTAGCCGCCGAGGAGCTGGGGGATCGGCGCGCGGAGCGGGTGGTTGGCCGGCAGGCCGAGCAGCGCGAGCCGGGCATCGAGCGCAGCCAGCTCCGCCGGCACGTCCACGCCGTCGGTCAGACTGAACGACGGGTACGCGGGGTTCACGCCTGGCAGCAGGTCGGTGACGAAGTCTCTCAGCTTGTTGATGTAGCCGTCCACCGTGATGTACGCCTTGTTCGACAGGCTCCCCTTGTAGCCGACCTCCCAGCCCGTGACCTTCTCGACGTTGAGGTCGGCGTTGCCTAGCGCGAGGGCCTGAGTGGCCGGGGAGAAGTTCCACGGGAGGCTGTCGGTGATCGTAAGGCCCGCGAGCGCGGGCGCCGGGATGTTCGCCCGGACCGCGGCGTAGTAGTTCTGGATCCCGGTCTCGAGCGTCGCCGGTCCCGCCGAGGGCTGCGCCACCGGCACCTGCAGGAAGAACTCGGAGTAGTTCGGGGTCTGGAACGCGCGATTCACCGAGAAGCGGAACGAGTGGTTCTCGTTCGGGCTGAACACCAGCGCGCCCTTGGGCGAGAATTGCGTGTCGAAGAGATCGCCGTCGTCCACGCGGGCGGCGCCCACGAGCCGGACCTGCGGGACGATCTTGTACTCGACCTGCGCGTACCCGGAGTACATGTTGTCGCTCCGGTCGTCATTGGCCAGGTTCATCAGCGTGCCGCTGGTGTTGACCCTGGTGTTCCGGTACGAGGCGCCGTACACCACCCGGCCGCGGTCCTCGAGGAAGTTCCAGTTGTTCTGGCCCTCGACGTGGAAGATGTCGGACCGCTCCTCGAGGGCGAGCCCCGACTGGAGCGAGTACTGCGGGTCGGTCGAGGTGCGGCTGTGCCAGTAGGCGAAGAGGTTGTAGCGGTCGGCGGCGAGCGCCGCCCGGGCGTACGGCTTGATCGCCTTGGTCACCTGCACGCGGCCGATGCCGGTGACGAAGAGCTCGTTCTGCACCTGCGACGCGCCGCCGTCGACGGTGAACACCGAGCCGTTGTTCGCGTAATAGTCGAAGCGCGCCGAGCCGTAGGCGTTCTGGAGCGGGTCGCGGTCGCCCGTGGCCGCGCGGGTGACCGGATCCAGGGATTCCCCGTTGAGCGGGCGCGCCTCGATGCTTTTCCCGACCGGCTCGCCGTTGGCGTCCGCGTATTCCCGCCGCAGGTCGAGGCTGTCGATCGCCGTGCGGCTCCGCGACCAGGTGTCGCTCCGATTGTAGCCGGCGTTGATGCGGAAGCCGAAGCGGTCGCCGGCGAAGAGGCTCGCGTGCCGGAGATCGCCGCGGAAGGTCTCCAGCTCACCGCCGGCCAGGCTGAGCTTGGTGCCAAGCGCCTCGCGCGCGGTCGGGGTGGTGATGTTGACGATGCCGCTGAAGGCGTTGGCGCCGTAGAGGGCGGAGCCGGGGCCGCGGACCATTTCGACCTTGCCCAAGTCCTCGAGCGGCTGGGTGAGCCCGTTCCATTCCTGCGAGCCGAGGAACGCGATCGAGAGGTCGCGCCCGTCCTGCAGCACCAGCACGCGCCGGGTGAGCGAGGAGTTGAAGCCGCGCGCGTTCACGTTGAAGTCGTTGACGCCGCTCTGCACCACGTCCACGCCGGGCACCGACTGGAGCGCCACGGGCGCCTGGCCGGTGATCGAGGCGCTCTGGAGCACCGCCGGCGGCACCACCGAGATCGCGGCCGGCGCCTCGACGATGCGCTCGGGTGCGCGCGAGGCGCCCTGCACGACGATCTCGGCGAGCGAGATGGTCACCGCCTCCATCCCGGCGTCCGCGGTCACCGTGGCGCCCGGCTCGACCGTCACGTCCACCTCGGTCGGGCGATAGCCCAGCCAGCGGAAGACGATCCGCTGCGGCCCGACCGGGACCCGGCGCAGGGTGTACTTGCCGTCCGGGCCGGTGACGGTGCTCTGGCCGGTGGCCTGCACGGTCACCGAGACGCCGCTCAGGGCGGAGCCCTCGACGGCCCGCGTCACCGTGCCGGCGACGGCGCCGGTCTCTTGAGCGACGGCTATGGTGGTGGTGAAAAGGAAGCAACAGAAGAAGACCAGGAGCACGGGGAGCACGGCCGACGAAGTTCGGCGCATACCGATATCCCTCGTAGTGGGGGCGGTGGGGTGCTGCATAGTGTACTCCAGTTTCGGGATCAGCGGAACGGCTTCACCCGGGGCCAGGCCTGCGCCGCATATGCGACCGCGGCGATCGCCTCTGCGCCCCGCCCCGGGGCCGGCCAGCCGGCTCCCACCAGGAGCACGCCGAGGTTCAGCAGCACGAACGCCGCCCAGGCCAGCTCCTCGCGCCCGCGCTCGCGTCCCTCCCTGAACCGGGGGAGGATCCAGTACGCGACCCCGAAGGCGAGCTGCATCGTCCACCCCACCAGGAGCAGCTCCCCGTGGAGCGGGCGCCAGCGGCCCGGCCCGCCCGGGAGCCCCGGATCGGCGAGGAGCACGGCGCCCAGCGCCGCGCCCGCGGCGAGCGCCAGCAGCGCGGTACGGATCATCCAGACGCTTAGCCGCGGCATGCTACCGCTCCCGCACCCGCGGCCAGGTGTTCAGCACGAACGCCCACACGGCCACGAGCTGGGCCACGGCGGAGACCAAGAGCAGCGTGCCGGCGTCGGCGCCGAGCGCGCGCAGCGGCTCGCCGACGACCCGGAGGACCAGCCCCAGGTTGAGGCCGACGAAACTCACCCAGCCGAGCCGAGTGCTCCCGCGCGGCCGCTCGGCGGAATAGCGTGGGAACAGCCAGAAGGCGACCCCGAAGATGAGCTGGGTGAGCCAGCCTACCACCAGCAGGTGCAGGTAGGTGGGCCAGGCCGCACGGAGCAGGAGGACGCGCGCCAGCGGGAGCTGCATCGCCAGACCCAGCACGAGCGCGGCGACCAGCCAGAGGAGCGCGGCCTTGACCAGCCAGCGTGTCAGCGGGGGCACGCGCGCAGTCTAGGCGCCGCGGCGTGAAGCGCCGGTTTAGGCGCCATGAAGGTTGCTTCATAAGTACGACAACCTCTACCCGAGCTTCCCCGCGTCCCTGCCGGAGGTGCCATCTTGAGCCCCATGACGGCGCCGACCTGGCACGCCCTCCCTCCTTCCGAGGCCCTCGCCCGCCTCGGGTCGAGCGCGTCCGGTCTCGACACTCCGGAAGCGGCCGAACGCCTGCGCCGGTACGGGCCCAACCACTTCCAGCGCACGCCGCCCGCCTCCGCCTGGCTGATCTTCCTGGCGCAGTTCCGCAGCATCATCGTCCTGCTCCTGGCGGCGGCGGCCGGCGTCGCGCTCCTCACCGGCGACCCGCTCGACGCGGCCGCGATCGCCGCGGTGCTGGCGCTCAATGTCGCCATCGGGTTCGCGACGGAGCTGCGCGCGCGCCGCGCGATGGAAGCGCTGGTGGCCCTCGAGGTGGCCGACGCACACGTGCTCCGCGACGGCGCGCTCGCGCTGCTGGACGCGCGCCTCCTGGTGCCGGGCGACGTCATCCTGCTCGAGGCCGGACAGCGGGTACCGGCGGATGCGCGGCTGCTCGATGCCGCCGAGCTCCGCACGGTCGAGGCGGACCTCACCGGCGAGTCCGCACCCGCTGACAAGGACGCCTCGGCTGCCGTCGATCCCGACGTCGTCCTGGCCGAGCGGGTCACCATGGTGTACAAGGCGACGACGGTCGTCGCCGGACGGGCGCGCGCGCTGGTGACGGCGACCGGCATGGCCACGGAAGTGGGACGGATCGGGGTCCTGGCCGGCAGCGTGATCGAGAGCGAGACCCCCCTGGAGCGGCGGCTCGCACAGCTCGGACGCCGGCTCGCCGCCGCCGCGCTCGGCGTCGCCGCGCTGGTGGCGGCAGTCTCGTACGCGCAGGGCATGCCGCTGGGTGATCTGGTGCAGACCGCGCTCGCGCTCGCGGTGGCCGCCGTGCCCGAGGGTCTGCCGGTCGTCGGGACCCTGGCCATGGCCGTAGGCGTTCACCGCATGGCACGCCGCCGGGCGCTGATCCGGCGGCTTCCGATCGTCGAGACGCTTGGCTCCGCCACCGTCATCTGCACCGACAAGACGGGCACCCTGACCTCGGGCGAGATGCGGGTGACGGTCGTGCGGCTCGCCGACGAGGAGATCGCAGTGGGAGCCGCCGGCGGGCAGCTCGACCCGTCGGCCCACCCGGCGCTTGCGCTCGCGCTCCGGATCGGCGCGCTGGCGAGCCGTGGCGGGGTGGACCCCACCGAGGCGGCGCTCGTCACTCTCGCGCGGGAGAGCGGGCTCGACCCCGAGCGGCTCCGCGAGGAGTGGCCCGAGCTCGGGGAGGTGCCGTTCTCGAGCGAGCGGTTGCTGGCGGCGACGTTCCACCGGACCCCGTCGGGGCCGGTGGCGTGCGTGAAGGGCGCCCCGCACCGGATCGTCGAGCTGAGCGACCGGGTGCGCACCGCGTCGGGGGAGCGGCCGCTGGACGCCGCGGGGCGCGACGCGCTGCTGGACGCCAACCGCGCGCTCGCCGCCCGCGGCCTCCGCGTGCTCGCCCTCGCGATGGCGCCGGTCTCGCAGCAGGACGAGTCGGCGCTCGCGGGGCTCACCTTCGTGGCCTTCGTCGGGTTGAGCGATCCGCCGGCGCCCGGCGTGCGCGAGACGATCCGCGCATTCGCCGACGCCGGCCTGCGCACGGTGATGCTCACGGGCGACCAGCAGCTCACCGCCGAGGCGATCGGCGGGGCCCTGGGCCTGCTGCCGCCGGGACACCGGGCACTCGACGGCCGCGCGATCGAGCGGCTCTCCGACGAGGCGCTGGCGCGGGCGGTCGGAGACACGGTCGTCTTCAGCCGGGTGAGCCCCGAGTCCAAGCTCCGGATCGTGGCCGCCTACCAGCGGCGGGGCGAGGTGGTGGCGATGCTGGGCGACGGCGTGAACGACGCCGCGGCGCTGCGGCAGGCCGACATCGGGGTCGCCATGGGACGGCGGGGCACCGATCTGGCCAAGGAGGCCGCCGATCTCATCCTCGCCGACGACCGCTTTCCGACCATCGCGGCCGCCGTGGAAGAGGGGCGGGTGATCTTCGACAACCTGCGCAAGTTCGTCTTCTATCTGTTCAGCTGCAATCTCGCCGAAATCCTGGTGCTGCTCGGCGCGGCGCTGGCGGGAGTGCCCGCGGTGCTCTTCCCGCTGCAGATCCTGTGGCTCAACCTCCTGACCGACACCGTGCCCGCGTTCGCGCTTGCGCTGGAGCCGGGCGAGCCGGAGCTCATGAAGCAGCCGCCGCGCGATCCGCGCGCGGCGATCCTGCCGCCCTCGGCAGTCCGTTCGGTGGTGGGGTACGCGGTGCTGATCGCGCTCGCGTCACTGGGGGCGTTCGCCTGGGGAGTGCGCTCCGGCGGGCCGGGGGTTGGCAGCACCATGGCGTTCATGGCGCTGGCGTTCGGCCAGATCTTTCACCTCGGCAACGCCCGGCGCGAAGGCCCGGTGCTCCGGCCGCGCGTGGCGCTCCGGAACCGGTTTGCCCTCGCCGCGGTCGCGCTGGCGGCGGGATTGCAGCTGTTCGCCGCCTTCTTCCCCCCGCTCGCGCGGGTGCTCCGGCTCGCGGCGCTCACACCCCAAGCCTGGGCGGTGGTGGCGGCCCTCGCGCTCCTGCCGGCCGTCACCGGGCAGCTCCTCAAGACCGCCGCGTCCCGGGGACGCGCCGAGTCCTAGAGCCGACCCGTCGCCACCGCGCGAACGATGTCGCTGGTCGAGATCACCCCGACCACGTGGTCGCCGTCGGTGACGAACAGCCGGTGCACGTCGGCGTAGAGCATCTGCTGCGCGG
>Ga0209797_10002033_pt1 | contig 10213 bp, 8 predicted proteins | sample DOMMetBare3Fresh_2_FD_187472 | JGI IMG/M metagenome (GOLD analysis project Ga0209797, IMG submission 187472) | Wetland sediment microbial communities from St. Louis River estuary, USA, under dissolved organic matter induced mercury methylation -... | ecosystem: Environmental > Aquatic >...
TGAAGGTGGTCTACACCCGCGACTTTCCGTTTGGCGGCCAGCAGCTGACAGAAGAAATCATGCGCACCTATGGCCTGTCCATGGAAGAAGCCGGTCGCGCCAAGAAAGAAGGCGGCTTGCCCGGCAACTACCAGGCCGAAGTTCTGGACCCCTTCATCGATGACATGACGCAGCAGGTCAGCCGTTCGCTGCAGTTCTATCTCGCTTCCGGTTCCGGCCGCGAACAGCCCGAGAAGATCCTGGTATGTGGTGGTTGCGCCAACATCGCAGGCGTCGCTGATGTTATTTCGAGCCGCGTCGGCATCGCCGCCGAGCGCGGTGATCCGCTGGGACAGATGACGCTGTCCTCGCGCGCGCGCGCGCAGGCGGTCAACAAGGATGCCACCGCTCTACTCATCGCCTGCGGCCTTGCGCTACGCAGTTTTGACAGTTGAGGCGCCGCCATGCCACGCATAAATCTACTGCCCTGGCGCGAGGCGCAACGTAACGAACGCAAGCTCGCGTTCCTGGTTTCATTAGGCGGCGCGGCGGTCGCCGCGCTGATCACCACGTTCGGCGCGTATCTGTTTTTCGGTTCGTTGATCGACTCCCAGGAAACCCGCAACGCGTCCCTGAAAGACGCCATCGGGCAGCTGGACCGGCAGATCGAAAAGATCAACAGCCTGGAAGAACAGAAGAACAAGTTTGTCTCGCGCATGCAGGTAATTGAAAAGCTGCAGCGCGCCCGGCCCGAAATCGTTCACCTGTTCGACGAGCTGACGCGCACGATTCCTGATGGCACCTACCTGACAGGCATCAAGCAGACCGGCCCCAGGCTCAAGATCGACGGTGTCGCGCAGTCGAGCACGCGCGTATCGGCATTCATGCGCAACATCGATAGCAGCCAGTTCCTGCGCAAACCTGAACTCGATATCGTCGAAACCAAGCCCAACCAGCCGTTAGGTTCCAGCTTCACGCTGTACGCGGACCAGGTCGTGACCGCGAGTGACGACGACGAGAAAGCCGCCAAGAAAGGCCGCATGCGCTTTGGCAGCGCGGGAGGGTCACCGTGAGCTTTGTCGAGGAATTACGATCACTCGATCCCAAGGAACCGGGCCGCTGGCCGTTGCCCGTTCGGGTGGGCGCCGCGGTCGCGTTTTTCGTGGTCCTGGCAGGGGTTCTTTTCTATACGCTGGTATGGAGCGAACGCAAGCCCGAACTCGAAGCACAACAAATTGAAGAGCGCCGCCTGCGCGAAGAGTTTCGGAACAAGCACCAGAAGGCCGTCAACCTGTCGGTCTACGAACAGCAGTTGAAGGATATCGAGCGGTCGTTCGGCGCCCTGCTGCGCCAGCTGCCCGGCAAGACCGAGGTGCCCAATCTGCTGGTGGATATCTCGCAGACCGGCCTTGCAGCGGGCCTCGAGGAGAAACTTTTCCAGCCGCTGCCGATCGTGAAGAAAGATTTCTATGCTGAGTTGCCGATCAAGATCCGCCTGACCGGCAGTTACCACGAGTTTGGCGAGTTTGTCAGCGGCATCGCCGCGCTGCCGCGCATCGTGACTCTGCACGACATCGAGGTTAAGCCTGAAGTCACGACCGCGTTCGACCAGCTGACGCTGGAAGTCACGGCGCGCACCTATCGCTATCTCGACGAGGAAGAGCTTTCCGAGGCTGAGGAGGCCAAGGCCAAGGCCAAGACTCCTGGAGGACCCAAAGGATGAAGCGGGCGCTAACAGCGATATTCGCTGGCTGCTTGTCGTTGCTTGCGGGTTGCGAAAATCGCGACGCCGATCTGCGGCAATTCATCGAGGCTACGCGTCGCGAGCCGGGCGGCAACGTTGCCCCGCTCCCCGATGTTCGCCCCTACGAAGCTTTCACTTACAGCGCGCAATCGCTGCGCTCGCCGTTCCTGCCCGGGCTGCCGGGAGGCCTCGGCGGTGCTAACGGCGCGCCGTCACTGCGGCCGGATTCGAAGCGCAATCGGGAAATTCTCGAGCAGTATTCGCTCGATCAGTTGCGGATGGTGGGCACGCTCTCCATCGGTGGCAGATTGTTCGGTCTCGTCAAGGTGAAGGAAGGACTCGTCTATCGGGTGCTTCCGGGAAATTACATGGGCCAGAGTGACGGTAAGGTTGCCGACGTAACAGCGTCGAAAATCTCGCTGACGGAAATTGTGCCGGACGGACTGGGCGGCTATATGGAACGGCCCGCCGCTCTGGCGTTGTCGGAATAGAGCAGCGGGATCGGGAGAGCAAACAAAATGACAGCCAACGTATTCATCAAACTGCTGCGGCGCTGGTCGCTGTTAGCACTTGCGCCGCTTGCGCTGGGTTTCGCAATGCCAGTGGCATCGGCGGCCGACGCTGCCAACAAACTGGAAGCGGTTGACGTGCAAACCCTGCCCGGTCAGCAGTTGCAGGTAACCCTGCGCATGTCGAGCCCGGCACCGCAACCGCTGTCGTTTACCATCGATAATCCGGCCCGTATTTCCCTCGACCTGCCCGGGACCGCGCTCGCGTTGCCGTCGCGGCGCATCGATGTGCGCGCCAGCGGCGTGGATTCAATTGTTGCTGCCGAAGCGGCGGGCCGCACCCGGCTGGTTTTGAACCTCGACCGCCTGCTGCCGTACCAGACTCGCGTTGAAGGTAACAACATCGTGGTCATGGTGGGCGCAGCCGTCGCCCAGCAGGCCGTGACCGGCGGCAAGGCCGCAGCCGGTGGCGCCGAGCGCCGCAGCGCCAGTGCTGCGCCTGCAGCAAGTGGCGCGCCCGGGCGCGCGATCAAGAGCATCGATTTCCGGCGCGGTGGCGATGGCACTGGCCGCATCGTTGTCAGCCTGACGGATCCGCGTACGCCGATCAATCTGCGCCCGCAGGGCAATCAGATTGTCGTTGATTTTGCCGGCGCCGACCTGCCGGCGCGCCTCGCACGGCGCTATGACGCGATGGATTTTGCCACGCCCGTGTCGAGCTTCGATGCGGTCCGTACCAGCGACGGTACGCGTCTGGTGATCAATGCCGGCGGTGATTTCGAGCAGCTGGCGTATCAGTCCGACGATCAGTATGTCATCGAGGTCCAGCCCGCCCGCAAGGCCCAGGCCCAGGCCGAGGAAAAACGCCAGTACACCGGCGAGAAGCTCAATCTCAACTTCCAGGACATCGAGACGCGCGCAGTGCTGCAGTTGTTAGCAGATGCGAGCGGCCAGAACATCGTGGTCAGCGATTCGGTTACCGGCAGCGTAACGCTGCGCTTGCAGAACGTGCCCTGGGACCAGGCGCTGGACATCGTGCTGCGCACCAAGGGACTCGACAAGCGCGAGCATGACAATGTGATCATCGTGGCGCCGTCGGAAGAACTCGCGACCCGCGAAAAAGCCGACCTGGCTGCCCGCAAGGATATCCAGGAGCTGGCGCCGCTGCGCTCGGAATACCTGCAGGTCAACTATGCCAAGGCGCAGGATCTCGCCGACCTGATCAAGTCGCAGGGCGGCTCGCTGCTGTCCGGGCGCGGCAACGTCGCGGTCGATGAGCGCACCAACACGCTGCTGCTGCAGGACACGTCGGACAAGCTCGCCGACATCCGCCGGCTGGTCAGCCAGCTTGACATCCCGGTGCGGCAGGTCCTGATCGAATCGCGCATCGTCATCGTCAATGATGACTTCAAGCGTGAGCTCGGCGTGCGCGCCGGCCACACCGGCATCAACAGCAACGGCGCGGATGGCGTGCTGCTCAATTCCGGCACGCTGGAAGGCACCGACACGGGCCTGTCATCGGCACTGTCGAACCTGCAGAACGCCACCAATGGCACGCCCTATCCGATCGATATTCCGACCGGCGCCAATGCGCCGCGCCGCTATAACGTGAACCTGCCGATCTCGAATCCAGCCGGCCGCCTTGCCATGACCTTGTTAGGATCCGACTACATCGTCGATCTCGAATTGTCGGCGCTGCAGGCCGAAGGCAAGGGCGAGATCGTTTCATCGCCGCGCGTCATCACCTCGAACCAGAAAGAGGCGAGCATCGAAGCCGGTGTCGAAATTCCCTACCAGGAATCTTCATCGAGCGGCGCCACCACCATCAGCTTCAAGAAGGCGGTGCTGGCTCTGACGGTGACGCCGCAGATCACGCCTGATAACCGCATCATCCTGGACCTCGTGGTCAAGAAGGACAGCGTCGGCCAGGTGGTCGTCGCTTCGGGCGGCGTTAACGTGCCGTCAATCGACACACGCGAGATCAAGACCCAGGTGCTGGTCAACGACGGCCAGACCGTGGTGCTGGGCGGCATCTTCGAAACCGAGAAGCGCCTCACGGATAACAAGGTGCCGTACCTCGGTGACATTCCGGTTCTGGGTCGGCTCTTCAAAACCACAAATAGGGTCAATAACAAGGACGAATTGTTGATCTTCGTCACGCCAAAAATCCTCCGGGAAGGCGTAAATGTCTATTGAAAGGCCAATATCGGCTTTCGCGGTCGCTAACGCGGGTGTGAACATGCGCAAGATTGCGTTGTGGTTTGTTGTTGTCGGCTCCAGCCTGTTAGCTGCCTGCGGTGGTTCAGGCGGTACCGACAACGTGTTTCAGGCGCCAGGCGCGCCCGGTGGTACAGTGGCATCGGTTGCTTCGGTTGCGATTTCCACTGACAAGACCACCATCCTCAGTAACGGCACTGAGGTTGCTACGATCACGGCGTTCGTACGCGATGCGCAGAATCGTCTGCTCGCCGGCGTTCCGGTTACTTTCTCCGCGAGTTCCGGCGCCTTGACGGTTACCACGGGCACAACCGGCGGCACCAGCACTACGGCGGTCGCAACGCTGGGCACGGCGGGCGACCCGGCGTCGCGAACCATCACAGTCACCGCATCTGCGGGCGGCTTCCAGAGCCAGACAACGGTAACCGTTGCGCCGGCGCAGCCGACCGTGACGCCCGCAACCGTGACCTTGCAGGCCACCACGACGACCATTCCTTCCGACGGTTCTTTCCCGACGACAGTCACCGCTTTCGTCCGCGACTCGTCCAATCGTTTCATATCCGGCGTGCCCGTGACCTTTACGTCGACCTCCGGTGGCGTCAGCGTCACGCGCGGCACCACGGATGCCACAGGCACTGCCACAGCTGACGTGGCCAGCGCCGGCGATCCGACCAACCGCACCATTACAGTCACCGCAACTGCTGCGACCATCAGCACCACCATCACGGTCGACGTGACCGGCACGGTGCTCAACGTAACGGGCCCGAGCGCATTGGTACTGGGGCAGACTTCTGCTTACGCAATTTCGCTTCTGAACTCCGGCGGCAAGGGCATCAGCGGCCGTACGGTCACGGTCACCTCGGCCCGTGGCAATACCCTGTCTGCCAACAGCCTGACAACTGACATCAACGGTCGCGCGACCGTATCGCTGACCATCACCCAGCCCGGCGCCGAAACGCTGACGATCACCAGCCTGGGTCTGACGCGCACGATTGCTGTTGCGGTCAACGCCGATTCGTTCCAGATCACGGCACCGGCCACCGACGGCCTTGAGATACCGCTCGGCACGCCGCAAAACCTGACCGTAACCTGGCTTTCCAGCGGCGCTCCGGTTGTGGGAAGCACGGTTAATTTCTCGACCACACGCGGCACCTTTAACGGCGCAGTCAACCCAACGGCCTCTGGCGTGACCAACGGCAGTGGTCAGGTCACCGTGACAGTGCAGGCGACTAACGCCGGCGGCGGCGTGATCACGGCATCGTCGGGTACGGCAACGACTTCGCGAGCCGTAGAGTTTGTGGCATTGACGGCCGCAGCAATCGAGGTTCAACCCGGCACGTTCTCACTGGCGCCGTCTGAAAACACCACGATCACTGCCACCGTTCGCGATTCAGCTAACAACCTGGTCAAGAACAAGCTGGTCAATTTCGGCTTGCAGGACACCACCGGCGGCACCCTGTCCGCTGGCGCGGCGACCACCGACAGTCAGGGGCGTGCGCAAGTGGTCTACACCGCCTCGAGTTCTACAAGCGCCAACAATGGTGTAATTATCACTGCGAGCGTGCAGGAAGGCGTGACGACCATCAGCAAGTCGGTGCAGCTGACCGTGGCGCGCCGCGAAGTGTTTATCTCGCTGGGCACTGGTAACACGATTGAAGAACCTAACAGCGCGACGTACAAGCGTGTTTATACGGTCATTGTGACTGACTCGAACGGCAACTCCGTGCCGGGCGTAGCGGTAACAATGTCCATCTTGTCATTGACGTATAACAAAGGCTTCCGAACGGTGGTCGGTACTACGGGTTGGACCACAACCGTGACGGCTACCTGCACCGATGAAGACGCCAATCGCAACGGCGTGCTCGATCCGGGTGAAGATTTCAACGGCAACGGCCGCCTGACCGTCGGCAACATCGCCGCCGTTACCCGCACCGTGACGACCGGTAGCGATGGCTCGGCGACGGTGGATGTCATCTATCCGCAGGAGTGGGCTTACTATCTGCGCGCCCGCCTCGAAGCGAAGACAACCGTGCAGGGCACCGAGTTTGCGCGCTCGGCCGACTTCACACTGGAAGGCGCGGCGAGCGACTTCAACAAGGTCGATACAGCACCTCCTGGGCTGCAGAGCCCGGCCGGCATCGCGGCCGTCTGTACCGATCCGAACTGATCCTCCGATCCATGATCAGCACAGCGGCCGCCTTCGGGCGGCCGTTTTGTTTGCGGTGCTAATCTAGCGGCGCATGACGCCAACTGAGCCACGCAGCATCTTTCTGATCGGTCCGATGGGATCGGGCAAGACCGCCGTGGGCAAGGCGCTCGCCAAGCTCTGCCAGTTTGAATTCATCGACAGCGACCACGAGATCGAGCGCCGTACCGGGGTCGACATCCCGATGATTTTCGAAAAGGAAGGCGAAGCCGGCTTCCGCACGCGCGAACGCGATGTCATTGCCGAGCTGACCCAGCGGCCGCGCGTCGTGCTGTCGACCGGCGGTGGCGCAATCCTGGCGCCGGAATCCCGCGCCCTGTTGCGCGAGCGCGGCTTCGTTGTCTATCTGCAGACCTCGGTGCAACAGCAGGCGCTGCGCGTACGGGAAAGCCAGCATCGCCCGATGCTGCACGGTGCCGACGACGTGACCGAGCGCCTGGCGGCGCTGATGGCCGTGCGTGCGCCTTTATACGAGCAGACCGCGCATATCATGGTATCCACCGATCGCCGTCATGTGCGCAGCGTTGCAGAGCAGATAATGCGCGAACTTGCCGGAGCTTAACCTTATACTCGCGGCGGATTTTCTGGGGCGGCGATGAGTGTGGTGCAAAATCTGAGGGTTGATCTCGGTTCCCGGTCCTACACGATAGCCATCGGACGCGGGATCCTCGCCCATGCCGAAGCATTGGCGACGGCGACCGCTGCCCGTCAGATCCTGCTGGTCAGCAATGTGGTCGTCGCGCCGCTGTACGCAGCGCGCGTCGCCCAGGCCCTGCGCGACCGCCAGATCGTCGAGGCTTTGCTGCCGGACGGCGAACAGCACAAGACGCTGGCCAACGTCTCCCGTTTGTTAGATACCCTGGTCGCCAACCGGTTCTCGCGCGATGCCTGCATCCTGGCGCTGGGCGGCGGCGTGGTCGGTGACATGGCAGGGTTTGCCGCCGCCTGCTATCAGCGCGGCGTCGATTTCGTCCAGCTGCCGACCACTTTGCTGGCCCAGGTCGACTCCTCGGTCGGCGGCAAGACCGGCGTCAATCATCCGGGTGGCAAGAATCTCATCGGCGCATTCCATCAGCCGCGCGCCGTGCTGATCGACACCGACACGCTCGCCACCCTGCCCGACCGGGAGTTGCGCGCCGGCCTCGCCGAGGTCATCAAGTACGGCGTCATCGCTGATGCCGGTTTTTTTGCATGGCTGGAAGCTAACATGCCGGCGCTGCTGAAACGCGACCCTGACGCGCTCGCGCAAGCGATCCGCGTGTCCTGCGCCACCAAGGCCGCGATCGTGTCGCGCGACGAGCGCGAGCAGGGCGAGCGGGCATTGCTCAATTTCGGCCACACTTTCGGGCACGCGATCGAGGCTGCGACCGAGTACCAGGGCTGGCTGCACGGCGAAGCCGTGGCTGCCGGCATGGCGACGGCCGCCACCGCGGCCGAGAAACAGGGCTGGCTCGCCCGGGAAGACCGCCAGCGCATCCACGCTTTGTTAGCAGCCGCCGGCCTGCCATTGCGCGCGACCGACGTGCCGCGCGCCAGGGCCGCAGCGTTGATGCGCGTCGACAAAAAAGTGCAGGCGGGCAAACTACGGCTCGTGTTGCCGCGCCGTATTGGCGAGTGCGTGGTCACGGCGGAATTCGACGGCGCGGCGGTCGAGCAGGCGCTGACGGAGCATTTCGCGTGAGCGCGCGCAGAGCCAACGAACTTGCGCCCTACGCCGCACAGGACGGCGCTTCGCGCGGCCGTCGCTATCCGGAGCCTTCGCCGGCGCTGCGCAGCGAATATCAACGCGACCGCGACCGCATCGTGCATTCAAACGCGTTCCGGCGTCTGGTCTACAAGACCCAGGTGTTCGTCAATCACGAAGGCGACTTGTATCGAACCCGCCTGACTCATTCCATGGAGGTAGCGCAGATCGGCCGCTCGATCGCGCTGGCACTGCAGCTCAACGAGCCGCTGACAGAAGCCATTTGCCTCGCGCACGACCTCGGCCACACACCCTTTGGTCACGCCGGCCAGGATGCGCTGAACGACTGCATGCGGAATTTTGGCGGGTTTGAGCACAACCTGCAGTCGCTGCGTGTGGTCGATGAACTCGAAGAACGCTATGCAGATTTTCCAGGCTTGAACCTGACCTTCGAAACCCGCGAAGGCATCCTCAAGCATTGTTCTGTCAATAACGCGCGCAAGCTCGGCGATCTGGGCGTGCGCTTCATTGAGCGGCGCCAGCCCGGGCTCGAAGCGCAGCTCGCGAACCTTGCCGACGCGATTGCATATAACAACCATGACGTCGATGATGGCCTGCGCGCCGGACTCCTGACACTGGACGATCTCGACGATGCGCCGTTGATCGCACCGATGTTAGCCGAAGTGCGTGGCAAGTATCCCGGCCTCGACATCCGCCGCACGACGCATGAAACCATCCGGCGCATGATCGGGCACCTGGTGGGCGATGTGGTGCGCACCAGCCGCGCCCGCCTCAGCGAGCTCGCGCCTGCGGACATCGACGCCGTACGCGAGAGCAGCGAACCCCTCATCATGATGAGCGAAGAGGTTTTCCACGCGCACACGGGCCTCAAGAAATTCCTGCGCGAACACGTGTACCAGCATTACAAGGTGCTGCGCATGACCACCAAGGCCCGCCGCGTGCTGAAGGAACTGTTTGAGGCACTCATGAGCGATATCCGCCTGTTGCCCGACGAACATCGCGACGCAGCGGCGGATGCAGAGGCGCTGGAAGGCGACGCGGGCCGCGCGCGTACCGTCGCCGATTACGTCGCCGGCATGACCGATCGTTACGCCATTCTTGAACATCGCCGGCTGTTCGACCCGGCGGCCCGCACCTGATGCACAAGGGAAGGAGTGCACGTTGACCACCGTCGCCAACCCCAGAGCTAACATCCCAGTCCAGGAACGCCTGATCTTTGCGCTGGACGTCCCCGACGCCACCCGCGCCAGGGCATTGGTCGAGGTGTTAGGCGACAGCGTGCAGTTCTACAAGATCGGATTGGAGCTGTGCATGAGCGGTGAGTATTTCCCGCTGCTCGACTGGCTCGTGGCGCGCGGCAAGAAAGTGTTCGTGGACCTCAAGTTCTTCGACATCCCCGCCACCGTCGCCGGCGCCGTGCGGCGCCTGAACGGGCGCGGCGTCACTTTTGCGACCATCCATGGCAACCAGGCCATCATGGAAGCGGCCGCCGAAGCCAAGGGTGACGTGAAGATCCTGGCCGTCACCGTGCTTACCAGCCTCGATCGGGGCGACCTCGACGATCTCGGCTTCAAGTGCGATGTCGAGCAGCTCGTGCTGTCGCGGGCGCGCCGCGCTTTCGAAAGCGGCTGTGACGGCGTCGTCGCCTCCGGGCTCGAATGCCAGGCGCTGCGAAAACATGTCGATAACCGCCTGATAGTGGTGAGCCCGGGCATACGGCCGGTGGAAAATCGTCCCACCGACGACCAGAATCGCGTCGTCACAGTGCAGCAAGCGTTCCAATGGGGCGCAGACTATATTGTGGTCGGCCGACCAATCAGGGACGCGCAGGATCCGGCGGCTGCGGCGCGGGG
>Ga0209797_10002034_pt1 | contig 10210 bp, 10 predicted proteins | sample DOMMetBare3Fresh_2_FD_187472 | JGI IMG/M metagenome (GOLD analysis project Ga0209797, IMG submission 187472) | Wetland sediment microbial communities from St. Louis River estuary, USA, under dissolved organic matter induced mercury methylation -... | ecosystem: Environmental > Aquatic >...
CGACCGAATCAGATTGGGGCGACTCATCCACCGACAAGACCATGGGCCGACTCCCCCGATTGCCTGGCTGGGACTATTCCACGCCGGCGGCGTATTTCATCACTTTCAATGTCCACGAACGCTGGCGAGTACTCAGCAGGGTCTCCCACGGCAACGTGCACCTCTCAGCCCCAGGCCGCATTGTCCTGACGACTGCCCGCCTGCTCCCTGAGCGCTTTTCAGGGCTCACCATCGATCGTCTTGTGATCATGCCTGATCACATCCATGCGATTCTCGTGCTGGAAGGCGGGTGTGAAACCTCGGTGCCATGCCCGACGATACATCAGCGCAGTTCCACTGTGCCAGCCTCGTTCATGGGAACCTCGAAGACGGCGATCGGCAAGGTCGTACGGCATTGGAAGGCGAGGTCAACCAGGCTGATCCGGCTCCATCTTCTCCCGGAATTCCGCTGGCAATCGAGACACTGGGATCGGGTTATCCGGGACGGTGCCGAACTCTGGCACACCCGCCGCTACATCGAGCTGAATCCGCTCCGATGGCAGGAGCAGGGGCCGCGATGAATCGCGCCCCCCCAATGGCTCTATTCACCCGCCGATCCGGAAGAGATAGCTCCCCTTGAGGAAGAATCCGTCCTGCTGCCGCCTGAGCGAGCGGAACTTGAAGGCGTCGGGATCGGTGAGCGTGCTGCCGTACCCCGCGAACAGCACCGTGCCCGGCACCGGCGTGAAGGAGACCAGGACATCGCCCCGGAAGGTGTTGTCGGTGAAGGCGGGGGAGCGCTCGTACTGCCCGCTGCTGTTGTTGTAGATCAGGATCGGCGCGTTGGTGCGGGTGTCGTCACGCAGACTGTCCTGCTGATAGGCGTTGTATTCGCCAACCAGGCGCACGAAGAGTGACCGCGCGATCTGGTACTCGAGCTTGAGCCGCGGGATCCGCTGCCGGCCCACGATGCTGCCGTCAGTGCGCCGATTGTACTGGTTGTGCTGGTAGCGTCCCTCGATGCGCAGCTGCCCCGTCGGGCGCCAGTTCACCCCGAAGTCGCCGAAGTAGATGTTCGCCGACGCCCACTCGAAGAAGTTCTCGTCCTGCCCCCAGATGAAGAAGCCGTTGGCCGAGAAGCCCTGGAATTCCGGGGTGGAGAGCGAGACCACCCAGTCGCGATTGGGAATCTTCGCCACGCCGGTGAATGCGACGGTATCGAGACCGGCGCCACCCGCCCGGGGCACCTCGAGCGCGTAGCCGCCATAGATCCGCGGATCGTACCCGAACTTCTCCAGCAGCACCGAGGCGCCGACGCTCCAGCCGCCATGCAGCGTCGCGTTGAGGTTGACGTGGAGCTTCTGGTCCCGAACGCCGTGCCCGGCGGTGAAGCGGTCGTAGGTCCAGGTACCGTTGAGGGTGATGTCCGGCGTGAAATTCTCGATCAGCCCTCCCGGCTTGCCGTTGACGGTCAGCAGGTTCACCAGCAGGAGGTCCACGTCACCACGGCGGCGGATGAAGCCGCTCCGTGAGCGAAAGTCGGGATCGATTCCGGAGAAGGTGTAGCGCACGCCGAAGGTGCGGCCGTTGGTGTTGAGGTTCGCGCGCCAGATCGGGCCCGCGCTGCTCACGCCGCCCTCGTGTGTCCAGCTGTCGCCTACCTGGAAGCTGAAAGTGCTCTTGCCGAAGAGGATCCGGCCATCGACGGCGCCGACCCGGTTCCAGTCCTTCCCATCAATGCGATCGGTGTACACCAGCCCAATGCGCGAGCGGGCGGCGACATCCTTCTGCAGCCGGAGCACGTTGACCAGCGGGTGCTCATCGCCGGTGACCGAGGCCACGCGATCGTCCACCGCGGAGATCAGGCCCACCGTGGTACCGAGCGCCTTGCCGGTGAGCTTGACCGCGGCCACCGGCTGCACCACGCGCCGGGTGTACACAAGATTGTTGGGAGTCTGGAACAGCTCCAGTCCATCGAGAAAGAACGGCCGCTTCTCCGGGAAGAAGATCGCGTCCCGCGGATCGAACTGGATGCTCGAGACATCGGACTCGACCTGCGAGAAGTCCGGATTCGCGGTGCCGTTGAGGGAGAGGTTGTTGGTGATGCCCCAGCGCAGCGTGCCCCCGATGTCGGGGCCCGAGCGGTTGTAGTTCCAGCGGCCGTTCGTGTCGCGCCCGCCGTTCCAGCGCCCGGTCACCTCGGGCGTCACGTCCAGCGTCAGGCCCCGGATCAGCCCGGTGAGCCCGGTGAGCGTCCCCGCCTGACTCAGGAAGGAAGCGCTGGCCCGCTCCGCGGGCACCCAGGAGTCCTCGAAGCCGGAGTGCTGGATGCGCCGGAGCAGGTGCAGCTGCCAGCGCTGCACCTCCTTTGACTGGTAACGCAGGCTCTTGAAGGGGATCCGCACCTCCACATCGTACCCGCCCTCCACCAGCCGTCCCTTCGACTCGAACACAAAGTCCGGGCTCAGGTCGGCCTCCTCGCGGGCGGCCGCCGCGCCACCCATGAAGCCACCACCCGACGCCTGGCCCTTTTCCACCAGCGAACCGTCACCCTGCACGCCCAGCGGATTGACGGCGAACATGTACGCCTGCCGGCCGTCGTCGAAGGTGCCGAGCAGGATCTGGACGTAGTCATCGGCGAAGATCCGGTCCCGGTCGGCGAGCGTCGCATGCACCTCGCCGTGCGGCTCGCGGGCATGGATGCCGAAGTGGATTGCCGTGGAGGAATACCAGACCAGGACTTCGGTCGAATCCTCCGCCGGCACGCCATCGATGGGCTGAAAGTGCGAGAACCCGGCCAGCACCGCCGCCTGGCTCCACACCGGTTCATCGAGATTGCCGTCCACCGTGACCACGGCCTCGATCCTCGGCGGGGCGACCACGAGCTCGTGCTGCTGGCCGTCGAAGCGGGAGGCGGAATCGCCGGCGGCAAGGTGCGCGAGCGCCACGAGCGCGAGGATCATCTGGGACCTGTATTCCGGCTTGGGGGGGACGGCCTGCGTACGGTAATGAACTGTTCAGGGTTTCGGGAAAATCCTGTTCAGGGCCCGGCCGTGAGTGTAGCTTCCCCGTCTCACGTCACCACCGTAGCAGGGAGAAACATGATGCGCCGAACACTGATCACCAGCCTGCTGGCCGTCGCGCTCTTCACTTTCCGCGCCGAGGCACAGGGCAAGAAGCATAAGGAGCCGGAATTCGAGGGCCGGAGCCTTTCCGCATGGATCGCAGATCTCAAGGATGCTGCCGCCCCCTACAGCCGCAACGCCGCCGCCTACGCCATCAGTGGCATGGGGGCGGAAGCCCTCCCGGCCGTGCCGGCGCTGATCGCAGCGCTCAAGGACCCGGAGCCCACCGTCCGGTTCCCGGTCTGCATCGCGCTCCGCGAGATCGGCCCCGCAGCCAAGGATGCCGTACCGGCCCTCACCGAAGCGCTCGACGATCGCAATGATGACGTCGCCGCCATGGCGCGCAAGGCGCTCATCAAGATCACCGGAGAGGATCCGCGCCCGCTGGGGAACGAGTGAGCCTCGGGCGCTTCGGCGGGATCGCGCTCGCGATCCTCGCCGCGGCGCCGGTTGGCGCGCAGGTCCGTCCGCGCCCCGACCGCCCGCTGCAGCGACAACTCGACAGCCTGGTCGAGGGCTTCCACGGAACCATCGGCATCTATGTCCGCCACCTTCCCTCCGGGCGGACCGCCGCGATCAACGCCGACGTAGTCTTCCCGACCGCCAGCATGGTGAAGGTGCCGATTCTCATCGGGATCTTCGACCGCCTCGAGCGCAACGAACTCCGCTTTCAGCAGAAGCTGATCTACACCGACTCGCTGCTCTACGAAGGGGAGGACGTCCTGGGCGCGGCGAAGGACTCGAGCACCTTCGCGCTCAGCAAGCTCACGCTGCTCAGCATCACCATGAGCGACAACACCGCCTCGCTCTGGCTGCAGGCCCTCGCCGGCACCGGCACGACGATCAATGACTGGCTCGCCACCCACGGCTTCGAGGCCACCCGCGTCAACAGCCGCACCCCGGGACGCGAACTCGACCGGACCCGCTACGGCTGGGGACAGACGACCCCACGCGAAATGGCGCGGCTGCTGGAACTCATCCGCGCCGGCAAGGCTGTCAGTCCTGCAGCGAGCCAGGAGATGTATCGCCACCTCACACGCAGCTACTGGACGGGTGAAGCGCTTTCCCAGCTGCCGCCGTGGGTGCAGGTCGCATCGAAGGTCGGCGCGGTGGACCATTCCCGCTCCGAAGTCGCGCTCGTGAACGCCCCCTCCGGCGACTACGTCTTCTGCATCATCACCAAGGATCAGACGGATACCAGCTGGGACCCGCCCAACGAAGGCTGGATCCTCATCCGCCGGCTCTCGGCGCTGCTGTGGCGGCACTTCGAGCCCAGGCATCCCTGGCACCCCGCGCCCGGGGCCGAGCGATTCAAACCATGACCAGACTGCTGCCCTGCCTCGCCGCAGCCTGTACCGAACAGTATGCGCCGGCCGCCGTGACATGCCTGGAACCCCTCCGCAACTGACCCGCTTCCGTATCATCGCCACCGCGCTCGATGCCCGGTGGCGGCTGCCAGGCACCTCGCTTCGGTTCGGTTGGGACACGGTGATCGGCCTGGTTCCCGGGCTGGGGGATGGCATCGCCGGCGCCATCGGGGGCTACGGACTCTACGCCGGGTGGCGATTGGGCGCGCCGCTGGTGATCCTCGCGCGGATGCTGCTCAACCTCGCCCTCGAGACGCTGGTCGGCACCATTCCCATCGCCGGCGATCTCTTCGACCTCGGCTTCAAGGGCAACCTCCGGAATCTCCGGCTGCTGGAGCACTGGCTGGAGCGGCCCGCCGCGACCCGCGCCGCGAGCCGCTGGATCTTCGCGGGGCTCGCGGCCGGGCTGCTGCTCACGCTGCTGCTCACCCTCGCGCTCATGCTGGCGCTCCTGGACCTCCTCATTCATGCGCTGAAGTAGCGATGTACTCCAGTTGCCTCTTCTGCCACCGCGACCTCGGCGCCAACGAGCAGATCGAGGCCTTTCCGGTCGGCCGGCGACTGGCATTCGATGCGACGAAGGGCCGCCTCTGGGTCGTCTGCCAGCACTGCGGGCGGTGGAACCTCGCCCCGCTCGATGAACGCTGGGAGGCGATCGAGCAGTGCGAACGGCTCTTCCGCGGCACCCGGATCCGGGTCTCGACCGACAACATCGGCCTCGCGAAGCTGCGCGACGGTACCGAACTGGTGCGGGTGGGCGAGCCGCTCAGGCCGGAGTTCGCGGCGTGGCGGTATTCCGATCAGATTGTCAGGCGGAGGCGGCGCGCACTCGTCGTTGGCGCCGTCACCACGACCGGCATCGTCGCTTCAGTGGCGGGGCTCGGCATCGGGTTCGGAGTCGGTGGCGGCGCCTGGTGGACGTACAACCTGCTCAACGGCATCCGGAAACGCGTCCGGAACCGGCGGATCGTGCACCGGATCGAACAGGCTTCAGGCCCGCTCGTGCTCCGGCATGGCGATCTCTGGCGGCTCGAGTGGAGACCGCCGGACGACAGCTCGCCGGCGCGACTGATCCTGCACCCGGAAGCCCCAGGCCAGAACGCCGACTTCGGAGTGACCTACAATACACGACGGCATCTGGCGCCCGCGGCCTCCCTCGAAGGTGCGAGCGCGGTGCATCTCGCCGCGGTTGCGCTGGCCTCGCTCAATCGCACAGATGGTTCGAAGGAGGAGATTCGCGAAGCGGTCGACTGGATCGACGTCTACGGCAATCCCTTCCTGCTCGATCCGCACTCCGTCGCCCGTGATGCGGCGGAGCGGTCCGCCTATCGTGAAGGACAGGCGCGGCGGCGCCCCGGACGATACGGTGACCTCGACCCCTTCCTCCACACGGTTCCGCTGGCCAAGCTGCTTCCCTACCAGCGGCTCGCCTTCGAGATGGCGGCGCAGGAGGAGCAGGAGCGGCTCTTCCTGTCGGCCCATCTCTCCGTGCTCGAGCATGCCTGGAAGGAGGCGGAGGAGATCGCCGCGATCGCCGACGACCTGCTGCTGCCCGACTGGATCCGGCAGCGGATTCCGGGCTGACGCGCGCACGGCCTCTCCGCGCTTGACGCCAATTAATTGTTTGATTAATTACCTCGCGTGCCCGAACTTCCCGAGACCCAGATCGCCCTGCTCGACGCGGCCGAAGCGCTCTTCGCCCGGCAGGGCTTCGCCGCGACCACCATCAAAGCGATCGGCACCGAGGCCGGGGTGAACCCCGCGCTCCTGTACTACTACTTCCCCGACAAGGAGCGGCTCTATCACGCGGTGCTCGAACGCCGGCTCGGCAGCTTCTCCCGGAAGCTGGCGACCGAGCTGCCCGACGGGCTGCCGCCCCTCGCGGCGATCGAACGGATCCTCCGCGGCTACGCCGGGGTGATGCAGAGCGCGCCCCGGCTGCCCCGTCTCCTCGCCCGCGAGCTCGCCGATCACGAGGCGGAGCATGCGCTGCCGCTGATCCGGGAGATTGCCGCCGGCCTCTTCCGGCGGATCTGCGACCTGATCCGCGCCGCGCAGAAGAGCGGAGAGATTCGCGCCGATCTCGATCCGCGCTTCACCGCGATTTCGCTGGTCTCCCAGATGGCGTGGTTCTTCGTCGCCAAGCCGGCGGTCTCCCGCATGCTCGGCCACGAGGGCACAGTGCCGCCCGCGCAGGTCGCGCAGTATGTCGATCACGCCGTCGCCTTCAGCCTCGCGGCCCTCATGCCGGTCGCGACCCCATCCGCCGCTCCGCGTGCCCGCAAGCGAGTCCGCCGATGAATTTCCGTTCCCTGATGATCTGCAGCGCAATCCTGTCGCTCACCGGCGGTTGCCAGCGTGGCGCCGATGGCGCGCCCTCCTACCCCGGCACCATCGAGGTGGATGAATCGGACGCGGCGCCGCTGGTGGGGGGACGCATCGTCGCCATCCGGGTCCAGGAAGGCGACAGCGTGCACGCCGGTGACACCCTCGCGCTGCTCACTCAGTCCGCCATCCCGGCGACGCTCGAGGATCGGCGCGGACGGCTGGCGGCGGCGCGGGCTCGGCTGGCCGATCTGCAGCGCGGGTCCCGCGCAGCGGAGGTGAATCGCGCTGAGGCTGATCTCGCCGCCGCCGAGGCCGAGGCCGATCGCACCGCACGCGAGTTGGCGCGGTCGGAACAGCTGCTCCAGTCCCAGATCATTCCGCAGCAGGACTTCGACCGGGCGCGCGCGCTCGCCGAGTCGGCGGCACGCCGACGGGATGCTGCGCAGGCGACGCTCGAGCTGCTGAAGGAAGGGAGCCGCAGCGATCAGGTGCGTGCCGCCGCGGCCGAGGTGCGGAGCGCGGAGGCGCAGCTCGCGGGCGCGAGCGCGGACGTGAGCGAACTCGCCGTCCTCGCGGCCGTCAGTGGAGTGGTGCTCGGGAGGCACGCCGATCCGGGTGAGGTCGTCGCGGCGGGCACACCGCTGGTGACCATCGGCGTCGTGGCGAGACCGTGGGTGCGGGTCTATCTCCCGGCCAAACTCATCGTGCACCTGCCGAAGGGCAGCGTGGCGCGGGTCACCCCGGCAGGCGGGCTGGAGAAGGACGGCATGCAGGGAACCCTCGGTTCGGTCAGTGCCAAGGCGGAGTTCACCCCGCGCGCCGCGCTGACGACCGAAGAGCGCGCCGACCTGCTCTTCGCGTCGCGGGTGGAGCTGGTGAATCCCCCGCCGACGGTGCGGCCGGGAATGCCGGTGAACGTACGCTTCGACCGGGCTCGTACGCCATGACCGCATCCCCTTCACCACACCCCATCGCCATCATGACCGAAGCGCTCCACAAGCGCTTCGGCGATCTGGTCGCGGTGGAGCGGCTGGACCTCGCGGTACGGAAAGGCGAGATCTTCGGCCTGCTCGGCGCGAACGGGTCGGGCAAGACCACGACGATCCGGATGCTCACCGGCCTGATGCCGCCGACCTCCGGGCGCGCCGAGGTCGCGGGGATCGATGTCGTGAAGGACCCCGAAGCGGTCCGGCGGCGGCTCGGATACATGTCGCAGCGCTATGGGCTGTACGACGATCTCACGGTCGAGGAGAACCTGCGCTTCTATGCCGGGGTGTATGGCCTCGTGGGCGCGGAAGGCCGGACACGGATCGAGGAACTGCTGACGGAGCTCAACTTCCAGTCGCGGCGAAAGCAGCTGGCGGGGACACTCTCGGGCGGCTGGAAGCAACGGCTCTCGCTCGCCTGCGCCACGGCCCACCGTCCCGACGTGCTCTTTCTGGACGAGCCCACCGCGGGTGTGGACCCGGCGGCGCGGCGGCACTTCTGGGAGATCATCCGCGCCCTCGCGGCGGGCGGCACCACGATTCTGGTGACGACCCACTACATGGATGAGGCGGAGCGGTGCGAACGGCTGGCGATGCTCTGGAAGGGCCGCCTGGTGGCGATGGGCGCACCGAACGAGATCACCGAGCAGCTCGGACAACCGACGCTCGAGGACGCGTTCATCGCGCTGCAGGAGAAGGAATCCGAGGAGGCCGCATGAGCGGCGGCTTCCGGCGCTGGCCCTTCTGGGCGATGCTCCGCAAGGAGTTCATCCAGATGCGACGCGACCGCCTGACGCTCGGGATGATGATCGGGATCCCGGCAATTCAGCTCATGCTGTTCGGCTTCGCGATCCAGACCGAGGTGCGCCACCTCCCCACCCTGGTGCTGGACGAGTCCCGAAGCAGCGAGAGCCGGGCCCTGATCGCGACCCTGGTCAACTCGAGCTACTTCGACATCGTCGGCACCGCGATGGGCCGCGACGAGGTCCGCTTTCGGATCGGCCGGGGTGAAGCGGCGGCCGCGGTCATCATTCCGCAGGAGTTCACCCGCGACCTCAAGCGCCACCGCGGCGCGGAGGCCCAGGTCATCGTCGACGCGGCTGATCCGCTCGCCTCCCAGTCGGCGATGCAGGGTGCGGCGCAGGCGGGCCTCGCCTTCCACACCGACAACATCCGTCCCGCCACGGCCCCCGTCACCCTGCGGGTACGGCCCTGGTACAACCCGATGCTCGACAGCTCGACCTACATCGTGCCGGGGATCATCGGGGTGCTGCTCTCGATGACGATGATCATCATCAACGCGATGGCGGTGGTGCGGGAACGGGAGCGGGGCACGCTGGAGCAGCTCATCGTCACTCCCATCGACCGCACCAGCCTGATGCTCGGCAAGATCGTGCCCTTCCTGCTGGTGGGCTACGTGCAGATGACGGTGGTCCTCCTGCTGGGCCGGTTGCTTTTCGATGTGCCGATCCGCGGCAGCATGGTGGTACTCTACCTGATCGCGTTTCCGTTCATCGTCGCGAGTCTGGGACTCGGGCTCTTCTTCTCGACCCTGGTCCGGACTCAGGCGCAGGCGATGCAGGCGGGGTTTCTCTTCATCATGCCCAACATCCTGCTCTCCGGCTTCATGTTTCCGCGCGCCGCGATGCCGCTCCCGGCCCAGTGGCTGGGGCTGCTGCTGCCGCTTACGTATTTCCTCGAGGTGCTGCGCGGGATCCTGCTCAAGGGAGTCGGGTTCGCCGAGCTGTGGCCCGAACTCGCCACGCTCTGCGGCTTCGCCGTGCTGATCGTGGCGATGAGCGTGCGCCGATTCCACAAGACGCTGGAGTAGGGTCGGCCACTGCTCCGCTTTCCAAGGGCACCTGCCGGAGGAGGAGACCATGGCTCTGCAGCTCGACGCCGAGTTCTGGAAGGATTCGTTTCGAGGTACATTGCCCCTGATGAAGAACATCGCATTCACCTTCCACGGCACCAGGATGACCATCCGCCTCACCACAACGGAGACCGGTGGCGCGTATGCCCTGGTCGAGATGCAGCACCCCGGCAACGTCGGGCCCGCTCTCCACGTCCACCCGCGGGGGCCCGAGTCTTTCTATGTGCTCGCGGGGGAGTATACGTTCTATCGTGGCGACGAATTGATCATCGCCCGACCGGGCAATGGAGTGGTAATTCCGGCGGGCGTGCCGCACCGCTACGAGGCGGGCCCTGCCGGCGGCCGGGCGCTGGTCATCACTCCGCCCGGGCTGGAGCAGTATTTCTTCCGGATCGCCGGCCAGCTCAGCCTGGGGCCTGTGCCGCTTGCCGAGGAGCTCGCCGTCGCCGCCGAGGCGGGCCAGGAGTTTCTCGAGACGGCGGGGCACTGGGGCGAGAGCTAGCGCCAGCGACCGCCACACCATATTCCTCTGCCGAGTGGCCATGCCTGTTC
>Ga0209797_10002035_pt1 | contig 10209 bp, 10 predicted proteins | sample DOMMetBare3Fresh_2_FD_187472 | JGI IMG/M metagenome (GOLD analysis project Ga0209797, IMG submission 187472) | Wetland sediment microbial communities from St. Louis River estuary, USA, under dissolved organic matter induced mercury methylation -... | ecosystem: Environmental > Aquatic >...
CGAGGCGGCAATGCGCGGAGCCTCGTGGACCGAGGCGGCGCACGAAGCCGGCTTCGCCGACTCGTCGCACTTGAGCCGCACGCACCGGCGCATGTTCGGCATCGAGCCGACGGCCATTCGACACGATTGAAATGAACCACCCCCGTAGCGGCTTCGCCGCTCCCCCTCAAGGGGGCACCGCTGGCGGACCGGCAAAGCCGGATCCGCGGCGGTTGCTTGGGAAAGCACGTTGCTCAGTAAGTCGCGCGCCCGCCCGAGAGATCCAACACCGAGCCCGTGGTGAACGAGCAGTCCTCGCTCGCCAGCCAGGCGATCGCGGCAGCGATCTCGCGCGGCTCGACGAAGCGGCCCATCGGGATCTTGGACAACATGAAGTCGATGTGCTGCTGCGTCATCTGCTCGAAGATCGCAGTCCTGGCGGCGGCCGGCGAGACGGCGTTGACGAGGATGCCCTTTGTCGCGAGTTCCTTGGCCAGCGACTTGGTCAGTGCGATCAGCCCGGCCTTGCTCGCGCTGTAGTGGCTTGCGTTCGGGTTGCCTTCCTTGCCGGCCACCGAGGCGACGTTGACGATGCGGCCGTAGCCTTGCTTCATCATTGCCGGCACGATGGCGTGGCAGGTCAGGTAGGGTGCGACGAGGTTGACCTCGATCGTGCGCCGCCACATCGCGGGCGCGAGTTCCCAGGTCGGCGCGTTGCCGCCGGTGATGCCCGCGTTGTTGACCAGGATGTCGATGCGCCCGCGGCCGGTCAGCACCGCCTGCGCGGCGGCGTCCACCGCGGCGGCATCGGTGAGCTCGACCAACGCCGTCGTCGCGGCGGCGCCCAGCTTCGACTGCGCCTTGGCCAGCAGCGCGGCGTCGATGTCCCACAGCACCACCTTCGCGCCCGAGGCGACGAAGCGCTCGGCCACCGCCAAGCCGATGCCCTGCGCGCCACCGGTGATGACGGCCACTCGATCCTGCAATTCGATCCGGTTCAAGCGTCGAGTCCTTTGAGAGTGGCCTGCGCGTCGGGCCGCGCGCGGCAATCGGCGATGTACTGGCGGATGATGTCCTCGAACGACGCATCTGCAGCCAGGCCCAGTGCAGCAGCGCGCGCCGCGCTGACGCCCTTCGGCCAGCCCGCGACGATGGCCGCGATGCGCTCGTCGCGCTGGAACTTCACGAGCGCGCGCACCTTCGGCCCGGCCACGGCCTCGAGCGCGTCGAGCATCTGCTGGACCGTGACGTTCAGCGCGGGCAGGTTCAGCGCCAGCCGACCTTTCAGTTCGTCACGGCGGGCTTCATAGATGCGCACGAGCGCGTCGATCGTGCGCGCGGGCGACAGCACCGCGTGCGACACGCCGGCGTCGACCGGGCAGATCGCCTCGACGCCCGCGAGCGGTTCGCGGATGATGCCGCTGAAGAACGACGACGCCGCGCCGTTGGGTTTGCCGGGGCGCACGGTCACCGTCATCAGTCGCGCCGAACGGCCGTCGATGAAGCCCTTGCGCGTCATGTCCGCGATCAGGTGCTCGCACATCAGCTTCTGCGTGCCATACGAGGTTTGCGGCGTGGGCAGCGTGTCGTCGGTGACGATGGGCGGCAGCGGCTTGCCAGGGTCGGGCCCGAACACCGCGCCCGAACTGGAGAACACGAAGCACGGCACGCTGCCGGCGCTGCGCAGCGCATCGAGCAGGGCGCGCGTCGAGTCGAGGTTGGAGCGCATGCCGAGGTCGAAGTCGAGTTCGCACTCGCCGCTCACCGCCGAGGCCAGGTGGAACACGCCGTCGAAGCGATCGCGCGCGATCGCTTCGCACTGTGACATCAAGGCACCGGTGCGAACCTCGACGCGGCGGTCGCGCGCCAGGTCGTCAGGCGCGGCAAACTGGTCGGCCAGCACGACGCGATCGATCGCCTGGCCGGCCAGCGAACCACTTGCCAGCAGCGTGCGCGCCAGGCGCGCGCCGATGAAACCGGCGCCGCCGGTGATCAGGATTCGAAGGCTCATGTCGGCTTGGCTCGCGAGGAAGTGGGCTTGCGCGTCAGGCGCTTGACGCGCGAGGGCTTGATCACGCCGCTCGAGATCAGCCGCCGCTCGCCGTTGAGGTGGTGTTCGATCGCCGCCGCACGCGCGGCCTTGCCGTCGCGGGCCACGATGGCGGCGAGGATGCTGCGGTGTTCGCGCCGCACCTGCGCCATGAAGTCGGTGCGCCTGGACTCATGGCCCTTGGTCACGGTCATCGCGTCGCGCAAGTAGGCCTCGAGAATGCCGAGCAGGCGCACGAACTGCGGGTTGCCGGTGGCCTCGCCGATCGCGCGGTGGAAGCCCAGGTCTTCGTCGACGCCGAGTTCGCCACGCTCGGTCGCCGCGTCGATCGCCAGCAGTGCGCGCCTGCATTGCGCCATCTGGGCACGCGTGGCGCGCGTGGCAGCCAGCGCAGCCATCTCGCCCTCGATCACCCGCCGCAGCTCGACCATCTGCACCACCGCGTCCATCGACTCGAGCACCTTCGGATCGAAGGCCAGCGCGCGGTTCGCCGGCGGCTCGGTGACGAACACGCCCGAGCCCTGGCGCGAGCGCAGCAGGCCCTGCGACTTGAGCTGGTGCACGGCCTCGCGCACCACGGTGCGCGACACACCGTGCGCTGCGGCCAGTTGCTGCTCGGTGGGCAGGCGGTCGCCCGTCGCAAGCGCGCCGCGGTCGATCTGTGCTCCGAGCAGCTCAGCCAGGCGGTCCGACAGGCGGGCCGTCTCCAGGCGCTGCGCCGGGGCCGGGGAAAGTGCGATTGACATGGTGATCAGGTCATCATACAACTTGCCTCCTCGCGATCGCAACCCGAAACCAACCCTCCCGATGGCCAGCGTCAGCATCCGCAACGTGATCAAGCGCTTCGGCGACACCGCCGTGCTGCATGGCGTGTCGATCGAGATCCCGGACGGCTCGTTCACGGTGCTGGTGGGCCCCTCGGGCTGCGGCAAGAGCACCTTGCTGCGCATGGTGGCGGGCCTTGAGAACATCAGCGGTGGCGAGATCGCGATCTCCGGCAAGGTGGTCAACCAGGTGCCACCGAAGGAACGCGACATCGCGATGGTGTTCCAGAACTACGCGCTGTATCCGCACATGACGGTTCGCGACAACATGGCCTTCTCGCTCACGCTGGCCAAGAAGGACAAGGCCTTCATCGACGAGCGCGTCGGCAAGGCCGCGGGCATCCTGGGGCTGGCGCCGTTGCTCGAACGCTTCCCGCGCCAGCTCTCGGGCGGCCAGCGCCAGCGCGTGGCGATGGGGCGCTGCATCGTGCGCGACCCGCAGGTGTTCCTGTTCGACGAGCCGCTGTCGAACCTCGACGCCAAGCTGCGCGTGGCGATGCGCACCGAGATCAAGGAGCTGCACCAGCGCCTGAAGACCACCTCGGTGTACGTCACGCACGACCAGATCGAGGCGATGACGATGGCCGACCAGATCGTCGTGATGCACGACGGCCGCATCGAGCAGACCGGCTCGCCGCTGGCGCTGTACGACCGGCCTGCGAACCGCTTCGTGGCCGGGTTCATCGGCTCGCCGGCGATGAACTTCATCGACGGCACGCAGCGTGACGGTGCACTGGTCGCGGCCAACGGGGCGCGCCTGCCGCTGGTCGGTGCGATGGCGGCCAACGACGGCCGCGCGATGGTCTACGGCATCCGGCCCGAGCACCTCGATCTGGCCGATGACGGCTTCGACGCCGAGGTCGTCGTCATCGAGCCCACCGGCAGCGAGACGCAACTCGTCGCGCGCCTGGGCACGCAGGAGGTGATCGCGATCTTCCGCGAGCGCCACGCCTTCGCGCCGGGCCAGAAGATCCGACTGAAACCGCGTGCGCCGGTCGCGCATCTCTTCGACGCCACCAGCGGCCAGCGCATCTAGCCGCAACCCACCATCACAGGAGACCGTGGACATGACACAGAGCAACTTCACCCGGCGCAACGTCCTCAAGAGCGGCGCCGTGCTGGCAGGCGCCAGTGCCGCCAACCTCGCGTTGTGGGCCCAGGCCTGGGCGCAAGCCTCGCCGTTCAAGCCCGAGAAAGGGGCGGCGATCCAGTTGCTGCGTTGGAAGCGCTTCGTGCAGGCCGAGGAAGACGCCTTCATGGCCCTGGTGGCCAACTTCACCAAGGCCACCGGCGTCGAGGTCAAGGTCATCAACGAATCGCTCGATGACGTGCAGCCCAAGGCCAGCGTCGCCGCGAACACGAACCAGGGCCCGGACATGTTCTGGGGCCTGTACTCGCTGCCGCATCTGTTCCCGACCAAGGTGGCCGACGTGACCGATGTGGCCGGCTACCTGGGCAAGAAATACGGCGGCTGGGTGTCCACCGCCGAGACCTACGGCAAAGGCCCGGGCGGCAAGTGGATCTGCATCCCGGTGGCCTACAACGGCAACGTCATCAACTACCGCCAGAGCATGATCGAGAAGGCCGGCTTCAAGGAGATCCCGAAAGACACCGCGGGTTTCCTGGAGTTGATGAAAGCACTCAAGGAAAAGAGCACGCCCGGCGGCTTCGCGTTGGGTCGCGCCTCGGGTGACGGCAATGCCTGGGTGCATTGGGCGCTTTGGTCGCAGGGGGCCAACCTGGTCGACGCCAAGGACCAGGTCGTCATCAACTCGCCCGAGACGGTCAAGGCGCTGGAGTTCTGCAAGGCACTGTCGGACACCTTCGTGGCCGGCACCGCGAGCTGGAACGACGCCTTCAACAACAAGGCCTTCCTCGAGAGCCAGATCTCGCTCACGAACAACGGGGTGTCGATCTATGCCGCGGCGAAGGCCGGCGCCGCCAAGGGCGACGCCAAGGCCAAGGAGGTGATGGACGACATGAACCACTCGCTGTGGCCGATCGGCCCGGTGGGCAAGCCCACCGAGTTCCACATCGCCTACCCGCTGATGATCATGAAGTACTCGAAGGTGCCCAACGCCTGCAAGGCCTTCATGGCCTTCATGCTCGAAGCCGAGAACTACAACAAGTGGCTCGAAGACGCGGTGGCCTACCTGACGCATCCGCTGAACGCCTACGACGCCAACCCGGTTTGGAGGACGGACCCGAAGCTGTCGATGTTGAAGGACGCAAGCCGCCGCACGCTGACCGCGGGCGGCCTGGGCAGCGTGGGCGAGAAGGCCGCCGGTGCGCTGGCCGACTTCGTGATGCTCGACATGGTGGCCTCGGTATGCACCGGCCGCGCGACGATCAAGGATGCGATCGCGGTCGCGGAGCGGCAAGCCAAGCGCATTTACCGGTGACATGAGCATTGCCAAGCGAACGCCGCGGATCCGGCTTTGCCGGGCCGCTGGCGTTGCCCCCTTGAGGGGGAGCGGCGAAGCCACTCCGGGGGTGGGCCGATGACTCAACTCTGGCAGAGCAGGAACTTTCTCGGGTTCCTGTTCATGCTGCCCGCGGCGGCGTTCCTGATCCTGTTCCTGGTCTATCCGCTGGGGCTGGGCATCTGGCTGTCGTTCACCGACGCCAAGATCGGCACGCCCGGCAAGTTCGTCGGCCTGGAGAACTACGAGTGGATCATCGGCGACTCGAAGTTCCAGACGGCCGTGTTCTTCACGATCTTCTACACCGTCGTGGCCAGCGTCATCAAGTTCGCGGTTGGCCTGTACCTGGCGATCCTGCTCAACGAGAAGCTGCCTTTCAAGGCCATCATCCGCGCGCTGGTGCTGATCCCCTTCATCGTGCCCACGGTGCTGTCGGCGATCGCCTTCTGGTGGATCTTCGACCCGCAGTTCTCCGTCATCTCGTGGTCGCTGAAGAAGACGGGCCTGATCACCGAGAACATCAACTTCCTCGGTGACGTCTGGAACTCGCGCTTCTCGGTCATCTTCGCCAACGTCTGGCGCGGCGTGCCCTTCATCGCGATCTCGCTGCTCGCCGGCCTGCAGACCGTGCCGCCGTCGCTGTACGAGGCGGCGACGCTCGACGGCGCGTCGCGCTGGCAGATGTTCGTCAAGATCACCTACCCGCTGCTCACGCCGATCATCGCAGTGGTGATGACCTTCTCGGTGCTGTTCACCTTCACCGACTTCCAGCTCATCAAGGTGTTGACCAACGGCGGGCCGGCGGGTGCGACCGAGTTGATGGCGACCATGTCCTACAACACTGCGATCCTCGGCGGGCGCATCGGCGAGGGCTCGGCCATCTCGACAGCGATGGTGCCCTTCCTGCTCGCCGCGATCATGGTCTCGTGGTTCGGCCTGCAGCGGCGCAAGTGGCAGGCCGGGAGCGACAGCAATGACTGAGCCGAAGATCGAGACCGCGGCGGTCGCGGCGGCGAAGGCGATCGAGCATGTCGCCGACGACCACTCGGAGGGCATGAGCTACCTGTCCACGCTGCCGCAGCGCGTGGTGCGCACCTACATCCCGCTGATCCTGATCGTCTTCGTCCTGCTGTTCCCGTTCTACTGGATGACGATGACGGCGATCAAGCCGAAGGAGCATCTGCTCGACCTGGACGCGCACAACCCGTTCTACACGCTCAACCCGACCTTCGAGCACATCCGCGACCTGCTGTTCAAGACCGACTACCCGCAGTGGCTGTGGAACACCATGTTCATCGCGGTGTCGGCCACGATCCTGTCGCTGATCGCCAGCGTGTTCGCCGCCTACGCGATCACGCGCATCCGGTACCGCGGCGCGCAGTGGGTCGGCGGCGCGATCTTCCTGGCCTACCTGGTGCCGCCGTCGATCCTGTTCATCCCGCTGTCGACCGTGGTGTTCCAGTACGGCCTGTTCGACACACCGTTCGCGCTGATCCTGACCTACCCGACGATCCTGATCCCGTTCTCGACCTGGCTGCTGATGGGCTACTTCAAGACCATCCCCTACGAGCTCGAGGAATGCGCGCTGATGGACGGCGCCAACCGCTGGCAGATCCTGACGAAGATCGTGCTGCCGCTGGCGGTGCCCGGGTTGATCTCGGCCTCGATCTTCTGCCTCACGCTGTGCTGGAACGAGTTCATCTACGCGCTGACGTTCATCAACAGCACCGAGAAGAAGACGGTGCCGGTGGCGATCCTGTCGGCGTTCACCGACGGCGACCAGTACCGCTGGGGATCGCTGATGGCCGGCGCGCTGGTGGGCTCGCTGCCGCTGGTGATCCTGTATGCGTTCTTCGTCGAGCACTACGTGTCGGCGATGACGGGTGCAGTGAAGGAATAGCAATGCGCGTCGGTTTCGTCGGCCTCGGCGCGATGGGCGTGCCGATGGCGCTCAACCTGGTCAAGGCCGGGCACGTGGTGCGCGGTTTCGACGTGCGCGCGGGCGCGACCGATGCACTGGTGGCAGCAGGGGGCGGCGCAGCATCGAGCGCGGCCGACGTGGCGAAAGGTGTCGAGCTGCTGTGGCTGATGGTGGTGTCGGGCGAGCAGGCCGAGGCCGTGCTGTTCGAGCAGGGTGCCGCGGCAGCGCTGCCCAAAGGCGGGATCGTCGGCCTCGGTTGCACGCAGGCGCCGGCGCACGCCGCGCGCACGGCCGAGCGCCTGCAAGCGATGGGTCTGCATGCGCTCGACGCGCCGGTCTCCGGCGGCACCAAGGGCGCCAATGCGGCGGCGCTCACGATCATGTGCTCGGGCGACGAGGCGGTGCTGCAACGCGCGCGCCCCGTCCTCGACGCGATGGGCTCGCGCGTCTTCGACTGCGGCCGCGCGCCGGGGATGGGCTCGACCGCCAAGATGATCAACCAGTTGCTGTGCGGCGTGCACATCGCGGTCGCCGCCGAGGCCATGCACCTGGCCGAGCGCGCGGGCGTGTCCGCCGCGACGATGCACGAGATCATCAGCGTCAGTGCCGGCAACTCGTGGATGTGGGGCGACCGCGGGCCGCGCATGATGCAGGCCGACCCGCCCGTCACCAGCGCGGTCGACATCTTCGTCAAGGACCTGGGCATCGTGCTCGGCGAGGCGCGCGCGCTGAAGGCGGGCCTGCCGCTGTCTGCGGCGGCGATGCAGATGTTTCTCGCGGCCGGCGGCCTGGGGCATGGCATGGCCGACGACAGCCAGGTGATCCGTGCCTACCGCGCCCTCAATGGCGCCGGAGCCAAGCGATGAGCGGCAAGGCCACGAATCAGGAGCGGTCGGCATGAAGCCGACCGTGGGCTTCATCGGCGTCGGCCTGATGGGCCACGGCATGGCCAAGAACATCGTCACCAAGGGCCATCCGCTGGTCGTGCTCGGCCATCGCAACCGCGAGCCGGTCGAGCATCTGAAGTCCCTCGGCGCGCGCGAAGCGAAGACGGCGCGCGAGCTGGCGGCGCAGTGCGACATCGTGCACTTGTGCGTCACCGGCTCGCCGCAGGTGGAAGCCAACCTGCGCGGCCCCGATGGCGTCATCGCGTCCGGCAGGCGCGGCCTGATCGTCATTGACTGCTCCACGTCCAATCCGGTCTCCACGCTCGCGCTCGGCGAGGAGCTGAAGGCCGCGGGCATGACGCTGGTCGACGCGCCGCTGTCGCGCACGCCGGTCGAGGCCGAGGCCGGCACGCTCGACACGATGGTCGGCTGCGACGACGCCACCTTCGAGGCCATCGAGCCGGTGCTGCGCTGCTGGGCCGGCAACGTCGTGCACCTGGGGCCACTCGGCCTGGGCCACAAGATGAAGCTCGTGAACAACTTCGTCGCGATGGGCTATGCGGCGCTGTTTTCCGAGGCGCTGGCGATCGCGCGCAAGGCGGGCCTGACGGTCGAGCAGTTCCACAGCGTGATCGGCTCGGGCCGCATGCGAAGCGGCTTCTACGACACCTTCATCCAGTGGAGCCTCGCGGGCAACGAGAACGCGCACAAGTTCACCATCAGCAACGCGCACAAGGACATGCGCTACCTCGCGTCGATGGCCAACGAGATCGGCGCCGTGAACAACCTCCAGACGCTGGTGAAGAACGGCTTTGCGGCGATGGAGGCTGCCGGCGACGGGCAGAAGTACGTGCCGATGCTGGCCGACTTCATCGCTCACCAGAACGGCCTGCCGCCCGCGGCGGCCGAACGAAAGGACTAGATCGATGCCTGCGCGCACGGTGCACAACGTCACCAAGGAGCAGCTGCGCGAGAAAGCGCGCCTGATCCGCCTGGAGACGCTGCGCATGACCGACATCTGCGGCTCGGGCCACTACGGTTCGAGCTTCTCGATGGCCGAGATCGTTTCGGCCCTGTACTACCGCTTCATGCATGTGCGCCCCGACGAGCCGCAGTGGCAAGACCGCGACCGCTTCACGATGGGCAAAGGCCATGCGGCGATCGGCCTGTTTCCGGTGCTGGCGGACCTGGGCTTCTTCCCGCAGAGCTGGCTGGACACCTACACGCGCTTCAAGTCGCCGCTGGGCGACCACCCGGACATGAAGAAGGTGCCCGGCGCCGACTTCTCGTCGGGATCGATCGGGCACAACCTCAGCGTCTCGGTGGGCATCGCGCTCGGCACCCGGCGCCGCGGCTCGCTGTCGCGCACCGTGTGCATGATGGGCGACGGCGAACAGACTGAAGGCCAGGTCTGGGAAGCCGCGATCGCCGGCGCGCACTGGAAGCTCGACAACCTGATAGGCATCGTCGACATCAATGCCGCCGGCAGCGACGGTGACCCGCAGGAGACGATGCGCACCGAGCCGCTGAAGGCCAAGTGGGAGGCCTTCGGCTGGCGCACGCTGGTGGTCGAGGACGGGCACGACCTCGACGCGGTCAGCGCCGCGCTCGACGCCGCGATGAACCAGCCCGACGGCCGGCCCACCTGCATCCTCGCCTACACCGTGAGCGGCAAGGGCGTGTCGTTCATGGAACACGGCTGGCAATGGCATCTCGGCTTCCTCGGCCCGAAAGACCTGCAGCAGGCCTACACGGAAGTGCTCGAAGGAACGATCGGATGAACACGGACCTGTCACGCTGGACACCGCAGCCGCGCGCGGCCGGTGTCACCTACATCAGCGCCGAAGCGAAGGCCAAGCTCGACCTGAGCGAGAGCCGCGTCAAGGGCCTGGCCGATGAGGCGACCTGGGACATGGCCACTTCGCTCGGCCTGTCGCCGCAGCTCACCACCGGCGCGGTGCTCGACGAGCTGGTGCAGCAAGGCCACGACATCGTCGTGTGCACCGCCGACCTGGGGCGCCCGACGCAGGTGATCGGCTTCGGCCGCAAGTACCCCGACCGCTACTTCAACTTCGGCATCGCCGAGCGCAACATGATCGGCGCGGCGGCGGGCCTGGCCACCACC
>Ga0209797_10002036_pt1 | contig 10204 bp, 8 predicted proteins | sample DOMMetBare3Fresh_2_FD_187472 | JGI IMG/M metagenome (GOLD analysis project Ga0209797, IMG submission 187472) | Wetland sediment microbial communities from St. Louis River estuary, USA, under dissolved organic matter induced mercury methylation -... | ecosystem: Environmental > Aquatic >...
GAAGTTGCGCTGCCAGCCTTCCTCGATCTGGTTGCGCTTCTTGACCTGGATGATGCAGCCGCCCCAGTCGGTCATGCAGTAGGGGATGTGCACGTTCTGGATGATTCCCGGCTGCAGCCGGTTGCACAGCGCGTAGATGGCGGACTCGCGCACCGAGGTGTCGATGTTGGAATCGTCCGAGGTGTGCACGCCGAGCGGGAAGATCAGCGGCTTGCTCTGCCGCTTCCTCATCGTGATCGCGGTGACGTGGAAGGTCGGCGCCTTGTAGGCCTTGCCCATGTAGCCGGCCCACTCGGGGTGGAAGTGGAAGCGTCCCTGCACGTTGGCGCGTTCGGACTCGGCGGTCTCGTAGCGCTTGTCGCGCGGGTGCAGGTAGCCCTCGAGCACGTACTCGGAGTCGGCCAGCGTGTAGGCGTCGATCGTGCGGCACTTGACCAGGCGCACCGGCGAGCCCTGGATCGCGCCGGCGATGCCGATCTCGTCGCAGCCCTTGGGCAGGATCGCATAGTCGAAACCCGAGCCGGCGACGAAGGTGCACGACGGCGGCACGCCGAAGCACATGGTCAGGGGGATCGGCTGGTCGTCCTTGTAGTGCTCGGTCATCACCTGCCACATGTGCGAGCCCGGTGAGATCTGGAAGGTGCCGACGTTGCCCCAGCGGAAGTTCATGCGGTTGTAGCCGATGTGGCTGCCGCCGTCGAAGTACTCGCCGACGACGCAGGAGATGCCCGAGCCGATGGTGAGCTCGGACTCCAGCGGCGTGTGCTTGATCGCGGTGATCCACTTGTTGACGTCGAGGTCGTCGGTGATCACCTCCTCCTGCGCCGGCGCCTGGTCCTGCGGAATGATCACCGGCGCCAGCGGCTTGTCGAGCGCGCGGGCGACCTTCTTCACGCGGTCGGGCGAGTCCTTCCAGCCGAACATTTCCTCGATCACCCGGATGTCGCTGAACAGATTGGTGATCGCCCGCGCGTGCGGCTTGCCCAGCACGTTGTTGAACAGCATCGGCAGGCTGCCGTCGAAGATCTTCTGCAGCCCGGTGATCTCGAGGTCGGGGTTGACGACCTTGTCGGTCTCGATCAGGTAGCCGCGCGAGCGCAGCCACTCGACGGTGCTGCGCAGGCTGGTGACATCGGGCTTGGTCGCATCGGTCATGGACGATTCCTCGTGGGGGCGGGATGGGGGGTCACTTCAGTCGCTGCACGGCGCTGCTGCGGTCCATCTGGCCGTCCCAGCGCTTGGCGAACTCGGCCGGGATGCCGAACTGGTCGAGCACCCGGGCCACGATGTGGTCGACGATGTCGTCGATCGTCTGCGGCTTGTTGTAGAAGGCGGGCATCGGCGGCAGGATGGTCACGCCCATGCGCGCGAGCTTGAGCATGTTCTCGAGGTGGATCTCCGACAGCGGCGTCTCGCGGGCGACGACCACCAGCTTGCGGCGCTCCTTGAGGATCACGTCCGCCGCCCGGTGCACCAGGCTCTCGCCATGGCCATGGGCGATCGCGGCCAGCGTCTTCATCGTGCAGGGTGCGATCACCATGCCGTCGGTGTGATAGGAGCCCGAGGAGACGGTCGCCGCCATGTTGCCGGTGCCGTGCACCACGCTGGCGAGCGCGCGCATGTCGGCCATCGTCACGCCGAGTTCGTGCTCGATCGTCTGCAGGCCCCATTTCGACAGCACCAGGTGGCTCTCGACCTCGGCGGCGCGCAACGCGTGCAGCAGCCTCACCCCGTACACGGCGCCGGTGGCGCCGGTGATGGCGACGATCAATCGGCGCATGACGGGTTCCTCTCGATGCTCAGCCCACGACGTCCACAATATGGATCACTGCCGGGATGCTCCGATCGACCCGGGGCGGGGAAGGAGTTGGCTGCGCCTTCCGGGATCCGTCGAACTCCACTCGAAACCATGCTAGCACGGTGACCCTTGGCGCACGCCGCGAGGCCGCAAAAAGTATTCCATCATGTGGACAAGCCGGGCGCGTCGCTTGCGTGCGGGCAAACGGGCGCACGGCGGCGCGCGCGGACCGCCTCACGGCTGCGTCTGGTCCTGGGTGGCGCGCTCGATGAGCGCGACCTCGGCGCGCAGGATCGCCACCAGCTCGGCCTGCCGCCGCGGCGACATGCGGCTGGAGATGGCGGCGATGCTCAACGCCGCGAAGGGGTGGCCGTAGCGGTTGACGATCGGCAGACCGAGGGTGGTGGCGCCGGCGGTGATGTGGGTGTCGTTGAGCGCATAGCCCAGTTGCTGCGAGCGCTTCAGCGCCTTCTGCAGGGCCGGCACGGTGAGCTTGTTGAAGCTGTGCAGCCGGGCTGCGTTGGCGCGGGTGATCTCGTCGATCGCCTCGTCCGACAGCAGCAGCATCAGCGCCAGGCCGCCGGCGCCGACGCCCAGCGGGCGGCGGGCGCCCACTTCGAGCGTCAGCGCCTTGATCGGGAAGGCGCCCTCCTTGCGGTCGATGCACACCGAGTCGTAGCCGCTGCGCACCGACAGGAACACCGTGTCGCCGGTCTTGTCGGCGATGCGCTGCAGCGAGGGGCGGCAGATGTCGCACAGGTTGAACTGCGGCGACGAGGCCAGGCCGAGCTCGAAGATCAGCGGCCCGAGCAGGTAGTGGTGGGTCGCGGCGTCGTGCATCAGGAAGCCCTCGTCGACCAGGCACCTGAGGATGCGGTGGGCGGTCGGGCGCTCGAGGTGCGAATGCTGCACCACATCGGCCAGCCGCATCCCGGTGCGGCTGCGAGAGGCGATCAACCGCACCAGCATCGCGGCGCGCCGGATGGTTTGCGTCCCGGTCGGCCTGGCCGCTGCCGTCGGGTGGATCCTTTCGCTCGAGCTGGGCGAGGTCTTGGGCATCTGCGTCCATCATGTGGAAGTGTTTCGCGGACCCGTGGGTGACCAGCGGGTGGGCCGCATGCTAGCATCCCGCGCACGGCGATCCCCACGGCCGTCCGCGCCACCGTCACCCTGGACGGCGCTGGGACCGATCAACCGGGGTGGGGCAATTTGTCCATATTGTGGACAACCGATCGACGCGAGAGGAACCCGCAAATGAACGACAAGCTGAGCAGCATCGACGCCATGGCCAACCCGATGGGCAGCGTCGCCAGCGGCGCCGACCAGGCGCCGTCCCGGCCCGGCTTCGAGATCCCCTACACCGACCTGCGCGAGTGGATCGCCCAGGCCGACAAGCTGGGCGAGATCCGCATCGTCAAGGGCGCCACCTGGCAGGAGGAGATCGGCATGGCCGCCGAGCTCGTCCAGCACGACGAGAACGCACCGTGCGTGATCTTCGACGAGGTGCCCGGCTGCCAGAAGGGCCACCGCGTGCTGACCAACTTCTTCGGCGGCCGGCGCAAGAACATGACGCTCGGCTTCCCGCTCGAGTTCAGCAAGCTCGAGCTGTCGGAGGCGTTTCTCGACAACTACATGCGCGAGTTGAAGCCCATCCCGCACGAGGTGGTCGAGACCGGTCCGATCTTCGAGAACATCCTCACCGGCAAGGACATCGACATCACCCAGTTCCCGACACCGATCTGGCACGATGCCGACGGCGGCCGCTACATCGGCACCGGCAGCTACAACATCACGATGGATCCCGACGAGAAGTGGATCAACGTCGGCACTTACCGGGTGATGATCCACGACAAGACCAGCGTGGGCTTCTACATGTCGCCCGGCAAGCATGGCCGCATCCACCGCGACAAGTACCAGGCGCGCAACGAACCGATGCCGGTGGTGATCGTCGTCGGCGGCGACCCGCTGCAGTTCCTGGTCGCCTGCAGCGAGATGCCCTACGGCATCTGCGAGCTCGACATCGCCGGCGGGCTGCGCGGCAAGGCGGTCAAGGTGGTCAAGGGCAAGTTCACCGGGCTGCCGATCCCCGCCAACGCCGAGATGGTGCTCGAGGGATTCGTGCAACCCGGCAAGCGCAGGCTCGAAGGCCCGTTCGGCGAGTGGACCGGCTACTACGGCAGCGACATCCGCGAGGAGCCGGTGCTCGACATCCAGGCCATCTACCACCGCAACGATCCCATCATCATGGGCTGCCCGCCGCAGCGCCCGCCCGAGGAACAGGCGCGTTATCGTGCGGTGACGCGCTCGGCGCTGATCCGCAAGAACATCGCCGCCGCGGGCGTGCCCGACGTCACCGCGGTGTGGGCGCACGAAGTCGGCGGCTCGCGCATGCTGCTCGGGGTGTCGATCAAGCAGCGCTACGCGGGCCACAGCAAGCAGGCCGGCCACGTGGCCGCGATGTGCCATGCCGGCGCCTATGCCGGCAAGTACGTGATCGTCGTCGACGAGGACATCGACGTCAGCAACCTCGAGGAGCTGATGTGGGCGATGCTCACCCGCTCCGACCCTGCCAGCGGCATCGACATCATCACCAAGACCTGGAGCACCCCGCTCGACCCGCGCATCCCGCCCGAGCAGAAGGAAGCCGGCGACAACACCAACTCGCGGGCGATCATCGACGCCTGCCGCCCCTGGCATTGGCGCGACAAGTTCCCCAAGGTCAACATGCCGAGTCCCGAGACCGCCCGCAAGGCGATGGCCAAGTTCGGCTATCTGCTGAGGTAGATTGGCCAACGGTCGAGCCGGCCCCTCGAGCGGCTCGTAGAACGAGGAGTGGCATCGAATGAAGCTCGCGTCGATCCTGGGTGCCGCGGTGGCCTGTCTGTGGTTCGTCGCCCCTGCGGTCCACGCCCAGGCCCCCTACCCGCAGAGCCGCGTGACGTTGGTGACGCATTCCAGCCCCGGCGGCGGCACCGATGTCTTCCTGCGCGAGCTGAGCAAGCACCTCGCGCCGCTGATGAAGGTGAGCTTCGCGGTCGAGAACGTGCGCGGCGGCAGCGGCGCGACCGCGGTGGCGCAGGTCGCCGCGAGCCCGCCGAACGGCGCGATGTTCTATGGCACGACGCCGACCTACATCCAGACCACGCTGCTGTCCAAGCCGGCGGTGGGATACGACGGGCTCGACCCGATCGCCATCGTCTTCATCGACCCCGAGGTGATCTACACGCGCAGCGAGTCGCCTTTTCGGACGCTGGCCGAGGTGATCAACCATGCCAAGGCCAACCCGGGCAAGTCGCGCTGGGGCGCCTCCAATCCGGCCTCGCTCGAACGGCTGGCGATGGAGCGGCTGGCGCGCAGCGCCGGGGTCAAGGTGCCGATCGTCAGCCACGACGGCGGCGGCGACCAGATGATCGGCGTGCTCAACGGCACCTACGACATCGGCATCGGCGAGATCCAGGAGCTGCATGCGCAACTCGACGCCGGCAAGATCCGCCTGCTCGCCACGCTGTCCGACAAGCGGCTCGAGGGGCTGCCCAGCCTGCCCACGGCCAAGGAGCAGGGCTTCAACGTGGTGGTCACCAAGTTCCGCGGGCTGGCGGGGCCCAAGGGCTTGTCCGACGACATCGCCAGGGCCTGGGAGGACGCGCTGCGCAAGGCGCTGGCCTCGCCGGAGTACAAGGCGCAGGTTGCCAAGGAGCACCTGATCCCCTCGTTGATGGGCCGCGCCGACGCGCGCCGCTTCACCGCCGAGTTCGCCCGGGAGGTGACCGATTCGCTGAAGGAACTGGGCGTCCTCAAGTGAACGACGCGCAGCGCGACCGGCTGCTGGGCATCGTCGGCGCCGCCTTCGCGCTGGCCTACATCGCACAGGCCCGCGGCATCGAGGACAGCCTGCTCGCCGATGCCGTCGGCGCCGGCGGCGTGCCGCAGGCGGCGGGGATCGTGATGCTGCTGGCCTCGCTGGCGCTGGTGGCCAAGGGCTTGCTGCGCCGCACACCCGCCGCCGAACCGAGCGAGGCGCTGTCCCCGCGCCGATTGGCGATCGGCGCCGTCCTGGTGCTCGCGCTGATCGGGTACGTGCTGCTGCTGCCGCTGCTGGGCGGCATCGTGATGGTCAGCGCGCTGGTGCTGGTGGTGGCGCTGCTGGCCGGCGCGCGCGACCGGCTGGCGCTGGCGCTGTTCACCGCGCTGGCCGGCGTCGTGCTGTGGGCCGTGTTCTCGCTGGCACTGAAAGTACGCGTGCCGAGCGGATCGATCTGGGGCTGAGGGCGCATGGACGCCTGGCTGCAGTCGTTTGGCCAGCTGGCGTCCGGGTGGGTCGTCATCGCCGCCTTCGCTGGCGTGCTGTGGGGCATCCTGGGGGGCGCGCTGCCGGGCATCTCGCCGTCGATCGCGATGGCGTTGCTGCTGCCGTTCACGGTCGGCATGGCGCCGACCACCGCGCTGGTGCTGCTGGCCAGTGTCTACGTCGGCGCCGAGTACGGCGGCTCGATCCCCGCGATCCTGATCCGCACCCCCGGCACCAACTCGGCCGCGGCCACCGTCGTCGACGGCTACGCGATGGCGCAGCAGGGGCGGGCCGGCGAGGCCCTGGGCATCTCGCTGATGTCGGGGCTGATCGGCGGCTTGTTCGGGCTGGCGGTGCTGGTGCTGGCCACCGAGAGCCTGGCCCGCGTGGCGTTGGCCTTCACGCCGGCGGCCTACTTCTCGCTCGGCATCCTGGGGCTGTCGGTGATCGCCGGGCTGTCGGGCGGTTCGCTGCTCAAGGGGCTGATCGCCGCGCTGCTGGGACTGATGATTGCCTTCATCGGCAGCGATCCGGTCTCCGGCGTGCCGCGCTTCACCTATGGCTCGGCCGACCTGCTCGGCGGGGTCAAGCCGATCCTGGTGATGGTCGGCCTGTTCGCGGTCACCGAGATGCTGGTGCAGATCGGCGAGCCCGCGTGGGCGAAGGCCCTCAAGTCGCAGGCGCGGCTCAAGCTGCCGAACTGGGCGATGAGCAAGCGACTGGCCAGGCCGCAGGCGATCGGTGCGGTGATCGGCACCGTCGAGGGCGTGACGCCGGGCGCGGGCGGCACGATCGCGGCCTTCATGGCGTACTCGGAGGCCAGGCGCTGGTCTCGGCATCCCGAGGAATTCGGCCACGGCTCGCCCGAGGGCATCGCCGCGCCCGAGTCGGCCAACAACGTCGTCACCGCCACCGCCCTGGTGCCGCTGCTCAGCCTGGGCATTCCAGGCTCCAATTCGGCGGCGATCCTGCTCGGCGGCTTCCTGATCCATGGCCTGCAACCGGGGCCGATGCTGTTCGTGAAGGCGCCCGAGGTGGTCTACGGCCTGTACGGGGGACTTCTCATCGCCAACCTCGCGATGCTGCTGATCGGGCTGGTGATCCTCGGCCCCTGCATCTGGCTGGTGAACCGGCCCAAGCCCTACCTGATCGCGGCCATCCTGGCGCTGGTGATGTCGGGCGTGTACGCGATCCACCAGAGCCTGTTCGAGCTGATGCTGGTGATCGGCGTCGGCGTGCTGGGCTGCTTCATGCGCTGGGTGAAGCTGCCGGTGCTGCCGCTGGTGCTGGGGCTGGTGCTGGGCTACCTGGTCGAGTCCAACCTGCGGCGCAGCCTGGTGATCTCGGGCGGCGATCCGATGATCTTCTTCAGCGACCGGGTCTCGCTGGCGCTGCTGTGCCTGGCCGCGCTGCTCACCGCCTACACTTTGTGGAAGGAGTTCGGACCCGTGACGAGACCCGCCGATGCCGCCTGAAGCCACCCCTTCGGTGGCCGGGCAACTGGCCTCCACCATCGCGCGCTGCGCGCCCGAACGGCAGACTGCATCGGCGACGGTGGCGCGTCGCCTGCTGCTCGACATCGCCGGGCTGTGCGTCGCCGCGCGGCGCGAGGACTACGTGCGCGCGGCGCTGGCGGCGATCGAGCAGGACGGCCCCTGCTGCGTGATCGGCCACGGCCGGACCCTGGGCGTCGAGGGCGCGGCCTTCGTCAACGGCACCGCCGCCCACGGCGAGGACTTCGACGACACCTACGAAGGCGGCCCGGTGCACGCCGGGGCGGTGATCGTGCCCGCACTGCTCGCCGCCGCCGAGCGCCATGCGCTGTCGGGCGCCGACCTGCTGCGCGGCATCGCCGTCGGCGTCGAGGTGACCTGTCGCCTGTGTGCGGTGGCCCCGACCCGGGTCCACAAGGCGGGCTTCCATCCCACCGCGATCTTCGGCGTGATGGGCGCGGTAGCCGGCCTGGCCGCGGCGCTGCAGCTCAAGCCCGCGGTGACCACGAACGCCTTCGGCATCGCCGGCAGCTTCGGCGCGGGCATCATCGAGTACCTCGCCGAGGGCGCCTGGACCAAGCGACTGCACCCCGGCTGGGCGGCGCAGTCGGGCTACCGCGCGGTGCGCCTGGCGATGGCCGGATTCCACGGCCCGCGCACCGTGTTCGAAGGCCAGCACGGCTACTTTCACGGTTATGCCAACACCCGTGAGGGCGACTTCGCGGCGATGCTGCGCGGCTTCGGCGACGAGTGGATCTGGACCACCATCGCCTTCAAGCCCTATGCCTGCGGCACCATGGCCCACCCGTACGTCGACTGCGCGCGCGACTGGCGCCGGCGCGGCATCGACCCCTCGCGCATCGAGCGCATCGAGTGCGAGACCGCCGAGGGCATCGTCCATCGCCTCTGGGAGCCGCTGGCCGACAAGGCCGCGCCGCCCAACGGCTATGCCGCCAAGTTCAGCATCCCCTACGCGATCGCGGTGGGCATCGTGCGCGACCACGCCGGGCTGTCGGAATACGACGACGACCTCGTGCACGACCCGCTGCTGCGGCGCATCGCCTCGCGCGTGCGCTATGTCGTCGATCCGGCCAATCCGTACCCGTTGCGATTCACCGGCCACCTGCGCGTCACGCTCGACGACGGCACCGTGCACGAGCACCGACAGGACTTCTTCAAGGGCGGCGCGGGACATGCGCTGTCCGACGCCGACCTGCGCCACAAGTTCCTCGCCAACTGCGCGCATGGGGCGATGGCGCCGGCCGACGCAGAGCGGCTGGCCGACGGCATCGCCGGATTGCTCGAGGCGGCGGTGGTTCGCCTTCCGGCGGCCGGCGACGGGGCCTCGGGCGCATGACGCTGGCAATGCCCATCGACCGACCCGTCGCGCTGGTCACCGGCGCCGGCCGCAACATCGGCCGCGAGATCGCGCTGGCGCTGGCCGCCAGCGGTCACGCCATCGCCGTCAACGTGCGCGCCTCGATCGACGAGGGCCGGGCGGTGGTCGACGAGATCACGGCGGGTGGCGGCCTGGCGCAGCTGTGCGTGGCCGATGTCGGCGACCGCACGGCCGTCGATGCAATGCTCGCGTCGGTGGCGCACAGCTGGGGGCGGCTGGACGCGCTGGTCAACAACGCGGCGATCCGACGCGAGGCCGAGCTGGCCGAGCTGAGTGTCGAGGACTGGCACGACACCTTGCGCGTGGTGCTCGACGGTGCGTTCTTCTGCACCCAGGCCGCGCTGCCGCTGCTGAAGCAGTCTCCCCGCGCCACGATCGTCAACATCGGCGGGCTCACCGCGCACACCGGTGCCAGCCACCGCGTGCACGTCGTCACCGCCAAGGCCGGGCTGGTCGGCATGACGCGCGCCCTCGCCCACGACCTGGCCGGCGCCGGCATCACCGTCAACTGCGTGGCACCCGGGATGATCAACACCCAGCGCTCGAGCACAAGTTCACCCACCGCACCGCGCCACCACGCCAGCCACCGGCCGCTGCTCGGCCGTCGCGGCACGGCCGCCGAGGTGGCGCAGTCGGTCGCCTTCCTGGCCAGCGACGCCGCACGCTTCATCACCGGGCAGGTGCTGCACGTGGACGGCGGTGCCTATCTCGGAGGATGAGAGGTCAATTCGGCGTGGACACCAGCCTGGTCGACCTGATCCGCAAGCGCCGTTCGGTGCGCGGCTTCCTGCCGCGGCCGGTCGAGCCCGCGCTGCTGCATGAGATCTTCGAGGTCGCGCAGCGTTCACCGTCGAACTGCAACGTCCAGCCTTGGCAGGTGCACGTGGTATCCGGTGCAAGTTGCGAGGGCTTGCGGGCCGAGCTTCATGCGGCGGCGTCGGCCGACGAGCCGGTCCGGCCCGACTTTCCCCCCGGCGGACGCTACCCCGGTCACTACCGCGACCGCGAGTGGGACGCGGCGCTGCAGCTGTACCGCGCGATGGGCGTGGAGCGCAGCGACCGTGCCGCTCGGCGCGAGGCCTTCCTGCGCAACTACGCGTTCTTCGGCGCGCCGCACGCGCTGTTCCTGTTCCTCGACGCGCCCTTCGGACTGCGAGAAGCGGCCGACTGCGGCATGTACGCGCAGACGCTGATGCTCGAGTTCACGGCCCGCGGGATCGGATGCT